>Ga0137307_100213_pt1 | contig 88733 bp, 92 predicted proteins | sample NAcewD2O_March_2_FD_97180 | JGI IMG/M metagenome (GOLD analysis project Ga0137307, IMG submission 97180) | Mouse cecal microbial communities from Vienna, Austria - N-Acetylglucosamine amended D2O_March | ecosystem: Host-associated > Mammals > Digestive system > Large intestine > Cecum | place...
AAGGTGAACGGCAATCAGGGCAAGCCGTCAGAAAAATTGCACGTGAAAACCCGGGTGTGCCCTTGTTTGTAACCGGATGCGCGGCAACACGCAATCCGGCACTGTTTACAGAAATTGCCGATACTGTTGTCATTCCAAACAGCGAAAAATTAAGATTGGGTGCATATATAGATGCAATCGCCGCCATGCCATGCAATTTTAGCGGCGCACAAATAGTCTGCTTTAATCATAGCACCCCGAAAATGTCAAAGCAGTTTATACAGGTTCAAAACGGCTGTAATCACAAGTGTGCATATTGTGTAACGCGCCTGTTGCGGGGGGCGGCAAAATCCTTTGACTACCGCGATATATTATCCGAGGCGCATGCGGCAATTCGAAACGGTTTTGCGGAAATAGTTTTAACCGGAGTCGACATTGCAAGCTATGCCGCAGATGGAATGCTGATATCCGATGTATGTCGGGCATTACTGCGGGACGAACCGGGGATACGGCGCCTGCGGTTGTCATCTATGGACCCTGCGTCACCCGAAATATTCAAAATAATGGATTTAATGGCCCAAGAACCGCGAATGATGCGACACATGCATTTGTCCATGCAGTCCGGTTCCGACACTGTTCTGCGCTCAATGGGGCGGCGACACAGTGCGGCATTGGTAAAAAAAATCGCCGAGCATGGCCGCGCAATCGGATGCACGTTTAGCTGGGATATTATATGTGGATTCCCGGGTGAAACAGACGAACTGTGGGCCCAGACAATGAACTTAGTCCGAGAAACCCGCCCCATAAAAGTTCATGCCTTTCCTTTTTCGCCCCGCCCCGACACACCGGCCTTTGACATGCCGCACCAAATACCGCGTGACATATCAAAAAAACGCGTAAAAGAAATATCTGAGACGGCGGCCCAGTTCCGCATGGAGTTTATGCAGCGCAAGCGCGGTCAAACCGTTCAGGTTTTAGTCGAAGAAAACAACACCGCCCGCGACCAGCATGATATTGCCGTAAAAATCTCATCCCCTGAAATACCGGCCCGCACAGTTTGCGACGTTGTTTTAACAGACATAAAAGGTGATGCTTTTGTTGCCACAGCCGCATAAAAAACGGTTGCCAACGATGCCCCATTACTGCTAGGATTTACATATCATGAAAAAGAAATTATTTATCTTATTTTTATCTCTTGTAACAACTGCGGCTTCGGCTGAATTTTCAACCAAGGCAAAGTCGGCATTTCTAATTGACTATGATTCCGGGACGGAAATCGTGGCGAAAAATGCGGATGTTTTGATGCCGCCTTCTTCTATGATAAAGCTGATGACGCTGGTGGTGCTGTTTGATGAGATAAAGGCCGGCCGCCTGACAATGGATGACAGGATAACGGTTGGGAAAAACGCAGACTATAACGACCCGAAATGGTATCCGGCCAGCAAAATATGCCTGGTAGAGGGGCAAAGCATTACCGTACGCGACCTTATTTTAGGCCTGATTGTTTTATCCGGGGGCGATGCATCTGTTGTTGTTGCGGAAAAACTGGCGGGGAGTGAGGCCAGTTTTACAAAAATGATGCAGGATAAGGCGCGCGCAATCGGCATGCCACTGTCTTCTTTTGGAAATGCATCCGGCCTGCCCGACCCAAATAATTTGATGACCAGCCGCGAGCTGGCGACCCTGGCTTATCATATAATATCCGACTATCCGGATATTTATCCGATGTTTGCCACCAAGCGCTTTGAATTCGACGAACATCAAACAGACTGGTGCCGGGAATGGGGTCGGACCCATACGGTAAACTATAACAAGCTGCTGTTCATAATGCCAGGGGCGGATGGCCTAAAGACAGGTCATACTGCCGAGGGTGGCTATGGCATGGTAGCCAGCAGTAATGTCGGGGGTCGGCGCCTGATTGGAATTATAAACGGCTTTAACGGCAAGGGGCATGACGCCCTGGCTGGGGAAATGAAAAAGCTGCTGAATCACGGATATGCAACAACCGCAAACAAACTGTTCTATCATGCCGGCGACAAGATAGCGGCAATTCCAGTATGGTACGGCCGCGCACCGCATGTAATAGCAACTGTTGAGAAAAATTTTGCAATAACTCTGCCCAAATCTGCGCCAATGTCGGGACTGCGCGTATTGGCACGCTATAGCGACCCATTGCCAGCACCGGTTGAAAAAGGAGCCGTTGTCGGTGAAATAATAGCCGAGCAAAACGGTCGCGTTATCGCACGTGCACCCTTGATTGCAATGGAACGCGTTTCCAAAACTCAGTTTATCGGACGCATTATCAAAAATCTGCGTGTAATGTTCGGAGGCCGCTAATATGGCACCAAAGAAGGCGACCCCAGCCTACTCTTTTCCGGACCCAATGGATAACGACAGCCTGGTCGGACATTGCGACGTGCTGGAATCATTTATGAATGCATGGGCCGCGCGTGATACGCACCCTATTCATCCGGTATGGATGCTGACCGGGCCCAAAGGCATCGGCAAGGCGACGCTGGCATATAAAATCGCCAAAATAGTTTATGGAAATGTCGGCGACTTTTTTATAATCGACCAGGCGCGAAATATAGACAAAGACGGAAAGAACAAATCAGATGGAAAAGTAATATCAGTATATACTGTGCGCGCCATGATTGATCGCATGCGCATGTCGTCAATGTCTGGCGAATGGCGCGTCGTTCTGATTGATTCTGTGGATGAATTAAACACCGCCGCATCCAATGCAATATTAAAGCTGCTGGAAGAGCCACCGGCAAAAACACTTTTCTTGCTGGTAACACATCAACTGGCCAATGTGTTACCCACGGTGCGGTCACGCGCACGGGTTGAAAAACTGCGCCCTCTTACGATTTCACAGTTGCGCGAACTGTGCGCGAAGTTTATTCCCGATGCCGATATCAGTACCGCGACACTGAAGCTGGCGAACGGCAGTTTTGGTAAAATTGCAGCACTTAAATCATCAGGTGGCGACGTTATATATGAGGATTTGGTAGAACTACTGAAAAATCCACGCACCGGATATGGCGATATAATGGCAATGGCAAAGAAAATTGCCCCCAATCCCGCGCTGCATGGAATATTACTGGATGCGGTGGCGGCATTTGGCTTGGCGTCGATATATCCGGCCGTAACACATGCAATCGCAGATATTGCACGCGTAAACCTGGAACCTGAAATAGCTGTATTTAAAATTATTGCGGACATCAAAAAATGCTTGTAGATACCCACTGTCATTTAACGGACCCGACCATGTCGGGCGAAAACCTGCACGCGGTATTGCAGCGCGCACACGATGCAGGCGTGGGCACAATTATTTGTCCGACCGCGGACCCAGCCGATATTGATGCGGCACTTTGCATTGCAGCAACACATGAAAACGTTTTTGCAACAATCGGCATCCATCCGGAATATGCCGGCGCAGATGCCGCACGGCACCTGACCCATGCCCAGTTGCACCATCCGCGCGTTGTGGGTGTTGGTGAAATTGGTCTGGACTATCATTATGGGGCGGACAATCGAATGGCCCAGATTGACTTGTTTTTGCAGCAGCTTGATATTGCCCGTGGCGCAGGATTGCCTGTGGCGATTCACACGCGTGAGGCAGAAGATGACACTGCACAAATCTTGAAAGGCGATGTAAGTGGCGTAATGCACTGCTATACCAGTTCATGGGATTTGGCAAAAAAAATGTTAGACCGCGGCTTTTTCTTTTCAGCCAGTGGAATTATAACCTTTAAAAACTCGGACGAAATACGCGAAACTTTTAAGAAAATACCAATTAACAGAATTGTAGTTGAAACAGACGGCCCATACTGTGCACCGGTACCGCATCGCGGAAAACCGTGCGAACCTTTTATGGTTACCGATACGGCACGTGTTTTGGCCGACCTGCACGGAATACCATTGGACGAGTTGGATAAAATCCTGCTGGAAAATGTGCGGGCTCTTTATCCTAAAATACCATTATCATAGCATTTGATTTTCACACGGCAAGACGGTAAAATAACAACCATGGCACGGCAAATTATTAAATCAGGTCAGGTTTCAGAAAATCGCAAGGCGCGATTTGCATACTCTATCGAAGACACGATAGAGGCTGGCATCGCATTGACCGGTGCGGAAATAAAATCTATTAGATATGGCCTGGTTAATATAGTTGACGGATTTGTTCAAAAACGGGACGACAACCTTATGCTGGCCGGGGTTGAGATTCAAAAACTGCCAACGGCAGCACGCATTACCAACTTTGACGAACGACGTCCACGCCAGTTACTGCTGCATCGGGCCCAGATAAACCGCCTGGCCGGGAAACTGCAGGATAAAGGTGCAACTATTGTCCCACTGAAACTATACTTTAATAATCGCGGACGCTTGAAAGTTTTACTGGGGGTTGGATACGGAAAAAATAAAATCGATAAGCGCGAGACTATTAAACGTCGCGAATGGGATAAAAACAAAGCAAGAATTCTTAAGAATGGATAAAAAATAAAACCGCTGTTTTTGGCGGATTTATTTTTCTTGTATAATATATTCGATGCAGCTATTATACCTATGCAGGGAAAGGGGTGTTTTATGAATAAGATATTTGTCGCACTAATATTTGCACTGGCATTTGCTTTGCCCATAAATGCAAACGCGAGCCGACCGGAAGGCGACCTGCCGCAATACGACAATCTGCCCAGCAGCCCTAATATGTGCTGGGAAAACGGCCAGCTTGTTTACTGCCCTGCAAATGCGCCTACGAAATCAAAAAAGCACAAGAATACCGGCGAAATAGTTGTAATTTCTGTTGCGGTTGGCGCCGTATTCGTGGGGGCAATGTATTATATATTTAAAAAGAAGCCATCTGAAAACAACCCGGGCCAGGTAAAGCTAATGGAATTTTAAAAACACCGCCTATTGGCGGTGTTTTATTCTATATCGGAATGAGGGTTTGAACGCGGATGTGCGTGCGCGTATATATTTGCAATCTCATCCATGTTTACACGGGTATATAGCTGGGTTGTGGACAAAGACGAATGGCCCAGCAGTTCCTGCAGGCTGCGCAGGTCCGCGCCCCCTGACAATAATGCCGTTGCAAAAGTATGACGCAATGCATGCGGCGTTACATAGTCCGGCAGTTGCAAATAATTGCGCAGGTTTTCCACCACCTTTTGCGCCATACGCGGCGTCATTGGCAGACCACGAACACTGCGAAACAAAAAATCTTCTGGGGCGGCGCCGAACGGACGCAGCGCTATATATTTTTCAAGCGCATCATATACCGGGGCCAGTATAGGGACAATTCGCTGCTTGTTACCCTTACCCGTTATACGCAGAACATTCGGACGCCCTGAAACGTCACGATTCTGTAGCGACAGCGCCTCCGATATACGCAGGCCGCAACCGAATATCAGTACAACCAAAGCCCAATCGCGGGCGGCCAGCCACGGCTCTGCGGAGTCTATGGCCTTGATAGCATCATGCATATTTGATACATCGGCTGGCTCTATGGCTTTGGATACCTTGCGCGGAATTTTGGGCGACGATATTAAGCCGATGGCATCATTCGAGATATTATAACGCTTCTTTAGGAATCTGTAAAAAGTTCGCATAGACGACATTGCACGAGCTGTCGATTTATGCGCCATCTGGCGACGTGCGCGCGATGCCAACCACGCACGAAAGCATAGTGTGTCCGCCCGTGCCATATCATCCAATTGCGGCGCAGCGCCTGCGTAATCTGTATAAAAATGCAAAAAATCTTGGATATCTGCATCATAGGCCGCCACCGTATGCGCAGAATAGTTTTTTGTCTGCGCCAGATAGTTGATAAATTCGGTGACGACCTGATTCATTTTTTATTTTATTTCAAATACCGCGGATACATTAACTGTTACCTGTGTATCCTGGGCAACGATGCCACCGCCGGCATAAGCCCCCGCCTCTTCGGTCATTGCCATCTTGGCACTGCGCAGGAAATTGGATGTCGGACGCGCAACATTTGAAGTGGATGCGCCGTATTCAATCGCCAACAGCTTACCCGCACGACGTCCGTCGCCGGCCGCCAAAGCATTGGCGCGACCACGGGCATTTTCAACCGCAACACCCAGGCATTTTTCCAAGACCGGCTTCATTGCCTCAGAGCTGGTGAACATGCGCAGATTTTCAGAATAAACATTCTGCTGGCCGGCAAACTGGGTCAGGATTTTTTCTATTGTATCAATGCTGTCGGCGGAAACCTCGACTGCGATATTTGTTTCAATACCCAATACTATGGACTTTTGTGCGGTGCGGTCCCATTCCGTCTTTTCATAAGAATCAAACTGTGTTGTCTGCATTTTAACATCCTGCTTTTTCAAGTAGGCCGTTATTTCCGCCATTTTGGCCGACGCCTGCTTCATGGAGGCAGCCGCCGATTTATCCAACGTTGTAACACGCAGAGTTATAGCCGTTCTGTCTTTTGGGGCAGTTGTCAGGCATTCACCGCTGACCGATATCGTGCGCGGGACCTTTTGCTCTGACCGGCCACCACAAAGCAGCAATAGTGCCGCCGAAACAACAACAGCCGCAATTAGTATTATTTTTTTGTTTGTGTTCATCTTCCTTCTCCTCCTTTTTTTGTTTTGTTATAAAAATAACTTAGCCCAGCATGGCGCGATGTGCACGCGCATACGTTTGCTCCGCAACGGCGCGCGCACGTGCCGCACCGTCGACCAATATTTTATCCAGCAGGTCTGTATTTGCCATCAGGCGCTCATACTCGGCCCGCGGCGCAGCCAATGCACTGTCTATCTTTTCAAACAGAATTGTTTTTGCCGTGCCATACCCCATGCCGCCGGCAACAAACTTGTCACGGAATGCGGCAACTTCTTGGGCGGTTGCAAAATGCTTGTACAACTGGAATATCGTGGATGTGTCGGGGTCTTTTGGCTCTTCGGGCAGCTTGCTGTCTGTGATAATTCGCATGATTTTCTTTTTTAGCTCGGCACTGGGGGCAAAGAGCGGAATAATGTTATCATATGATTTGCTCATCTTGCGGCCGTCCAACCCCGGAATAATTCCAGTGTCGGCACCGATTACAGGCTCGGGCATCTTAAATGTTTCACCGTAAATATTATTAAAATAGCCGGCAATATCACGTGCGAATTCAACATGCTGCTTTTGGTCGGCACCAACTGGTACAATATCCGCGTTATATAGCAAAATATCCGCCGCCATAAGTACGGGGTATGTATAAAGCCCCATATTCACACCCGCATCAGTATCCAAGCCCGCCGCGGCGTTTTTATCCATGGCGGCCTTATATGAATGCGCACGATTCATCAATCCCTTTGGCGTGACATTCATCAGCATATTTGAAAGCTGCGGCACCTGAACTATATCAGATTGACGAAACAAAACCGCGTTTTTCAAATCCAGGCCCAGCGCCACCAAAATTGCCGCTATTTCATACGTATGGCGGCGCAGCGCCGCGGCATCGCGCATAAAGTTAAGCGCATGCAAATCAGCGATAAACATAAACGTAGTATTTGACTTTGACATTTCCACCAACGGCTTTAGCGCACCTACGTAATTCCCCAGATGCAGCGTGCCGGTTGGTTTGATACCGGTTAAAACAATTTTATCTGACATAATAAATACCCTTAGCTTATTTTTATATGTTAATGCGTTCGCGAGAAAAATGAAAGCTGAAATTATAAAAAATTGTAAAACGCCCGGGGGACTGGCCCGGGCGTTTCTGCACAATTTATTTTAGTGATTGTATATTGATTATTGCATGATTTTTCAGTTTTACAATAGGAAGAAATGCCTATAATTCGCATAAAAAATGCACTTGTTCAAAAAAAAATGCTGGCATTGATAAAAAAAATAAGATAATATTCCTCTCGCAACAAAGAAAGTATTGTTGTGGGCCTTCTAACCCAACACTATAAAAAATCATCCAACCATGGTTGGAGTGCAGGTAATATACAAAATAACTGCGCAATTTATAGTGATTGTTAGAAGCTCCAACCACCTGCTTTCGGTGGTATTTTTAATGGGGCTTTACCGTCTTCTCATCTCCAATCAAAGAAACGGTAGCCCCACTTCTTATATCCAGAATATATTAAACCTATCCCCCCCCCGCCGACATAGCCCCAAAGTATTTATAACATCCATGGCATAAAAAAGCCCTGCAAATGCAGGGCTTTTGAAATTGTTCGCATCTATTAACGAGAATAGAATTCGATTACCAATTCCGGGAACATCTGAACCGGATACGGAACATCCGCAAACGCCGGTACACGTGTGTATGTCGCAGTAAAGTTCGCGCTATCTACACTGATATAGTCCGGGAATGTGCGTTCAGCAGATTCCAACGCCAGAACAACCAACGGCATCTGTTTCGCTTTCTCGCTAACAGTGATGACATCGCCCGGCTTTACCTGGTATGATGCAATCTTTACGCGTTTGCCGTTAACGTTGATGTGACCGTGGCTGACCAGTTGACGGGCCGAGAATACGGTCGGCGCCAATTTCGCGCGGTATACAACCGCATCCAAACGACGTTCCAGCAAACCAATCAAATTATCCGGCGCATCACCCTTCATATTGGACGCTTCCAGATAATATGCACGGAACTTCTTTTCGCCAACGTTACCATAGTAACCTTTCAGCGTCTGCTTCGCACGCATCTGCTTTGCATAATCCGAAGAGTTACCACCACGAGATGTCGGACCATGCTGACCCGGCTTGTACTTACGCTTGTTAAACGGAGATTTCGCCTGACCCCACAGGTTTACACCCAAGCGGCGGCTGATTTTCAATTTACGAGTGCTACGTTTTGCACCTGCTCTTGCCATAATTTAATCCTTTTGGTTTTTTATGGTGCCAGGTGTTTTACAGAATCCTTATCGCGGGCGGGACCAAAAAGCACCGCCGTTTAATCAGTTCTGATTACCCAGCGGTGGACAGTTTATATTGTTTTTATTTGAAAATCAAGCGGTTTTATTAAAATTCAACCTTTGGCGCAACTTTTTCTGATTCCGCGATTTCAAAAAACTTTTCCGGCATAATTCCAAACATTCTGGCAATCATGTTTGACGGAAACTGCTGTATAGATGTGTTTAGGCCCATAACAACCGTATTATAAAACTGGCGTGCGGCCTGAATCTTGGTTTCCGTATCGGTAATTTCACGCTGTAATTCCAAAAAGTTTTCATTCGCCCGCAGGGTCGGATAGCTTTCTGATAATGCGAATATGCTTTTCAAAGTTTGTGTTAGCTTATTTTCGGCATCGGCCTTGTCCGGGCCGGTGGCAGACATTGCCGCATTACGCGCAGAAATCACCGCATTAAGCGTGTCTTTTTCATGCGCGGCCGCCCCCTTTACGCTGGCGACCAAGTTCGGTATCAGGTCATAGCGTCGTTTCAACTGGCTATCGATTGTGGCCCATGCCTCGCGTGCCTGGGTCCGGCGGGAAACAAGGCCGTTATAGACGGCAATTACATATAATACAACGATTGCAACAACGGCAACAGCGGTCCACATAATAAAACTCCTTAAATCTTAACACTTGTTATTTTATTATATCTGGCGGGCGTATAAAAAGCAACCCAAAAGCGATGCGCGCCCTATTTCCAGGAAACCGGTATCGTTGCATAATCGGACAGGCCCGGCGCATTATAATAGCACAGTTCACCGATGCTTTTGGGGCCTGACGGCCATATTTCATACAAATATTTCCCGTTAATCCGCGCAGATTGACCGGTTAAGCCTGTACACCCCCAAAATGTGCCACGGAACATAAAGTCTGCGGCATCACCTGATATATCGCCAAATAAGTTTTCTGGTATTTCACCCGTTAAATTTAAATCACCAAAAAACAAGTAATGGTACATATATTGTGCGGGCGCACCCTTTATTCCAGCAAACAGCCCGGCCGGGATTTCGCCACTTAAACCATATACACTGTCAAAAGTGCCAGCAAACATATATTGTGCGGGCGCACCTTTTATCCCGGCAAACAAGTCTTTGGGAATCGAGCCTGTTAATGCAGACCGCACGAACGTATTGTTAAACATGGCATATACCGGCGCACCTTTTATGCCGGAAAACAACCCCGCAGGGATACTGCCATAAAAAGGCGACCCTTGGAAAGTTCCCGCAAACATCCAGTCTATGGGGGCGCCATGGACACCTTCAAACAAATTTTCCGGGATTGTACTGCTTAAGTTACTGCATTGACGAAATGTATTACGGAATGTTGGCTGCTGGCCCGGCTGGCTGCCGTCGCCAATTGTGCCAAAAATGGCGCCCAGGCTACCTTCGATTGCCGCAATATTATCATTATATCGAAATTGCAGCGCAGCCGCCGGGTCCAGGTGGCTGTTTTCCGTGCTGTATGCGGTGGCGCGTCCCGAAAAGCCAATTTTATAAGCATCCGCCTTTTCATAAGTGTGCGAATATATTGTCTTTTCCGTATTATTTCTTTCGATTACATCGGTCGTGCCGTCGCCCCAGGTTATATAAAAGCGCCCCTGGGCGGACATTTCAAAAGAGAAACTGGCAGTATCTGGTGTGGTGGTGATATAAAAAGACTGCTTTACCAGTCGCGCTATGGCGTCTTTTGTTGCCACGGTATCGGCCGCTGCAAGCGTTGCATATTTGGGGTCATCGCCATAATTTGTGATATCTTTGCCGTTTAACACCTCGTTCATGCGGTCAACAGCAGTTAACAAGTATTTCATATTTGCCGCAACACGCGGATTTGTCAGCGCAGAATTATACGGCAAGGATACCCCCCAGTGCCGCTGCAGTGCCGCATGAATATATTCAACATTTACCATTTCCGCCGCATTGGCAACAGGCGCAAATAATATAGCCAAAAGAATAAATAAACGCTTTATCATTATGGCAATGGCGGTGTCGGAACAATTGGTGATGATGTGTATGTTTTATTACCTGAAATTTCCTGGTCGCCGGTGGTTGAAACAAAATGCTGTGGCAGGTTGTCAGAAAAAGTTTTAAATTCTTCATTATTAACAACCTTCTTTTCAACATCAGCAATGCGGTCGTCAACATATTCGGCCGATGCAATACGTCCCTCCCCCGTGTCAGCAGCCACCGCCGGACAGAGCATTAACGCAAATACTGAAAAAAACACTAATATCCTGTAGTTCACAAAACTCCCCCTATTCTGCGGACATTTATTGCAATAATTATTCATTTTGTCCTATTATGGCAAATAAGTCATATATAAATCTATAAAAAAATCCCACCGCTGGGTGGGATTTTTTTATTCAGAGAATTTATTCCGCCACATTAGATGTAACTTCTACTTCCTGAACCTGGATATCGCGAACCTCGGCACGCATCTGACGCTTTACCGCGCGGAATTCGTCACGCGTAATGCAGCCGTCCTGATTGATATCCATCGCCGGCAAAGCCTGGGCCAGTTTTGGGCACTTTACAGATGCAACATCCAAGCAGCCGTTTGTAAAGTGTACGCGCGGACCATAATGACGCGGACCACAGCAGCACAATTTTGCCGCTGCAAAACCCAATGCGAAAATAATGATGAACCAAACCAGCTTGCGCATAAAGCGACCAAAACGAGAACCCTTACGGCAGCCGCAGTTCCCACCGCATCCGCAATCATGACCACAGCCGCAGCCGTGCTTTTCCATAACCGGGGCCACAACCGCCTTTGGTGCCGGGGCAACGGCTTTCTTTACCGCCGGTTTCTTTGCCGCCGGGGCAGCCTTTTTCACGGGAGCTTTTTTTGCCGCCGCCGGTTTAGCAGCTGCTTTTTTAACTGTTTTTTGTGCCATTTTTCTTCCTTTCTGTTATGACGCTTGTATTTTATTGGAAATAAAATTTTAAGTAAAGGGGAAAATGCATAACGGCCGCTAAAATCAGCGGCCGTTATGTGAAACAAAATCAAACGATTTAGTTCAAAGCATCCTTCAAGGCCTTACCCGGCTTGAACTTCGGCTGAACAGATGCCGGAATCTTGATTGCGGCACCAGTCTGCGGATTGCGGCCAGTGGTCGCTTTGCGCTTTGCAGTTGCAAATGTACCGAAACCAACCAGACGAACTTCGCCCTTCTTTTTCAGAACTTTGGTAACTGTGTTGATGAATGCATCCAAGCACGCAGCAGCTGTCGCTTTTGTAACATCTACTTCGTTTGCGATTGCTTCAATCAATTGCTGTTTGTTCATAATGTTTCTCCTTTCATAAATGTATTTAAGGTCTGTCCGGCAGTTCATAGGCAATGTCAACAGAATCTCTTAGCCACCGGAATTGCGCCATTTTTGCATCTGCAAATCCTGCGGCGCCTTTAATTCTGTGGACATTGCCCGTACTGCTTACCCGAATCGTAGAGAATTCCGCCGTTTAAGTCAAGAGCATAATTATTTTTTAATCTTTTTACATCGTTACCGCATCGGCACGAACTGCCGCTGCACCCGGCGTATTAGCCTCACACAAGACCCAATCGCCGCTAACACCACGGATATGAACCGTTCTGAAATGATTCGGCGTTGCCGCCAGAATTAAAATAATCACACCCGCCCAGAACGTAAATTTAGTAAATTTCCACACATTGGAAAAAGATTCACGCTTAAATTTATCGTTAAGCAGGTTCTGGTACATTACCCAACCCCAGTTAAACAGCAATATCATCACAACAAAGAAAAAGCTGATTATTATATATTTGTTAAATGGACGCATTGCGGTCGCCATGGAATCCCATGTCTGGGATGCGGCATGGCAAACATATAACTCTGTCCCCGCCAGTGACTGCGGAACCTGAATCGCAGGATGCGGCGCCATCTGTATTCCAAACGAGGCGGCAACAACCACCGCGACCAATATTATAACCGCAAATATAAAAGATGACTTCACCAGGCTTCCTTTTATTCTTATATTTTTTATTATATCACAAACAACTAAGCGATTGCAATTTTAGAAACTTTTAATTAAACTTTTGTCATGTTCCGCAAAAAAAATAATGTTATTATTGGCCTGGCCTGTTTTAACAGGGAAATGCTAAAAATCTCTATTCCGGCAATCGCAAGAATAAAATCACGCTTTATACTGATTATTCATAACGATAATCCGGCGACAACTATTAGCCCGCGCGATATACGTGAACTGGGATATGGCGGGCCGCTGCATATAATAAACGCCGCAAAAAATATCGGCCTGCGGGCGGCGCGGCTGCGGATACTGGATGCGGCAACGAACAGCTTTCCCGATGCACAATGGATAATTTACGTCGATGAAGATGATGTTTTGCTATCCGCGGACATGCCTGTCGTTGCCCCTAATAATTTTGCAGTTATTCAAAACCGACTAGAGGTAAAAAGCCGTATATCGGATTTAATGCGCGCCGCCGCGACGCCGGAAACACTGGCCCCGGACGGTGACAGCATTGTACTTATACAGCCCAGTCTGGGAATCCGTGGCACGGCAATTCGTATCAACATAATGCGAGGGGTGGCAAACTTGCTGCATGCGGCGGATGTACGGATTCGTGAAATTGACGACTCGCTGGAATACAGACCGCCTGTTGATGCAATGATGTGGCATGCATTGAACATATATGCCAACTGCATAAATCCCGATGCCACGCCGATATATATGGATTGCGTTAACTATATTTCCAACGGGATTGATTCGGGTGCAATAAAATACGGGCGTACTGGCACACCACAAAACAACGCCCCGGCCCAGTTGGCCCATGCAATGGCCCGATATGATGCCGCAATCATGAATGCATTGGGCACAGATGCCGCCTCACAGGGCTAATATACACTTTTTTACATTTTTATAAATATATGATTGAAAACCGGACAATATGTTTCTAAAATCCCGTTCAAGAATAAAAGGAATACCGATTATGAAATACAATGACATCAGAACTACTTTTTTGGATTTTTTTGAATCCAAAGGCCATAAAATCGTCCCGTCGGCGTCACTGATACCAAATGACCCGACCCTGCTGTTTACCGTGGCGGGCATGGTTCCATGGAAAGGTATTCTGCAAGGGGCCGAGGCACCATTTGCCAACCGCGTTGCCGACGTTCAAAAATGTATCCGCGCGGGCGGCAAACATAACGATTTGGACGAAGTTGGCTTTGACGGCCGTCATCATACATTCTTTGAAATGATGGGTAACTGGTCTTTTGGCGACTATTTCAAAGAAGGCGCGATTGAAATGTCTTGGGAACTGCTGACCAAGGTTATGGGTCTGGACCCGAACAAAATCCGCGTTACCACACATATATCGGACGAAGAATCAACACAGCTGTGGCGCAAAATTGCCGGGAAAGAAGCGATACGCCTGGGCGACAAAGACAACTGGTGGTCGGCCGGCGATACCGGTCCATGTGGGCCATGCACCGAAATGTTCTACGATTTTGGGGATGATATTGAAAACGAAGACGACCGCTGGGTTGAAATATGGAACGATGTTTTCATGCAGTTTGACCGTGATGCAAACGGCAATCTGAGCCCCCTGCCTAAGCAAAATGTGGATACGGGCGGCGGATTAGAGCGCTGGGGTGCAATGATGCAGGGCGTTCGCGATAACTATGACACCGACCTATTCCGCAATATTATTGGCGCAACAGAAGACTTGGTCGGCGTAAAAAAGAACGAAGAAAACACAGCCTCATTTAAGGTTATTGCAGACCACCTGCGCGCAGTTGGATTTGCCATTGCAGATGGCGTAATACCGTCTAATACGGACCGCGGCTATGTAATCCGCCGCATTCTGCGCCGCGCAATGCGCCACGGCCAAATATTGGGTCACAAAGGCGAACTGCTGTCAAAGTTATACCCGACCCTGGTTACAGAAATGGGCGCAGCGTATCCGGAACTGGCCGCACAGCAATCGCGGGTTGTTGAAATTATTCAGAATGAAGAACATGCCTTTGCAGACTTGCTGCAAAATGGCATGAAACTGCTGGATGCGGAGTTGCCAAAAGTAAACAACGGCATCCTGCCGGGCGATGTTGCGTTTAAGCTGTTTGACACATACGGATTCCCGTTGGACTTAACCCAGATGATTCTGCGCGATAAGAATATGGATGTTGACACCGCCGGATTCGAGCGCGCCATGACAGAACAAAAAGAACGCAGTCGCGCAAACACGAAGGGAACACGCGTACTATGGGAATCACAGGGCGATTTGGCAGCGACGGACGATACAGCAAAATACAATCCGGATTTCGACGCATCTGCAAAAATACTGTCTATTTTACGTGGCGGCGAATTTCTGCAAAGCGCCCAGACAGGCGACGAAGTTGAGGTTGCGCTGGACAAGACAAGTTTCTATGGCACCCAGGGCGGCCAGGTAGGTGATGCAGGCGAAATATTAAAAGACGGCGCCCCCATTATGAATGTATCTGAGGCGGCACGGGCCGGCAATATCGTTATACACAAGGGCGTGCTGACGGCGCCGATTGCCGTTGGTGATATGGTTACGACAAAAATAAATCCGACAATGCGGGCGGCAACGGCGCGCGCGCACACCGCGACACATTTATTACAGGCGGCCCTGCGCCAGGTTTTAAACGAAGATGTCGAACAGCGTGGCTCCAAGGTTGGCCCGGATTCTGTACGCTTTGATTTCTCTTTTGGGCGTGCAATGACCGCAGAAGAAAAGCAGGCAGTAGAAGACCTGGTCAACAAATGGATTTCGGCCGATATGCCGGTCCTGCACGAGGAAATGTCCCTGAGCGCGGCGACCGAGCGTGGCGCAATGGCACTGTTTGGCGAAAAATATGGCGACACCGTGCGCGTTATTACCGCGGGCGATGTTTCATGCGAACTGTGCGGCGGCACACACATTCATCACACAGGCGAAATCATGAAAGCCAAAATTAACAAGGAAAAATCTATTAGCAGCGGCATTCGTCGCATAACGATGTCGGTGGGGCCGCTGGCGGAATAAAAACGCAGAATTAGACCAAATAAAACATCCCGCAAAAGCGGGATGTTTTTTTATGTATTAACAACAAATTATCTGAAAAAAAGCACCGCTAATGCAAAGGAACGTTTTCCCAAGCGCTTTATTTATCAGGACTATATCCCAGAAATCCGAGAAATGTCAACACCAAAAAATGCCTAAAAAAAACGTTGGTTTTATTTGTTCTGGGGGAAAATATTATGATAAAAAAATATATTGTTTTTGTGTGCTGTTCCTTGGTATGCGCCACGGATGTGCTGGCCGGATTAAAAGTTAACTGCGGCGCAACCGATATATATGGCAACGTAACATGCAACAAGCGTTGCGCAGAGTGCGCAGAATCTAAATGTGTGCTGGCCGGTGTTGCATGCGACAGCGGCACCGGGCCCGTCAGACCACCTATTACATTTGGCTGCGCCGCTGGCGAGTATCAAGATGATAGTTCGAACTTAATAATGTGCAAGGATTGCCCGAGTGACACTATAAACGGCGCCACAAACGTTACATCACCGGGTGGGGAAATTCCGATAACAAGCTGCTATATCCCCAGTGGCACGTCGTTTGCAGATAGCACCGGCAGAGGCACTTTTACAGCCAAATGCAATTATACGAACTAAGCCCGCCCGCCAATGGCGGGTTTTATTTTCTTGCTTTTTTGTGTAAAAACACTATCATATAACCCGTCAGATAGAGAGAGCGGGCACTTTCGCCCAAAAAATACCCCTGGTGTCTTTAAGCTTAACATAATCGCCACACGGGGCAAAAAGCATGCGTGCGCCACAGATTCACTACAAATAAAGCAATCCTTTATTCGCAATGAATTGTGTGGCGGCGCAATTACGTAAACATAAAAAAAGGACCAAATATGGTAAAAGTTAGAGAGAAAAAAGAAACACCGGCGCAAATGCCGATTAAACAAAACCCTGCCCCACAGCCACGGGCACAAAAAAAAGGCACAGCGCCCAACAAGCCGGTCAAAATTTCCGGCATGCCAAAGCATGAAGGCGATAAAAACGACGAAAAAATGTATTTTATGGCACTGGGTGGCTTGGAGCACATCGGCCAGAACATGTATGTATATAAATATAAAGGCAAGTATCTGGTTGTTGACTGTGGTATGGGCTTTTTGGAAGAAGAAATTGGTGCCGGCGATGTTCAGTACTGTGACACCACATGGCTGGAAAAACGCAAAAAAGACGTTGTTGGCTTTGTAATCACACACGGCCACGAAGACCATATCGGCGCACTGAAATTTATATGGCCTAAGTTTAGAAAACCTATTTACTGCACACGATTCCCGGGCGAAATCATTCGACGCACATTCGAAGGCATTGAAATGGATTTCAACCCGAAAAAAGATATCGTAATATTTGACCATAATGGCGCAACGCTGGACATCAGCCCGTTCGAGGTAGAAACATTCCATGTATCGCACTCGGTACCAGAGGCCCAAATGCTGATTGTAAAAACACCGGCGGGCAAGATACTGCATACGGGCGACTGGACGTTCAATGATGACAATCCGGTTGAAAATCCGACCGACTTTGCACGCCTGCGCGAAATAGGTTCCGACCCAAAGCTGCTGGCGTGTGCATGTGATTCAACATCTTCATCACGCCAGTCAAAGCAGACAACCGAAACAGAAGTACGCGATACGTTTGAGCGCCTGATGAAGGAAGCGCCGGGCCGCGTTATAGTAACCGGTTATTCGCGCAGTATTGCACGTCTGAAAATGTTCGCAGAGGCCGCACGGGCCGCAGGGCGCGTCGCCGCAATCAAAGAACGCAGCAACCCCAACCCGGTACCGTATGTGGGGCTGCCGGAATTCCGCGAAATGGGTATTAAATTCGGATATCTGAAAAAAGACGAAGTTTATCTGCATAGCGAAATCAAAGACCTGCCGGCTGAAAAGCAGGCGATATTCCTGACCGGCTCTCAGGGGGAACAGTTCGCAATGCTGACACGTCTGTGCCGCGGCCAGGTAAAGGAAATGAAGCTGCAGCCGACAGATACAATCCTGTTCAGTGCGATTATCATTCCAGGACGCGAGCAAGATGTATCTTATCTGTATAACAAACTGGCACGCATGGGTATCAAAACGCATACAATATTTGATACAGACCACCTGCACGCCAGTGGGCATGCGGGCCGTCCGGAGTTGGAACGCTTTTACGACATGGTTCATCCCCAGGTGTCAATCCCGATGCACGGCGATTATATCAACGAAATGCTAAACGGAAAAATGGCAATGGAGCGCGGTGGCGCCAAGTACATGATGGTTGTACACAACGGCGAAATGATTGCACTTAGCGACGGCAAAGAACCATATGTTGCGGAAACAATCGAAACAGGCTTTGTTGTTATGGAAGGCGAAACCGAGCGCAGCAAAAACGACCAAGTTTATAAAAACCGCAAAAAAATCGCGGCAAATGGTGCGGTGTTTGTAACACTGCCAGTGGACAAGCGCGGATTTCTAAAAGGCGTTCCAGAGGTGTCGAGCGCGGGTATATTTGAATCTGATGATACCGGCTTTATGAAGCGTCAAATTCAGATTGAAATTACAAAAGCGATAGACCAATTGTCCAAGACAGAGCGCAAGGACCGCGATAATCTGATACGCGCGGTTCAAGTTGCATCAAACAAGGTGGTGCGCGCCGCCCTGGGGGCGGACAAAAAGCCACAATACAGCGTTCACTTTATCCAAAAATAGACCAATATCAATCCCCCAATTGGGGGATTTTTTTTATGCGGCTGTTTTTTGGTGTGGAATTTATAAATAGATTGTGTAATAATAAGAAGAAGTTTATCTAGAATGTTTGTAGGAGAGCGATATATGCGCAAACATATAATTTTATTATTACCATTAGCTATATTAGGAGTCTCATCAGCGCAGGCGACCCCAAGCGTTGCAACCGCTGAATACGTAAAGGGAATCGTAAACGCACTGGGGGTGCCGGAAATATCAAACAAGCTGGCACAACATATTGGGAGCACAGACAATCCCCACGCAGTTACAGCCGAGCAGGTAGGTTTAGGTAATGTAAAAAATGTAGATTCCACAAATGCAGACAATATTACGACGGGCACTTTAAATATTGCGCGCCTGCCAGTGGGTACAGCCGCAGGCACGGTTGCATCGGGCACGGACGGCCGCTTTGATACGCTGCCAACGACAGAGCCAGCCGGCGATGTCCCCGAGGGGCGCGTCTATGTTTGGTTTAACTAAGACAGGCAAATAAAAAATCCCCCGCTTGGGGGATTTTTTTAAGAGCCGGCCTTATTTCTTCCAAAAGGCAAAGCCGCGACGCTCTGTGCGCTCTTCGCGCGACTTGCGGTTCTCCGTCGAGCGACGACTTTCGGCACGACGCTCGTGAAAGCGACGGGCCGATTCCTCGTCACGCTGAATAACGCTGATTGTAGTAACGGACAGCTTGCCGTTACGTACTTCTTCTTCAAACTCTACTATATCATTTTCATTCAAAAATCTGATGCCGGCATCTTTCAGCGCGCTGGAATGAACAAATACATCATCCGTATTTCCATCTGCATTCGGCGCATCGGGCGTAATAAATCCGAAGCACTTTTTGCCATTATACCATTTTACTTTACCTTGACGCATAATCGTTGTCCTTATGTTATGCTTGTTACGACACACGCATTACGCACATGTCTGATATAATCTTTCTCTATTTAGCGATTTAAAGCAAGAAAATAACGGGCAGGCGCCCGTTGTTTGATTTCCTACGGATTTATATTAGGACGGCTTTTTGTAATATCGCTGAACCTCGTTCATGACGAAATTAAACAGCTTGCCCGCCATTGTGTCCGACGGCACAACCCAGCCACGCTGCATATATGGCATTGCCGTAACAAGGACAAAGTTAGCCATATAGTGAAAGATTTTCGATTCTTGGGCCTGGGTCAGCTTTGCCGGCGCAGTTGTTACATGGAAAACCTCGTTCTCTAGCGCGTTGTCGAGCTTGTCCATGATAATATCGTATATCTTTTGCGGATAATGCAGTGTACACGCACCCGGAAAGCCGTCAAACATAGACGCACCATTATCCTGCATATATAAAATATTCCACCCTACTCGCTCGAACAAATCTTCAAGACAGTTACATACCATAAGGTTATATTCTTTGATACCGCCTTCGTGTATATTGGCCGCAATACGTTCCAAGCCATTGCCGGACTTGCGCCCCGAGCGACGTGTTATCTCATACTGCTTGTGCGTACGCACTTCGAAGTCAAAAAATGTGCGCACCTGGCAGATAATTTCCATTGGAACAACTTCGTCGCCATGACCGATATTTATAATCAGCTTTGCATCACGATAATTGCGCGGATTGTCCATGTCGTAAAAGCTGTCGCGAACCGACAGAACACGGTCAGGCATCATCTGATGAACACGTTCGATAAATGTGCGCGCCTGGGGGATTAGGTCAAACAGGCACTTTACACGCCATACATCCTGGAGACGCGTGCGGGGGCGCGGAACCTTATCCAGTTCGCGGACCAGTTCCACCGCAATATTTTCATGCCCGCGCCCTATAATGGACAATACCGTTTCTGATGCGGCCGAAATGTACTTCTCCGACAGACGTGCCCGAACTTTATCAGTAACCGCTTTGGCGGACGCTTCGCGCTCGCGCGAGGCGATGACACGGTATACCGTGTCACAAACTTCGTCAACATATCGCGAATAATATTTGCCGGTTACTTTGTCTATGGCACGCTCAACATTCTTTTGCGCACCAACAATTACCGTAACAATCGAAGAAACCGCCAGGTCAATCTTGTGACCACGACCACTGGTAAAAAACTGGTTACGCATTGGGTCTGCGTCCAGGCGGTGCTGAACCAAGTACGGTGTCAGCGGATTTATATCAGAAATTTTTATAGGTTCATCTATTGCGCTGTCCGTTTCGTAGTCATACCTCATTACGGGTGCCTTTGGCGCACCAAAGCATTTTCCCAGAAAGTAAAACAACTCACGAAACCAGCCCAGCCCGTCAGAATACAGCACGGATAGATATTGCGCGGCCTCGTCGTTAATGCGGCCGGCGGCACGTGCACGCTCAATCGCGGCCAGATTGCGCCGGTCATGCTCCATGACCAGCGCCTGGATATCCGTATTAGCCTCTACTATAAGTTGCGTCATTCGGCGCTCCTTTGGTTTTCCTTTATTTCATTATCGGGAACAGTATCACATCACGCAGTGTTGGCGCATCCGCTATAATGGAAAAGAAGCGGTCAATACCCAACCCCAGACCGGAAATCGGCGGCATGCCATGTTCCATCGCACGCAGAAAGTCTTCGTCAAGGTCAAATGCCTCGTCATCGCCGGCTGCCTTGTTTTTAGCCTGCTGCTCGAATGCGGCGCGCTGTTGCAGCGGGTCAACCAATTCTGAGTATGCCTTTATCAGTTCGGCCCCGCATACTATCAGCTGAAATATATCAATACGACGCCCATCCGCATCATTACGACGCGCCAGCGGTATCATATATGCCGGATAATTATAAACAATGGCCGGATTTATAATCTGGTCGCGAACCTTGCGCTTAAATACGTAATCCACGATTGCCGGAACAGACTTTAAGGGTTCCAGTTCCTGGGCAGGGAACATATCGGCCGCAACCAGGTTCGACTTTAGAGTATCCGCGTCATTAAATTCCAGAATATCTACCCCCAGCAGTTCGTTCATACGGGCGGTATAATCAATTCTTTCATATTTTGAGAAATCCAGTTGCGTGCCCTGATATTCAATCTGCAGCGTGCCACGCAAATCCATAATGATTTTCTGAATCATTTCCCAAGAAAAATCTATGTTCTTGTTAAAATCCCAGTATGCGGCGTACCATTCCAGCATCGTAAATTCCTGAAGATGCATGGCATCCATGCCTTCGTTACGGAAATTCTTGCCCAGTTCAAATACACGGTCAAATCCCGCGGCAATTGTCTGCTTTAAAAACAGCTCTGGCGCGATACGCAGATAAAAGTCGGCATCCAATGCATTATGATGCGTAACGAACGGCCGTGCCGCGGCGCCAGATGCAACAACCTGCATTATTGGGGTTTCTACCTCAACAAATCCGTTATTATTCAAATAATCGCGTATCAGACGCATCATACGAAAACGCATCTTCATTGTACGACGCGTGTCTTCGTTGGCAATTATATCCAGATAACGCTGACGATAGCGGGTTTCCATATCTGTCAGGCCATGGAACTTTTCCGGCAACGGACGCAACGCCTTGGACAGCACATCGTAATGCGATACCTTAACCGTCAGTTCGCCAGCCGTTGTGTGGTATAATTCGCCAGTAATCCCAATAAAATCACCCAAGTCAACGTTGGCCTTCATAAACTTATAGTTTTCCTCGCCCAACTCTTCACGTGACATGGAAAACTGAATTTCGCCGTCAATATCATAAATGCGACCAAACATCAGCTTGCCCAGCCACCGCAAGGCCGTAACACGCCCCGCCAGCTTTACCGCTGTCCCGTCCGCCATTTCACGTGCGTTGGCAATCGTGGCGCTGCGGTCAAATTTATCTTTCCAAACAACACCGTCGCGGGCGCGTATATTTTCGGCCTTTTGCAAGCGCGCTTCCAGTTCATTGGTTGATATTGTTTTTGTTTCCGACATATTTTTCCCTTTTGATGCCACGGTTACTAAAAAAACGGACGCAGAAAAGTGCGCCCGTCGTTAACTTCGAAGGCCGCACTTAATTTATTGATTTTTTTATACTAATCACTTGGTTTGTCCCTTGTTGCTGACCGAACTTTATTATGAATAAAAAATATAAAAAGTAAAGGGTTATTTATATGCAAAAACACATTTGACAAAAATAATTTTTGAACTACCCTAGTATCCATGAATAAAACACAATTATCTATTATTATTCCGGTTTATAATGGCGCCGAATATATCGGCGAATGCCTGAACAGTATTATTTTTCAAGATAATTCGCATTCCTTTGAAATAATTGTTATCGACGATGGCAGCGTCGATAATACGCACGATATCGTGCGTAAGTATAGGGCAATGCATCCGAACATATCCCTGCTGCGCCAGAGGAATGCCGGTGTTGCCGCCGCCCGGAATGCAGGCATACGGGCATCACACGGAAAATATATAACTTTTGTCGATGCAGATGACAAAGTGGGCGCCGCGCCCGAGTTTACAAAAAATCTTTACCGCCATTCTATACGCCAGTTATACAGTAATGACATCAAGATTTTCCGCACAAAGAACAGTTCACAAAAAGCCGAGGTTACTTTTTCCAGCGGATATTTTAAGGAAATGTTAGACATTGCGGCAAAAACCGATTCAGATGCAGTGCTGGGTGGAAAAATAACGCGAAAATCCACACGTGATACGGAATACTTTACCGGACACATATACGACAAAAGCACAATATATAATGCAACACCGGCCGAAAAAGCAACATTGCTGTATCAGGCAGACCTGCGCGAAAGCGCAAACGCAGTCCTTTTTCGTCGCAGCTTTCTACGAAAAAACAAGTTAAGTTTTCTAAACGGCATGCATCTGGATGAAGATATGCTTTTTTGCATGCTGGCCGTACTAAAGGCCAAGCGTGTCGCATCGGCCCCGGGTACAATATATCTCTATAACCGCCATAGCGACAGCCTGTCAAACTTTACAACCGAAGGCGAAACGCGCTATAAGTACGGAATTGCAAATATTCAGCGTTTTTCCATTTTGCTAAATGAACTGAAGAATTCAAAATTATACGCACCTCTTTATAACTACTGGCTGAAAGCTTTTTCCAAACTGGGCCAGACATATCCCGACCAGGCTAAACACTATCCGCCTATGGCATGCACATATTGCCCGCATTTGACATGCAATGAGTGCTTTATAAAGCAGCATATTGATATTCTTATAAAAAATAACATAGAAACCTTTATGCCACAGCGTTGAGCAAATAAAAAAAGAGAAACACCCGAAGGGGTGTTTCTTAAACTCTGGTGCGAGCAAAGGGGCTCGAACCCTCGACCTCAACCTTGGCAAGGTTGCGCTCTAGCCAACTGAGCTACGCTCGCACTGCGGAAAGTATTTTTACACATATTTTTTTCTAATGCAAGTATTTTTTATCGCATTTTAAGATTTTGTTCCACCGCAATTGAATCCAGCACAAATTGACGGCGCACCAGTTCTAGTGTGTAAGAAAAAGCCGCCCAAAGGCGGCCTTTTCTTTAAAACAGCTTAGAACCATTTCCACGGTTGCAGCATCTTAACAAAGCTCATCGCACCGCGACGGTCTACAAATGTATGACCACAGCGCGGACACACCTGGAACGGCGCAATCATCATTTTGACTTTTTTCTTTACCATAAGCCAGATATATAACCCCGCCAACCATGCGGCAGCAACCAAGCCCCATGCAACATAGCCAAAATATTTATCTACGGTATTGGTAATGGTTGTAATAACTGTTACGTCAGAACGCGCCAAGTCATTATAAATCTTGGTCGCAACAGGCCAGCTGGACGGACGCCACGGATAAACATGCTTAATCCCATAGTTAGTCAGCAGGGTCGTACCCAAACCACCAGAGCTTTTATCCAGTTGATTCTTTATTGCCTCGTCTATCATTTTATCAAACTCAACCTGCAACAGCGCGGTCAAATCGCTTTCCGCCTTGTCAAGTTGCGCATTTACCTTTGCCGCGATATCGTCAACCTTGGCAATGGCTTGGTCTGCCTTGGCGACGCCTTCGTCAATTTTATCTGCACCGGCGCTAACCTTGTCCAGCGCGTTATCAATTCCGTCTGTCTTGACGCCAAAGCGCCCCGCCAGCCCGGTCAGCTTTTTTACACCAGCGGTCGTTTCTTTGGTTTTTTCAATATTTTCATGGGCTTTGGCCGTTGTTTCTTTGGCCCGGGCCGTGGCATCTGTTACCTTATCTACCGCAGAGCCTGCAATCTTTACCTTATCTATTGCAAATGCAACGGGCTTTTCCAGGTTTATTGCATCCTTGATACCGTCCAGCAGCTTTTCATACTGCTCAACAATATTTCTTTGCAGGTCGAAAAACATCGACACAACAATTGATTTCTTTATCGGCTGAGAATATGTGTTCTTTATATGCAGCGGCACCCATATAACCAGCGCCAGCCACAAAACCGTTATAACCGCAAAAATTTGCTTTACACGTGTTACATAAGAAGTCTTTTTAGCGACAGTCTTGGCGCCGCCATGGTCTATGACTTCCACTTCTTTCTTTTTTCGTGCCATTATTTTCTCCTTTCCTGACAACGCTATTATTACTTATTGGCCGTATAACGGTCAATAAATTCTTTCTTAAAGTCCGCAAAGCGCCCCTGCTCTATTGATTCACGTATGCCACGCATCAGGTCCTGATAAAACCACAGGTTATGCTGGGTCAGCAGAGTCGCCCCCAGTATTTCATTACACTTTATCAAATGGTGAATGTAGGCACGCGACAATTTACACGCCGGGCATCCGCATTCACTGTCAATTGGTGCCGCGTCATCACGAAAGCGCGCATTTTTCATATTCATTGTACCGTCACGCGTAAAAGCCTGGGCGGTGCGACCGGCCCGCGTAGGCATAACACAATCAAACATGTCTATGCCGCGTTCTACCGCGCCTAAAATATCCAGCGGTGTGCCGACGCCCATTAAATAACGCGGACGGTCCGTGGGCAGATGCGGTGTTGTGGTTGCAATCATGTCAAACATTATATCCTGGGGTTCGCCCACGGCCAGGCCACCCACCGCATAACCGTCAAAACCGATTTCTGTCAGTGCCTTGGCTGACTTTTCGCGCAAGTCAGTAAAGTCCGCCCCTTGGACAATACCAAAAATACCGTAACCGTCGCGGTCAACAAAGGCATCCTTGCTGCGCCGGGCCCACCGGGTTACCATATCGACATTTTTCTCGGCCCGGTCACGCGTTGTCGGCAGATGCAGACACTCGTCCAAAACCATTGTGATGTTCGAATCCAACTGGTGCTGAATATGAACAGAATCTTCCGGACGCAGGAAATGCTTTACACCGCCGTCGATATGGGATGTGAATTCTACGCCCTCCTCCTTCATTTTTACCAGATTGGAAAGCGACATTACCTGAAAGCCGCCGCTGTCTGTCAAAATGGGCCCGCGCCAGCCACCAAATTTATGCAGGCCACCCATTTTTTCAACCAAATCGCCCCCGGGGCGCATCATTAAATGATATGTATTGCCCAAAATAACCTGGGTTCCGGTGGCCGCAACCTGGTCCATTGTCAGGGCCTTTACCGTCGCCGCAGTGCCAACCGCCATAAATGCGGGCGTTTCAAAATCACCATGCGCCGTATGCACACGACCGCGACGCGCACCGCCATCTATTTTCAGCAAATCAAACTTTAATGCCATTACTCTCCATCCTTTTTAAATAATAAACAGCAGTCGCCATACGAAAAGAAACGATATTTTTCCGCAACCGCATGACTGTATGCGCCACGCATATTTTCCAGTCCCGCAAATGCCGACACCAACATAAATAACGTAGATTTAGGCAGATGAAAATTGGTCAGCAGCACATCAACCGCACGGAATTTATAACCGGGTGTTATAAATATATCTGTAGTGCGACAAATCGGAACAACACGCCCGCCTGCATTGGCTTTACCGGCATCCATTGCCGCACTTTCCAGCGTTCGCATCGACGTTGTTCCAACCGCAATTACACGACGTGCGCTGTTAATAATCTCTGCCTGGGCGGGCGTGATACAGCACCATTCGCTATGCATTTTATGCTGGGATAAATCTTCTGTCTTGACCGGCATCCATGTGCCCGCCCCAACATGCAAAGTCACCTTTACAATCTTGGCGCCGCGCGCCTCTATTGCCGACATTAGCCGGGGCGTAAAGTGCAGCCCGGCCGTGGGCGCCGCCATTGACCCCACCGGTTCGGCATAGACAGTCTGATAACGTTCGCGGTCTGATGTTTCCTCGGAGCGTTTCATATACGGCGGCAACGGCATTTTGCCAACACGTTCAAGGACATCAAACAAGTTATCACAGATAAACTCAAGCTTTAGACCGCTGTCATCGTCGCGCGCCAAAACGCGCGCAGTGGTTCCGTCGTCCAGTGTTAAAATTTCACCCACCGGTATTTTATTGAACTTTTTACAAAGCCCCCACCACACAACATCACTTTCGGCAGTATGCAGGGTAATTTCATGGCCGGATGCCATAAAGCGGGCCGGTATCACGCGCGAATTATTAAAGACAACAACGTCACCGGGCTGAATAAAATCTACGAAATCACGAATATGACGGTCGGCAATATTATTGCCGTCAACAACCAGCATTCGCGACGCATCCCGCTTTTCCAAGGGATGTGATGCAATCAATTCCGGTGGCAGGTCAAAATCAAAATCGGACGTATGCAGCATGGTGTTTATCGTGTATATTCCATACCCTTTGCCTGGCAGTTTTTCGCAAACGCCTGCCAATCAAACACCTGGCGCAGAGTTTTTTTATTTATGCTTTTTATATACGAACGATTTTGACATGCAACATACTGCTGACGATTATCATTCCTATACACAATACTGTCACCAGGCTGCGCATAGCTATAAAATGACTCTGCATCATATCCTCTTGTTATTTGCAAAACTCTGTCGGCTTTGTTGTCACCATTGATGTCAATAAATAACTGCTTTTTATCTTTTTGCAAAATAACACCGCGCTCCACACAGTCATCATCACACGATGTCAACATTGGGACCAATGTAATCAGCCCCAGTGCAATGTTATATTTAATCGGTTTTAGTTTCATTTTATCTACCTATATTTATTGTAACGACTTCTAAAATTGCTAATTATGCTGTCGCGGCGGGCAATTCGTAGCTTGGTAATACTATTGCCATTTATTTCTTAAACTCCAGCCCTTGGTCCGTATAATTTTCAGCCTTATTTTCCCAATCAGGTTCCACGCGCACAAACAGGTGCAGACGCGCATTCACACCCCACTGGTCCTGGATATCATGACGGGCGGCCGTGCCAATCTGCTTTAGCTGGGCGCCACCACGACCGATTACTATCTTTTTATGCGCCTCATTCTGAACAACGATTTTCTGATATATTTCCAGAACACCGTCCGGGTCAACGTCAACTTTTTCCGTGACAACATTTATATGATACGGCAATTCCTGATGAATATACTTATAAACCTTTTCACGCGTCAATTCCGCCAGATACAGTTCATCGGGCACATCGGGACGGGTTTCGGGGTCAAATAAATACGGACTTGCGGGCATAACATCCGCCAATGCCCCCAACATGGCTGCAACACCGTCATTTTTCAGTGCCGAAATCATAAAGATTTCTTTGAATTCTGCCAGTGCGGACAATTCTGCAACAATGGGTAGCAAATCCTGCTTTCGCACGGCATCAACCTTGTTTAAGGCAACAAAAAGGTTCGGGCGGTCCTTGATTTTTTCCACCAGTTCGCGAATTGTATTCGTTACACCCTTTTGCGCGTCAAGAATCAATAAAATCGCATCCGCATCAGATGCCGCATCCATTGCGGCCCCGACCATTGCGCGGTCCAGGCGTCGCGCCGGCTTGAACACGCCGGGTGTGTCCACAAATATCAACTGGCGGTCGCCCACCATTTTAACGGCACGCAGACGCGTCCGCGTCGTTTGTACCTTGTGCGATACGATAGATACCTTGCGCCCCATGATTTGGTTAAGCAATGTACTTTTACCGGCATTTGTCGGCCCCATTATCGCGATAAATCCTGAATAAGTCTGTGTCATGCCCCCACAATAACACATAAAATAAAAAAATCCAGCGCATGGCCGGATTTTTTTATCACAACTCGTCTGCTTTATTTTCCAGTTTTTCCGTCCATTTGTTATCCGGGAAATTTTTACGCAGCATTTCCGCATAACCGGCCGCCTGGGACGGGACACCTATTGCGGTATAGCATTCGGTCAGGCGGAACAGCGCCTCTGGCGTCATGACGGTTTCCTGGGCATCGGCCACAATAGACTGCAGGCGCGATATCGCCGCCGGCCAGTTTTGACGTTGCATATCCTCACGCGCGGCATACATAACCTTGCCCGCGATATAGTTTTTCAGAATTATTATTTTGTTTTCAGCATTTTTTGCATAAGGGCTGCGCGGGAAACGCTGGACCAACTGCTGGAACTGCTGTAGGGCGTATGTGGACATTCCCGGCTCGCGGCGGACGTCGCTGACCTGGCGGTAGTAGCACATGCCGCGCAAATATAAAACATACGGAACATCCGGGTGACCGGGGTGGAAACGCATAAAACGGTCCGCCGCCAAAATTGCACCCGCAAAATCCTTGTCCAGGTACTGAGAATATGCCGCCATTACCAACGCATCAGCCGCATAGGGACTTGACGGGTACTGCGTTTCAGCCTTTAAGAATTCGGCCGCCGCTTGCTCATAATGCTTTTTATTAAACTCTGCATACGCCTTTTCATATATCTGAGGCAGCGGTTCCTCCACCATTATCTCTGTCTTTTTGCCACCGCACGCCACTAATGTCGCCGCAATAATACACAGACTTACTATTTTTTTCATCGCCTTATATTCCTGTCTTGATTTTCTTTTACATTGAGCAGTATAATCCAAACCATGAAACTAGGCAAACATATTTTCGGGGTTGGCGCAATGACTGGCGTCAGCCGTATTTTCGGCTTTGTGCGCGATATGCTGATTGCACGCGTTTTAGGGGCGGGACGACTGTCGGACGTATTCCTGGCGGCATTTAAGTTACCGAATCTGTTCCGTGACCTGCTGGGCGAAGGGGCATTGTCCGCTATATTTATCCCAATGTACACAGATTCCAAGAAAGACGAAGGATTTGCCAAAAATGTTTTTTCATGGCTGGCACTGGGGCTGCTGGGGATTGCGATTTTATTTGAAATATTCATGCCGCTGGTTATTTGGATTCTGGCACCGGGATTTGATGCCGACCCGGGCAAAATGGAACTGACCGTTACAATATCGCGAATTATGTTCATATATGTGATATTTGTATGTGCGGCCGCATTCCTGTCCGCGGTATTAAATGCCTTTTCACGCTTTCTGTTGGCCGCATTTATGCCGGTATTGCTGAACATAATGCTTATAGGGGCATTATTGCTGTCGGCTTTTTATGCACCGGGTACAATACTTTATATAATGGCGGCAACGGTTGTATTATCCGGAATAATTCAGGTCGCGGTATTATGGCATCGCATTCGGCGACGTCACTTTGGCCTGCGCCTTGTTATTCCAAAGTGGACCCCGGGAATTAAAAGCATTTTAAAGCGCCTGTCTATTAGTATCGTAGGCAGTGGCTTTTATCAAATAACCATTATTGTTGGTACCCTGGTCGCCAGTTTTCAAAGCGGCGCAGTATCCTGGCTGTATTATTGCGACCGTATTGTTCAGTTGCCATTTGCGATGATAGGACTGGCGGTGGGGACGGTGCTGATGTCGTCTATATCAAATGCCCTGGCCCAGAAAAACATGCGCAGCGTTTATATTCAGCAAAATTCATCCATGCGACGCAGTCTGATGCTGCTGATGCCATGTGTGGCGGGTCTGTTCGTTCTGGCCCACCCTATTATAAAGTACCTGTTCGAATATGGCGCATGGACCGCCGCATCAACCCAGGCAGTGGCAATTGCAATAATGATTCAGGTCTTTGTACTGCCCGCGATGCTAATCAGCCAGATTTATAGCAAAACACTCTACGCATCCCAGGATGTAAAAACACCGGTTAAGACCAGTATGATATCCTTAGGGGTGGCGGCGGCAATTTATCTGGGGGCGTTTCCGGCAATAGGATACCTGGCGATTCCGGTGGGAATAGTCGTCAGTGGCTATCTAAAGAACTATCTGCTGGGGCGGGCATGCCGGCGACGGGGCCTGACAAAAATATATGGTGGGACAATGCGTGCAATATTTGCATTTGGGGCACTGGCCGCGCTAATGGGGGGCGCGCTGTGGTTTGTGCCGATTAACAGTATTTGGGCACTGTTTGCGGCGATTGCCGGTTTTGGGGCAATATATCTGCCGGCGGCATTTATAATCAACCGCCATATCGGGACAAAATAAAGTTGAAACCGGACTTTTTATATGATAAAATTTACATTAAGAATGTAAGGAGTTCTACCATGAAAAAAATAGTTTCCCTGGCAGTTATTGCAACTGTAATGGCCGGATGCGTGCGCACAAACGGCACTGATGGCGCCGCGACATACGGCACTGACGGCTTTGGCGAAGAAACGTTGGTAACAACGGATTCACAGTCTTTGAATAATGCATACCTGTTGGCGGCGGCACCAAAATACTATATCGGCAGCGCGTACAAGGTCGAAGATGTGCAGTACATCCCGGTCGAAGATTTAAGCTATAACCAAACAGGTATCGCCGGAATTATTCCTGCGGAATTAAATGGCACAAAGACCAGCAATGGTGAAACATTTGATGTTAACCAAATGGTCGCGACCAGCAAAACGCTGCCGCTGCCGACTATTGCGCGGGTAACCAATCTGGATAACGGTCAGTCCGTAATTGTTCGTGTAAACAATCGTGGGCCGTTTGTTAACACCCGTATTATGGACCTGTCACCGGCAGCAGCACGCCAAATTGGCATGAACGGCCAGGCAAAGATTCAGGTTCAGGTTATCCCAGACCAGTCAATGCAGGTTAAAAATGCGACAATCGGCGCCAGTCAGCCGACACAGGTCGTAACAGAAACTGTAACGGTTCAAACAACCACAACACCGGCGCCGGCACCAGCGGCAACCAGTGGCGATTACAGCGTACAGTTGGCCGCCCTGTATTCCGAAGACAGTGCAAACGCCATGGCGGCACGTATGCGCACATACGGCAACGCGGTTGTTGTAAAGGAAGGTGACCTGTACAAGGTTCGTATCGTAGATTTGAATGCATCCCAGGCACGCAGTGTTATCGATTCCCTGCGCAGCAACGAGGGAATGGCGCCAGGACTGTTGCATAACGGTCGCTGGATTAACGCGGACAGCATTTAATAATCAATGCAAAAAATCCCCCGGTCGGGGGATTTTTTTATACCTAAACCGTCAGGGTAAAATTTTTATTACGAATTCTATCCATACGCTCTTTTATCTTGTTTAATATGCCACAGCGACGCATCATTCTAAACGCCATTGTTTCGGGCGTTATAGGCTGAAGCGGCGCACGATCATAGGCATCACGACGCTCGGACCACAACCGTGACAAGAATGTGTCAAGATATGTATCAGACATATTGTTTTTATAACATTCACGGAACAGCCGTCTGTAGCGGCGATATATTTCCCGGGCGCGGCGCCGCAAAACACGGATTTCTTTGTCTTCGATACGCACGGGCCGCCGCAGCCACATATCACGCGGCAACGAATATGCGGGGCCAACCTTGTACACATCGGGGCCGTATTTTGGCTGGCGGACATCAACAATGCTGATATCGACGCCACGACCATATATACGAATTTTATGTTTACGCATCCATGCAATCTGAAGTGCCTTGGTTATCGTATAGATATTTATCCCCCGCAGTGCGGCAGATAAACGCTCGACATCCATAACAATACAGATGTCAATATCACTGGTATCGTCGTAGTAATAGTTTGATGTCGAACCATGCAGAAAAATATCCACAATATCATTATCATCTATAGGCAGGCCCGCATTTTGCATATATGCGATATAGTGCCATACAATCATTTGCAGCGAATTTGACGGCATCGTCCGCAGCCGCAGATTCGAATCCCATAACCTTGCATCCAGTCGCCGATTATAAGCAAACGCCGGAACAAATAAATTAGCCTTCAGAAGACGATGATGAAGATGATTCCTCATATTCATATCCTTTGCCATTAGAAATAGAACATTCCGCAGTACATGCATTGTTAATCTTTACATATCCCGATTTACAATTACCCCACACCGACGGCCCCCAGCGCCCGTTTGTGCATGTTTTGGTGCAATATTGTTTAGAATTGCTGCAATCCTGGGTAAAGCCATTTGGCGAACAAGCATCTCGATAATAACAGGCGGAAGCATTGCCCCATACCGACTGGGTCTGTTCATGCGGCAGGCTACTATCTCTCCCGTAAATACACTGAATATCATATACTTTTGACGAATCTGTTGTACATGTACACTGCACAAAATCCCCGTCAGTATATGTACCACTCTTTCCGCCACACTCCATTGACAGCCCGTCACAAATAATCGTTCCCGCATAGGCATTGCCGTCGGTGGTGCGCCCGCCAAACAATGACATTATAAAATGCCCAAGCGGCGCAAAATACAATGTTAGAAAACAGGCTGTTAGCTTTAGCCAAAAACTTTTTATCTGTTTTGCCATTATTGCCCCCCCTTTTTTATCGTGAATAATTACAATTTGATGTGAATTCAAACTCGCCGGTGGCATCTTTGTACTTAACACCCCTCGGGACATAGCATGCGGTAATATCCGACATCCCGGCCGACGGCGTTGTTCCATACTGCGTGCCGCCATCGGCACGCGCCAATGACGGACATCTGGGACAGGAATACTCTGTGGCATAGTACCCGACATTACAACTATATACTTTGCACATTATGGCACCGTACGCCCTATCCCCAGCCAAGGCGACAAACGTTGCCACGCAAATATAGAACAAAAACCTTTTATTCATCCCCTTCCCTTTTTATTTTACGCATAAAAACCTACGATTTTTTTCGGCATAAAACCGCCTTGACAAAGGCTGATTTTGCGAGTTAAAGTTATAGCTAAATTAAACGTACACTTAGATTCGGCACGCAAAATCGCTTTTTTATTAAGAATTTTCAAGACGTTATAATTTTTTTCAGTCTGGGATAAAAACCTTATGAAAATAATCGACCCGCGGGTGTGATTGATTTAATAATTTATATTGCGCACGGGGCGGAAAATAGGTAAAATATAGATGTATAATATACGCCTAAAAAAATGGGACGATTTTCATAGCACCCATTATTTTTTTATAAACTCCAGTTTTCTGCATATCTGTTCACCCCATTTTATGCCTAATAAAATCGTCGGATTTTTTTCGGCACTGGGTGGATTTTCACCGGCATACGCCATCATAACAGAAACAACATGTGCCGATTGTTATAAATGCGTATTATCAAGCGGGTCAGGCTGCCTACGATGCGAATACGACGAAAATTATTGCGGCATCGGCCAGGGCGAAGTACCAACATGTCCACAGCACTATATGTATAACAATGCGCTAAAGAAATGTGTCTGTAAGTATGGTTCCGATACTGGTAATCCAATTACCCCGAATCCCCCAAACTGCACGCTGGGCCCATGGGTAGGATTCGATACCAGCAATTCAGTATGCAGCTGTGTGGATGCGAACTGCCCATCCGGCCAAGAAGCAACATCAACACCCGGCGTATGTAAAGACTGCGCAGATCCTGCTATATCATTGAAGATAGTGTCTGATAACGGCAAATGTAATGCAAAAAGCGACAAATCCCTGGCGACACATACAGGTTCGTCAACTTCTATGGTCTTAGAGACATTAACAGGATGCTATGTCGATACCGACTGTGTTGCAACAGATGAAACCGGAACTTTTGTATTTGAACAAAGATGTCCCTATTATCTCACAAAAGGCTCTCTTGACCTGAACTAATATATTATATTTGTTTTGGAGTGGGCTTTTTCTTTGGCCGGGGCAACGGCAATACACGCGCCAGTTCACGTGCCATATCAACGCTGAGGGCGATGTTTTCAATATCTAAAATCCAATGCGGGCGGGCACCATTATACGGGACACCCGCATCCGGCGATACGCCATGGGCCGAAAATATTGCCATTGTTTCAGGAATCTGCTTTACATATACCGTATCATCGCAAATCAAAAATACCGGTCGACCCGCACAATACAGCATGTAGTCCCCAAACATTTTGCGATAACGTATATCATCACATGCCGATGCAACCTGGTCTGAGACAAAATCAATAAATTCCTTGCTGGATGCCATAGCTATACTCCGCTGGTTATGAAAAAATCGGCCATGACAGCCGATTTAAACTTATGGCGCGTCCAGGAGGATTCGAACCCCCAACCTTCTGATCCGTAGTCAGATGCTCTATCCAATTGAGCCATGGACGCAACGTTGTTACATTTTATACCTATTTATTCAAATTGCAAGTAAAAATGTTCACTACTTTGTCTTTTCATTCCTGCCGTGGTAAATTTCGTTAAAATGCTGGCGGCAGACAGATTTAAAATTGGTATCCCCAACAGAAATCTGGGCACCGGCACGAATAACACGCCCCGACGCATCAAAGCGCAAGTGATGCGAAGACAAATGCATACAGCCCGGCATCTGGCACATGGATTCCATACGATGCAACTTGGCCCCCACTTCTATCAAACGACGTGACGCGGGGAATATTTGCTCGTTACTGTCAACCATAAGGCCATAGCACATTACAATCGTCGGCGTAGTATCGGCAATACGCACAAGAATATCAACATCTGCCGGAGTAAAGAACTGTATCTCGTCAACCAATACCATCTGGGTGTCCGCAGACGGCTTATAGTTATTCAAATCTTTTAAAACCGTTGCATCGGCCGATATCCCAATACGAGAATTTACCTGATTTTGACTAAAGCGATTATCTATTTGCGGCTTTATAATTTCAGTCTTTTTACCCTGACTATTTAGATTGTAGCTGTTGATAATCAACTGGGCGGATTTAGAGCTGCCCATTGTGCCGTAATGAAAATGCAGTTTTGCCATGTTTGTTTCCCTTATTTTTTTACATTGATTCCAGACGCGCTATACGTTTTTCCACCGGCGGATGCGTCGCCAACATATCGCCAATAAATTCACGCGGACCACGCGGATTGGCAATGCACATTGCCGACATCGCCTTTACCTTGTCCAGGCATTCAACACGTGAATCCGTTGTAATTTTCCGCAATGCCGACGCCAAGGCCGCCGGATTGCGCGTAATCTGGGCGCCGGTGGCATCAGCCGCATATTCACGATTACGCGATATCGCCATGCGCAACAATGGGGTTATTAAGAAATTAAAAACCATAAACGCCAGCCATACCATCATTAAAACCGCACCAGATGATTTGTTATCATCATTACGGGCGCCACCGCTGGCGATTACGCGCAGCAAAATATCGGCGGCAAAAACCGTTACACCGACACCTGTTATCAACAGCATATCCAGGCGGATGTCACGATTACCAATGTGTGCCATTTCATGCGCAATTACCCCTTCGAGTTCAAGCCGGTCAAGGCGCTTTATTATCCCGCGCGTCAACGCCACAGATGCATCCCGCGGGCCGCGCCCAGTAGCAAAGGCGTTCATACTGTCGTCTTCGATTATATAAACGCGGGGTGTGGGCAATCCGGCCGCCAGTGCAACATTTTCAACACTGCGAAAAATCTGACGATTAGCGGGGTCTGTGTCATGTATTTCTTTGGCGCCTGCAACACTTAGCATCATTGAATCACCAAAAGCCCATGAAATCCCCATCCAAATCAAGCATCCTATCATAGTTGGCAACGCAACACCGGCCGCAACACGCACCGCATCGGCCGCAGGCACAACAATCCAAGCGAACAAAAATACCAGCGCAATAAATATAATTGGGAACAGCGCAACCAAAATGATTGTCTTGATATTATTACTGCGGATATGGTCATATACAGTCTTGACTTTCTTCATAGCAAATGGTTCCTGTTAAAATCGGGACGGGCCGCTCGTATTATAAACAAAAAACGGGGCGAGTCATGAAAAAAATTTATATATTTGCCATGCTTGTTTTCACCGGCGCCGCGCATGGGGCGACCACACCATTGGGCAATGCAATAGCACTGCATAAAACAGCCCCTAAGTATCTAATAAATGCCGCCGATGCCTGGGACAGTGTTATTGGCACCCCAATGCGTGGCGGTGCAATTGCCGCACGAATGTCCGCACTTAATAACGAGGCAAACAACGCACGTCTGTATGATGTGATGTCGGTATTGGCCTATAACCATACCGCGATGACTATTTATCAAACACACCGGCATTTGGATGCCGCATACGATATAATCGATACACCGCTGATTTCACGACGTGGCGGCAACTTTCAGAATTTTATCGTAAATGCACGCGGAATTGGCGAAACAGACAAGTATGAGCATGGCCGCAATGATGACTTTGAAATGAGAACGGGTGGCGCTGGCGCCAGTGCGTACGCCTATGTCACGGATGGGCTGGCCTTTGGCGTTGGATATACATACGCAAAGTCGAAAAGCCATGATATGCCGCTGCATGTCGATGCAGAAAGTAATATTATCAGTCTGTTCTCAAAATATCTGAGCGAAGGCGGCTGGTATATGAATACATCATTGACGGCCGGCCAGACCCAGTGGGATATAGATAAAACTGTGGCCGGCGTTGCGAATAAAACAGCGTTTAATACCGACTTTTACTCTGGCCAAATAAATACAGGTGTTGCCCTGAACCGTGGGCGACTGTACCTAACACCCCAGGTTGGCATCCGCTATACCCGAATGATATCGGAAAAACATGTTGATGCCGCCGCCCAGGATTTTAAAAAATGGTGGCACAATACACTGTCTGCGGATGCGCGTGCCAATGTTGGCGTAAACTTTGCCGCCACCGGGGCCATTATCCGCCCCAGCCTGCATGCCGGCGCGGGTTATGACATTATAAACCATGGCACAGACCGCGTAAAAACAAGGCTGGTAACAGGACAATCATACGATATGCCCGTACACAGCCCCGCCAGAACAGAACTGCGGGCGGGTGGCGGCGTTGCAATATACGGCCCTAAAATCGCGGCCGAGGCAACATATACACTGCACTATAGAAATGATTATACCGCGCACGATGTCAGAGCGGCCCTAAAGATTGCTTTTTAAACTTTACAGCAAAGCTGCCGTTATTTATTGGTGACCAGGATAAAATATACGGCGTCAGCAGGCTTTCACGCGCCCATTCCGGAAATTTCTGATGCAGGATACCACTGGCGCCGGTGATTATAACCGCATCACGAACACCAGACGTTGCCAGCGATATTATGGAGTCCCAGGCCTGCTGCTCTGTTTTTTGATGCAGGTCCAGGCGAACACACCTGGGCACCGGAGCGGCGTCTGGCGGAATAAGACGCCCCAGGCGCAGATGCGAACGAACATCGCGATTAACACGCTTAAAGTCGGGGACAAACGCACCGTCGGCCATTTTTTCTATGTCTAAGTCGGTTAGTTGCTTCATCTCTCAAACACCAATACGCGTGTTATCCCGGCCAGGTCACGCTCTGCACGGACAAAGCGCCATAGCGCCTCTTGGAATATAGCCCGCACTCGGTCCGCCATACCATCCCCTATTTCCAGATAAATTTTGCCCGCAGGCTTTAGCCAATGGCGCGCATTTTTTGCAATTACAGCATATTCCGCATATCCGTCATCCCCGGCATAAAGCGCCCCCTTAGGGTCATGCATGGCACCCGCATCAACCCGCGAATCACCACGGGCGATATAGGGCGGATTAGATACAATCACATCAAACGGCGTCGTGGGAATATCCGCACAGTGATAGCTGCGCCGTAAAACAGATACCCGCCCGGGAACGTGGCGTGCAATATTTTTACGCGCCACACGCAGTGCACCACGGGATACATCCACCCCCAGGCCGGATGCCCCGCTGATATTTTTTACCAAAGAGATTAAAATACAGCCGGTGCCCGTTCCTAAATCCAATATCCTGGGGTGCGCGGGGGCATCTGATATCACGGCCGCGACCAGCGTTTCCGTATCAGGCCGCGGGTCCAGGGTATGACGGTTCGTATAAAACGACAGGCCGTAAAACCACTTTTGATGAATAATTTTTGCAACAGGAACACCGCGGCGCAAAGCACGGCAGATAAAAAATACGCGCAGGCGTGATAATTTATCATTGTTTTGAGTTATAATTCGTGCCGCACGAATACCGCCGGCCCGCTGTAGGATTGTGAAAGCTTGATTTATTTTCATGAAACGATTATAATCGGGCTTATGAAAAAAGCAAAAGATATTATGACAACAAAAAACCTGACTCGGCTGGTAATAAGCATGGCCGTGTTGATGACTTTACTGGCGACCTATGTGGTTGCAACCAATCACCGCAGCGCGATAATCGGCCCAAGTGCACCGGCCACCGAATGTCGTTCGGTTGTTGTGGTAACGTCCGGCGATACTTTATCAAAGCTGCTGGCGGAACAGGGATTGGGCCATAATGAAATTACGGCGATTGCAAACATTCTGAAATCTGATGCGGGGATTTCAACACTGCGCGCCGACAAGGATAAGATAGAGTTTCAGCGCGAAAAAGACGATTCGCCCGTATCCAAGATTGTTGTTATTCCATCCCCCTGGCGTCAGGTTGAACTAACCTGTGATGAAAATGGTGCATGGAAGTGCAATACTGTTGATATCGAGCGTGATGTGCGTGCGGTTTATCGCGCGGGCGAAATTCTGGACGGCGACAGCTTTTACCTGGCCGGGATGCGCGCGGGGATTCCTGCCGGAATACTGGCCGATGTATATGACCTGTTGGCGTTTGAAATGGACTTTGAGCGCGATATCCGTGCCGGCCAAAAGTTTTCCGTGATGTATGAAGAAAACTTTTCAGAGGGCAAAAAAATCGATAATGGTCGCGTTATTGCCATTAGTTTCCAGGCACTGCGCGGGGATGTAAACATGTACCGCTTTCGCAAGGCGGACGGCACAACCGGCTATTATGATGCCGAAGGTAATGGTGCAATTAAATCTTTGAAGCGCACGCCGATTAACAATGCAAAAATCACCAGCAGCTTCTCAGGACGCAGAAAGCACCCGGTACTGGGGTATACCCGTGCACACAAGGGTGTGGACTTTCGCGCGCCCACAGGAACACCTATTCCGGCGGCCGGCGCGGGGCGTGTTGTCGCCCGCAGCTATAACCGGGGACATGGTAACTTTGTAAAAATCCGTCATAATGGCTCTTATGAAACACTGTATGCGCACATGTCCCGCTTTGCAAAGGGCGTAACTGTTGGCACCACTGTACGCCAGGGCCAGATTATCGGATATGCGGGCTCAACCGGAATGTCAACCGGGCCGCATTTGCATTATGAAATTATAAAAAATGGCAAGCATGTAAATCCTATGACGGTAAAGCTGCCGGCGATTAGCAACCTGGGCGCGGAGGATAAGAAAAAGTTCCTGGAATACCGCAAGGTTGTTGACAAAGCCATAGAGCAACTGAAGGACAAGCCAAATCTGTTCATACAAATGTAGAAAATATAACCAACAAAAAAAACGGCGCACAAAACGCCGTTTTTTTTAATTAAAACAATATGTTAGCCGACAAAACGTTATGTCTAATAAAAAGGACCGTTTTCCTGACAGCCTTAAATATCAGTTAGTTTAAGTCATATTCCGCCTTTGTGTCAATACTAAAAATGCCGAATTTAAACGGTGGTTTTTTGTAAAAAAGAGGAAGGGATGTATATATTTGGAATAAATATGACAAATGGCGGCGACCGCAGATTTAATCGTCTATATATTAGATTAATAGGTGCCTTAACTGTTGCGATTAGCACTATCATTGGCTTTGGACGCCCCGCCAATGCCTCAGAAGCTTGGGACTTTAAAAATGACTCACAGCCAATACCTAACATTAAAATACAATGGTATTATCGTGCTAAATCCGCTGCAATGTCCGGCACTTACCAAACAATCGGTAACGAAGTAAGTGGATATATTTATATTGCAGGCACAGGTACAGTATATACATCCGCCAACTGCAGTTCAAACACGGGATTCATTGGCAGTTGCTTTATGGAAAGCATATCGGGCAAAGACTATATATATGCCCATGATTACAATTTCTTTAAACGAAATGGATGCATATCAGGCGCAATAGAGCAATCGGGTAGTGGCTCCTCTAGCGAGACCGGTTGCTATTATGAAAGGATAGATTTGCCATCCAGAATGTTTACCACACCAGCATGCAGGTCTAATTTTACCAAAAATCCGTTTAATTTTAGTGGTGTATATATTCCGGACATCCCCCTATTTTATGCCCATCCAGATAAAGGTGACCCCGCATCGCAAATGGCCGCTAATTTTATTACCGGTCCAATATGGATAGGCGGTTCATCTGGTGCGCTAATTGAATACTCTTCCGGCTTTAACCATAGTAGCTACTGTACTTATGCAGGCTGCCCCGGAATACGGGCTGCTATGCAGAACGGCAAATGTATTTATAATGTCTTTTACGCAGACAATGTCTCTTCTCCTAGCCCTGATGCCGGATGCGGAACATTGCACTGGGGGCTCAAAAATAATAAATGCTTTGCAAAGATAGAACATAGAGACATCGTCGGCTCCTTTGAACTAACGTGCGATGATGCAAACGAGTGTGTAGAATGCGCAAACGAGCTATAGTTAATATAATCGAAATAGATTCGCGAGATTCACGTTATCAAACCGGTATTGAACGGTATTTGAATGTTTTGCGTGATAATATGCCGGAAAATATTTTTACATTCCGCATTATATTTTATCGAATATCGGAATGCAGGGCTATAAAACTTAATATAACAGATAACGAGCTATCTATTATTCACCCTATCGGATTTCCGACGCACACACTCTACTCTGCAATAATATCAATGATAGGGGCACGTATCAACGGGTTGCAAAACCTGATTGTAAAATCAAACTGTCTGGGTTTTGAGGGGCTGGCTTATGCCATACGCGCCAATTTTTATTGCCACACGGTTGGCGTATTGCATTGTGTACCTAAAATAATACCCGGCGCCCCTATTTCAAATCCGCTGTTTAATATGGATCATATCATAACCGTATGTGATACATCACGCGAATGGCTGAACGCGGTTGGGAATACGCGGCCCGTCACAACAATATTCAACGGAATTGAACGACCAAAAATATCTGCCGGCAAATCCGATAATACCTTCCGGTTTATTTTTGCCAATGGTTGGGCAAAGCATAAGGGATTTGAAAAAATAATCCCCGCAATACGTCATGTTGCGGCACGCCGAAATATAGAAGTAATTGTGCTGGGTGGATTTTGCACAGAAGATGATACAAACTTATTTAATGAAATCGCAGACCTGCCTATACGGCGTGTAGGGTTAATCGACTATGACAAAGTGCAGCACTATTACCAAAATGCCGACTGCGCACTGTTTGCGTCCGTTTCAGAAGCCTGCAGTTTTGCCGGCATAGAGGCAATGGCATACAATCTGCCAGTTATTTCAACAAATGCACCAGGGCTGGTTGAAATGTTTGGACCACACGGCGCACTTTATATAAAACATGATACACAGATGAATATAAATGCCGAAGAATATGCATCTGCGATGATGCAAGTAATAGATAACAGGCACCTGCGAACAAAGTTAAGTGTGGCGGCATATTCCAGATATCTGCAAAAATATACCGCGCGGGATATGGTCCGCCAAACTATTGATTTATATAACAAGCTTATCAGGCCTTAGCCGGACGGAAATAAGGATTTTCACGGCGCAAACTTTCCATTGTAGAATCCGGGCCATGGCCGTGAACCACATACACATCATCCGGCAGATTTAAATTATATATATTTGAAATCGATTCAAACAAAGTCTTTTGGTCGCCCCCCGGAAAGTCATAACGCCCAAAGCCATCCCGGAACAGAGTGTCACCGGTAAGCAAAATCTTTTCATCGGGGAAATAAAAGCACATGCCACCGGGGGTGTGTCCGGGACTGGCGATTATATGCATTGGGATTTTCCCCAATACCATGGCCGCACCAGACGCCAGGTCCGATGACGGCGCACAATGCGCACATATATGGGGCAGCCCAAAGAAATCCAACAATTCATTCCCCCAGCCAACCAAATCCCGGTCGGCGGCGCCCATATACCATGGCACGTCATAGCGGGCCGATAAATCCGGCGCGGCGGAAATATGGTCTGGGTGCCCGTGCGTTGCATATATCTCACGCAGGGTCAGATTCCGGGCCTCTAATATCCGGGCCCAGTCATCGCATCGCCCCCATGGGTCGAAAATCGCCGCATCGCCGCCGTTTGACACCAATACAGAGTTAGTGTTTTCCGGCGGCATGCGCAAAATTTCGAACTTACTTTGACTTTTCATTCTTGCGCGCCCGGGTTGTTTTTGCGGTCTTGGGCTTTTTGGCGGATATTATGGCCTTTATTTCATCGCCCGTCAGGGTTTCACGCGCCAGCAATTCTTCGGCCAGGCGACGAACCGTTTCGCGATTGGCACGCAATAATTTTGTCGCGCTTTCGTATGCCTTGTCCAGCCAGTTGCGAATTTCTGCATCCACTGTTTCCGCTGTTTTCTCGGAGGCGTTTTCCAGCGGCGCACGCGAGTTAAATGCCGCCGCCTGGTTTATTGCCACCATGCCGATTTTCGGCGACAGGCCCGCAGTAGTTATCGAATAACGCGCCAGCCGAGTAGCCGAGGCAATATCAGATTCAGCGCCCGTTGTTATTTTATCTGCGCCAAAGAAAACCTCTTCGGCGGCACGCCCGGCCAATGCCACGGCCAAGTTTGCGCGCACTTCTGATATTGTCATGGAAACTTTGTCGTCAATGGGCAAATGCTGAACCATACCCAGGGCACGACCACGCGGGATAATCGTCGCCTTGTGGATTGGGTCGGTCACATCCGCATACATTTGCGATACGAATGCATGACCTGCCTCGTGATATGCGGTCAGCTTGATATCCTCGGGGCGCATTTTGCGAATCTTGCGCGGGCCCATCAGGATTTTATCACGCGCCTCTTCGACGTCGGCCGCGGATATTTCCTTGCGACCCTGGCGGACTGCATGCAGGGCGGCCTCGTTCAGCAGATTTTCCAAATCCGCCCCGGAAAAGCCCGTCGTTCCACGCGCCACGTCCTGAAGACTGACCGAGGCATCCACTTTTACCTTTTTGGAATACAGGTCTAATATTTCACGACGGCCCGCCATATCGGGTAAATCAATATATACCTGGCGATCAAAGCGGCCCGGACGCAGTAATGCCGGGTCCAGCATATCAACGCGGTTCGTTGCACCAATTACTATGATACCAGTATCGTTTGAAAAGCCGTCCATTTCTATCAGCAGCTGGTTCAGGGTCTGTTCACGGTCCTGGTCGTTAAAGGAGTGCTGGCTGCGGCGCTGACCGATTGCATCGATTTCATCAATAAACAAGATGCAAGGCGCATTACGTTTTGCCATTTCAAAAATTTCTTTGATTTTGGCAACACCCAAACCGACGATGATACCGGAAAAATCACTGCCCGATGCCGCAAAGAACGGTACGTTTGCCTCGCCTGCGATTGCACGCGCCAGCAATGTTTTTCCCGTACCGGGCTGGCCCGACAGCAGTACGCCACGCGGAACACGTGCGCCAACCGCCTTGAACTTATCCTTGTTCTTTAGGAAATCTACAATTTCCATTAGCTCCTGCTTTTCCGAATCTATGCCGGCGACATCTTTGAATGTGGTCTTGCTGCCGGTGGCAATCTTTGTCGGATTCTGGCCTAAAATACTTCGACCGATGCCACCCGCACCACCACGCATTCCACGGAATATCCACCATATAAACAGCAGCCCCATCAAAATCGGAACCCATGTCCCCAGATAGTCAAGCCATGTTTTTGAAGTATCTATGGATATGGCCGTACCATTAGAAGCTAACTTTTCCAGCAACTGGGGGTCATAGGCAATTGTGGCATTATAGTTTGTGCCATCGGTTAAGGTGCCACTGGCGTCACTGCCGCGGATTTTCATAGTTTTAATATCCGGTGCACGACGCAGGACATCTGAAAAAGAAAGCTCTACCGGGCGGGCGGGATTGGCGCCATTGATTGGCATGGGCGAGGTACCACCCGACATAAATGCACGAAGTATAACGGCAACAAATAAGCCGACAAAAATAATTAAAAAGATAGATGAATTATCTTTCTTTTTCTTGTTTAAAATATTATTTTTTGTCTTTTGAAGTTTTTTCTGAATGTCTGCTCTCATGTCTTTTCCTAAAACTTGTACGCGCACCTTCGCGAGTGATTAAAATTCGCGCCCCCAGGCGTCTTATGACGCACCGCCCCAGCGTAAATTTGCAATCGTATTTCAGCCTGTTTTCTGCCGCTTCCAATGATTTCAAGCGTGGTTGATACACCCCACCGCCTATCTTCATAATCAGGGCTGCGATAAACTGTAATCTAATATCACGCCCCAGGTCAAATAGAAAAGAATCAGAAAAAATCGCACGGTCGCCGTCCATAACCGATGACACCGCCGCAAATACATCCGTGGCCGCGGCATCACGAACACGCCCCAGATTTTGCATCGCCAGCAAAATTCTGGAATCAGATATCCCAAGCATTTCACGCAAAACATGTCTATTATGACGCACACGGACACGCGCGTACTTCATGTCGTCATTCATCTCGTCATGAAAGTATTTAATTTTATTATCATCGCAATATTTTTGTAAATCGGCGCGCGATACCTGCAGTAATGGTCGCAAGATACAAATGCCATCGCGAAAACTGACCGCGCGCATCCCGGCCAGGCCCGTAACACCACTGCCGCGGGCCAGGTTCATCAAAAACGTTTCAATTTGGTCGTCCGCCTGGTGTGCAACTACTAAATGCCCGATGTCGTTTTCTTTGCAAAAATCTGAAATAAGGCGATAGCGCGCCGTACGGGCCGCCGCCTCTAGTCCATGGGCCGGCTTGTCCCCGGTCCAGTGCAAAATATGGCACGGGACATTAAGATGCCGGGATATATCACTTACATACTGGGCCTCTGTCCCGGCGGCAGGACGCAAGCCATGATTTACATGAACAACTGTTATATCCAGCCCCAGTTCCGCCAACCAATGCAGCAGCGCGACAGAATCAACACCGCCACTGACCGCAACTGCCAGACGGCAGTTTTGATATGGGCCCATAAAATCCTTAAAGTTTTGGTTCATAATATGCTCATCTTATGCTATAATTCGCAAAAATAAAGGAAAAAGGACAAATGGCAGGAAAGTTGAAATCTATTGCGGTTTACTGCGGGCATCAGTATGGCACAAATCCTAAGTTTGCAGAAGATGCTGCAAAAATTGGCAAAATGCTGGCCCAGAACGGTATAAAAATGGTATTCGGCGGTGGCAATGTCGGCTTAATGGGAACAGTTGCAACAGCAGCGCTGGAAAACGGTGGCCATGTAACAGGAATAACAACACATGATGTTGTGTCAAAGCAGGAGCCTATGCATGCCGGAATAGATGCTTTTGAAATCACAGAGGGGGTTAATGAACGCAAGCAGAAAATGTTCGACCTGTCCGATGGATTTATAATTCTGCCGGGCGGGACGGGCACCCTTAACGAATTAACCGATATTATGACGATGCAGCAGATTGGTGAAACGAACAAGCCACTGTTCTTTATGAATACCGCCCATTTCTGGGCACCTTTTGCACGCCTGCTGATACACATGAAAGAAACCGGATTTTTTGTACGCCCAGAGGATTATAATATCCATGGCGCAACAACGCCGGAGGCACTGATGGAAAAAGTGCTTAACTACTAGTATTCCAAAACCTTGTCGCGGGCGGTTTGCCCGCGAATTATTTTTATAGTGCTTTTCGGCACCCCCAGATGCTTTGCCAGCATCTTTATCACAGCCGCATTTGCGTCGCCATCGGCCGGCGCCGCGGTGGTATAAACGCGATAGCTGCCGTCAGGCTGGACATCGACGGCATTACGACGCGCGCGCGGAATAACACGAATGGTTATTTGCACGCCTCCTCCATTACCTTAGCGAAGTTTTCTGTACGCGCGCCCGACACCAGATGCAGGTGAAAGTGAAAAACAGACTGCTTGAACAACGGGGCGTCCGAACCGGCATTGGCCATTATATTAAAGTTTTTTTCAATCCCCAGCTTCTTTGCTGTTTCGCGAAAGCAATCCCAAAAACCGGCCTGCTCTGCCGGGGTGGCATTTTTGGTAAATTCCAAAATATTTTCATAGGGCCCCTTTGGAATAATCAGGGCATGCGTTTCAAACAAAGGGCTAATGTCACTAAAGCTAAGCGCATATTCGTTCTCAACAATCTTGTCGCACGGAATTTCACCGCGGGCTATCTTTGCAAATACATTTTCCTGGTCGTACATAATTTTATTCCCCTTGTGTGATTGATTTCAGGATAGTACACTGATTGTGTGAAAGCAAGACTTGAAATTGGCAACGTGCTAACTATATCAAGCGTACAGCAAAGGAGATAAAATGCTAAAACCATTAAATAATTATGTTCTGCTGGAGCGTATGGAAGAAGAAACCAAGACAGCCGGCGGCATTATAATTCCGGATAACGCAAAAGAAAAACCATCCCGCGGACGTGTTATCGCGACCGGTGACGGTGAATTTTCACACGGTGTGCGCGTACCAATGACTGTACAGACCGGGGATGTCGTTATGTTTGCAAAATGGGCATCCAGTGCGAACGAAGTCAAAATTGACGGACGCGACTATGTTATTATAAAAGAAAGCGATATATTAGGAATTTTGAAATAAGAAAGGAAAGAAAATGGCAAAAGAAATCGTATTTAATACGGACAAACTGGCGGCGGGTGTAGATAAGCTGGCTAATGCTGTGAAAATCACAATGGGGCCCAAGGGGCGCACTGTCGTTATTGAAAAATCATACGGCGCACCGGCTGCAACCAAGGACGGTGTTACAGTGGCCAAGGCGGTATCCCTGCCAGACCCCCAGGAAAACATCGGCGCCCGAATGATTCAGGAAGTGGCAAAAAAAGCAGGCGATGATGCAGGTGACGGTACAACAACGGCAACTGTACTGGCCCAGAAGCTGATACGCGAAGGCCGTCGCGTAATTGCAGCCGGCATGAATCCCATGGATATCAAGCGTGGAATTGATATCGCAACCGCAGCCGTTGTTGCAGATATAGACAAACATGCGCGCCCTGTCAAAAACAGCGCAGAAATCGCCCAGGTTGCCACAATTTCTGCCAATTCAGACCATGATATCGGTGAAAAAATCGCCGCCGCCATGGAAAAAGTGGGCAAGGAAGGCGTTATAACTGTCGAAGAAGCAAAAGGCCTGGATACAGAAATTGACGTTGTAGAAGGCATGCAGTTCGAACAGGGATTTATGTCGCCCTATTTCGTCACAAACAGCGAAAAAATGCTGGCCGAGTTGGAAGGCGCCCAAATTTTAGTATCTGAAAAGAAAATAACGGGCCTGCAGGCATTGCTGCCGATACTGGAACCTATTGCACAGTCGGGTAGACCGCTGCTGATTATTGCAGAAGATGTGGAATCTGAGGCGCTGGCGACACTGGTTCTGAACCGCCTGCGCGGTGGATTGAAAGTTTGCGCGGTAAAAGCACCCGGATTTGGTGACCGACGCAAAGAAATGCTGAAAGACATCGCCATTGTAACCGGTGCAACCGTAATTTCCGACGACATGGGCATGACATTTGACAATATTTCCATGGATGTTCTGGGAACAGCAAAGAAAGTTGTAGTAAGCAAGGATTCAACACTGCTGGCCCATGGTGGCGGCGACAAAAAAGCTATTGCGGCACGTGCCGACGAAATTCGCAATGCAATTTCCACCACGACCAGCGATTATGACCGGGAAAAGCTGTCTGAGCGCCTGGCAAAGCTGGTCGGCGGGGTTGCCGTTATCAAAGTTGGCGGCATGACCGAGGTAGAGGTAAAAGAAAAGAAAGACCGCGTTGATGATGCATTGGCGGCAACACGTGCAGCCGTAGAAGGCGGCATTGTTGCCGGCGGCGGCGTTGCATTGGTGCGCGCGATTGAGGCACTGGACAAGGTAAAGGGTGCGAATACCGACCAAAATGTGGGTATTGACATTGTACGCCGCGCTCTTAGCCAGCCATGTGCACAAATTGCGGAAAATGCGGGCGTGTCGGGTGAAATTGTTGTCGGCAAAGTATCCGAGGCAAAAGATTATAACACCGGCTATAACGCCCAGACAGGCGAATATGTCGATATGATGAAGGCGGGCATTATCGACCCGGCCAAGGTTGTAAAAACAGCAATCCAGGCCGCAGCCAGCACTGCAGGCGTCATGCTGACAACCGGTGCAGTAATGTCTGAGATTCCGGAAGAAAAACCGGCCGGCGCACAAATGCCGGCGGGAATGCCAGGAATGATGTAATCAAAATCCCCCGCCCGGGCGGGGGATTTTTTTTATCCCCCGATTTTTTTGGAGATGGAAAAATGACACTTTTTCCGCGCGGAGGATAATAAAAACTATATACGAAATATTTCCTAATGCCAGATAATTTTATTAGCGTCCCATTGCACGCCACAGTTCTTCGTATCTGGATATATTTTTCTGAAAAATCTGAGCTAAAATAGTCCGATTATTGAAAACCATGCGGAATGGGTCGCCTTTGGTGTCCCTTATTGCATATCCGCACAGTTCAGAGTCAACATTGTAATATACAAACATCGGCAAATGTGACACATTTACAAAACCTGCGTCAAAAGACGGCTCTAGCATCTTGCACTTCTTTTCCAGACGACTATTACATCTAAATATAGGCAGACACTCGCAACGCGGGGCCTGGATATCCAGCTTTTCATATCTGTTTGTGCCGTATTGTGAAGAATATCCATTTTTAATATAAAAAGGCTCGGCCTTGGATAGCGCTACCAGCTCTATACGCTTCGCGAATATTGAGGCTGCGCGCTCGGCCCGACTTAATAAACGGTGACCGACACCCAGCTTTTGATATTCCTTTAGAACATACAGTGACTGTATGTTCGCGCAGCGACCATGCGCATCGCCTTGGATAAAGCCCACCATCTCTGAGCCGATGTATGCACCAAACGCAAAATTTACGAAACGCTTGCCCCACTTTTTCTTGTCCGCATATATCATGCCATCTATATCATCCGCATCATATATAGAGTTATAAATACTTTCTACCGATGATACACGTATATGCGCAAAGTCATCCCAGACACCCGGGGCCGCTTGGTTAAAAATAGGTAAAATTACGATATCTTGCATAAGTTAAATATAACACCTGTTACAAATTTGTCAACAAAATAAGAGTTTTTATTGTTGTTTATAATTAAAAATTACGTATAATTTACAACTATAGACATGAGAAAAAATCATCAATATTTTATTGCAGCACTGGTGGGGGTTACGGCAGCCTATCCTATATCTGTTACGGCAGGTTTCTTGACTGCTTCAAGATTTCCACAAACCGGGGCGGATGTGTCATTTGCGGCACAAATGGAAAACAAGGCGGCCGGATATGCACCGTTTGCAGAGTTAAGCCCATATCAAAGCATTATGCTGGAGAAAGCGGACGAGCATCTGGCAGCCGAGTTGGAGGCGTACGAGGCCCAGGAAAATGCGCAAAACAGATTTAACACTGCGGTGCAAATACCTACGCAAAACATACCAGCACCGACTAGCGACAATACATTTAGTAACAATACACCGCAAATACCTGCCTCTGCGCAATATGTCAGCCCCCAGATGCCATCTGCGGAATCGGCCGGCCAATACTGTTCACAGCGGCATCCGACAATTCCCGCCGGCCAGCAGACGCCCCTGGGGAATCCGACCCTGTATAACGGTCGCCCTATGCGAATTGGTGCGCCATATACATGGCGCGGATATCGCGGCTCGGCACACCGCGGGGTTGATTTAGGCGTAGGGCAAGAGTTTTTTGGCGCACCGGTTTATGCAACCGCGGACGGAATAGTCGACCGCGCAGATGAAACAAACAAATCAATGGGTAACTATATAGGTATCAAGCACGCCAATGGCTTTCGAACGCTTTATATGCACTTAGACAAAATGTTTGTTCAGCGCGGCCAGCATGTAAACGCGGGCTGCCTTATAGGAACACTGGGGAATACGGGCGGTGCACTGGAACAAAAAAAACCTAAGCTAGATATAAGCATTTCCCACCTGCATTATGAAATTCAATATACCGGCAATCAGTCTGCGGTGCGCGCACCCGACGGTACCAGCATAAGAATTACCATCGGCGACGGAATCGCAGGCCATAATTATGGCAAGTCTATAAACCCAACTGCTTTTGTTCAATACGGAAATTAAAACGGGGCATTCGCCCCGTTTTTACTGTATTGATACCGGTATTATCGTTTCACGCATTACTGAATCCAGCGGATGCGACTGAAATGAAACAGTTTCAAAGTCTATGTCTTTCATGTTGATAGAACGTATCGCGCTATTATACATTGTGCGATAGTAAATCATACGCGCCGCGATATCGCTAACAACCGTCCATTGGGTTGCGGACAGAATATCAACCGGCGGCTTGGCATCTTTGAACTGTATCGCCAGCGGAACATCGAAATTATTTAATATATGAAAAGAATGCATCGATGCATCATATCCCGTCGCCAGCGGAATATGAAACGAAGATAAAAACGCAGCGCGCACAAAGCGTGACGGCGGCGTAAAATCACCCGGCAAGCCTAAAAAGCCACTGCCATGGCCAAAGGCACGCAATGTCAGTGCCCCCAACTTTGACGGCCCCGCAGTTCCCAGGAACAAGTTGACATAGTTATTTAAATTTGCAACCTGCCACTGGTATCCTGGCGAATTTGTCAGAACCCCTATTTCGCTTTCATAAAAGTGCGGTGTGCCATCTGTTATTTCCAAAATAACCTGGCGACCGGTACTATCTGTTATGCGCCAGTGAACCGTCGATGCATCCGGGTAAATGTTAACTATGCGAACTTTACGCACGGCATCCATTACCTCATCAACCGTGGAAAAACGCGCCAGCATCCACGAAACCAGTTCTAAATCACCGATAGTGTTTTCAGCATCCGCACTGTCAAATGACTGGTACTCGCCATAGTTTGGGAAATAGAACAGCTCTGCGACCAGGCCGGCCTCATTCATGCCGTCAACAACGAACTCGTCTTGCTCCATACCCAAGCCGACATAGCCGTATTTGGTGGTATATTCCAAGCCGGTACCGGCCCCATCGGGGGTAATGGCACGAACCGTATGATTACGCGGTGCAACAACATAAATATTGTTCATTTTTGCACCACTCCAGTCTATTGTACGGCCAACAACGGTCGAGCCGTCATTGGATTTCAAGGTGATACCCGTACAGGCATCAGCCCTGTTGGACTGAATTGCGGCAAATGCAGCAATCAGCGCGGGAAGTATTTTTTTCGTGGACATGTAATAATTATGTCCGGCAGCGGAATCAAAGTATATAGGAACTGTCTCTGGTGGTTCAGATTACCGAGATACAAATGCGGCAATTTACCTATAAAAAACTAAACCGGCATAACGCCGGTTAAAAACTTGGTTGGGGCAGCTGGATTCGAACCAACACTGACGGAGTCAGAGTCCGGAGTTCTACCGTTAAACTATGCCCCAAGCGTCGCTGATTATATATCACTATTATTTCATTTGCAAGAATTTATTTTCTATGAAATCATGTATTTATGAAATATTACACCTTTTATATCTCCCCTGTTGGTAAAATAATGATTGCAGGTGATGGTGATTACATAACAGGCCTATGGATTGAAAATCAAAAGTATTATGCGGCTGGAATTGATAAAAATGCGCAATATAGCCCTAATTTAAATTTGTTTCAATGTGCGGGATGCTGGTTGGATAAATATTTTAGTGGCGTCGCAATGGACAATTACGACATCCCAATCCACCCCGCCGGCAGCGATTTTCAGCGCTGGGTATGGCAAATTCTACGAACTGTACCTTACGGCCGGACAATAACATATGGCACAATCGCCAATGAGCTTACCAAAGAAACCGGGCGGGCCGCATCACCGCGGGCCGTCGGGGGCGCAGTGGGCCGGAACCCTATTTCCATAATTATCCCATGTCATCGCGTAATAGGCGCAAACAAAGCCCTGACCGGCTATGCAGGCGGATTAGACGTAAAATCAAAATTACTGGGGCTGGAAAATATAAAACTATAAAAAGCCGCCGCCACACAGTACAAAATACTTTTTTGACAAAATCTGTTGACAAATATTTTTTTTGAACTATTATATGTGCACAATTATTAGAAAAAGGGGCAGATATGTTCAAAAAACTAAAGTTAAAAATTGCCGCACGTCGCGTCGAGCGTCAAAAAGCACGCAAAGGCGCCAGCACACGCCGTCGTACGACACGGAAATCGTCAAACTTTTGGACACGCATGTGGAATATTATATGCTGGCCGTTGGATATGATTGCCCGCATTTCGCGTCGCGTTTGGGCCTGGGTTCGCAGCATTGATTTAATCGGATTGGTAAACCTGACGTTGCTGGTTGCGATTATTGTACTATTTTCCATGCTTGTTATTGATATTGTTGGGTGCAATAACAAATCTGTTGTTGTTATTGCAGATGCGCCGGCCGCAGTTGTTATTCCGGAAAAGCCACAGGTCACGTTGACCGAAGAGTCTGCACCCGCATCAGTAAAGCAGCGCCCTGCGCTGCCTATCAAGCGCAATCCGGTAACACGTAAATTTGAATCCCATACTATAAATGTAGCCGACCGCGAATATGCGCGTCCGCTAAAGGTACAGATTCTTAACGGCGATATTATAATCGACCGCCGTGGTGCCGCACCAGTTCTGAGCGATGGTGTTCGTATCAACGGCAGCCTGTATCTGCAGAATATGCGTAAATATATTCTGCCATGTGGCGCAACAATTAACGGCAATCTGTTCCTGCGTGACGTTGAAATGTTGCAGTTTTGCGGTGATTTTACCGTAACAGGAAATATTTATGTCAGCCCGCGCTCTTCGTTTGGTCCAATACCACGCAGCGCGCGTCTGGGCGGCCAGGTAATACTGTAATATACCCTGCCCCTTATGGGTGTTAACGCCGGATTCGCACGTTGAATCCGGTTTTTACTTGCATGCATCTTGATATATTGTCTATAATACAGGTATCCAAAAGAAGGACAAAATAAATGAAAAACATTTGAAAAAATTCTAAACGTATTGGCTAAGAACATCGGATACACCGTTGTTTTGGTCGCAGCTGTTATATTGTTTGCAATATTTTCAGGCGGCCTGTTGCCGGGTCTGATTACAGCGGGCTCTGCCTTGATTGGCTATGCATGTATTGAAACGCTATACAAGCAGTTCAAGAACACAAACGCCCCAAAACAGGCACCGAAACGCGTTTCGAAAAAGAAATAAAAAATCCCGCAAATGCGGGATTTTTTTTTAAGACATAAGCCGATTTATTCTGTCACAGCGTTTTCTGTGGATACATCTGCCTGGGCGCTTTCCTGAATCAATATTTCCTGGCGCAGTTCACTTTGGCGCGATGCCATATCTGTTTTAGATGCCACCAATGCCAATGCCGCGCACAATACAAAGAATATTGTCGCCAACCATGCGGTAACCTTTGTTAAAAAGTTACCCGCCGCGGCACCGGTAAGCGCACCACCAAACATTGATGCCGCAGAAGAGCCGGACATTCCGCTGCCCTCAGACTTTTGCAGCAGGATTATACCTGTCATTAAAACAGCAACAACTATTAAGCATACCAGTAAAATTGTAAACATAACTTTTCCTTTGATTATGGGACGATTTTATCGTGCCCCCCATTAAATTGCAAGAATTTTCAACAATTCGGCCGCGGCGGCGGTACTGGCCTCTTTTTTAGAGGCACCCGTGCCGGTTGCTTGATGATTCATTGCGGTAACGCGAACGCTAAATATCGGATTATGTGATGCACCAGACGTGCTGAGATATTCATATTTAGGCAGGTCCCCGGACGTATTCTTCTGAACCAGTTCCTGTAGGGCGCTTTTTGCATCTTTGGGAGCACGAGCATCACGCGCGGCAATATCACGCCACAGATTCATTATGACACCACGCGCCGCGTCAAAACCGGCCTCTAAGAATATTGCACCAAGGACGGCCTCCATCGCATTTGCCCAAACATGCCGAACACGACCGGCCGTCATGTGACCGTGCCGGACCCGTTTGTCCAGACCTATTTCCAGCGCAACATCCGCCAAGGTTTCCGTTGACACCAGCATTGCATGACGCCGGGCCAGTTCCCCTTCGGCCTCGGACGGGAACATGTCATAGAGCATGGCCGCAACGGTCAGGCCTAAAACACGGTCCCCTACAAACTCTAACCGCTCGTTATTACGTGTCGGGTCGATTCCGCTCTGCGTCAGGGCCAGATTTAATAACTCCGGATTTTTAAAATCATAGTTTAATTTTTTCACGATTAATTTATCCCCATTCCAAAACGGTCCCAGCGAATCTTGCTGCCCCAGTTCCATAAGAACATCAGCGGCGAGTGATAGTTATGAGAATACCAGACAAACCACACCTTGCCCAGGACATAATCACGCGAAACAAAGCCGATATCGGCACGACTGTCACCACTGTTGTCACGGTTATCGCCCATAAAGAAAAGATGACCGTCCGGGACCGTATAAAGGGGCGTATTATCAAACATGGCGTCATCCGAATATTCTATTATGCTATGAGAAACCCCATTGGGCAGTGTTTCGGTATATTCCGTAACCTTGGCCACACCACATGCACCAGGATATGTTTTGCAGTATCTATCCGATTTATATTCAATGGTATAGTTAAATGAAGCCGGTTCATTATCAACCCAGATGCAGTTGCCTTTTATTGCCATATTGCCTTCATAATATCCGACACTGCGCAGTGTTTTCGGCAAAACAGCCACAACATACGGGCGCGGATTTTCACGCGGTACGATATCACCATTTATATAAAGACGCCCCTGTTTCATCTGAACAGTATCACCCGGCAGTGCAATCAGGCGCTTTACATAATCCTGGGATTCATTTATAGGGTTGCGAAAAACAATTACATCCCCCATCTTCGGCTCTGTTGCAAAAAAGCGCCCATTCCACATTTTCCAAGAACCAAACGGGAAAGAATAGCGAGAGTAACCATAAGCCCACTTTTCTACAAATATATGGTCGCCGATATGCAATGTCGGAATCATGGAACCAGACGGAATATTAAATGGTTCCAGCAGAAAGCTTCTAAACACGATTGCAATCAACGCACCATAGAACAGTGTATTAAACCATTCTCGTGCAACATTCTTATTTTTTGGCATAGTTTTCCGTCCTTTTGTTTGCGCGTATTTTATAACTTGAATTAAAAATGCGCAAGCTATAATATGCGAATATGATTTCTTTAAATTCCATTATATTCAACGGACTGGACATAACACCTATTGATGTTCAGGTCCAGTTGTCATCCGGACTGGCAAAACCTGAGTTTAAGATTATCGGCCTGGCGGACCGTGCGGTCAAAGAATCCGCGGAACGTGTTCGCAACGCACTGGCGGCGCTGAATTTATCATTACCACCGAAAAAGCTGACTGTTAATCTGTCACCGGCGGATGTGGAAAAATCAGGGGCACACTTTGACCTGCCGATATTATGCGCGATTATGTGCGCCATAGGTGCTCTGCCGGAAGAAAAACTGTCTAAGTACCTTATTATGGGCGAAGTCGGCCTTAGCGGCACAATCGTAAAAACAGAGGGTGTTTTACCAGCCGGGGTTTGGGCGACGCGCCATGGCATGGGCATAATATGCCCCGCATCATGTGGGCCGGAGGCGGCACTTAGCGCTAATCCCAACATACTGGCGCCGCAGCATGTTCTGGACCTGGTGCATCATTTTAAGGAGTTGGCACCACTGCAGCCACCCATGGCAGAGCCAGCCACCAGCCCGGCAGAAGCCAATATTGACCTGCGTGATGTTCACGGCCAGGCCGCAGCAAAACGTGCGCTGGAAATAGCCGCTGCGGGCGGTCATGCAATGCTGATGATTGGACCGCCCGGGTCGGGTAAAACAATGCTGGCGTCACGTTTGGCGACGATTATGCCGGCAATGACACCCGAAGAAGTTCTTGAAACATCAACGATATATTCAATCGCGGGCCAGCTAAATGGCCGCGGCTTGGTACAAAACAGACCGTTCCGCAGCGTTCACCACACGGCCAGCGCCGTCGCATTGGCCGGCGGCGGCGGAGACGCACGCCCAGGCGAGATATCATTGGCACATAATGGTGTGCTGTTTTTAGATGAATTACCTGAATTTAATCGCACAACACTTGAAATATTGCGCCAACCAATGGAATCCGGACAAATAATGATTTCGCGCGCACGTCGTAACGCGACATATCCTGCGCGGTTCCAGCTAATTGCAGCCATGAATCCGTGCCCGTGCGGGCATTTGGGAAATGCCGCAATGTCGTGTTCCCGCGCCCCCAGATGCGCAGAGGCATACCAGAACAAGATATCCGGGCCGCTGTTGGACAGAATTGACCTGCATGTTGATGTTGACGCGGTAAATCCATGGGAAATGCAACGCGTGGCAACAGATGCACCCGGCGAAGACAGCGCCACTGTTCGCGCACGCGTCATAGCCGCACGCGCGCGCCAGATTGCACGCCAGGGAAAAATTAACGCATATCTAGATGGGCCGGATTTGGATGCGGCGGCAAACCTGTCCCAGGCGGCGACAGAATTCTTAAATACCGCCGCGGAAAAAATGGGAATGTCCGCACGCGGCTATAACCGAATAAAACGAATTGCGCGCACGATTGCAGACCTGCGCGGGGCGGCGGATGTCGATATCGCCGACCTGGCGGAGGCACTGTCATACCGCCAAATAGGTCGCGGAAAATTCGGAACAAAAACAGAATAAAAACAAAGCCCCGTCCGGGGCTTTGTTAAAACTCGAACCGCAGCCCAAGCATTATGTTTGCATAAATCATGCTTTCGGCACTGAACCAGTCACGGGTACGGGTGTCATCCTTGTTTGTCAATGCCCACTTTATCTTTGGGATATATGCCACACGTGCCCCAAAATCAAAAAACATCGTTTCTGTTATACCATACGACAGCCCCAGCGCCACCAGCCCCGTAATGTTCGACGAACTGGTCTTGGAGCGATAAAACTGAACCACGCCATAGTCATCAGCCTCACCAAAATTCTGAAGGTCAACAGATGTCGATAAATCCCCATACAAGTCAGACAGGTTCAGCGTTGTTTTACTGTCGGCATATCCGATACCAAAACCGACATAGGGAATAACCTTGCGCACCGGCTTTTGCAGACCGTCAAAAAAGTCGTAAAACGCCATAGCACTGATTATATCTGTGGAAATTTTAGACTGGGCACTGCCGCTTTGGGCAATGATGACAACATCCGACACATCGCCACCCGTCAATGGCAAATCACCGTCAAACAGCGGCGATTGGTTGTATTCCATTTCCGTAATATGGTCCCAGCCTACCTCCAGTCGCCACTGGGGACGATTAGGTATCGTCCACCCCAGCGATGCACCGGCGGCAAATGAAAATTCGGAAAAATCACTGGCCGGTTTTACATCCGCCAAATCCCCCATACCGGCATACAGGAATCCATCACAGCCGCCGCCCTTGACACAGGCATCATAATATGCGGCCGATATAACCATTCCGTCACCCGGATTTACATAGTATTCCGTAGTAAGGGAGCCGACCTCATTCTTTATGGAGCCAAAGCCAAACGAAGCACCGCCACGAACAGACATTACAAATCGCGACCCGTCATCAGAATAATAGCCGTCACCCAAATATGTGCCGGAATATTCCCAATTAGCCGCCGCAGGCGTGGCTACAAGGCATGATAGCACCGATAATATGCAAAATATTCTTTTTCTCATGCTACGTATTATATCATAAATAGCGTCTGGATACAAAACTGTTTTTTATTCCTGTATGAAGCCACCGGACTGCATTTTCCACAGACGTGCATAAGCACCGGCCCGGCGAACCAGCATGCGATGCGTGCCCTGCTCTATTATCTTGCCATGACGCATTACGACAATACGGTCCATATTGCGCAAAGTGGACAAGCGGTGCGCAATCGCGATTGTTGTGCGGTTCTGGGCCAGTTCTTCGAATGACTTTTGAATTGCGACCTCCGTCTCGGAATCAAGTGCGGATGTCGCCTCATCCAATATTAAAATAGGCGCATCTTTCAAAAACGCACGTGCGATTGCGATACGCTGGCGCTGGCCGCCGGACAATTTCATACCACGGTCCCCAACCAGTGTGTCATAGCCCTTTTCCGCCCCCAGGATAAATTTATCCGCCGCGGCACGACGCGCCGCGGCGCGTATTTGCGGCAAAGTCGCGCTTTCGCGGCCATATCCAATATTTTCCCCAATCGTGCGATTGAACATCGTCGGCTCTTGGGGGATAAAGGCGATGTTTTGACGCAATGAATCCTGGGATACGGTTCTGATATCCTGGCCGTCTATCAATATCTGGCCGCGGGTCGGGTCATAAAACCGCATCAGCAGATTTACCAACGTCGTTTTACCCGCACCGGATGCACCGACCAAGCCCACACTTTCGCCCGGATTTATCGTCAGATTAAAATCACGTAAAATCCAGCGACGCCCAGGCCCATAGCGGAACCAGACATTTTTAAATTCTATCTTGCCGTGTGGCACAACCAGTGCCGGCGCATTTTCGATGTCTGTAACCTCGATTGGCACAACCAGTTCATCATATGCCTTGGACGCGGCACCAACTTTATCGATAATATTTGGCAGCACATCTATCAGCTGGCTTATTGTGCCCATAACGCTGAAATATACACCTGTTGTAACAACGACATCCGCAATAGACATCTGGCCCTGCATGAAAAGCCACGCACACAGTGCCAATGTTACCCCAAACAAAACATCCCACAGCAGGCCGGGCACCGCCCAGAAAACACGCTGCAGAAAAGAATTGTGCAGCCGCGCCTGAACATACGTTTCACGCGATGGCGCCAGATGCTTTTCTTCGGACGTGCCGCGCGCAAACAGTTTCACAACGGAAAAGTTTGAAATACTGTCAACCAGTTTACCTGACAATGAACTGCCCGCGGTCGAGCGCCCCTTGGACGCTGCCTTCATCGGCTTGTACATTTTCCAAGCAAACAGGATTCGCAACACTATCACGCCAATAAACATATATGCCACATAACGGTTTACCTGTAACAGCAGCGCACCATTCAAAATAATTGTTAAGGAACGGAAAAAACTGGTGACTATGTCTGATAGGCCTGAAAAACCATCCGAGATATAATTCATCTGGTTCTTTATCTGGCCCGCCATGCGCCCATTCCAAAAGGCCATCGACTGGCCGTGGATATATGATGTCAGAGTTTCGGACATGCGTCGGTCCGCTTTTGGAACCAAATGATGCATCGCCCACTGTCGAAGAACTGCGCCACATGAAATAGTAACATTTATCGCAGTTACCAGAATAATCGTTGGCATTGCATATGCCAAGAAGCTCATCCCGGCGGGAACTGTCGCCTCAAACATACCCACGACCCACCCCTGCATCAGAGGCTGTAGTACGCGGTCGGCAGTTGTAATAATAACAGCAAATACCCATATCGCCAGCAACCACCAATAGCCTTTTAATCCATAATTTAAATAAAAACGCCATAAAGATTTTGGCAATTTAGCGTGCATTATATAAGTCCCCCGTTTTTCAAAACGCGTTATAAACTAAAAAAATTTTTAAATCAAACAATTATTCCACGATATAGCGAAAAATTTCCGCAGGTATTGTGCCACCTGTAATTTTTGATGACATAGGGGTAAAGTTATCATTGCCAACCCATACACCTATTACCAAATCAGCCGTGGCACCAACGAACCATGCATCGCGGTTTTCGTTGCTGGTACCGGTCTTGCCCCCAAGGACACCCGGTGCATTTGCACGGCGACCGGTACCGGTTGATATAACATCATAAAGCATTTGTGTCATATATTCGACAGTTTGCCCCCCAATAACCGTAATCGCATCAGAAGGATTGCGTTCATACAAAACTTTGCCAGACGGGTCTGTTATTTTTGTAATCGAATAAGGGCGAACGGACTCACCGTTATTCCATATAACCGCATAAATTGTCGTCAGGTCCAGCAGCGACATCTCCGACGCCCCCAATACCGTGGAATATTCCCGGCGCAGTTGGGTCCCCACCCCCAGGCGCCCAGCCATATTTAAGACAGCGTCTATGCCATATTCCTCTGTCAGCTTAAGCGGTACGGAGTTAACACTTTTTGCAAACGCAACCGACAGCGGAATATCGCCATAATAACGCTCGTTATAATTTTTTGGGTTATAGTCACCAATTGCAAAGGGCGAGTCATTAACATAACTATCAGGGGTCAGCCCCTGCTCCAGTGCCACCATATAGACAACGGGCTTAAAGCTGCTGCCGGGTTGGCGCATGGCCAGGGTGCGGTTATACTGGCTGGCCTGGTAGTCGGCGCCACCGGACATTGCACGAATTGCCCCGTCATGTTCCATTGCGACAACCGCCCCCTGGTATTCACCAATATGCGCCGGCAAAATCGCGGCAATTCGTTCCTGGAGTCCCATATCCATCGTTGTATAAACATACAAATCAGAATGGAAACCACCAATGCGGGAGCGCGTTTCGTCCAAAACGAAATCCGTCCAATAACGATACAGGTTTGTATCGGGTGCCGGCTGCGCAGGGGCCAATTCCGCCGCCGCCGCGCGCGCCTGGTTCAGGGTTACATATCCCTGGCGGACCATTTCCTGAAGGATAACGCGTGCACGCGCTATATTTTTTTCCGGATTTTTTAGCGGACTGTATGTTGTAGGTGCCTTTAGCATTGCGGCGATTTGCGCCGCCTGGGCTAGGGATAAATTACGCGCCGATGTTTGAAACATAACACGGGCCGCCGCATCAATACCACGCATCCCCCCAACCAACGACACACGATTCATATACAAATCTAGAATCTGATTCTTATCAAACCTGTTTTCAAGCCAGTATGATAAAATCAGCTCTTGTACCTTGCGGGACAGCTTTTTCTCGCGCGATAGGAAAACATTTTTTGCCGTCTGCTGTGTTATAGATGAGCCCCCCGCCGCCACACGACCATGAACTATGTTCGATATAACCGCACGCATAATGCCGCGGATATCGACCGGGCCATGCTGAAAAAAACGCTTATCTTCGATTGCTACAATTGCCTGCCATACATGGGGCGGGACAGAATCCGTTGATACCGGCATACCCATTATACGACCCGCACTGCGGATTTCATTGCCATTACGGTCCAAAAATACAATCGCCGCCGGCCGCGTTTCATGCAATATATCATCCAGCGATGGCATCCGCAAAAACACCACCGCCACATATCCAGCCAAAATAACAACCGACAATATAATTATATTCAGCAGCCCCATCAGCAAACGCATGCGCAGTGACGGGCGCTTTTTTTCCTCTTGTATGTTTTCCAGCCGAGCACGAGGCAAATATTTCTCCTTTTTGCAGAATTATATCACAAAAAGATTTTCCGGCGCCATAGTTTAATGGCAATAAAAAAAACAGCCCCATAAAGGGGTCTGTTTTACATATCCCACAGACGCTTAGCCGCGGCAGCTTTCGCCGGGACCGGGCATAAATTTTAAAAAGTCTTCCAACGATGTTCCCGTAGATTCCAGAATCTTGGCCAGACTGTGCGTCGAAGGCCAACGCGGCTTACCATAACAGGTCCATCTTTTACTTTTGTTAAATGTGGTTGCGTCCAGGCCGCTTTTCCTTGCCAGACCCGAACAAGATAAATTTAAACTATGCGCGAAACGGTCAATTGCGCACCACAAGTCTAAATGGTTCATTTCCCCTCTCCCTTTTAGTCTTACACTTTACTTGGTTTATTAGGACTCAAATCCACTTATGGTTGAATATTTTCATATTTTCTAATCTTTTTCAATTAGAAAATTTTCCTATTTAGGGAGAATTTAAGTAATAATTTTAATCAATATGTTATATTATTACTTAATTTATACAAATATGCAATAGAAAACCAATATTCCAAGGCACACCATTAAAGAAAATTTTAAGAAATTTTATATATTTGATTTTAATCAAACCATATAATATACTTCGCTAAAAGGGATATATAGCATGGCAAAATCTTTTACGGATAATGAAAAGCTGGAAATATTACGCTATGCGCGCGACCATGGGGTCGTGGCGGCGGCGGAACATTTTAATATATTGCGCCAGCTAATTACCAAATGGAACCGTAAAATGCAGGTATATAAGCCCAAGACACCTGAATACCCCACGGAAAAACGAATTGAGGTTTTGAGGTACGCGGCACAAAAAGGTCCAACGGCGGCCGCTAAAAAATTTAATGTTTCAATTGGGATAATCGAACTCTGGAACCGGGAACATAAAATATACAGCCCCAGCCTACGGAAATTCACAACAGAAAATAAGATAGAAATTTTAAACTACGTAAAAAAATATGGGCTGATGGAGGCTGCGGACAAATACGACGTACATGCATCCACAATCGTATCCTGGAATAACAAGCTGCATATTTACACATTAGCCGAAACGTATTCAGAGGATAAAAAGATAGAAATTCTTACGTATGCACGCGACAATGGCGTAACCGCAGCCGAGCAGAAATATGACCTGCCTCAGGCGACTATGTTGCGCTGGAATAAAATATACAATATCTATACGCCGCGTGAATCTAATTATCGGCACTGTACAGAGGAGCAGAAAATACAAATCCTACAGCATGCAAAAAAGCTTTATGACAATCTGCCCGCTGATATTCGCTCCGCGAACTATGCTTTCATTTTAATTGCAGAAGAATATCATGTAACCAAGGACCAACTGCGCAAATGGAACAATAAATATAAACTTGTACCCCTGCGCGCCAGAAGCAAGGCTCCACTGTCCCAGGAAGTTATTGACCAGGCCCAGACCGCACTGACATCGGCACGCGGACGCATAACGCGCGCATCACGGCAATCGGGAATTACGACGCACCAGATAAAGCAAATGCAGAAAGACAAAAAGATATCTTTCAAAAAAGGCACTGACAAAATAAAAACAAATCCGCCAGTAGGACGCAAAAAAGCCCGGCTTATCCGCGAACTGATTGCCGCACTGCAAAATTCCAAATAATACAAAAATATCCGGTGCGCGCGCCCCCTTTGTAGGGCGCGCGCATTATATAACACTTGCATTTTTTCTTAAGTTATAGAACTCTATCTACTAATAGAGAGGAAGAATTATGAAAAAAATACTGGCGATTTTAGTAATGGCACTGCCGGTGGCGACCGCCATGGCAAATGAATATGGCGAATATACACAATATGATACTATCACTGCTATAGAGTGCCCATTATGTGAATGCGCCACAACATCCGGCACAGATATCAGCAACTATGCCGGCGTGCGTATATATAAGAATGAGCATAGCGCCTATTCTTACAGCATTTCTAACGGGCACAAGGAAAAATACAAGAAAGACAATTTTGGATTCGGGACGACGGTGGGTAATACACTGACGGACTATTTACGGGTGGAATATGAAACACTGTATATGGGTGCGCAATATACAAAGTATGACACAGACTTTGAATATGATATCTGGGCCAATATGCTAAATGCTTACCTGTTATATGATTTTGATAATGCCGTGGCACCATATCTGGGCCTGGGGCTGGGGCTGACTGGAATATGGGGCGAAATTAACGGCGAACTGGATAACGCATTCGACCTGTCTTATCAGGCAATGGTGGGTGTACTGTTCCACCTGAACCGCCGCATTGATTTGGAAGTTGGGTTTAAATATATAAACTTTGGCAAGGTGGAACATTCGCACGGTGTTTCCAAGGTTGATGCCACACAGTTCTATATCGGCACCGCATATAAGTTTGGATTGTAAGCATAAAAAATCCCGCCCCAGACAAACCGGGGCGAGATTTTTTTACCTTGCGCTTAGGCAATCTGGCACTCGTCCTTTTCAGGCCTCATGTCCGGTCGCATAAGAAATAACACCTCATCATTATAATAGAAATATTGAAAACCATTAACGTGGGAATTCAATAATTCATTAGCAACCGCAGATATGGACCGTGGCTCCCAATCGCCATACTTGATTTTGTTGCGCCCATCAACGATAACCGCAGGCATGTTCGGGTCATTTTTAAATAAAATAACCGTACCAGGGGCCAACCCCAGCATTTCAAATGTTGTATTAGGAATTCTGGTGCGCTGATTTTCCCCGTTTTGCAGAACTTCTATCTCTTCAGTTTCATCTTCTGTGGCATCATAGACACCTTTTAAATCCTTGGTATATTTGATTGCATCCGCGATACAGCCGCTCCAAAAAAATTCTGTTTTTCTTCCACCGGCCGCTACATGACGAAAGATTTTAAACTGCTCATGAATTTTGCATTCAGCCCAATCCATATCTTCACACTTAAAAACTGCTATGTAATCAAAATCCTCGGGAACATTACTAGCTGTTAATCCGCGCTCTTCAACATTTAATTTTGACGTTTTCCCTATTTTTGTCAGATGCTGAAACGCAGGATTTCTTGCAAAATAAATCAAACCTTGTGCCATTTTTTTATCCTTATATTTTTTCGCATTATATTGAAATAAGAATAAAATAACAACAAAAAACCGCCCCTATTCATCAAAATCATCTTCTTTTGATTCAAGCAAACCTCTCACATAGCTTTTTTCTTTTCTAAAATATTTACATTGAATAGCAACGGTGGATTTACATTCTTTTCTAAGACATTTACAGAATATTGGTGCCGTACTCCACATACTATCCGCATCTGCGTGATAACGGCATATAAAACAGCTTTTTACATTCAAATTTTCATTAGCACAATTTGCTATAAATCGCATATAATCCGTATAATCCCCGGCGCCACAATGAAAATCGACACACATATCATAGTCAATATTATCATCGCAAGGATGTTCGGAAACAATATCATGTCTTGTCCAGCAGCCTTGATTGAAAGATAATTGTTTATTTAATTTAGAAATGTTCAAATTATCTTTGAAATAAACACCACCATTCTTAGCAAGATAAAGAAGCTTAAACGATTTTTTGCATCTATTATCATTTGCGATAGTTTTCTCAGGTATTTTAAAATTTATAAACCTTACTTTTTCAGAAGGAGATAATAATTTATTATCAAATAATTCCACATCCTTTTCTTCGCTTATATCTATTTCAATAATTTTGTATTTACTGTGTTCTTTCTTGTGGCTTACTTTGTTTGAAACATGAATTTCTATGAATATATGTTGAGAACTATCTAATGTTGATAAACAAACATCTGCCCGGAAGCTATCAATACTTTTCTCAATTTCTATATTTTTAAACCATTGTGTCAAATCTACCTGCTCAGTGCGCGTTCTACAATAATCACAGATAGGGCAAACATTGAATCTATTGTTATCGTCACAAGGCATATAATGATATTTATGTTTTATTGATAGATAAAATGGCTTATTATTTAATAAACAATCTTTATAAGTATTATAAAATTTCTGTTTTGCCAATTTGTGTAAATAACTTTCATTAGAACAGCTTTTCTGCTCATGTTTATGACAAAAGTGCCATTGATTGACTGAGCCCTGTTTAGGCATCAATATACCATTACATCCTATGCAATGGTATACCTTGCTTTTATCTGCATTAGAAATACTAGCTATTTTGTTATTTTCATCATAGGCAAATTGATATTTTATAGCCATAGCAACATATATTCTATTGAATTTACTCCTACTATAAATAGTTAAAACATTAAACACAATATCAAATTTAGGATTCTAGCCAGCAACATGATTAGAAAACCAAACAAAAAACCGCCCAAGGTGGGCGGTGTGCAAATCTTTGGCTCGGGCAGCTGGACTCGAACCAGCGACATACGGATTAACAGTCCGTTGTTCTACCGACTGAACTATGCCCGAATTGCCCGCATATCTTATAACCTTTTTTCCTGTATTTCAAGTCTTTTTTTCATCTATTGCAATTTATTATATTTAATGCTATATTTTTTACCGTCCAATATGATGAAAAAGGATTTAAATATGTTACTGAAAGGGAAAAAGATTCTGATTACAGGCGTTGCAAACGACTGGTCTATGGCATGGGCTATTGCTAAACGCGCCCATGAAGAAGGGGCTGAAATCGCAATGCCGTATGCTATGCCTAATCTGGAAAAGCGCGTTCGCCCGCTGGCAGAATCCATTGATGCCAAGTTCGTACAGGAATGCAATGTACAAAACGATGAGCAAATGGATGCACTGTTCGCCGCAATCGAGAAAGAATGGGGGCACCTGGACGGTGTTCTGCATGCAATCGCGTTTTCTGACAAAAACGAGCTAAGTGGTCGCTATGCCGACACAACACGCGCAAACTTCAAAAATACAATGGATATTTCGGTATATTCACTGGTTGATTTGACACGTCGCGCGGCACCGCTGATGCATGACGGTGGCAGTGTTGTGGCGCTTACCTACTTCGGTGGGGAAAAGTCTGTGCCGAACTATAACGTAATGGGTGTTGCAAAATCCGCCCTGGACAGCAGTGTTCGCTATCTGGCATCGGATTTGGGTCGCGACGGCATTCGCGTAAACGCAATCAGTGCGGGCCCGATTATGACACTGGCATCAAGTGGTGTTGGCGGCTTTAAGGCCATGTTGCGTCTGAATGCGGAACAGACACCGCTGCGCCGTAATATGACCCTGGATGATGTGTCGGGTGCGGCCGTATATCTGTTTAGCAACCTGTCATCGGCTGTTACCGGCGAAGTACATCACGTTGACTGTGGATATTCTACCACAGGCATGATGCCGAATGAGCTGAAAGACATCCTGTTGAAGGGCTTGGATGACTAATCCGCTTGTTACAGTATTAAAAAATCCCGCCGAATAGCGGGATTTTTTATTTGATATTCTTTTTCCCATTGCGTGGCTGGGTATGAATTTTCTATAATCGTGGCATGTCAAAAACACCTGATTTATTAGTTCGCGGCGAGCATGCGGATTTACTGAAAAAACTGAGCGAATGGGATATTGCATATCATCAAAATGATGCACCCGTCGTGGATGATGCAACATACGATGCGGCAAAGCGCCGCGCGCTGGAGATAGAGCAAGAATATCCAGAACTGGCCGTACGCGGTGCATCTACGCATGTTGGGGCCGCCGTGGCCGCCAAGTTTAAATCACACCCGCACAGCGTTCCAATGCTGTCTATTTCCGATGTATTTGATGAGAAGGAGGTTGCAGACTGGTTTGACAAGCTGGCGGATAAAAATCTGTTTATTGAGCTGAAAGTTGACGGAGTGTCATATTCTGCCCGTTACGAGAATGGGATTTTGGTTCGCGGCCTGACCCGGGGCAGTGGCGCAATCGGCGAAGACATTACAGAAAACCTGCGCACGATTTCCGATATTCCGCAGAAGCTGCGCGGTAATTTCCCAAGTGTCATTGAAATTCGCGGCGAAGTATATATGATGCGCGCGGATTTTATTGCCTTAAACGAAGAAGCGGCGGAACGCGGTGACAAAGTATTTGCAAATCCACGAAATGCGGCGGCGGGTTCACTGCGACAGTTAAATCCAGAGATTACAGCCACGCGGCGTTTGTCGGCATTTGGCTATACATACGGGGAAATATCATCACGTGACTGGGAAACGCAGAGTGAGTTTTTCGACAGACTGGAATCATGGGGTTTTAAAACCACGCGCCAATGGGCGCATCATGCTGAAAACATCGATGAAATTCAACGTGTCTATAATGAAATAATGATGATGCGGGCGGATATACCTTTTGATATTGACGGCCTTGTGCTGAAGGTAAATAACATAGATTTGCAGGAGAAAATGGGCGCACGCTCAAACAGCCCCCGCTGGGAAGTGGCATATAAATTCCCGGCCGCGCGCGCTATTACGGCCCTTAATGCGATTACAGTTCAGGTCGGGCGCACTGGCGTTTTGACCCCGGTCGCAGAGCTAGAACCGATTAACATAGGCGGCGTTGTTGTATCGCGCGCAACACTGCATAATGCGGACGAGATTGCACGCCTGGGGGTTCGTGTTGGCGACCGGGTAACGGTTCAGCGGGCGGGCGACGTCATTCCCCAGATAATTGGTGTAGCGGAATCAGCTAATGGGCCGGAATTCGAATTTCCCGATACATGCCCTGTATGCGGTGGCGCAGTAATACGCGAGGCCGGCCAGGTAGCACGCCGATGTGTAAATACACTGGGGTGTCCGGCCCAACGCATAGGCGAACTGGAGCATTTTGTTTCACGCAAAGGATTTGATATAGAAGGCTTGGGGACGCGCCAGCTGGAGCTGTTTATTGAACGCGGCTGGATTGAAAGCCCGGCGGACATATTCACATTGATATCAAGCCATGGGGAAGAGATAAAAAAGCTGGACGGGTTTGGCGAAAAATCCGTATCTAACCTGAATGATGCGATTGAGCGTGCACGCGACATTGACCTGCATCGTTTTATTTATGCAATAGGGATTCCAGAGGTTGGGCAGGCAACGGCAAAAATCCTGGCTAATGCATTCGGGACACTGGATGCCGTTCGCAGCGCACCGGTATGGAAGCTAAAGACAATTGACGGCATTGGTGATGTTATGGCGGATGAAATATCATCTTTCTTTGGGGATTCGCACAATACGGATGTAATCGAGAGCCTGCTGGGTCAGGTGCGCGTACGCGATGCAGTTGTTCAAACAGCAATGCCGACAGGACCATTGGCAGGAAAGAAAATAGTTCTGACGGGAACGCTCTCCAAATATACCCGAGATGAGGCAAAGGAAATCCTGGAGCGAATGGGCGCAAAAGTGCAAGGAAGCGTATCGGCAAAAACTGACATTGTTCTAGCCGGGGCGGAGGCCGGCTCTAAGCTGGCGAAGGCAACGGAATTGGGGATAACAATCTGGGGCGAAGACGACCTGGCGCGCGTGGTAGCCGAGGCTTAGAACTTTACATTAAGCAATCTGAATTTTACCTCCAGATTATCAATCGGATGATTTTCCAAAAACGGCAGAATAATACCCGAAGGGCGCAGCATCGGATCACCTAAATCCATGGCACCGGTCCAGCTCATGTCCAAGATATCCGTATTTATTGACACCAAGGGTGTCGTAGGTTCGGTCATGGGCGGGTCTGTAATTTCTTTTGTTTCTGTTTCGATATCAGCATCGCTGATTGCAACACCCGCATAAACCGGCGTTACCGTCGGGACATCATCCGGCGTAACAATAGGCGCTGCAAAAAGTGATAAAAACAATACCGCCGCTATCATACTTATATTATATCACAGGTAATTTAACTAAGCATCAGGAATCTGATAGTCGCATAATAGCAACATTTGCCAGCATCAGGCCAAAGGCCCCAGTGACCGTAACCACAGAGCCAAAAGTACGGTTGGCCGCGACATTGGATGCCGCAGGCTCGGTCGAATAAACGACATCATAATCCGGCAGGCCCGCATCACGAGCCATACGACGCATCCGCGCCGCCAGCGGACATACTGTTGTCTTAGACAGCCGGGCAACACGAATATGCGTTATATCTTTTTTCCGGGCGGCACCCATGCTGGAAATAAAAGGAATACCATGGGATATCGCCCACTGCGCCAATGCTATCTTCGATGGCGCGGTGTCTATTGCGTCTATTATAAAATCGGGACGAGATGCCAAATGCGTGTCTTTATCAAAAAACAGCTGCAACGGCTCTACACAAATCTCCGGGTTTATATCATGAATACGGGCGGCGGCAACCTCTACCTTGGGACGGCCCAGGGTTGAATCCAGTGCAAATAGCTGCCGATTGATGTTGGATTCTTCGACAATATCGTTATCTATCAAAATAATATGACCGATGCCGCTGCGCGCCAGGGCCTCTATCGCAAAAGAACCGACCGCCCCGCAGCCAACCACCATGACCGTTGCATCTTTTAATCTGGCAATGCCGCAATCCCCAAGCAGCATTCTCGTTCTGTGTAGTCTATCCATTTTTTATAACCTTTTGGCCATTATCATACAGTATTTGCGCCATTTCATCAATTGACACACCACGCGTAGCCGCCATTTGCGAGATTGCGTCAAATATTGTGTCCGAATCCGGCTTGGCGGCATCTGTTTCGACCAATATTCTATCGGACGGCGTTATATCTATCAAATTATGCAGACGTCCACCACAGGCGTTATTATAAGAGAAATAAATATTTGCATCTGAACTGATTAAATCGGCCATTATCTGGGCACTGCCGGAATAGCGATGCATTACCACAATTGGCGGCGGCGTACATGTTTTTAAGACATGCGTCATCCTATCCCAGGCACGGACACAGTGAATATGTACGCCCCGGCCCAATGACGCGGCCATTTGATACTGTGTCACGAAGGCATCATATTGCACATCCATATTTTCACGCCCCGCGTCCAGCCCTATTTCACCCACCATAACATCGGGATATTTTTCCAAAATATCGCGCAGGCGACCGGCCCAGCCGTCCGCGGCCGCCGTCACATACCACGGATGCAGCCCCAGCGCCGGAATAATATGCCTGTTACGTGCCGCGCCGGACAATAATGGCGCCCAATCAGATTCACGGGCCGCATTACATATAAAGTACCCCGCGCCTGAATACTTAGCAAAGGCAGCGGCATCATAGTGGCAATGCGCATCAACAAACGGCTTCATGTCATAAATATAGCGCGCCCAAAATAGATTGAAAAGAGGATTTATTATAAAAAAAAGCGCCCCTTGAATAACGGAGGCGCAAAATTGACATGAATTTTGGTTGCGTATTATCGGTCGCCGCGAATAGGTCTGTCAACAAACATGATAATCAGCCACAGTAATGCTGCAATACCGATTATGCAGTAAACAATGCTGCTGGCGACAGTCGCCGACCCAAACAAAAACGTAACCAAGTTAAAACCGAACAAGCCTACCAGCCCCCAGTTCAAAGCGCCGATAAAAGTTAACGGTTTTAAAATATAGTTGGTCAATCCTCTCATCTGTTTTTTCTCCTTTCAAGGTTTGTAATGTCTTAGCTTAAAGACAGACGAATTATAACCTGTTTAATATTGACTTTCAATGCCAATACTTAGTTTAGGAAAACGTTCTTAGCCGCAGAAATTATAGGATTTTTACCAATTACCGAATACGAGTTGCCGCATTTTTATATTCCAAAAAACAGCCCCACAATCAATGGCGCCGCAACCGCCGTCATAAGGCCAGAGATAACTATTGCAAGACTGCTCATTGCGCCTTCGACCGGTCCCATTTCCATCGCCTTGGTTGTGCCGGCCGCATGTGATGCATTGCCAATAGCCAGCCCACGCGCAATCGGATTAGTCAGGCCGAATTTCCGGCATACCAGGTCACTGACCGATGCGCCCAGTATTCCCGTTACAATAACAGACGATACCGTCAGTGCGACAACACCGCCTAACTTTTCCGTTATGCCGATTGCAATCGCTGTTGTAACCGATATGGCGGCCAAGCTGCGCGCGACAATATCCCCCAACCCCAAAAGCACGCATATTATACATACAGAGAATACCGATGCCGCCACCCCTATTGCCATAGCCAGCAAAATTGCCGGCGCATGCTTTTTCAGCAAGGGCAACTGGCGATACATTGGCACGGCAAAGCAAACCGTAACAGGGACCAGAAAATATGTAATATATTGGGCACCTTTGTTATAGGCATCATAGGGAATATTAAATGTTGTTAAAAACAACACAACCAAAATTGTTGCCAAAAACAGCGGCGTGGTAAGTGCCCCAGGCCAGCGTCTGTTTACATATACGGCAATTAAAAACATAACCAGGGTAAGCGCAACACCAAAATATGGGGAGGCAGATAAAAATTCTGACATTATTTATCCTCCTGTGCTTTTTTATCTTTTATCAAAGCCTGGGCCGTAACACCTGTCATTATCATCGATATTAGATACGTCAAAACCAGCAGCAGCACCAATCGCCACCACACATCGGCAATATCACCCCAGATATTTATAATAGCCACCGCAGGGGCAACAAAAAACAACCCCATGATGTTATGAAACCAATCTGCGACATCCGATACCCACGACAGCTTTACCAGGCCGGTAACAAGCGCTAAAAATAATAATACAAGCCCATAAATACTGCCCGCGATAGGCAGCGGAATCAAATATTCCAGCAATTCACCCAGCGCAACAAATACCATTATTACGCAAAACTGAACCAGATATTTCATAGAACCTCTCCCCCATGTACTTATGAGCAAGGGTACAAAATTATCATGGGCAATGTCAAAAAGAAAAGCCCCAAACGGGGCCTTTCTTATTTTGCAAACGAATAATCCATTTTAACATGGTCCGGGTTATATGTGCCGTTCATTATGGCAACTGTATCTTCGACCAGGACCAGTTCCTCGTTCGTGGGTATCATAAATACCTTTATCTTGGAATCAGGTGCACTGATTTCCATTTCACCCGCACCCATGAATGCCTTGGCGGCTTCGTTCTTGGCCGGGTCCAGCTTTATACCCAAATGCTCCAGATTTTCACATATCTTTGCGCGAATTTCTGAATTATTTTCACCAACACCCGCCGTAAATACGATTGCATGGACGGGTTCCTCGATGGCCGCCAGATACGAGCCAATGAACTTTTTAGCCCGGGCGGCTTCCATATCCATGGCCAGGCGGCACTTGTCATCTTCGCGGAAATGCTCCAAAACATCACGACGGTCGGCATAGCATTCCGTAACCCCCAGGATTCCAGACTGCTTGTTCAGTGCCTCCATAATCAGCTTGTCAGACAGCCCCAGTTGTTCTTTTACATAAAACGGAATGGACGGGTCCAAATCGCCACAGCGTGTTCCCATAACCAACCCGGCCAGCGGTGTCATCCCCAGGGATGTATCAATGCTGTAGCCGTGCTTTATCGCGCACGCGGATGCCCCCGACCCCATGTGCATTGAAATAACATTACATTCGGACGCCGGCATTCCCATCAGGGCCGCCGCACGCTTTGACACATACAGATGCGACGTTCCGTGGAACCCGTACTTACGCACGCCCAGTTCACGGTACCATGCCCCGGGGACCGCATAGCGATAGTTGTAATCCGGCAAAGTCTGGTGGAAGGCGGTATCAAAGACCGCTACCTGCTTTGCATTGGGCAGAACTTCGCGGGCGGCGATAATACCAACCAGGTTCGCGGGGTTATGCAGTGGCGCCAGGCCGCTAAGCTCCTGGATTGTTTTTATTACTTCGTCGGTGGCCTCGACCGAGCTGGCAAACTTTTCCCCGCCATGAACAACGCGATGACCAACACCACCTATTTCCGACAAAGGTATACCGTTGTCTTTTAGCAAATCAATCACCGCCGTCAGGGCATCGGAATGATTTTCCATGGATATTTCTTTCTTGCCGCGTGTGGTGTCCGACTTGAACGTTACAAAAGAGCCCTGCTCCCCTATTTTTTCGGCATTTCCTTTAAATACCGGCAGATATGTTTTGGTATCAAAGACCTGAAACTTTAATGTCGAAGAACCACAATTCAGCGCAAGTATATACATATTTTATCCTTTCGTTATCTGTGCCCGATTAGGCTAACAGATGCAGGGAAAATTTTCAACAGTAAAGTCGGAGCAAAAGATTCCACGCCCCATCGGCAATTGGGGTAGCAACCCCGGTATCACGATGGCATACCCAGGGGTGTTGGCTGCCTATCATGATGCGAACGTGCAGCCCGGATGCATCACGAACAACGTTGGGGGCCGGGGCCGTATATTGCCCAAAGCCGAACGATGCAACCTCGTCACCGACGGCATAACCGGCGTCCGGGGTCTTGCATACCAGTGATGCACGAACTAAAAACGGTGTTTTATCAGTGCCGAATATATATTCAATACATGTCGTTGCACGAATAGGCACCGCGCGGCTGGTAATTATCGTGAAGGGTGCCGGTACAAACTGAGGGACTTTTTCCGCCCAGAAATCATCAGCCACAGATTCTATGTCAAACGATGCATTCGGGTCTGGTATCTGGTCTGTGCGGGCCAGCGTATATCCCCCCAACCGAGTGCCATCATGTACTCGCAGCGTCTTGGTTTCCGTATCAAACGACAGTTCGCCCGAAAGCCCTGTGAAGTTATCATTTTGTGCGGTTGTCCCGCGCCGAATTTGTAAAACTCGTGCCATTCATATATCCTTTTGATTAAAATTTGGAAAAGCAAAAGCACCGCATAATGCGGTGCCAAGTGATTACTATTATAGCATAAATTGCAAAATGAATCAATTACAAAGTATCAGCGTGCCAATTGTATCATTCGACGCCCGGCTTTAATTAAGCAGCTTGCTTAATCTTATTTTTCATCGCATTCTGTATCAACGCGTCTTTTATATTATTAAACTTCTTTTCCTGGGTCTTTTTACGTCCGAACCAAGAGAACATCGGGCCACTGTGGGTATTACGCCCCTTTTCCAGCAGATTCCAGTAATTTATCAGTTCTTCAACCTTATCATGGTGCTTGTCATCCCATGTGCGTGACTCTTCTGTATGACGGGCCAACTGGTCCGATAACGCCGATAATGTTTCAGTTGCATTAACCAAATCATTCAAGTATGTGTTTGCGGTATCATATTCAGCAGTTTTCGCCCCAATCGTCTGAAGCTGGGTGTTAATTGCCGCCTCGACCCCGTGCAGGACACCACCATTACCGGTTAATCCATTTGGCAGCGGCGGCAATGCTCCTTGGGTCGTTCCACCATTACCGAAAGAGTCAACAACCGCCTCATAATAATCATAAACAGCATCATAGTCGGGGTCGGTTTCCGGGGTCAGATTAAGCCATCTGACAACAGGCTGCAGTGCGTTCTGCGCGGCCGCTATTGCCGCGGCACGGTCTGCATTGGCCCGTGTCATGTCCGCGTTAAGCGATGCCTCTGTGCGGCCGGCGGCGGTATGGACGGCAATAGAACTATTTAATGTGGCAATCTGCGCTTGCTCGCTTGCTATCTTGGCATCCAAACTATTTTTTGCATCCGCATCAGCCTGCAGATGTGCCTTGCGCTCCTGATTCAATGCACCGGTTGTCTTTTTTATTTTAGAGCCCGAGAGTCGAATTGCATTCCCGACAAATGTAATACCGTATCCCAGACTAGTAAACGCATATTTTATACTGCGGTCCAGGGCATTTGTTACAAACTGCATACCCTCATTTTTATTCCAAGACAGCCCCTTATCGGAAAATATTGACAGCGGCTCTTTGCGAATTGCGTCCATTATCTTGCTGGTGGTATAGCCATATTTTATAACGGACAAAACCTCCATCGCGGTTTTGGCTTCGTCTATTTTATTCTCTCGGATGGCCTTTATAATCAATTCACGTATCAGCGCCTTCATATGCGTACTGTTATTAAGTGCGCCCGCAAAAATACGCGACATATTTTTATCATTACTAAATTCCGTCAGGGTTTGGACAAACCACTTTGCATGCTTGGCCGCCTTGAACTTTCCTGCAAGTTTCAAGTTCTTTTCTATATTTCCGGCCTCTTTTAGTACCCCGGCCAATCCAGATGTTGGCTTTACCTTGGCCTTGTTTAGGGCAGCGACTATTAACTTTGCCTCACCGGAAAAAAAGAACCGGTCCCCGTTCAAAGTTACATATTTTTCAAAGTAATCCGCATATGTATTCTTTGCAAAATCCGACAGCCGCTGCCCAATCGTCAGTTCATCCTCGCGCTTGGGCTTGACATATTCATTACTGTTGGGGTCGTTGTAGTTAAGCAGCTCCTTGGCCTTGGTAATCGGCTTGGATACTTTTCCGCCATCATAATTTTTAAAATCGTCAAAGACCTTGCTATTTGAATAAAGCTCTCGCAAAATGGTGTCATACTCCAGCTTAAAGTTATTAAGCTGGTACGGATTTACATAATCGGTATTAAAGCCACCGGGAATATCTGTTAAATCCGGGATGCGTTCACCACGACGCATGTTCAGGTTTTTCTTGAGGTCGTCCTGATTAGAACCTATTATGCCATTGACAATATTTATAAGGCGGCTTTGGAACCCGGCATCAGAGTTATATTTTTTAGAGCGAATCCCGTCCAGCAAGTCTTCATACGAAAAGCTATCGTTGATATAACCCCAGCTTTTTAGAATTATTTTTAGCTCGGACTCTTTGGCGACGAAGAAATTCTTTAGGTCATTCTGAATAATACCGTCAACGCGCGGCGTGGCAACAGAATGGTCGAACATACGGGCCACAGGCGGCGTGGCAGATAAATCTTTGCCGAAATATTTATCCAGAAATTTGACCGTTTTTTCATCCAGGCTGGAACGCGACGAGGCCATATTACGAAATGCGTCCTGAAAGACTTTATATAACTTGTCCCAGTCGGCCGGTTCCAAGTCCGCATCCGTCAGCATTTCCTTGCGCACATACAGCTTGGTTGCGGGGTCTATTAAAAAAGTGCGCCCTGTCGGGTCCGCCGGGTCTTTTTCCAGCAAACTGCGCCAGTCACCCATATTACCATTGAAGTCGTTGGCCTTTACATATTCACAGTATTGCGCAAACTGCTCTATCGGCATATCACGGAATATCAGCCGTTTATAATATTCCGATAAAAAATCCTTCATTTTCATTGCCATATACGACTCCTGTCAATGCCCTACTAATTATAATACTTTTTGCGAAAAATTTCAATATTTTTGACTTTGACCACAAAAATCAGATAAAGTATAATCTCAAAAAAATGGTGTAGGATGGAGAATAAAAAATCGCTTGGACGTTTTATTACAGCAGTATGCGGATATTCATTTTTTAATAAAATGACGCTGCTGACGCCACTTTATGCAATTTTTATGCAGTCTCACGGGGTATCCGACATAGAATTGTCATGGCTGCTGATGCTGTATCCATTGGCAATTTTGGCAACCCAGATGCCAATAACATGGCTTACCAGCCGTATTGGCCGACGACGCGCAATCATTCTGGGCCAGATACTAAAATCTATTGCCTTTGTGCTGTGGTTTATATGGCCGACATATGCCGGATTTGCAATCGGTATGTGCCTGTGGGGAATGCAATACGCATTTACAGAGCCTGCTTTTGACGCACTTATGTATGACGAACTGGCGGCGCGGCACCTGCGGCGGGCATATACACGTGTTCTGGGGTGGCGACGTGCCGCCCAGGCGCTGGGGGCGGCGCTGTCTGCGTTTGGCTCGCTGATGATGTTCTTTGGTTATGGCTGGGTTACGGCGGCATCGGTTTTGGCTCTGGGGATATCGGTACTGTTTATTGCGGGAATGCATCTGGTCCAGCCACGCTTTATTAAACCGCCCAAGACTGTTGGAATTCGCGTACTTATGCGGACAGGAATGCGGGTATGGCTGATGCTGCCGTGCGTTCAAATGCTGATGATGCTAAGCCTTATGGTTGCAAACTTTGTCTATCTCGACGACTATCTTAGTCCGATTGCGCTTAGCATTGGGCTGCCGGTGGAGTATGTGGGGGCCCTGCCGTTCATTTTAATGGGATGCAGCGTTTTAGGACAAAACATCGCTTATAAGTTTTCATCCCTAAAAAATCGCACTATTCATGCGGCAATATGTACAGTGGGATTGTTGTTTGCCTTGTTTTCTGTGTTCTATTCGCTGTGGACGGCATGGATGTTGGCGCTGGCATACTTTATTGCAAGTATTGTAAACATGCTGCTATACTCTAGAATGCAGGATGCGATACCGACACGATATCGCTCTTTGTTGCTGTCGCTTTATAATATCGGTTCAAATGTAGCCTATGTTATGGTTTGCCTTATTATCGGACTGGGTGGGGAACTGGGCAGTTGGCGATACGGCATTCTGATGATGGGACTAATATTGATATGGACCGGTGTTTGGGCCGCATTGTTCCAGCGGAATGAATGCTATGCCACGCCCGCGATTCACATGACCGATATTGCCCCGCAAAATGGTACAAACTGTATATAGCCCAAATGCGCAAGAGACCATTCCTATGGCAAAAGCCATGGAACGGGATTACCGTTATGGGCATGAATATAGAGCTGCGCGATGTATTGCTAAAATCTATTCCTTATCTGCTATCGATTGCCGGTGGGGTTGCTTTGTTTCTTATTACCGTTGACAATGTCCGCGACCCGGCGGTATCAGACCTGATGAATAATATTTCGGCATCACTATTATCAATTCCGATTGTTTTTCTGCTGTATGACTATTCAAACTATAGGGTGTCTAAAAAGCTGAACCAGACATTGGCAACCAGCATGTCGTCACGCGTGTCATCACTGATGCTGGGGCTGGTATTAACACTGCGCCAGGCGGCGAGCATACGCGGCAAGCTGACACTGGTTAGTCTTAATAAAATGCGGGACATGCCGGCCCACAATATCGCCAGCCGTATAAAAATAAGCCCAAAAACACAAGAAAAACTGCGTCAGTATCATTCCGACCTGGATGATATGATGTATAAATATGGAAAAAACAACATACTTGATTCCGGCAGCCTGCAAAATCTGTCGGGGATTACACTGGATTTATTGCGCCTGATGAATGAATATGAATTTCATGGAAACAAGAAGTCAGTTGCAAAATACACCCTTGATATCTTTGGCCGTATTGCGGACTGGATGGATTCCGACGCCGGGGCGGCAATAAATTTTCAAAAAATGCTGCAACAGGCAACTGATGTTAATTTGTCACAAACAGATTAAATTATCTGTATTTTTTCTTGCATTTTTATTTTTTATATGTCAAAATTACGCCCGACCTACGGAAATATATGCAATTGCATTTCCCTTTCCGGGTCCGGTTCTGGGGACATAGCTCAGTTGGTAGAGCAAATGACTTTTAATCATTGGGTCCAGGGTTCGAGTCCCTGTGTCCCCACCAGAATAAAGCGACCTGTTACAGGCGCTTTCTTTTTTCTATAAATCATTATTAGTTCAAAAATCGACATATTGTTTGCGGACTGACCTTTAAATGCGCGGCTATTTTCCGACGCGAGTACCCCGCCCGCAGCATCGCATCTATACAGTCACCAAGCCCGTCTAGCTTGTGCGCCCTATTAACCGACCCCAGATGGCGCCCAACCGGCAGACCGCTGGCACGGCGCGCCGCCAGGGCCTCTCGGGTGCGCTGTGATATTAAATCACGCTCTATCTCCGCGACCAAGCCAAACGCAAAAGCCAGAACTTTTGCCTGTATATTATCATCCAAAACATACCCGTCTTTGACCGTATATAATTTTGCACCACAGTTCATGCAATGTTCCAAGATACGCATTATCATGAATATACGCCGACCCAAACGTGATAATTCCGAACAAATTATAACATCACCCGTATGCAATCGGCGTAAACACCCGCCAAGTGCACGCGCATCAGGCTCGCGCAGGCCGGATATACCGCGGTCCTGGATATAGCGCCCAATTTCCAGCCCCAGCGCATGGGCTTTGCGCTCTATCCCTATTTTTTGATTTTCACAATCTTGACTGTCTGTGCTGACCCTGATATAGCCGTAAACCATTCTATCCTCTCTTATTATTACTATGATGCAATTATGTCTTGACATTTAATAAAAAAACTGTAATAATATCAATCACTTAGAGGCAATCCTAGCATAATTTTTCTTTTATAGATTATTTGCCTTTTACGACCCGCGCTTTTGTGCGGTTTTTTTTTGTTTAACACTAATATTTTAAAGGCGGTGGCTTTTTTCAAACAAGCTGATGCCAAAAAGGAAAAATGGCAAGACAAATTCAATTACGCCGCGGTACCGCGGACCAGCATGAAACATTTACCGGCGCCGAGGGCGAGGTTACATTTGATATCACTAACAAAACACTGAGGGCGCATGACGGAAGCACACCGGGCGGCATAGCACTGGCACGAAAGGACGATGTTCCAAATATGGACACGGCCGACTACGTAATAGCAAGCCAAGAGCCAACGGCTGCAAATGGCCTGACGTGGTATAGAAAATATAAATCCGGCTGGGTTGAGCAAGGCGGCCATATATTCGGCTCTTCATCTGTAACGTTTCCGATACCTATGAAAAATAACGACTATGTATGGCGGATAAACAGTCTGTATAACCATTCCGGTTTTGCCCCATACAGTGAATTAGGTGAACTGGAAACAAAAAATCCAACCGGATTTACAAAAGCCGGAAACGCCAAAACATTTATATGGGAAGTACGCGGCATAGCCGCTTAAAAACTTATACGCCCCGAATAAAATCGGGGCGATATATTTCATTAGCGAGTTTTATAGTGTTTATATAGTAGGGATGCAACCTCAAAATCCTGAACCTCATCAATATCAATCAGCGGTTTTTTGGTTTCATACAAATATGGATTACGACCAATTTGATACCACGCCTGTTCCAACATTTCGCGACGCATGATAAAAGCAGCCCAGGCAACTTCGTATAACTGAGGCAAATCCTGAGATATTTTATGCCAGTAGCCGAAATTAAAGTTCACGGGATTGCCACGCTCATCTAACAGATGATGACGCTGGCGCTTTACAACGGCGATGGAATCATATGCCGGGTCAAGATTATCATAAACCTGCATCAGGCCTTGAAAATCATCAAACAATGGCTGGGTTACCTGGCACCACATAATGTCAGGTTTTCCGGGGATTGAATCAACAATTGTCTTAACAAGCTGATTTTCACGTGTATTTTTACCAGTCAGTGCAATATCACGTAGATGAAAGTTAAAGCCGTACTGCTTTACAATTGGCTCTACCGCCGGATTTTCCGATGAACAATACACATCGTCTGGTGAAAAAGTTTGCAGCAACTGGCGCGCTTTTACGTCAAACAAGCTCTGTCCGTCAACGAAGGGGCGCAAGTTCTTGTTCGGGACACGCTCCGAATTGGTTTTTAATGGGATTACAATTTTTAAATTACGCTTCATTTTTTTCGTCCTTTTGGTCTAAATCTGTGAAAATACCACGCAATCCAACAGGATTTACGGAGATTATTTCAGTACCCGGGTAATAAACAGCCGCAAATTCTTTCAGCTTTTGCCATGCCGGAATCAAGCATTGTGCGAATGTTGTTGATCTTTTGCAAAAATGGCCCTTATCGCTGCAATCACATCCTACAAGAAATATCCGTTTCGGATTTGTCCAAAGCGCGAATTGAATCGCGGGAAAAACAACTGAACCGAAACAACCAAGCGATTGCGCACTAATATCATATGCGAAATCTGGCGAAAAGGAGCTTATATCCTCCCAATCTGTACGATATCTGTGTGCCTTGGCAGCGATTGCATGGCTCTCAGGAATAACACGGTTAAAACCACTGTCAAATTCAGTGGTCAGGCCATAAAATTTTATACATTTTTGTGGTCGATAAGCATTCATTTTTTCGACATAAGGCGCAACCGCTTGATAATCCTGGGCGAACAAATAATCAAGAGCAAGCGCTTCATTCAAAAAAGAATTATTTACACCAATATAAATCATATTATCCATAGGTCGAAAATCGTTTAGTGACGGCCCGGTTGCAACGATGACTATATCTTGTCCAGAATGTATAGCCTTGAACGGCAAAAATGTTTTTTGATGCATCAATGCGGTGGATAATTTCTTCTCCACATTTCTATTAATCCAAGCACGCATATCTATCGAAGTCTGACCGCACATCCCTTGCAATGCTTTGATATTTTCACGCAACGCCGATAGCTCAACAGCATCTTTATCAGCCCCGGCCGGGGCTTGGGGCGCATGGCCGCGCCCCAACATACGACGTCGAACATCGCGGCGCCGGTCATCATTGACAATAAAACCACAAACTATATTTACTAATAATTTTTTCATCCCTGCTCTTTTATAATTTATCGCCGACACATACGCTTTATAATCCGATAAACATGCCACCTCAGTGAATGCCGCAGCTTCATTCCTGCAAATATAGGACGCAGACGTGATAAATCCACGGCCCAATCTTCGGCACCGGCGGCATGATAGTTCAAAGTTATATAAAACACCCCGTGTGCCAATTCCTTTATCACAGGCACCTCAACAGACGCATCATGATGAACATAATATATGTCAAAGTAATGTTTACGCGGAAACTTTGTGCACATGACTTTGCGCATTCTTACAATTTCATCAACGCATGCGGTGGGGTTATTTTTATCGGGTCTGTCTATATAGACCATTGCGATACGCCCGGCTGACTTTAAAGAAGATAACAGACGACCACAGCGACGGTCATATTTTGCACGTACCGCGGCATAAGAATCGTTTATATCGGTCGAATATTCTTTAAAATCATGATTATAGATTATGCCGGTCTTTTTATTAACCCATACACTGTGCTTGGATACGGATGTTGGTTCCAGCAATTTAAAGTCATCCTTTTCAAACCAGCCCTGGAAATCGTTTAACAAATATTCACAGCGAGAGCTAAAATCAGAGCCAAACACCCAGTCAAACGGGTAAGACCAGTCCTGGAGATTTAAGCTGCGCAGCAGGTCTGTACATGGGCATGCTGCACCGGCTGAAAAAATCAGGTCATATCTTTTTGACGGCAGTTTGCCTAGCACCTTCATAGCCATTGTTCCTTGCTTAGTAATTCAACCACTTCATATACCCTGTATCCTCAGATGAACGTATCGGCAGCACACCAAACAGCAGCCATTTTATACGGGCGGGCTCAAACCATCTTATTTTCATCAAAGGCAGTATCCCCAGTAGCTTGAATTCAATTTTATAGCTATTATACTTTATCCCAAGCAGCTTATTAAGCGTGCTGTTTTGCATGGTTTTTGCAACCTGGCGGTAAAAGGGGTTTATAAAGCATTCGTCCCCAGGCAGCGATGCGATAAAGCCACGCAATGCATTCCAGAACTGCATCTGGGCCGGGCGAGTACGAGCCAGCATACCATAATGAATCAATGACTCACGCATAATCATTTCCAACAGCGCGGCCTTATAAAAATCGCGGTTGACTATATTCTGCGCTGTGGATAGCTCGCCGTAAAGGCGCGAAAAATTATCCAGCATATCCATCGCATTGCGAACACGATTTACTTTATTATTCATTATGCTGCTGTTACGCTGGCGATAGAAAAGGAACGAAAACGGCTGAAAAACAATTTTACGGCTTAGCGCAACCGCACTAAATGTAAACGGCATATCCTCCAGATGCTTCCCCTCGTAAAACTCCAGATTGTTGTCCGTAATCAAGGTACGCTTATACAACTTGTTCCAAACCGCACAGGCACTTAGTATTCTGATTTTATCCTGATGCTTTGTAATCACACTCTTTTTATCTGCAAAGTTTCGATAATGGGTCACGCCTATCTGCATTTGGCAATCATCCCAGTACCAAATGTCATTGCCAATAACCAAATCGGCATCCATATCCTGGGCACGAAGATACATTGAACCATAGTAGTCTGATGCTACAAAATCATCCGAGTCAAGAAAAGCAATATATTCACCACTGGCGTATTTCAGACCGGCATTTCTGGCCGCGGATAGGCCGGCATTATCCTGGGATATTATACGTATGCGGCTATCTTGTTTCGCATATTTATTCAAAACATCAAGCGTTGAATCAGTAGAACCATCATTTACACATATTATTTCCAAATCAGGCATCGTCTGGCCGCGAACGCTATCCAGGCATTGCCCCACGTATTTTTCAACGTTATAACAAGGTATTATTACAGATACTTTTATCTTATTGCTCATGATTAACCTTTAGAACTTCACGCTTTTCTTGTAACGACGAACCTTTATACCGAATATGTATGTTGTATATTCGACCGTATCCGGCGGCAGGAAAGAATTTTTTACCGTCACAACCGGAATCCCCATGAACCACCACTTTTTATAATCCACATATTCGGTTGTTCCGAATACATAGGGGCCATATCGGCGCCATAAAAACGTCAGCGGATGACGACGGCGCAAAAACGCATCTGATGCCTTCAAGAAATCACGACGGCCCTGCTCTAGACGCGCAGCCTTTTCGCGGGCGATATAGCTTTCGGGATGACGAACAAACACATTAAGCGGACGACGCAACAACGCAATTTTATTATCAAAGGCAACCTGACGCCACAGCCAGAAATCCAGCCATGGCCCAACCGGCGTGTTAAAGTCCAGCCCACGTAAAACATCCGCCCTTACCATTACCGATGAAAATGTCACCACCAGCAGGTTAGGTGTAAAATACTTGAATACATTTTTACGGTTTTTCACCAGCATACGATATGTAAAGTCCATATATCGCCTGTCCCAGACGGTATCGCCAATCCACTGAATTTCATTCACAATCAGGGCCGCATCCTTATCCCGGTCGGCCAGTTGAATCTTTTCTGCGATATTATCCGGCAGGTAATAATCATCACTTTCGCAAAAGGCAATCCATTTCCCACGGCATTTCCCCAGCGCCAGTTGCAGCGTCGCCGATAATCCACGGTTTTCATTCCCGGGATGCGTATATAAAAATACATTCGGATACTGCTTTACATATTTGTTTATTATATCCAACGAACCATCGCGTGAGCCGTCATCAACCACAATAATTTCTATGTTCTTATATGTTTGGCCAACCAAACTCTCGAGTGTTTTGCCGATATACTTCTCGTAATTATATGATGCAACGATAACCGATACCAATGGTTCTTTAATATCCGCCATTTTTATATCCCCCAATTCCAATACCGTACTTGTCAAACAAAGATATTCCGAAAACTCGCATTGCCATTTCAGGCAAAAATATTATTTTTATTTGTCGCAATCCCCGCATTTTTACGCGCAACGGCCGCGCCAGAACCAATGCCGCACGCTGGGCCGGGGTATGCCATATCAGACGGCGAACACGACCGATTTGCCATGGCGCCACGCGGCCGGAAAATAATGGCACGTACAAGCTGTTGTCGGCATACGGCGACTTTTTTACCGCAAACATTGCCCGAATATCATCAGGTTCCGGCATAGATACATACGTTGTTATAAGATTAAAAATCTGGGCCGGTTCAATAAACAAATCCCGCCCCGCAAAGAACTTTGCCACATCCCCGGCAAAGGCAAGTGCACCGGCCTCTATCCGGCGGCAGATTTCATGACGGGCGGCCTCGGCCGGGTTTTGAACCTGCTGGTGGACGGGCATGCCGTCACGCATGGTAATTATCGGATTTTCGGGTGCGGAAAAAATTAGTTCCATTAAATCACACTTGTTCCCAGATAAAAATGCATCGCGCATGTGATTTTCCAGAAAATCGCTGTGTTCGAAATCCAACAGGCATTTGCGCCCCGGCAATGTCAGCCAATAAAAACCATGCGTACGAACACCGGATTCTTTTTCTATCAGGCGCTGGCCCGACATCTGGCCGCTGATTGTGTCAACAACACCGACACGGTCCGCGCCGGCGGTCGCCGAACGGATATAGTCACAATAACCGGTCCGCTGCTTTTCTGCGGCCGCCATTTCTTCAAACGATGCACGGTTCGCATCAATATATGCCGCCGGCGTCAGTTCACCCGTATTCTGCTTAAAGTATTCGCAGATTATGCGGGGCTGCTCCGGCAGATTGGGGTCATAATCCAGATTGGCGGTGTAATTCAATACACGCGGTGCATAAACATAGCTGTTTTTTATCTCGCCCCGGTTGATTGTATTAAAGACCTTTTGTACCAGGTAGCCATCGCGGGCAATAAACAGAATATTTTTTAATCCACATTCCGTTGCCCTGTTATAAATCCAGCGCGCATAGGCGTATGCCACCGGCCCAGCATAGCGGTATCCGAAATCGGTCCAATAATCACCAAACGACGAGCGTGCAGCACACATAGCCGTTATAATAGACGCCCCCAGGCCCGGATTGGCGGCATAGAAAGACGCTGCTTTTTTATTTTTAACCATATACGAATCCGCAACGCGAGTATATAGATATGCACTTATACCGTTGCGGCGGGCCTGCTCAAAATCAGAATGCTTGTTATCACCAATATGCAGAACTTTATTCGGCGCAACATCTAAATCAGCCAGGATATACCCGTACATATCGCCGCGGTCTTTGCGATGATTTATTTCATTTGACAGGTATAGTTTGTGATAACCCACAAAACCATTTTTAGAAAGGGTGCGCTCTATAAACTCCTGTGGCAGGTACATGTCACTTGCGATAATTACACGCTTGCCGGCGGCAATGGCGAAATCATAAATTTCCTTCATTTTGGGATTTGCAGTCAGAATATTATATTCCCAATCCATTTCGGCGGCCTGCATATCTGCAAAATCCCCTGGCACAGAATATATATCGACCAGGCGTGCCTCACGCGTGGTGCCATGGGTGCGGTAAAACGCGGCCTCGGCCCCGGTGCGCCATGCGACAAAGCCCGGCTTTTTATATGCGCGCTCCATATGAACGAACATATCTGCGGGATTAACATACGGCCGCAGCAGCAATGTATCAAATATATCAAAAGATATGATATCAAAAGACTGTATTAACTTTTTTAACGCGACCACATTCATAATCATCTCCAAAAAATACGAAATACAGGTATAGCTTCAAACAGCAAAACCCTGTTGTTTTTTATCTTTAACAGCGGCACAACACCAAAAAGACGCAGACGAAATATCGTTATGCCCGCCGTATCCGAATGCTGCATTTCCCGATAATATGCAGGGAAGCTGTTTCGCAAATCCAGCGCGATTGCACGATGCGCCGCCGTCATTCGGGCGTTTTGAACAATCGATGTGCGATTATCATGATTGCGATATTTTACCAGGACACGCTGAATATTATAAAACCGGGTAACCGCCATCAGACGCGCCCACAGGCGATAGTCTTCGGCCGGGGAAAAGTAAGCCTCGTAACAAATGTTGTTTTCATCCAGTACGGATTTGCGTATCATGGCGGCACTGTGTGCGACACAGCAATCACGCATCGTCATAATCTTAATATCCGTATCATTTTCAGGTGCCGTCAAGATGCATTCCGTACCGTTTATGCCAAACACCTCCAGCAGGCCAGAAACAACCCCGACAGCCGGATTTGAATCCAGAAATTCAACCTGAGCCGCCAGGCGGTCGGTCACACAGATATCGTCATGGTCGAAAATTGCGATGTATTCCCCACGCGCCAGCCCCAGCAGTTTGTTGCGGGATGCAGAAATTCCCATGTTTTTATCATTTTTAACATAGCGGATACGCGTATCATCAAAAGACGCCACCAGCGCATCCAATGCCTTGTTTTCTGGGGAATCATTTAAAATAATAAACTCAAAATCAGAAAATGTTTGATTTAGTACGGACTCGATGCATTCCCGCAAGTGGCAAACATCCGTATTATAAATCGGAGTTAAAACAGATACTTTTGGGGTTGCCATGCAAAATCCTTAAACTACCAAACCATGCAAAATATATATAATATGATATTATAAACAATTACACAGTTTATTATTCCTATCTTTGCTGAGCACTGAACAATGCCCCACAGTTATTCTGGCGATGGGTGTTCAAACAACCATAATCCCTAGCAGATTTATGATTCCAGCCATCTTGCGACCCGGCCGCACCCATCAAAACAGTATGAAACGCCTCAATCTAGGGACCGTTAGATTGATACACTTTTCAGGGGTCAGTTTATGATAATATTCCCCAGAAGTCAAGCTATTTTATGTGTTCCAATCTAACGGTCCCTAGATTGGTATAGCAAGGGTTAGAAGCATGAAAATGAAAGA
>Ga0137307_100214_pt1 | contig 88536 bp, 86 predicted proteins | sample NAcewD2O_March_2_FD_97180 | JGI IMG/M metagenome (GOLD analysis project Ga0137307, IMG submission 97180) | Mouse cecal microbial communities from Vienna, Austria - N-Acetylglucosamine amended D2O_March | ecosystem: Host-associated > Mammals > Digestive system > Large intestine > Cecum | place...
TGGTCGCAATTTTTAAGACACCATTTAAACGTAAAAAACCATGACGAATATAAAGGACAAGCCGGGGGGACGTCCGGCAAAGAAACGGATAGAGAAGCAGCAACGGGTTGTCAGTACGAAACTGACCGAGTTGCAGTATTACGCCATCAGAAAGCGAGCCGGGGAAGCCGGGTTACGTGTCAGTGAGTATGTCCGGCAGGCGGTTGTTTCGGCAGAGGTCATACCCCGATTGAACAGGCAGGATGCGGACACCATCCGCAAACTGGCAGGGGAAGCCAACAACATTAACCAGTTAGCGCACCGGGCAAATGCCGGAGGTTTCGCACTGGTGGCTGTGGAACTGGTGAAACTCAAAAGCAGGATTGTTGAAATCATAAACCATTTGTCGGATGATTGGAAAAATAAAAGAGGGAAGCGGTTTTAAGGGCTGTGTGAACTATGTGCTTGGCAAGGAACAGGCGGTTTTGCTCTATGCGGACGGGGTTCTGACTGAAAGCCGGGGCGATATAATCCGCAGCTTCTGTATGCAGACCGGGATGAATCCCGACTTGAAGAAGCCGGTCGGACACATTGCGTTAAGCTATTCGGCAGTGGACACACCCAAATTGACAGACGAGAAAATGCTACAGCTTGCACAGGAGTATATGCGTGAAATGAAAATCACCGATACGCAGTATATCATCGTGCGCCATCAAGACCGGGAGCATCCACATGTGCATATCGTATTCAACCGTATAGACAACAACGGCAAGACCATTTCGGACAGGAACGACATGTACCGTAACGAACAGGTATGCAAGAAGCTGAAAGCCAAACACGGGCTTTATTTCGCCAAGGGGAAAGAGCAGGTGAAGGAGTACCGATTGAAAGAGCCGGACAAGTCGAAATACGAGATTTACACGGCTGTGAAGAATGAAATCGGCAAATCCCGTAACTGGCAACAGTTACAGCAGCGGTTAGCGGAAAGGGGTATCACCGTCCGGTTTAAACGAAAGGGACAGACTGACGAGATACAGGGCATATCCTTTTCCAAAGGCGAATACACGTTCAAGGGGTCGGAGATAGACCGCAGTTTCAGTTTTTCCAAACTGGATAAATGTTTCGGGGATGCAGGAATGAATGTTGCCGAAAGCCAACGGCAAACAACTTTCGCACCCATTCGGGAACAAACACTTGCACCAGGCAAGGCTGACAGTCCGTTGATAACTGGTTTGCTTGGTCTGTTTTCCGCTTCTTCTCCCCCAGTGGATGAAGAACCTAATTTTAATTTGAGAAAGAAGAAGAAAAAGAAAAAACGACTTAAACTGTAAAGACATGGAAGATAATTTGATTTTAGAGGGGCTTCTCTCTATGGTTACGGAACTGAAAGAGAAGCAGGAAGCACAGGTAACGCCAGCCAGTCGGGAGGAAACTCTCGAACGGCTGGGAGCAGTCGAACAGGCATTGTCGGAACTGCACAGTAATTCGGCTGTTCCCGAAAAGGATTTGCGGGCTATCCGAAGCCAGCTTGACGAGATAAGGAACGGGATGCAAAGTCAGCAGAAACATATCGAGGACACCAAGAAAATAGCATTGGAAACCTACCGTTGTTTCAAAGTAATGATTGATACTTTGGGCTCTTGCAAGACGGATAAAGAGGAAGCTGCACCCTTGCCGCTTTATCAACGGATTTACAACAAGATTACCTCTTGGATTCGTCCGGGATTGTTTGTTTTTTCGGCAGTGCTGGTTGTCTGTTCTGTTTCCATATTCTTGAATGTCCGTTTGGCTGAACGGATGCAGCAGTTGCAAGACAACGATATGAAATACCGCTACATTCTGATGAAAGGGGAAGCGGATGGGGGCTGCCTTGATTTGCTGGAAACGAATTTCAGTAGGGAACGGGATAACGCTTTCATCCAAAACTTGACTGATTCGGTGACGGATTTTGAATACCGCAGCAGGAAGCAGGCGGAAGCGTTGGAGCGTGCAAGGCTACTCAATGAACAAGCCGAGCAGTTGAGAAAGGAAGCTGATAAACTGGGTAAGCCGTAATCGGGGTGAAGCCGGAGTAATGAAATGTGAAAATCTTCTTACTCCGGCTGTCTCGTTTTGTTTTGATATGTGATTTTATACTTAACTTACTAATCAACAATTTCAAAACGTACAAGTATGGAATAATTCTTTTTGATAGTGCGAAAGCTGTCGAACGAGGCAGCATTGGAGGACATAACATTACTCTGTGCAAATGAAATGCTGCTTGTATTATTCCCTTCCACAATACGAATTACACTTCCCAGTTTTTTACCTAATGTTTCAACTAAATAAGCGGCTTTTCGCTGTGCGGCTTTCAATGCTTCTATCTTTCCTCTTTGGTGATATGCCAATATATCTTTGTTTTCCAGTTCACCGATACGCATCGTATTAATACCTTTCGTGTCTATGTGCTTGATTATTTCATCTATCTGTTTGAAGTCGGTCAGTGTAATGTCAAATTGCTTGGACACTAAAAAGTCTTGCCCTTGCTTTCGCCAATAATCGCCAATCTCTTGTGTACGGATTGCATCCTGCGTAATACCTGCTTCGGCAAGATTCTTTCGCAACCCTTGTTCTATTTGTGACAATGGTACTTTGGTGTGATATTCTTCGGGCTTAGACTTTCCGTCAAATTCTTCCTTGAAGTATTCACGGATTTCAATGATGTAGTGAATTTTGTCCGGTACGATTTCTATTTCCGATGTACCAGTCACTTCGACATATCGTTCATTAACATCTTGCGCTTGCGCAGTTAGAACCATAAAGAAGACAATAGCGGATAAAAATAATTTTAGTTTCATGATAGTTGAGTATTTATTTGATTTCAAATTCAGCATATAAGTTGATTTCATCTTTTTCTTTAAGTAAGAATGACTTACTTATACGATACTTCCCTTTGGGAAGATGGTAATATTCACCAATAGGAAATCGAAAACAATATAATAAAGGAGCTTCCTTTTTACAGAATGCGTCAGCCTTAACATTTAGCTCAAATTTCTCTTGGGGGATACACCATTGTACCCCATTCCAAATACGTAAACTCCAATCTCGTCCAATCCAAAATTTTTCATTGGTAGGGTTGGTTACAAACACATTGATAACTGCCACATTTTCCCAATATACTTCACTTTCTGTCCACATCTGAAATCCTTGATTTTTATACTTATCTGGTAATTCTTTAGTGACCATAAATTAAATTTAGGTGATTCTAATATTACAGTATCTTTATCTGTTTTATTGTTCTCTTCAATTACGATGTTTGTAGAATCGTCGGAGCTACCGATAATAGCTACTGTATTGTCATCGGTCGCTTTCGGTTGGAAGCGCTTATGTTTATTTGAACAACTCACAATAAATGCACAAAACACAATGATTAGAATGATACTTCCAGCTTTCATAGTGAGATTATTTTACTTCAAACTCTGTATTCATGTATATTTCCAATTGCAATCCTATCTTGTATTTGTCGGGAGATAATTTCCCGGAATTGAATCGTTTCTTGTAATTAGGGTCGGTAATGCGACTGACATTCCATGATACAGGAATGGAAAACAATATTGCTTCTCCTGCTTCCAAACATGCGCAATTCCTCATGTAATCAGATTCATCTCTCGAACCAGAACGGGCAAGTGGATGTACCATATACAATTCATCCGTTCCTACGCTCGGAAAAAACAGGGGTTGTACCGAAAGGTTGGTATGGTTTTCAAACTGTATGCGGATAGAATCGTTATCGGATTCCAATACCCTAAAACTAAAAGCCCCCTGCATCTCTGTTCCTTTCACGGGCTGAATCCCCATGTCTGTTAGGTTGCAATACGTGTAGATATTGGAGAACACGTAAAAGTGGACTTGGTATTTGTTCGGTTTCAACGGATATTTAAACTCGGACATATGAATGTGTTCGGGCAACGTATCGCCTTTAGACAAATCTCTGCCCACGCCAGCAAAGGCAAGATTGTCAATGAAAGGAAACTCTTTCCACTCCCCGCCTTTCCAGTACTTCATCCAATGTAATTCCGGTTCGGCGGTAGGAGCATCTACATTGATTACATCCAACGTAATTCGTTTGGTTGAGGACGAGTAAACGGGTTGTTGAGTACGAATTTTGTAAGCATCCAGATGCGTAACGGAAACATTGGGAAGCCGTTGGATATGTACACGACTTTCGTACTTCTCTATTTCCGACTGTGAAAGAGGAAAATCAATGTTCTGTGCATTCAATTTCAGCGACCAAACGGACAAAAGGACAGATAAGTAAATCAGATTTTTCATACATATCTACTTGTTAATTATTTTATTATTCTTATTTATATAATACCAATTAGAGCTATCCCAGTAATGCTTTTCGCCTTTGGAATCGGGAACTTCTTTGTTTTCACCGGAGAAAGTAACCTTTGCTTTGCCGTTCTCGAATGGGTTAGCAAATTTAAATTGAGGCTTTATGACCACATTACCCAATGAATCGGCAAAACCTACCAATCCATCCTCGTTCATTATACGGAAAAGCCCTTCTTGTATGTAGTCGGGACCATTATCATATTTGAATACATAGAAAAGTTCTTTGCCCGCATTATTGATGCAGATTATTCGAGCGTCCTTTGGCTTGTTCTCATAAACAAAACCTAATTCTTTGATAGTGTCTGTCTGGCAGTATCTGTACTTGCCGTATGGTACAATGGTATCACCCCGTTCATTCAGATAACAGACCGGAACACCCACTTCCAAATAAGGCTCTGTGGTATGGGCGGTCAAGTATTTTCTCCAAATAGGCATTGTGAAATCTGTATATTCAATTGTATATTTCCCATTGATGAATAAAACTTCCCATGGGTATATAGATTTCAGCGTCTCTTTGAAGGCTATTGCCAACGGATGATTGCCATCCTCTATTGTTTCCCGTATAGGTCGCAAGAGGATAAAACGTATGTCGCAATCTTTAAAGTGTCCATCGTTGGTTAGTTGGAAATTTCGTATGACGAAAGTTATCCGCTGGTTTTTATATTTGGGAAAACGATTCCATGGAAATTTGCGAATAATCTCATCCTGTACATCTATTATCTTCAAGCCGGGCTTTTTATAGTTATGATAGGTAGTTGTATTTATCACCTTTCCATTCTTAATACGCAATACGCACTCTGTTTCCATATTACGGTCGAATCCGGAGTGTACATATCTTACCAAATCACCTTTTCCGGCTCGAAATTCGCCGTTTAGCCAACGAGCTTCAACGCTTCCATTCTCATAATAATAAGGTAAAAATGGTGCTTGTAATGCTTCTGCATGGTATATTAACGTAGAATCTTTTCGGCTTGTTTCATCATATACGCATACTTCTATGCGTTGCAAGCAAAGGTAATCGTTCTGTATCTCCCAAAAGGCTGTATATCCTTCCCAATTTCCTGTTGAAACACAATGGTTGTCAGGTATGAAATCCATCAAGCGTTTATATAAAGTGGAATCCATATTTATTGGTTTAGCCATAAAGACCCAACTATCTCCATTGAATGATATAATATCACCCGACAGTCCTGTAGCTTTAGCTTGTAAAAAGAAACAGAGCAACAAGATAATAGTGAAGTAATTTTTAATGCGCATAAACCTTTCTTTTTATAATGAAACTCTTCTCAAAAATAGGAATAAAGAATAACTCCATCAATTTTAGAGTTCTCTTTTTTCATTAGGTTTAAACTAATTAACGTTTAATATTCGAGAAAGGATTTTGGTATGTATTGTAAGTTTAGTCTGTTCTTTTGCCTATATATCCAAAACGAACTAAACTTATTCTTGTTGACAGCAAAATATATATACTGGCGAAAAGAAAAACAGTATTCTTCTTTTCGCCAGTTTTGCTTTTATGGTTAGAGGGCTTTTGTTACCTTTGCACATGAAGCCCACCACAAAGCGATTTCTTCGTTTTTTTGTTACTATTTTGTTACCAGCTATTAGTAATAGGTGGGCTTTTATTTTGATAATCAGATTTATATGATGTTGTATATATAATATGTGGCAGAACCTGTTCAACAGCTACCAGCTTTGGAAGAAAAGAAAGGCGGAGGAGAAAGGCCGATAGTCTGTATGTTCCTGTCTGTTTGGGAGGCGGAGCGCGTTGTGTCGTGCATAGATCCATTCTATATTCATTCCATATCCGTTCCATGTCTGTTCTATACCTGCTCCGTATCAACTCCGTACCTGCTCCATGCTTATAGACACGGAGAAACTATGGATGTGATACGTTTCAGACAAGCGGAAAATATGCCGGAAACAGCGTGTCGCTTCTCAACGTAGCAGCAGTTCTTCTTCGTTGTATCGGGGTCTGTCTTTGACTTCGATATAGATTTTACCGATGTATTCTCCCACAATGCCTAATGCAACCAGGATGATTCCGCCCACGAACCACAAGGAGATCATCAGTGAAGACCATCCCGGAACAGTGTTGTGGTAGAAATAGGCACGCAACGTCCACGCCGTCACACACAGGGCAATCAGGATGAAGATGCAGCCGATCCAGAAAATCATCCGCACGGGCTTCACGGAAAAAGAGGTGATGCCGTCGATAGCGAAATTCAGCATCTTTCTCAGAGGGTATTTGGATTCTCCGGCAAAGCGCTTGTCGCGGTTGTAGTAGACGCATGCTGTCCGATAGCCGATGAGGGGAACCATGCCGCGCAGATACAGGTTACGCTCGCGGAAGCGGCAGAGTTGCCGGACGGCACGTTGGCTCATGAGTCGGTAGTCGGCATGATTGTAAACTGACTTTACTCCCATTGCTTTCATCAGGCGGTAGAAGGCGAGTGCCGTGTTCCGCTTGAAGAAGGTGTCCGTTTTGCGCTCCTTGCGCACGCCGTAGACGATGTCGTACCCCTCTTGGTAGCGGTCAATCATCTCCGGGATGACGTTGATGTCGTCCTGAAGGTCCGCATCGATAGAGACGGCAATGTCGCATCGCTCTATTACGGCTTCCAGTCCGGCGAACAAGGCATTCTGATGTCCTACATTGCCTGCCAGGTTCAGTCCGCAGGCGTATGACGTGTTCTGGTAGAGGTCTTTGATGATGGGCCAGGTCTGGTCTGTACTGCCGTCGTTGACATACAGGATGTAGCTTTCCGGCGAAATCCGTTTTCCGGAAACGAGATTATCTAACAATGTACTCAGTCTTCGATGTGTCTCATGCAACACCGCTTCTTCTTTGTAGCAAGGCACTACGATGGCCAGTGTGGGGGTCTCTTTCATGATAAATGAATATTTCTGCAATATTCGCAAGAAATCCGGAAAAAAGCAAATGATTGCTACGGCTTTTTTCAGGCTGTCATTGCTTTTTAAAAACGAAACGTACCAGCAGGAAGTTGACAGGGATGGCAATGCCGAAGACCGGTATGGGCGCCCATGCTTCCGGAACCCCGATATAGAGGAACAAGTTGAGCAGGAGGATATGCAAAAGATAGTTGCACAGATGCGCACCGCCAAATCCCATCGCCTTTCCCCACGAGGGCTTTCGTCGGAAGGTGAAGTAGGCGCTGAGGTAGAAGTTGGCGACAAAGCTGACAAGGTAGCCGATGGTGTAGGCCATATTCACATACATAAACCACCGGAGAATAGTGTATAATCCGTAATGCATCGCCGTGGCAATGACGCCCACGACGAGGAAGCGCATGAATTCGGGTATTTGTTTCAGTTTTTCCATTCTATCAATTTGAGACGGCAAAGTTAGGTATTGTTACAGAATAATTGTACTTTTGCGGGCAGAAACATTGTATGTGAAGGAAATATTAAAATTGTACAAACAGTATAATAGAGAAATATGCAGGAGAGAAAAAAAGCAGTGTGGTTCCTAATGGTCCTCAGTGCGCTTGTAATTATCCCTTTTCTTGGGGAGACTATTTTTTATTCAAAAGGAGAACCCCGTGAGGCAATCGTGGCCTACACCATGCTGGAAAGCGGGAATTGGGTGCTCCCGTTGAACTACGGTACGGACATTGCCTACAAACCACCCTTCCTCTATTGGTGTATCGCTGCCTTTTCCACTTTGCTGGGAGGCGTCACGGAATTTGCCTCGCGCCTGCCATCGGCGGTATTTTTCTTGGCGATGCTTTGCGTGTTTTTCCGTTTTTTTGCCGAGCGGAAAGGTACGCGGGTTGCTTTTCTGGCGTCTGTGCTGCTCTTGTCTTCTTTCGAGGTGCACCGCGCGGCGGTGGCATGCCGTGTAGACATGGTGCAGGTGTCGCTGATCGTGATGTCGCTCTTGCTGCTCTATCGCTGGGATGAAAAGAAATGTCACTCCGTGCCTTGGCTGGCGATTCTTCTGATGGCATGCGGCACGTTGACAAAAGGTCCGGTCGGTTCGATATTCCCTTGCATGGTGATTGGAGCCTTTCAGTTGATGCGCGGCCGTTCTTTCTGGAAGACGTTCTTGTCGCTTGCCGGTATCGGGGCTCTCTCTTTGGTGCCGTGGCTCGTCTGGATGTGGGCGGCATACCAACAGGGAGGCGCTGAATTTTCCGCATTGATGGCGGAGGAGAACACGGGGCGTTTCTTTGGCAAGATGTCTTATGCATCCCACGAAAATCCACTTTGGTATAATTTCCTCACCCTGATTTGGGGATGGGTTCCTTGGACGCTTGTCCTGCTGATTTCGTTGTTCGGCCTGAAGTGGAAAGAGATGCGTTGGTTGCCCGAGGGAGACACTTTCGGCAGTCGCCTGAAACAGGCTTGGACAAAATTCCGCAACCAGCCTCCTTTGCAACTGTTCATCTGGCTGGCGATTCTGCTTATTTTCATTTTCTATTGTGTGCCGAAGAGCAAACGCAGCGTCTATCTGCTCCCTATATATCCCTTCATGGCAGTGCTTATGGCTGAGTATCTATTGGCCTTGGTTCAGCGTGGGGCGAAGGTCTTTAGGATTTCGGCGATGATTTTTGCCTCTTTGGGCATCCTGCTTACAGTAGTCTTTTTCACAGTTCGCCTCGGGCTGGTTCCGGAGAGTGTCTTCGGGACAGGACGCCATGCGGCAGAGAATGTGGCTTTCATGCATGCATTGCAGACGGTGTCCCTGCCTTTTTCCAAGTGGTTCCTGGTTCTGCTTCCGTTGATAGCGGCGGTCTGCACATGGGTGGGAGTGGCAAAGCGTACCGGTTCCTATTCTTTATTATATAGCATTGCCGGATGCATCCTTTGCATTTTTGTCTCTCTCGATGCGGTCTATCAGCCTACGGTGCTGGCTGTCAAGTCGGATAAGAACCTGGTTAGGCAGATACGGGAAGTGGTTCCTCAGGGCACAGTCTACTCGTATGACGACATGAGCTTCTATTGTGCCAACTATTATATGGGCAATCAGATGCGGCACTTCGAGAAGGAGCTGCCGGCTGAAGGTTTTGTGGTATCATCGGAAAAAGTGAACAAACGGTTGCTGGAGCAGTTTGGTGGTGTGTATGAGTTCGATGAGGTATTCCTCACGGAGAGACGTAGCTGCGACTTGCGTGCCAAGATTTATATGTACAAGTTTAGAAAGAAATAAATGTCACCCCTTACGATAATTGATAAATACTATCCGGAAGATAACGAGCAAAAGCATATCTTGACGGTGCATAGCCGTCTGGTGGCGGAGAAGGCATTGTGGATTGCCCGCCGCCATCCGGAGCTTCAACTGGATGAAGTTTTCTTATATGAAGCTGCCATGTTGCACGACATCGGCATTTTTCAGACCGATGCTCCCGGGATATACTGTTTCGGCGAGCATCCTTATATCTGTCACGGCTATCTTGGAGCTGACTTGATGCGCCGCGAAGGTTATCCGCGGCATGCACTGGTGTGCGAAAGGCATACGGGTGCCGGGCTTTCGCTGGACGACATACTTGCACAAGGCCTGCCTGTGCCTCATCGGGATATGCTTCCGGTCAGTTTGGAAGAACAAGTCATCTGTTTTGCCGACAAGTTCTATTCTAAAACGCATCTGGAACGGGAAAAGAGCGTCGAGAAAGCGCGGAAAAGCCTTTCCGCTTTCGGCACTGCGGGACTTGAGCGCTTCGATCGCTGGTGCGAGCAGTTCTTGTGACATTCTAAATTTCATTAAAAAAGGGAATTATCCGTATAAATTGCGTATTTTTGCCCCTTCAAGCGGAAACTATTAAGTTGATTACGCCATTGAAAGCAAATACATTCATATCATTCATACTATTATTTGTCCTGCTCCTGTCCTCCGGCGAGGTATTCTCGCAACGTCGGCGCGGGAGAATTGTCCCTCCTGTTGCCGGAAGAACAGATAGCCTTCGTGTGGAAGGCGTTCAAAGAGGAGATACCTTGAACAGCGATACCTTGCAAGTGCAGCCAGCCGAAAAAAAGAAGGAACCTTTGGATGCTCCGGTGGTTTATGAAGCTACCGACTCCATCGTCTTCTCTCAAAGCGGTGTAGCAAACCTCTATGGTAGCGGAAAGGTGAACTACCAGCAAATAGAACTGGCAGCTGCCGTGATCACCATGAACATGGATAGCAGTACGGTGTATGCTTACGGGGTGGAAGACACCGTAGGCACGGTGGTTGGGAAACCCGTATTCAAGGATGGCGATACGCCCTACGAAACCAACACCATACGATACAACTTCAAGAGTAAGAAAGGTATCATCAGCAACGTGGTCAGCCAGCAGGGCGAGGGATACGTCACAGGTAATAATGCCAAGAAAGGGGAGAATGACGAATTATATTTGAGGAGCGGACGCTATACCACTTGCGACAATCATGAGCATCCTCATTTCTATATGCAGATGACTTACGCCAAAGTACGTCCGAAGAAGAATGTGGTGACGGGACCTGCTTATCTGGTCATCGAGGATGTGCCGTTGCCCCTTGCCGTTCCCTTTTTCTTTTTCCCTTTTTCCAGCAGCTACTCTTCGGGCTTCATCATGCCGAGTTATATGGACGATTCTGCCCGTGGATTTGGTCTGACGGATGGCGGTTACTATTTTGCTATTAATGACAAGATGGACTTGAAACTCAGGGGCGATATCTTTACGAAGGGATCGTGGGCATTGAATGCTGAATCGAATTATAATGTCCGCTATAAGTATTCGGGGTTGTTTCAGGCTAATTATCAGGTAACCAAGACCGGCGACAAGGGATTGATAGACTATGCTGTGGCGAAAGACTTTAAGATCGTGTGGTCTCATCGTCAAGATCCGAAGGCGAGTCCGAACTCTTCATTCTCTGCCAGCGTGAATTTTTCTTCCAGCAGTTATGAGCGCACTAACATTGGTAACATGTATAACTCGCAAGCCATGACGCAGAACACGAAGACGTCAAGTGTCAGCTATTCACGTAACTTTCCCGACCAGAAACTCTCTATCTCTGCCACGGCTAATATTGCACAGACTATGAGTGACTCGTCCATTGCCGTTACCCTGCCAGACCTGAATATCACGCTGAGCACGATCTTTCCCTTCAAACGGAAGAAGGTGGTAGGCGATGAAAGGTGGTATGAGAAGATCTCCATACGTTACAGCGGACGTTTCTCCAACAGCATCAAGACGAAAGACAACCTGCTCTTTAAATCGAATTTAGTGAAGGACTGGCAGAATGGTATGAAGCACGATATTCCGATCAGTGCCACATTTACCTTGTTAAAGTACTTCAATGTGACACCATCAGTCAAGTATACCGAACGTTGGTACACCCGTAAGATCATGAAGGACTGGGATCCAAATGCAGGTAGAAGTGGGGAAGTGGTGAACACTGATACTATCTACGGTTTCCATCGGGTGTATGACTATAGTGCAAGCTTGGGAGTCAACACGAAAATCTACGGAATGTATAAGCCTTTGTTCATGAAGAAGAAGGAGATACAGATACGTCACGTAATAACTCCTTCCGTCAGCCTCAGTGCGACACCCGACTTCGGCGCCTCACGTTTCGGTTATTACGATACTTATTACAAACTCAATGCTGACGGTACGCAGGATACCATTGTCTATTCTCCGTATGCCGATCAGATGTTCGGTGTGCCGGGACAGGGCAGGTCGGGAAATATCTCATTCCAAATATCCAATAACTTGGAGATGAAGTATAAGGATAAGAATGACTCTATCCGCAAGGTCAGCCTGATTGATGAACTGGGTGCCAGTATTTCCTACAATACGGCGGCGAAGGTGCGGCCATGGAGCAACCTGACACTGAATATGCGTTTGAAGTTGAGCAAGAGCTATACCTTCAGTATGAGTTCGGTATTTGCTACTTATGCATACGAATTTGACAAAAACGGTAATGTGATAACCGGTAACCGGACTGAGTGGTCTTACGGACGCTTCGGGCGTTTTCAGGGATATGGTAACTCGTTCAGTTATACTTTCAACAACGATACGTGGAAGAAATGGAAGGCTTTCTTCACCGGCGAAAAGAAGGACAAAGATAGCGGTGGCAAGCGCAATGACGCAGAAGAGGATAGCGATGAAGACGACGACTTAGGAACTGAAAACGGACCAGTCAAGCGAAAGAAAGAACAGGCTGCTGTTGATGATGACGGTTATCAGGTATTCAAGATGCCTTGGTCTATCAATGTGAGCACCGGATTTAACATAATGGAAGATACATCGAAACCCATCAACAGGAACAGGATGCGTTATCCCTATAAATTCAGTCTGAATGCGCTTAATATCAATGGTAACGTTAAAATCTCCAATAAGTGGGCTATTAATTTCAATTCCGGTTACGATTTCAATGCCAAGAAAATCGTGCAGACCTCTTTCAACATTACACGTGACCTGCATTGTTTCAGTATGTCTGCCAGCGTTTCACCTTTCGGTACGTGGAAGTATTACAGTTTTGTCATTCGTGCCAATGCCAGTATCTTGCAGGACTTGAAGTATGACAAGAAAAGCCAGACACAGACCAATATCAGGTGGTACTAAGAGTTTGGGCGTATATTTTTCGGAAGAATCTGATACTTTGTTACCCGTTGGCGGAATTAAATTAGCGCATATTTGACTCAGCCAATGGGTCTCTTATTTTTATAGTTAATATATCGCAGGATTGTAAGTGTTATGTATTCGGAAATTTGTAGTGGCTAAAGTTCACGTTTGTGTCGCTAAACCTTAGCTTTGTCATGCCAGACCTTAGCTTTGACCAATAGAAGTTTGTGTACATGACTACTACTATAGACCGTGGTGAATACGCGTAACCAGCGTACCGGATACGACAAACCACGGACGGGAATACTGGTAAATAAGTTCCTCTTCTACTACAAGAAGTTTCACCATAAATATTTGTGTATTACACGGTTAACGGATGGGTGAAAGATGTGAGGGATGAAATAGGGTATTTATCTTTAATTGTTATTTTAGTTCGGAGGAATGCATCATAACATTACTTGTTATACTTCATAACATTACTTGTTATGCTCCATAACATTACTTGTTATGAGACATAACATTACTTGTTATGAGACATAAGATATGATGTAATTTCAGTTTAATTCCGCCAACGGCTACTTTGTTATTTCTGTGTATTCTGTATATCTATATTAGTTATAGCCGAGCATCCGTTCGTTAGATAAAGGCATCTACCTTTTGGACATAAAAAAACAAAAAGGCAAAAGAGGAAAGTAAAATCCATTTTTTTGCCTTTTTGGCTATTATGTCCGAAAAAGAAATTAGTAGCAGGCATTCTTGTTCGTTGAATCCAAATAGCGAAGTATTTTCCCTATTACGATGGAGAAGTCGTTTTTTCTGTCTTTACCAGACGATTTCCTGTTCGCCGTGTTCTTTCAGGTAATTGTTCGTTTTACTGAAGTGCTTGTTTCCGAAGAAACCATTGTAAGCGGACAGGGGAGAGGGATGTGCAGAAGAGAGCACCAGATGTTTGTTTCGGTCGATGAAAGCACCTTTGCGTTGTGCGTATGATCCCCAAAGAATGAACACCAGATGCTCGCGTTGCTCGGCAAGGGTACGTATAGCGGCATCGGTGAAGGTTTCCCACCCTCTGTTCTGATGCGAACCCGCCTGATGGGCACGGACGGTCAGTGTGGCGTTCAGCAGCAACACACCTTGTTCGGCCCAGCGTGTCAGATTGCCGGTGGCAGGGGCATCAGCTCCGATATCTTCCTTTATCTCCTTGAATATATTGACCAACGAGGGCGGAAAACGAACGCCATCATTGACGGAGAAGCACAATCCGTGTGCTTGTCCGGGACCATGATAAGGGTCTTGCCCGATGATGACCACTTTGACTTTATCAAAAGGGCATAGGTTGAACGCATTGAATATCAGTTTTCCCGGAGGGTACACCAGATAATGGGTATACTCTTCCCGGACGAAATCTGTCAGTGTACGGAAATAATCTTTCTCAAATTCCGGTGCCAACCGCATTTTCCAACTCTCTTCTATTTGAACATTCATGATTTTGTTGTATTAAAAGTTTCGGTCGCTAAGTTACAATTTAAATCTGTTCTTTCTGAAAAAAGCTCTTGGATTTATTTCCGTTGGTAGCAGAAAAAACTTTTTGAAGAAAATTTAAACAGGCTTTAGATTAAGTAGATATTATGCTCTTTGCATTCTTTGCGCATCTCCTCAGGCCAGATACTGGCTTGTATCTCTCCGATGTGTGCTTTGCGGAGATAGAACATGCAGAGTCTCGACTGACCTATACCACCACCGATAGACAGAGGCAGTGTATCGTTCATCAGGCGTTTGTGGAAGTAGAGTTCCAATCGTTTTTCTTCGCCTTCCTGTTTCAGTTGGCGTTGCATGGCTTTCTTGTCTACGCGGATTCCCATTGATGAGAGTTCGATACTGCGTTGCAATACATCGTCCCATAGCAGGAGATCACCATTCAGTCCGGGAAGCCCGTTCAGTCCCTCGGAGGTATAGTCATCGTAGTCCGGTGCGCGTCCGTCGTGCTTCTTTCCATCACTCAGTTTGCAGCCGATGCCGATGATGAATACTGCGCCGTATTTTTGGGCTATGGCGTGTTCGCGGCATTTGGGCTCCATGTTCGGATAGAGTTGCCGTAGCTCTTCAGCGTGTATGAAGTGTAGTTTCGGAGGCAGACAGGGTTTGATTGCAGGATACATTTCGTACACCATGTATTCGGTACGTATCATGGCTGCATAGATACGGTTTACGATTTCTTTCAGGAACTCTATGTTGCGGTCTTCGGAAGTGATGACGCGTTCCCAGTCCCATTGATCTACGTAGAGGGAGTGCAGATTGCCCAACTCCTCGTCCGAGCGTATGGCATTCATATCTGTGTAAATGCCATATCCGGGCTCGATGCTATATTCCGCCAATGTCAGTCGTTTCCACTTGGCGAGCGAATGTACTACTTCCGCCTGTGCATCTCCCAAGTCTTTGATGGGGAATGACACGGCGCGTTCCACACCGTTCAAGTCGTCATTGATTCCCATGCCTTTCAGTACGAAGAGTGGGGCGGTGACACGTCGCAATCGCAGTTCTGACGAAAGGTTCAGTTGGAAGAACTCTTTGATCTGTTTGATTCCTAATTCCGTTTGTTTTAAGTCCAGTACGGGTTGATAACCTTCTGGTTTTATTAAATAGCTCATATTTTTATACTATATTTTATGCTGTATTTTTGTTCGGCAAATATAGGTATAATATTTATATTTGCATCGTATTTATTCTGATTTGTGAGCAATTTGTTTGTGAATATCCTTTTTGAATTCTCAAAATAACATTTTTTTGTTTTGTTGTTCTCATCACAAAAAAAGATGAATAATTAGGAATATGCCCGATTTTTTTATATTTTTGCCGTTGAATTAAGGCTCCGTAGCTTAGTGAATAGAGCGTCAGATTCCGGTTCTGAAGGTCGTGCGTTTGAATCGCACCGGGGTCACAGAGAGAATCCTTGATAATCAGTAGATTATCGAGGATTTTTTGTTTTTGTAGCTTTGAGGTATGGCTAATTCGCTTACATTCAATCTGATAACTTTCTCTTTTGGGAAATAGAAAGCTGTGTCTGTAGTAATCTGGAGATTATGATTGTTAATATACGCCTTCTTTTTCCATTTTTTTTATAATGCGAGAAATGATGTTAATTCCGTTTTTATACCTCGAACCATTCTTTTCTGTGTTATGTTTCTCTTGTATATGACAGCGACTAAAGTCAGTTACATTACGAATTGTCGATTTATAGAAGAAATATCATAGGGTATATCAGATTGACATAACTGTCTGAGTCTGCATCATTAATTAAGGTATAAAATAGTAGAATTGTTTATTATTAAAATCTTTAGTCATGAAAAGTTTGAATTTTGATTGGCGAGTAAATGCTCGATTTTGTTATCAGAACGATAGATTATTTGTTTTCGAGTATCCGTAGACAGATCCGATTCTGTTGGATAGCCTGATGACTTCAATAGTTAGGAGTTGTCGTACTGCTGTGGATTGTAAAAAGGAAATTGAACTTAATTATTTTAACCGTTTAAAAACAACTTAATTATGGAAAATAGAAATTATAATTTGTGGATCGGCCTGGGAGTAGGTTCGGTTATCGGTGCTTTGGCTTATCGTTTTTCACGTACATCAAAAGCCAAAAAATTGAAAGAAAAAGCATGTGATGCTTTTCATAAGATAGCCGGTCAGGCTGAGAATGTGTTGGATGAAGCCAAAGAGAAAGCAGCGGATGCCGGAGAAGCAGTAGCGGATAAAGTAGCCGACAAGGCTTCCGATTTTGCCGGAAAAGCTGATGACTTCAAAAGTAAAATGCATGCAGTTGCTTCCGAAGCGAGAAAATAAACCAGAATAGGAAACTTGTTGATTATTCATACGCTTATGAGATGGGAAGAAAGCTTGATGCATCAGTTTGCCTCCGATGGTGGAGGGAAAAGCTATAAAGAACTATACCGGATATCGTTGCAGGCATATACCGAGGGCTGTAGTGAGGAAAAAAAGAAAGCCCTTGAAGCATATAGGCTTTGTTGCGGCAGACTGTTTGGGAATAGATGTATGCTGTCTGCCGGAAGCAGGACGGAACGGAAAAAAATATGTGATGCAGATTGCCTCTACATAAGAAAGTATGAATTTGAGTTGTATAAGCTTGGTGGATGTGCGGAAAGTACATCCGAACAAACCTAAATTTTTAACTCCAAATTGAAAAGATTATGTTTTATCATGTAAAAGACTTACAATTCAACGCTCGAGTCTCACGACCCGACCCGCGTTTTGCACGTGTAATGCTTGAGGCATTCGGTGGTGCGAATGGAGAATTGAAATCTGCTTTGCAGTATTTCGTACAGGCTTTCAGCTGCCATAATCCATTTCCGGACAAATATGACATGCTGATGGATATCGCTACAGAAGAATTTGGACATCTGGAGATTGTGGGTGCCACCATCCAGATGCTCTTGGGAAAGGTAAACGGAGAAATGAAAGATGCTCTCGAAGATACGCCTTTGCACACAATGATGAGTGGAAAATCTGCTAAAGAAGAGTTGATTCATCAAGCGTTCACCAACCCGCAATTTCTGGTGGGGGCTCCTGGCAGTCCGGCTTTGACGGACAGCAATGGAAATCCCTGGTGCGCTACTTATGTATCTGCCACAGCAGAACTTACCGTGGATTTGCGTTCCAACATGGCAGGGGAGGCTCGCGCCAAAATTGGTTACGAAAACCTTCTTCAGTTGACAGACGATCCTTTGGTAAAGGAAACGCTCGGTTTCCTCATGGCTCGTGAGGTGACACACTATCAGCAGTTTGAGGCTGCTTTGGAAACAATTCAGCCCAATTTTCCGCCTGGGGTATTTCAAACGTCTCCCAAATACAGCAATCTGTATTTCAATATGTCGAAGGGCAAAGATGCCCGTGGACCTTGGAATGAAGGAGAATGTACACAATTGAAAGAAAATTGGCAATATATAGAAAATCCGCTTGAAGAGGTAAGAAGTACCAATGGATTGCTGGATAGAAAACCGGAAGGTACGGATCGTTCAGAAAAAAGTATTGCTAAGAAAGAGGCTCATTTATCTAAAGAACGCAGCGGGCAAGTTTTGTCGGCTACTCCGGAGAAGGAGATGTCTTGGTGTAAATATCAGTAAAATGAAAAAAAACATCGGCTTATAGCCGTTGTAATTATTAACCATAAACCATTTTAATTATGAACAAGAAAACAGAAAAAAAGCAAGAAGAGGCCAAGAGCACGAAGAAAGTTGCTCAGGTCAAAGAATGTAAGTCTTCAACCTCATGCAAAAAAGCAGGGAAGAAGTGAGTGTTTAAAAACTTAAAATTTGTACAAGGAGGTGTATTATAACTTACCACAGATTACGCGGATTAGCACAGATTTTCTTTAAATCATTAATAGTTAAAACCAAATAATTAACCCCGATAATTTGTGATAATTCTTAGTAATCTGTGGTATATATCAGTGTGTGATGCACCTAACTTAAATTGATTAAATTTGAAATGAGTATGAAAAAAATATTATTTGCAGTTTTAATGTTGACACTGACTGTGTCTTTCACCTCTTGTCGTGATAAAAAAGCGCGGAACGATGTGAAACATCAGGTTGAAAAAGTAAAAGAGGATGTCAATAATGCAGCCGAAAAGGTATCTGACAAAGTTCAGGATGGTGCCGACGCTGTGAAGGATGCATGGAAAGATGCGAAGCAAGATGTCAAGCAAGGTGCCGAAAAGGCCAAGAAAGAGATAAAGGAAGAATATAATGATGTAAAAAAAGAAGTAAATAAGAAATTGGATTGATTCTTATGTCGATATTTACTTCTTAACTATAACATATTGTATACATTATGGTTGGATTTGTAATATGGCTTGTAGGATTGGTACTAACTATCAGAGTGGTTCTAGAAATATGGCGTATTCATGCGCCGATAGAAAGGAGGCTGATAGCTATAGTCCTGGTAGTTCTTACCAGTTGGATAGGACTACTGTTTTATTATTTTTATGGTAAACCCCGTATGGCACAATGGCTGGGCTCTCAGACTTGTTGAGTAGGGTGGGTCGTAATGCCAGAATAGTAGAAATTACTCCTGCCACAGATAGAGCTGTAGCAGGAGTAATTTCTTCTGAGAGGGAGTTTGGATACATCCTCCTTTTCTATTTTTTGACTAATGACTTCCTAATGAATGGAACGGCAATAAATGTTACCATCAGAATATAAGTAAAGCGGAGTCTTTCTTTTTTTCCTCTTATGTTTATTGTGAATATAATGTGTTTTGTTCCGTGCAGAGTGCTTTGTGATCAAAAAACACAGGCGTGGTTCACGTTCTGTGGAGGGTGTAGGTAAAATTAGCCTACACCCTGCCTATACCTTGCTTACACTTTTGTATCTTGTTGATGCACATTAGAATACCTCGGATGGTATAGGTGTGTAGGCAAAAGTGTGCATAAACTCTGGGTAGAGAGAGTTGCTTTTCTTTAAATTTGTGTTGTGTAGCCTGCGATGGGTAATGACATGCTGTCGCGCAAGTTCTCCCAGTTGTCGCAGAATGCTTGCATGGATGGAAACAGGACGTTTGCTCCGGCATCCAGCAATACTTGTCCGTCGATGGGTCCTGTGTTGACAGCAATTGTGAAGATACCTGCTGCCGCTCCGGCTTGCACTCCGAGCGGAGCATTTTCTATCACAATGGCTTCATTGGGTTTTAATCCGCCTTTTTGCAATGCCATCAGGTAAGGTTCCGGATTGGGTTTGCCATATTTCACGTCGAATGCAGTCACCATCAGTTCGCTGCGGAACATTCCGGGAAAGTTGTGCGAGAGGCGGTCCAACAAGGAGCGTTGTCCGGAGCCGGTGACTACCATCGGTGTCAGTCCGTCCGCCTTGATTTTTTGTAGCACTTCCCATGCACCTGGTATACGTTCGGCATCGGGATGGCTGTTGAACTCAATGCTCTTTTCTGCATAAATGTTTTCTATCATTTCGGGAGTGGCATCTTGTCCATATTGCCGTTGGTAGACGATGTTTATGGTTGCAGCACCAGTGCGCCCTTCATGCAGGTACGCTTCTTCGCGGCTCAGGTGAAGTCCGTGACGTTCCATGACCTTGTGCCAGGCATCTGCATGATAAGGCATGGAGTTGAATAGCACGCCGTCCATGTCGAAAAGGACAGCTTTCAACTGGAGGCGGTTGTATCCGTGGGATTGGAGATAATGATTGACAGCTTCTTGAAACATTTGTTGCATGGATATTTATTAAATTTTGAGAGTTGAAAGTCTGCATGCAACGCGATCGCGCATTCGACTTCCAACTCTCATTACTTGACTTTTGATTATGACATGGACTGCCGGTTTCGGCTGTTGCCGTTTCCAGCCTTGCCCTTTCAGTCTTTCTTTCCAGTCAGCCTGCTGTTTTTTACAGTCTTGCTTGGATAGCTTTTGATTCTTCTTCGTATCCAGGCTTGTTCAGCAGTGCGAACATGTTCTTCTTGTATGCTTCTACGCCCGGTTGGTTGAACGGGTTAACCTCCAGCAGATAACCACTTATGCCGCAAGCTATTTCGAAGAAGTATAGCAACTGTCCGATGTTGTATTCATCCAACTTTTCGATGACAATACGCATGTTGGGTACACCGCCATCTACGTGAGCCAGCTGAGTACCGAGTTCTGCCATCTTGTTCACTTCGTCTACGCGCTTGCCTGCCAGGAAGTTCAAGCCGTCTAAGTTAGCTTCATCAGAAGGAACTTCCAACTTGTGGTTTACCTTTTCTACGGAGATTACAGTTTCGTAGATGGTGCGTTCGCCTTCCTGAATCCATTGTCCCATAGAGTGCAGGTCGGTAGAGAAGTCTACGGATGCAGGGAAGATACCTTTGTTGTCTTTACCTTCTGATTCTCCATAGAGTTGTTTCCACCATTCACTTACGTAGTGCAGTTTGGGGCAGAAGTTGACAAGGATTTCGATCTTCTTGCCATTCTTGTAAAGCTCATTGCGTGTAGCGGCATATTGTGCAGCCGGATTCTCGGCAAACGGTACGTTCATGCCACAAACTTTCTCCATATCAGCAGCTCCGGCTACCAGCTTTTCAATGTCGAAACCGGCAACAGCAATCGGTAACAAGCCTACCGGTGTCAGTACAGAGAAACGTCCGCCCACGTTATCGGGAATGATGAATGATTTGTATCCTTCCTTGTCGGCTGTGATACGTGCAGCACCTTTGCGCGCATCCGTAATGGCGACGATGACTTTCTGTGCCATCTCTTTGCCGCGTTGGTCTTCGCATTGTTTTTTCAGCAGACGGAAAGCCAATGCGGTCTCGGTAGTGGTTCCTGATTTAGAAATGTTGATGACACCGAATTTCTTGTCCTTCAGGAATTCAGTCAGTTCATACAGATAGTCTTCGCTGATATTGTGTCCTGCATAGATCATGACAGGGGCATTCTTCTTTTCTTGCAACCAAGTGAAACTGTTTGACAAAGCTTCGATCACTGCGCGTGCGCCGAGATAACTTCCGCCGATGCCGGCAATGATCACTACTTCGCAGTTGTCACGCAGCACTTCGGCTGTGGCTTTCAGTTCGGCAAGGGCTTCAGGGGTGATGGACGAGGGGAGGTGTAGCCAGCCTAAAAAGTCATTACCTTTTCCTGTACCGTTTTCCAGTGCTTCCTGCGCAGCCTTTACCTGAGCTTCGTAAGCGGCAACAGATTCCTTGGAAATGAATCCAAAAGTCTTTTCAATGTTCAAACTAATCATAATATTATAAGTTTTAAGTTTTGGGTACTTAATTCTGAGTATTTCTATCCGATGCCGGATGATTACCGTAGCGAATCAGTCAGCAACTTGATTTCTATCATTGGTGATATGCGCTCGTAGAGGATGTTATAGACGGCATCCAGTATTGGCATATTGACATGATGATGTTTGTTGATTTCTTTGATGCATTTGGTTCCATAGTAGCCTTCGGCAATCATTTCCATCTCTATCTGTGCGCTTTTTACGGAGTAGCCTTTTCCGATCATCGAACCGAATGTACGGTTACGGCTGAAGTTAGAATATCCCGTCACCAGCAGGTCTCCCAGGTAAACGGAATCGTTTACATTTCTGTCCAGCGGATGTACAGTCTGCAAGAAGCGTTTCATCTCTTGCACGGCGTTGGACATCAGTACTGCCTGGAAATTGTCTCCGTATTTCAATCCGCTGCAAATACCGGCAGCGATGGCATATACGTTTTTCAGTACAGAGCTGTATTCAATACCTGCTACATCGTTGCTGACTGAGGTCTTGATGAATGAATTTGCCAAACGTCGGGCGATGGTACAAGCCTTGTCGGTGTCCGGACAGGCGAGGGTGAGGTATGACAGACGTTCCAATGCCACTTCTTCTGCGTGACAAGGACCGGCGAGCACGGCAATGTTTTCGGGTGGAACGCCATATTCTTTGGTGAAATACTCTGATACGATCATGTTGTCATCGGGTACGATTCCTTTGATGGCGGTGATGATGAACTTGTCACGTATCCGTGTTTTCAACTTCTTCAGGTGAGCCTTGAGATAAGGGGAGGGGGTAACGAATATCAGCGTATCGGATTCTTTTACTACATCGTTGATGTTTGAACTGAAATTGATGCGCTTCGTGTCGAATTTGACGCCCGTCAGGTAGGCAGGGTTATGGCCCAGCCGTTTAAAATCGGCTATACGATCATCCCGCCGCATATACCAATTAATCGACTCTGTCTGGGCGAGTACCATTTTGGCAATGGCTGTAGCCCAGCTTCCTCCGCCCATTATGGCTATCTTTCCGGGTAGTTTCATATTGAAATTCATGATTAAAAAAGGAAAAAGGGAAAGGGAAATTCTCTTTCCCTTCTCCTTTTTTCAATCTCACCTATTTAATGTTTAATGTTTAATGTTGCTGATCCAATCAGCAACATCGTTAACTGACGGATTGGTCAGTTCCAGTTTGTACTTCTTGTTGATGCCGCAAATGTCCATGTGTAACTTTTGCGGATTCACGCCTTGCATGTCTTCCACGGTGTTGTAGCCGGCTTTCTGGATAACGGGTACCCACTCTTCGCCGATGCCCAGTTCCACGTATTTGGCAGGTGCGTCTTTGGCTATTGTCTTTTCGGGTCGCATCTGTGGGAAGAAGAGTACTTCTTGGATGAATGCCTTTCCGGTCATCAACATGGTCAGACGGTCGATGCCGATGCCGATGCCTGACGTAGGAGGCATACCGTATTGCAATGCTTTCAAGAAGTCTTGATCAATGAACATCGCTTCGTCATCACCCTTCTCGCTCAGTCGAAGCTGGTCTTTGAAACGCTCTTCCTGATCTATCGGGTCGTTCAACTCGCTATAAGCGTTTGCCAGTTCCTTGCCGTTCACCATCAGTTCGAAGCGTTCGGTAAGTCCCGGTTTGCTACGGTGCATCTTGGTCAGCGGGCTCATTTCTACGGGATAGTCAGTGATGAAAGTGGGCTGTATGAAAGTTCCTTCGCAGAATTCGCCGAATATCTCGTCGATCAGCTTACCTTTGCCCATTGTGTCATCAATCTCCATTTTCAACTCCTTGCATACTTGTCGAATTTCTTCTTCGGTTTTGCCTTCGAGGTCGTAGCCGGTTTTTTCTTTGATGGCCTCTAGGATGGGCAGACGGCGGAAAGGAGCTTTGAAGCTGATGGTTTTTCCGTCGATAGTGGTTTCGGCGCATCCGTTGACTGCAATACAGATACGTTCCAGCAGTTTTTCAGTGAAACTCATCATCCAGTTGTAATCTTTATATTGCACGTACAACTCCATGCAGGTGAATTCCGGATTATGGTTTTTGTCCATACCTTCGTTGCGGAAGTTCTTGCCTATTTCATATACACCTTCGAAACCGCCTACGATCAAACGTTTCAGATAAAGCTCAGTGGCGATGCGCAGATAGAGGTCGATGTCGAGCGAATTGTGGTGTGTGATGAACGGACGGGCGCTTGCACCTCCGGGAATGGATTGCAGGATAGGTGTTTCTACCTCGGTATATCCCGCTTCGTCCAAAACGGCACGCATGGTGCTGATGATTTTCGCACGTTTCAAGAAGGTCTCTTTCACGCCGTCATTCACGATTAGGTCTACATAGCGCTGGCGGTAGCGGAGTTCCGGATCCTCGAACGAGTCGTATGCCACGCCATCTTTATACTTGACAATGGGTAATGGCTTGATACTTTTTGCCAGTACGGTCAGCTTCTTGGCGTGGATGCTGATTTCACCCATTTGTGTGCGGAACACGAAGCCTTCGATGCCGATAAAGTCGCCCAAGTCGAGCAAACGCTTGAACACGGTGTTGTACATTTCCTTGTTCTCTTCGGGGCAAATGTCATCGCGGGTGATATATACCTGGATACGTCCTTTGGAATCTTGCAATTCGATGAAGGACGCTTTGCCCATGACGCGGCGGCTCATCATACGTCCGGCAACGGACACTTGGCGAGGCTCTGCGTCGTCTTTGAATTCAGCTTTGATATCGGTAGAGAAAGCATTGGTTACATACTCTGCTGCGGGATAGGGTTCGATGCCCATCGCGCGAAGTTCATTCATGCTGTTGCGACGAATGATTTCTTGTTCACTTAGTTCTAATACGTTCATTTCGCTATATTTCACTCAATTTGGGGACAAAAATACGAAACATTTTTCAGATAGCGAATCTTTTTATTAAATAAAGCAATCAAAAGCAGGGCTTAGAGCCTGTTTAAATTTTGTTCAGCCTTCTTTTTTGAGCTCTTTTTGAGGCTGTGTCTCATAATAAGTAATGTAATGGAGCATAACAAGTAATGCTATGAAGTATAACAAGTAATGCTATGAAGTATAACATTACTTGTTATGATGCCTTTCATTATATGTTATGATGCATTCCTCCGAACTAAAATAACAATTAAAGATAAATACCCTATTTCATCCCTCACATCTTTCACCCATTCGTTAATCGTGTAATATACAAATGTTTATGGTGAAACTTCTTGTAGTAGAAGAGGAACTCATTTACCAGTATTCCCGCCCGTGGTTTGTCGTATCCGGTACGCTGGTTCCGCGTATTCAACACGGTCTATAGTTGTCATGTACACAAACTTCTATATAGTCAAAGCTAAGGTTTAGCATGACAAAGCTAAGGTTTGGCATGACAAAGCTTAGGTTTAGCGACACAAACGTGGACTTTAGCCACTCCAAATTTCCGGATACATAACACTTGCTATTCTCGCATACTGCTTTTTCACTTTTCAGGTCCTTCAGGATTTACCTAATTATTTGATTAATAAAATATTGGGCTGAAACTAAAGACCAAAAAATAAGGCTGAGACTTCGGCATTTTCTTTCAGGTTTCTTAGTTTCAGAGCAATGTGCTATAAAACAGGTTATTAGTGAATGGCTGAAAGAGCTGAAGAGCAAATTAATGATATAAAAAACAGAAGTAGAGTAATATTTTAATTCCGCCAACAGATTATGTATGTGTACTCATGAAATAGAATTGTGACAGAACAGTGTGAATAGAGTGGTTTATTTGCTAATGCCTGATAATTTGTTTGCCTTCATTCTGAAAATTAAGTACCTTTGCGGTTTCAAAAATTAATTAGGTAATTAGTATGGCTGGACAAAAGACACCCACAGCGTTGGGTACAGAGAGTATAGGAAAACTCTTGATGCAATATGCCGTGCCGGCAATCATCGCCATGACGGCTTCTTCCTTATATAATATGGTAGATAGTATTTTCATCGGCCACGGAGTGGGCACGATGGCCATCTCAGGACTGGCGTTGACTTTCCCGTTGATGAATCTTGCCGCAGCTTTCGGATCGCTGGTGGGCGTGGGGGCTTCGACGTTGATTTCTGTCAAACTGGGACAGAAGGATTATGATACGGCACAGCGTGTGCTGGGTAATGTCTTTGTGCTGAATATCCTACTCGGTGTCTCTTTTACACTGATTGTGCTGGCTTTCCTCGATCCCATTCTTTATTTCTTTGGGGGGAGCGACCAGACAGTCGGCTATGCCAGGGACTATATGCAGATTATCCTGTTAGGAAATGCCGTCACGCATCTCTATTTGGGGCTGAATGCGGTGCTGCGTTCTTCTGGTCATCCGCAGAAGGCGATGTATGCTACTGTGACTACGGTGGTGATCAATACCATACTTGACCCCGTCTTCATCTATGGCTTCAATTGGGGTATCCGTGGCGCTGCCATTGCTACGATTGTGGCGCAGATGATCTCGTTGACATGGCAGCTCAAGCTGTTCAGCAACAAAGAAGAGTTACTACATTTTCATCGGGGAATTTTTCGCCTGAAACGTAAGATTGTTTTCGACTCTTTGGCGATCGGAATGTCTCCCTTCCTGATGAACATGGCGGCTTGCTTCATCGTGATCCTGATCAATCAGGGACTGAAAAAGTATGGCGGAGATTTGGCTATCGGTGCATTCGGCATCGTAAACCGGCTGGTGTTTGTGGTGGTGATGATTGTGATGGGATTGAACCAAGGCATGCAGCCCATTGCTGGTTACAACTTCGGTGCAAGGCAGTATGACCGTGTCAACAAGGTGTTGAAGCTGACCATTATTTATGCTACGGCAGTAACTACCTTCGGATTTCTTGTGGGTATGCTGGTACCCGATTGGGTGGTGGGTATTTTCACGTCGGATACAGAACTGATTGCGCTGTCGTCGAAAGGATTGCGCATTACGGTTATGTTCTTCCCTATCATCGGCTTTCAGATGGTGACGTCCAACTTCTTCCAGAGTATAGGGATGGCAGGTAAGGCGATATTCCTTTCTCTTACGCGTCAGATGTTGATATTGTTGCCATGTCTGCTTATTCTACCCCACTTCTTCGGGGCGGCGGGTGTGTGGTACAGTATGCCAGTGTCTGATGTGCTTGCCAGTTTGATCGCGTTGGTGATGTTGGTGATGCAGTTCCGTAAGTTCAAGGTAGCAGCAGATAAGGGTATCGACTGATCGCTCTACGTGTGGGGTAAAAATGGCGGAATAAAAAAACGTTCATTTTCAACAGATATTCCGTAATAATATTTATATTTGCTATCACTAAATTAATAGATAGTCAAGTTATGAATAGTAAATATGTAGTCAATATAGGTCGTCAGTTGGGTAGTGGCGGACGGGAGATAGGCGAGAAACTTGCTGCCCGTTTGGACATTGGTTTTTATGATAAAGAATTGATCCGACTCGCTTCGGAGGAGAGTGGGCTTTGTCGAGAGTTTTTCGAGAAGGCGGACGAGAGAACCTCGCAAGGTATTATCGGCGGACTGTTTGGTATGCGATTTCCTTTTGTCAGCGATGGGGCGATGCCGACAACAAATTGTTTGAGTAACGATGCTCTGTTCAAGGTGCAGAGCGATGTGATACGGAGGTTGGCGGCAGAGCGGTCTTGCTTGTTTGTGGGGCGTTGTGCCGATTACATCCTGCGCGATCATCCTCGCTGCGTGAATGTATTTATTTCCGGTTCCGATGAAGAACGCATCGGGCGTATTTGCCGTATGTACTCTGTTTCGGAACATACGGCAGAGGAGATGATGGCGAAAGAGGATAAGAAACGTTCTGAATACTATAATTATTATAGTTATAAGATGTGGGGAGCGGCTGCATCCTATCACCTTTGCATAGATTCTTCCATACTGGGGATTGATGCTACGGTGGATTTTGTGGAGCAGTTTGTGAGAAAGAGATTAGGACTGTAAAAAAAAGTATTGATCAGACCTAAAACAAGCAAGCATTGAACAAATCTGAAGTAAGCATTAAGTAAGCTTAAAACAGACTTAAGCAAATCTAAGATTAGGTATAAAGGAAAATATAAAGTAATAAGAAAGCTATCTAAAGCAACTATTAAAGAAGAAAGGCTGCGCAAACAAGGATGATTATCCTTTGCGCAGCCTTTCTTGCTTATTATTCAGTTTTTATTTCCGGTGTCGGTTACATCATTGTTAGTAAGATCATCTGTCCTGCTAAGATACGCAAGAACATCGTTAACGGATAGACTGTGGAGTAACCTACTGCTGGAGCATCGTTACCGGATGCTTGATTGGCGTAAGCCAGTGCAGGAGGGTCTGTATTACTACCGGCAATCAACCCCATCAGGGTAAAGTAGTTTATCTTGCAGTAGAAGCGGGCAATCATACCGATAATAAGCAATGGAATAACAGTGATCAGGAAACCATAGCCCACGTATGACAAGCCGGAACCTTCGACTACCGTTTGTACGAAATGTTCTCCCGCCTCGATACCTACGCTGGCAAGGAAAAGTACTATACCAATCTCACGCAACATCAGGTTAGCGCTCATTGTCGTATAGGTCACTAACTTCATCTTGTGACCGAAACGACCGATAAGGATAGCAACCACCAGCGGACCACCGGCTAGACCAAGCTTCACGGGTGTCGGTATGCCTGGGAAAGCAATAGGAAGGCTGCCCAGCAGGATACCTAAGAAGATACCTACGAAGATGGTCACGATGTTCGGCGTGTCCAGACGTTTCAATTGGTTACCCAGCACGTTGGCAACGCGCTCTACAGCATCTTGCTGACCTACTACCATCACACGGTCGCCCACCTGCAATACTAGATTAGGATCGGCAAATAGGTCCATACCCGAACGGTTGATGCGCGTTACGTTCACTCCATACATACCGCGGAAGTGTAGGCTACCCAGTTTTTTTCCATTGATCTCAGGCTTGGTTACCAATATGCGTCGTGAAATCATCGGCATGTCTTGTTTTTCCCAGTCCATTTGGACTTCTTTTCCGATGAAAGCGGTCACTGCCTCAGCATCTTCTTCGGAACAAACAATGAAGACCTGGTCACCGATGTAGAACCTTGTGTCCTGATAGGGGATGCTGACATGCCCCTCGTGGCGAATACGCGAACATACGAACGGACGCCCCAGAAATTCTTTGATCTGAATCAACTGTTTCCCGTTGATGGATTCGTTGCGTACTTCCAGACTCAGCATGTGCGGCATGTGTTTTAGGTCTGTGCCTTGGGTAGAAAGTTCTTCCTCTTCCTTTTTAAGATTCACGCGGCAGATGTAGCGGATAGCAATGATAGATCCGATAATGCCGACTACACCGAGCGGATAGGCGCAGGCATAACCTAATGCAATTGGGTCGCCTGTGTAGCTCAGCTGATTCAGAGCTTCATTGGCAGCACCTAGACCCGGAGTGTTGGTTACGGCACCGTATAGAATACCTACCATCATCGGAAGCTCTATTCCTCCATCGATGAAGTAGATGGTCAGCGCGACTACGATGTTCAGCGCTACGATGCCTACGGCAAGCATGTTCAGCGTCATTCCGCCTTTCTTGAAAGAAGAAAAGAACGACGGTCCAACTTGCAGACCGATACAGAATACGAATAAAATCAATCCGAACTCACGGATGAAATGCAGGATGTGGGTTTCACCTGTAAAACCAAAATGTCCCATCAGAATACCTGTGAAAAGCACAAAGGTCACCCCCAGTGATATTCCGAAAATTTTGACCTTACCCAGCAGTACACCGACCGATATCACGAATGCATATAAGCATACGATATGGGCGACCGAACTGGGATCCCATAATAAATTCTCAAACCAATTCATAGATACGTTTGTTTATTATTCTTATTTAGTAGTTGAATTTTCGTGCAAAGGTAGCTATTCTATGGGAGGTGGCAAAAGGTTTATAGTTGTTTTTCTTTTAGTTTTTTTAATAAGACTGTTCATGCAGCAGTGTCACATCCGCTTCATATCCGAAACATACCAACTCTGTAAATTCTCCGTAATTATGGTTGGAGCAGATACGGAGCAGGCATGGGGTCGGTACGTTCCGAATATGGTCTTGATATGGCGCGCGTGGAGTTCGGAACCGGAAAAAACGGGTAATATCCTTTCATTATGTCAGTCTATATGCGAATTTTACTTAAAAAAACTTGTTATTATAACTTATTGTTTATATTTGCATATCCTATTTCTTGCAAATGGGATGACGAAGGGATCACTAATAATCTTTTTAATTATTAAATAAACTATGGCAGACAGTAAAGAAAGACTCTTCTCTGACTTTGTCCCCACTTCTACCGAACAGTGGATGGAGAAGGTGACAGCCGACCTGAAAGGTGCTGATTTTGAGAAGAAACTCGTTTGGAAGACAAACGAAGGATTCAAGGTAAAACCTTTCTACCGCATGGAAGACCTCGAAGGGCTGAAGACGACCGATGCGCTTCCTGGTGAATTTCCCTATCTTAGAGGTACCAAGAAAGATAACAATGAGTGGCTGATTCGCCAGGAAATCAAAGTGGAATCTCCTCAGGAGTCCAATGCCAAAGCACTCGATATACTTAATAAAGGTGTCGATTCGTTAGCATTCCGTATAAAGGCGAAAGAACTCAGTGCTGAATACATAGAGACACTGCTTGAAGGCATCTGTGCCGACTGTGTAGAATTGAATTTCTATACCTGCCAGGGGTACGTAGTGGAGCTGGCGGAAATTTTGGTGGCCTATTTCAAGAAAAAAGGCTACGACCTGACGAAACTGAAAGGTTCCATCGGCTACGACTTCTTTGATAAGATGCTTGCTAAAGGCAAGGAGAAAGGTGACATGGTGGCAACTTCCAAATCCTTGATCGAGGCGACTGCCGCCCTGCCCGAATACCGTGTGCTGAACGTGACCGCCTTGACCATGAACAATGCCGGTGCATACATCTATCAGGAATTGGGCTATGCTTTGGCATGGGGTAACGAATACATGCAACAACTGACCGTTGCCGGACTTCCCGCAGCCCTTGTTGCTCGGAAGATCAAATTCAACTTCGGCATCAGTTCCAACTACTTCCTCGAGATAGCCAAGTTCCGTGCCGCACGCATGTTGTGGGCAAACATCGTTGCATCCTATGATGCCGAAGACCGTTGTGCTGCTAAGATGCACGTGCATGCCGAAACATCTACGTTCAATCTCACCCTGTTTGATGCCCACGTGAACCTGCTGCGCACGCAGACCGAGGCAATGAGTGCCGCTCTGGGTGGTGTGGACTCCATGACGGTAACCCCGTTCGACAAAGCCTACGAGGCTCCCAACGATTTCTCAGAACGCATGGCGCGCAACCAGCAATTGCTGCTGAAGGAAGAGTCGCACTTCGACAAGGTGATCGACCCTGCCGCCGGTTCTTATTATATTGAAAATCTGACTGTATCCATCGCCAAGCAGGCTTGGGAACTCTTCCTTGCCGTAGAAGAAGCCGGCGGATTCTATGCCGCAGTGAAGGCGGGGACGGTGCAGGCAGCCGTGAACGAGAGCAACAAAGCGCGTCATGCAGCCGTGGCCAAACGCAAAGAAGTGTTGCTGGGCACCAACCAGTTCCCGAACTTCAGCGAAATGGCTGCTGGAAAGAAACCGCTTGAAGCCACCTGCTGCTGTGGCGGTGGTCATGACACTTGCCAAAAGGATGTTCCGGCATTGAACTTCGATCGTGCTGCCAGCGAGTTTGAGGCTTTGCGTCTCGAGACGGAGGCATCGGGAAAACGTCCGAAAGCCTTTATGCTGACCATTGGAAACCTGGCTATGCGTCAGGCACGTGCCCAGTTCTCCTGCAACTTCCTGGCTTGTGCCGGTTATGAAGTGATCGACAACCTGGGCTTCCCCACAGTGGAAGCCGGTATAGAGGCGGCTATGAATGCCAAAGCCGACATCGTGGTGCTGTGCTCCAGCGATGATGAATATGCCGAATATGCCATCCCCGCTTTCAAGGCTTTGGACGGTCGTGCCATGTTCATCGTGGCAGGTGCTCCCGCCAACATGGAAGAATTGAAGGCGGCCGGTATCGAGAACTTCATTCATGTGCGTGTCAACGTGCTGGAGACATTGAGAGAATATAATAAGAAGTTATTAAGTTAACAAGGGGAGAAGGGAACCTGTTGACCAGTAAACAAGTTGACAAAGGAAGAAAGGAATAAGGAACCAAGAGAAAAAGCAGGTCAACTTACCACCTGAATCCTCGTCAACTAAAAAGAAGTAATATGAGAAAAGATTTCAAGAACTTAGATATATATGCCGCATTCCAGCCCGTGAACGGTGCTGAGTGGCAAAAGGCTAACGGCATCCATGCTGACTGGAAAACGCCGGAACACATCGAAGTGAAGCCTGTTTATACGAAAGAAGACCTCGAAGGCATGGAACATCTGGGCTATGCTGCCGGTCTGCCTCCCTATCTGCGCGGCCCGTACTCAGTGATGTACACGTTGCGCCCCTGGACCATCCGCCAGTATGCCGGATTCTCTACGGCCGAAGAGTCGAACGCATTCTATCGCCGCAACCTGGCTTCCGGTCAGAAAGGTTTGTCCGTAGCCTTCGACTTGGCTACGCACCGCGGTTACGACCCCGACCACGAACGTGTGGTAGGCGACGTAGGTAAAGCCGGTGTGTCTATTTGCTCATTGGAAAACATGAAGGTGCTCTTTGATGGTATTCCCTTGAACAAGATGTCCGTCTCAATGACGATGAACGGTGCCGTGCTTCCGGTGCTTGCCTTCTACATCAATGCCGGCCTGGAGCAAGGTGCCAAACTGGAGGAAATGGCCGGTACGATCCAGAACGATATCCTGAAAGAGTTTATGGTGCGCAACACCTATATCTATCCGCCTGCATTCTCCATGAAGATCATCTCCGACATCTTTGAATATACTTCACAGAAGATGCCGAAGTTCAATTCGATCTCCATCTCCGGTTATCACATGCAGGAAGCCGGTGCTACGGCCGATATTGAGCTGGCCTACACCTTGGCGGACGGTCTCGAATACCTCCGTGCCGGTGTTGCGGCGGGTATCGACATTGATGCTTTCGCTCCGCGCCTCTCCTTCTTCTGGGCTATCGGAACCAACCACTTCATGGAAATAGCCAAGATGCGTGCCGCACGTATGCTGTGGGCGAAGATCGTGAAACAGTTCAATCCGAAGAACCCGAAATCCCTTGCCCTGCGTACCCACTCCCAGACCTCCGGTTGGTCACTGACCGAGCAAGACCCCTTCAACAATGTAGGTCGTACTTGTATCGAGGCTATGGCTGCTGCATTGGGACACACGCAGTCTCTGCATACCAATGCTTTGGATGAGGCGATCGCATTGCCCACCGACTTCTCAGCACGTATTGCCCGCAACACTCAGATTTACATCCAGGAAGAGACGTACATCTGCAAGAATGTCGACCCGTGGGGTGGCTCCTACTATGTAGAGACGCTGACCAACGAATTGGCTCACAAGGCTTGGGAGCTGATTCAGGAAGTAGAAAAGCTGGGCGGTATGGCAAAAGCCATCGAAACCGGTATTCCCAAGATGCGTATCGAAGAGGCTGCCGCACGTACACAGGCACGTATCGACTCCGGTTCGCAGACCATTGTCGGTGTGAATAAGTACAGGTTGGAGAAGGAAGCTCCGATTGACATCCTTGAAATCGATAATACGGCAGTCCGTCAGGAGCAGATAGCCAACCTGAAGGTATTGAAGGAAGGTCGTGACGAGGCCGCTGTGCAGAAAGCACTGGATGCCATCACCAAGTGTGTAGAGACAAAGGAGGGCAACTTGCTCGAACTTGCCGTCGAGGCTGCCCGCGTTCGCGCAACGCTGGGTGAGATCTCCTATGCTTGTGAGAAGATTGTAGGACGTTATAAAGCAGTAATCAGAACTATTTCAGGCGTGTATTCATCAGAGAGTAAGAACGACAGCGACTTCAAGCGTGCCTGCGAGCTGGCAGAGAAGTTCGCAAAGAAAGAGGGACGTCAACCTCGCATCATGATAGCGAAAATGGGACAGGACGGTCATGACCGTGGTGCCAAAGTGGTTGCAACCGGTTATGCCGACTGTGGTTTCGATGTCGACATGGGACCTTTGTTCCAGACACCTGCCGAAGCTGCCCGCGAAGCAGTTGAAAATGATGTTCACGTAGTGGGTGTTTCTTCACTGGCTGCCGGACATAAGACGTTGATTCCGCAGATTATTGACGAACTGAAGAAACTGGGACGCGAGGACATCATCGTCATTGCCGGTGGTGTGATTCCTGCCCAAGATTATGATTTCTTGTACAGGGCCGGCGTAGCTGCCATCTTCGGCCCCGGTTCTCCGGTAGCTAAGGCTGCTTGCCAGATTCTGGAAATCCTGATGGAAGAAGAATAAAAGGATAGACCGAAATATTAAGAAAGGGCGGCATGTATTTACATATCCGCCCTTTCTTATTAAATTATGTTATTAAACATGCTTTTTTTTCTTGGATAATTTGCAAGTTCGCTAAAAGTCCGTACATTTGCACTGTGTTTTTCATAGTATTAGATTTAAGGTTAACAAAGGTTGGAGTACAGCGGTACTCCTTTTTTTATGCCTGTATGTGAAGTATTATCAGTTGTCTTCATCGGTTTCTTCGGTCAGCAATTCCAGCAACTCTTTTTCTGTCAGTTTGTGGCTTATATTGTTGCCTTCTATCAGCGAGTCGGCAAGGTTGCGTTTGGTGTGGTGCAGGCGCAATATCTTTTCCTCGATGGTGTGTTGGGCAATGAGGTGGTAGACGGTCACTTTCTTTTGTTGCCCGATACGGTAGGCGCGGTCGGTAGCCTGTTGCTCGATAGCAGGATTCCACCAAGGGTCCAGGTGAATGACGTAGTTGGCACCGGTCAGGTTCAATCCCAGTCCTCCGGCTTTCAGGCTGATAAGGAACAGCGGGCATTCTCCTTGCTGGAACTGCTTGACCATCTTTTCCCGTTGCTTCATGTTGGTGGAGCCGTCTAGGTAAAGGTACTTTTCGTTTGCTTCGTCAAGTGTCCGGCGTACCAGCTCCAAGAACGAGGTGAATTGGCTGAATATCAGTACACGGTTGTTCCCTTCTTTAATTTCGTTGATGAGGCTGACGAGCATCTGTATTTTGGAGCAGGACGTTCCTAATGCCGGGTTGGTCAGATACATGGCACAGGCGGCCTGGCGCAAACGGGTGATTGCTGCCAGAGTGCTGACATTGACACCGCTTGTCGTCTCAATTTCTTTTTTGGCTTCGAGCCGTAGGGCTTCATATATTGACATTTCTTTTTCGGATAGTTCCACAGGTAGGATGATTTCCATTTTGTCGGGAAGTTCTTCCAATACTTCTGTTTTGGTGCGGCGTAGCATGAAGGGGCTTACGATGCGTTTTAGTTGACGCTGCTTTTCTTTGTTTCCTTCTTGTTCGATGGGGGTGATGTATTTGCGGCTGAACTGTTCGTAACTACCCAACATGCCGGGTGTGATGAATGCAAACAGGTTCCACAGTTCGCTGAGGTGGTTTTGTATGGGTGTACCGGTCAGTATTAGTTTGTTGTCAGCTTGCAAGCGCATGGCTACTTTGGACATTTTGGTATCCCGGTTCTTGATGGTATGGGCTTCATCAAGACAGACGACATTCCATTTTTTCGAGACAAGCGCTTCTTCTTCCGTCACCAAGAGGCCGTAGGTGGAGAGTATCACGCTGCCGCCCGCTTCGGTATCTATCAGTGTCCGGCGGTCGGTGCTTTCATTGAGTATGGATATTTTCAGGGTGGGGGCGAAGCGTTGCAGTTCGTTTCTCCAGTTGGGGATGACCGATGCCGGTGCAATCACAAGCGAGGCTCCTTCATTCGCTTTGTATAGTAAGAAGGCGATGGTTTGTATCGTCTTTCCCAAACCCATGTCGTCGGCGAGACAGGCACCAGCTCCCCAGCTGTTCAGCCGTACGATCCATTGGAACCCGTCTTCCTGGTAGTTACGCAAAGAAGCTTGCAGGGTAGTAGGGACTTCCGGAGCAAGTTTCAAACTTTTCCGTATCTTCTTGCGGAGGGTATCGACCGATTTGTCGCATTCTATTTTCAGTTCTCCTTCCAAGGCTTCGCCTAATAGGCCGGCATTGAAACCGGAGATTTTCATTTTGCCACGTTCTTTGATGGAGAGTGCTTCCAGCTTCTGCAACTGTTTCCGCAACATGTCATCCAGTTTTAGGTAATCTGTTTCGTTCAGCCGGATGTATTTGGCAGGAGCATTCCCTAATATTTCCAACAGTTGGGCCGCACTCAACACGGTTTGTTCGTCTATGCGTATCTCGCCTTCCACTTCAAACCAGTTACCTTTTGCCTTCAGGCTGATACTACAGTCGGAGGAAGATAGAAAAGTGTGTAAATTCAATTTTTTTTCCTCCGGCCATTCTATGAAATAGGTGTCTGGGGCTTGTCGGACAAATTCCAGCATGTCAAGCATCTCATGGATATATAACATATTGTTGCTGAACCCGTTGAAACTTCTGTCGAAGGCATCTTCCATGAAGTTGTTCAGGGCTTCGTAGTTTTTCCATTCTTGAGTGAGTTGCCGTTTCACTTGCAGGCGTTTCCCGTCGGCTTCGTCAAATATGACGGATGCTCCTTTTCCGGGTGCAAATGTTTTCTGTCCGCCCGACAGCGGCCTTACGCAGAAGGTCATGCAGAAACATTCGCTCTCCGGAGCCACTTGCAGGCAGATGCTTGCGCTTCCATTTACGCTCTCTAATGTGGAGCCGTTTTCCAACAAAGGGGAATGTACCTCTACTGTCTTGCTGATTTGGGGCAGGAATGCCTTCAAGGCTTGCTCGGCTTCGGGAGGAAAGGTACCTACATTCATCAGGCGCTTATAGTAGTTCCACTGTTTGTTGGTAATGGGAATTACGGTGTATAGGGTGTCCGATTCCTTCAGTATAATGTGTTCCTTTATACTTCCATTGATTTTGGACAGCGGAATGTTGGATGACACGGCGAATCCTTCCGCGGTTTGGGTGATGTACAAGTATGGTTTCTCTTCTCTGACGGTAACGGGGGTGAAGGGGGCATAATATCCGGTGAACACCCGGTCAGAGCCGACCAGGGCGGGCAGGATGTCTTCTATGGAGAACATATAGCTTTTTCTCTTAAGCAACAGGTTCCAGACTTTATGGTCCGTTTCGTCCATCAGTTTGGAACCTTCTGCTAAGTATCGTGCTTCTGATATGGTCTTTCCGCTGCTCCATGCACCCGATTTCAAGATGCCTTGTTCGCGTATTTCCACGAGGTTTGATCCTCTGATAAGATATGCGATACGTCCCTCTTTGGATCCTTTGCCTGTGTGTTGTTCCTGTTCCTTTTTCAGGATGTTCTCTATTACGATTTCCCAAGGCTGCTTTCGGGGTATGGAAGTCAGGGCGGGAGCATCCCCGTAGGCATCGGCCAGCATCTTCCTTTCTTCTTGTGACAGGGGTAGGTAGGCAGAGAGTTCGTGCCTGTAGATGGCTTGTTGGGGAATTATTTTGCTTTGCCCGTCCGGAATCTCGATGGATTTCAGTCCGAAGTATTTGCAGAACAGATATCCCATGTGCTTGGTAGCAGGGGAAGCGACAAGGTGGTATTTGTCTTCTGTGAATATGTGCTCCACAAGATATGGCTGGGCTTCTACTTTTTCGTTGCAGAAAGCATCTGCGACGATGAGTGCCGACAGCATCTCGGGATTACTCTTTGTGTCATTCTTCTTCAAGAACTGTTCCAGCTTCTTCATGCTGCCGGACGAACCTTCGTGCACGTAGTTCATCATCAGAAAATAGCAGTTCAGGAAGTTGTCGAATATGTTTTTCTCCTTTGCTTCTTTATTGCGTATTTTCAGTGCTTTGTCAAAGAAGGCCGTTGCTTCTTTGTACTTTTGTGCATGCATGGCGCGGACACCTTCGAGTATTATCCCGAACAGGGTTTGCGGCTTTTCCTTCGATGGCGCATATTCTCCGTGCGAATAATATCGATATAAGGCAAGTGCCTCTTTCAACAGTTCCCTATTGGTCGGCGACAACGTTTTCTGTTCGAGCAACATCGGCATCATGTTTTCAGAGTCAAGCAGGTCGTTTTTCTGCATATAGACTAATAAGGAGAGGAATGTATGGCAGAACATTTCTTCGTTCATGCCGGATATCAGTTGCATGAATGAAGGCTCAAAGGCTACGGGAAGCAAGCGGGGAACCAGTTGTAGGAAAGGAAACGTGCCGTTTATCTGTTCCTTTTTCCCTTGGATGTTTGCCTGGAGGTATTGGGAGATACAGGTGGAGAAAGTATTCCGTTTGATTTTCATGTCCTCGAACTCGGCAAACCATTCCGGTTGCTGGGTTATCAGGAAGTGTAGTACGGTGAGATAGGATTCGATGGAAATCTGATATGTATATTTCCTTGTCTGCCAATTATAGTTATATAGAGTTAGGAATGAAAGATTTATCAGTTTTTTGACGCTTTCATCCGGATTTATGTTATGCTTTTGTTGGAGGGAACTGAAAAGAACCAAATGCTTGTCCGTAACTTCGTCGCCTATGTAGGCATAGAAGCATAATAATTTTTTTTCGTAGGGTTTTAATATTTTAATTTGGTTATGGTCAACTTTAAGTATCAGGTTCTTCTGCATGTTGTTGTAATGTTGCTATTAGGGTATATATATACTGGACGAAACAGGTTCTTTTCCAAAGTTTTTGCAAAAATAGTGATTTACTTTATACTTCGTGTCTGTCTGGGATGAAAAAGGTACTTTATGCAAATAAATTTGCTTCTGTTTGTGGATTGCATTACTTTTGCTCCGTTAAAATGAAGATGAAATGATAGTTTGTATTGCCGAAAAGCCCTCTGTGGCACGTGATATAGCCGATGTATTGGGAGCGAAAGAGAAGAAGGACGGATACATCGAAGGAAACGGATACCAGGTGACTTGGACGTTCGGACACCTCTGTACACTGAAAGAACCGCATGAATATACGCCTAACTGGAAAGCATGGAGCTTAGGAAGCCTGCCCATGATACCGCCCCGTTTCGGCATCAAACTGATCAGTAACCCTACTTACGAACGGCAGTTCCACACGATAGAAACCCTTATGCAGAAAGCCGACATGATCATAAACTGTGGTGATGCCGGTCAAGAGGGAGAGCTGATTCAACGTTGGGTGATGCAGAAAGCCGGAGCACGCTGTCCGGTGAAGCGACTATGGATCTCTTCGTTGACGGAAGAGGCTATTCGTGAGGGGTTTGCCAAGTTGAAAGATGCTTCCGACTTCCAGCCCCTGTATGAAGCAGGACTGTCGCGCGCCATCGGCGACTGGCTGTTGGGGATGAATGCTACGCGCCTCTACACCATGAAGTACGGGCAGAACAAGCAGGTGCTTTCCATCGGACGTGTACAGACACCCACGCTTGCGCTTATCGTAAACCGGCAGCTGGAGATACAGAACTTCGTGCCCAAGCAGTATTGGGAACTGAAGACCGTGTACCGCGATACCACCTTCGCCGCCCTCATCAGGAAGAGCGAGGAAGAACTGATTCTGGAAGCAGAAAAGAACAAGGAGGCCATTGCCGCCGGAAAGAAGCCCAAGAAAGAGGAAGAAAACCGGGGAATAGACCCCATCACCAGCCAGGAACAGGGGATGGCTTTGTTGGAACAGATCAAGAATTCTCCCTTTACGATTACGAACGTAACCAAGAAGGAAGGCAAGGAAGCGCCGCCCCGATTGTTCGACCTGACCTCCTTGCAGGTGGAATGTAACAAGAAGTTCGCTTATTCCGCCGATGAGACATTGAAGATTATCCAGTCGCTCTACGAAAAGAAGGTCGCCACTTACCCGCGTGTGGATACTACTTTCCTTAGCGATGATATTTATCCCAAGTGCCCGGGCATACTGAAAGGGTTACGTGATTATGAAGCCTTTACGAAACCTCTGGAAGGAACCGTCCTGCTGAAGTCGAAGAAGGTGTTCGATAATTCCAAGGTCACCGACCACCATGCCATCATTCCCACCGGGCAATATCCTCAGAACCTGACAGACATGGAACGCCGGGTATTCGACCTCATTGCACGCCGCTTCATAGCCGTGTTCTATCCTGATTGTAAGTTTGCTACGACTACGGTGATGGGTGTAGTGGAAGAGATTGAATTTAAGGCTACCGGTAAACAAATTTTGGCTCCGGGGTGGAGAGTTCTCTTCGGCACTCCGGGTGTGCAGTCGCCGGAAGAGAAAGAGGAAAAGGCGGGCGATGAAGAGAAAGTGCTGCCGCAATTTGTAAAGGGCGAGAGCGGACCTCATGTCCCCAGTTTGTATGAGAAATGGACGCAGCCTCCTCGTCCCTATACGGAGGCAACCTTGCTGCGTGCTATGGAGACGGCAGGTAAGTTGGTAGATAACGATGAATTGCGCGATGCGTTGAAAGAGAACGGTATCGGTCGCCCGTCTACCCGTGCTGCCATCATCGAAACGCTCTTCAAGCGGAATTATATCCGCAAGGAGAAGAAGAACCTGATTGCCACACCTACCGGAGTGGAGTTGATTCAGATTATCCACGAAGAATTGCTGAAATCGGCAGAACTGACGGGTATCTGGGAAAAGAAACTGCGCGAGATTGAAAGAAAGACATACAATGCCGCCCAGTTCCTGGAAGAGCTGAAACAGATGGTTTCGGAAATTGTGATGAGTGTGCTTTCCGACAATACGAACCGGCATATCACGATTGAGCAAGCGGTTCAGGAAGCATCGGCCACCGGCAAGAAGCGGGGCGGGAAAACGGCTAAAGAACAAACGGAACCGAAGCCCAAACGGGAAAGCAAACCGCGCAAGAAGAAAACAGAGGCAAAGGCGGATACACCGGTGACGGAAGGACAACCCTGTCCGTTGTGTGGGAAGGGTACAGTGATCAAAGGAAAGACAGCTTACGGATGTTCCGAATGGAGGAGTGGATGCACCTTCCGTAAGCCGTTTGAATAGCTCCCGGTAAGTTATGCGAACGTATATACATAAGTCGTTCTACTCTCTTCTGGTTTGCCTCCTGCTGTTCTCTTCCTGCGGGGCGGGACGGAGCCTGAAGCAAGCGGAACAGAGTTATGCCCAGGGAGAATATTTCGATGCAGCCCGGCATTATAAGCAGGCTTATGCCCGTACCTCCCCAAAAGACCGTCCGCGCCGTGCCGTTCTGGCTTATAAACAGGGCGACTGCTACCGGCGCATAAACTATACGCTGAAAGCCAAAGCGGCTTATGCGAATGCCGTTCGTTACCATTATCTGGACACTGTAGCTCATTTCTACTTGGCAGAGATGCTCCGTAAGAATGGGGAATATGCCGCCGCCATACCTTATTATGAGAACTACCTTACTTATGCGCAACGTCTTTCCGACAACAGGAAGCCCGCAAACATCAGAAAGGAGGTAGCCGACACACTAGCATCGGCAGGACTTGCTTCCTGCCGGCTGGCGCAAGAGTGGAAAAAACATCCCACCCGCCACATCGTGAAGCGTGTTCCGGTCTTCGCCTCCCGCCGTAGCGATTATTCCCCCATGTATGCAGGTGATGATGCCGGGATCTTATACTTCACCTCTACCCGCAATGAAGCGAAGGGGACCGACCTGAACGGCATCACCGGAATGAAGAGTGCCGATATATTCCATTCCAAGCAGAATGAAAAGAAACAGTGGCAGAAGCCTGAGCCGCTTGCTTCCGAAGTGAACAGCGAGTTTGAGGACGGTGCCTGCTCTTTTTCGGCAGACGGCAAGACGATGTATTTCACCCGTTGCCGGACATTGCCCGATGCGCCTGCCTATGCCGAGATTTACGTTTCCCAGCGTGCCGGTGCCGAATGGGGGGCGCCCCAGAAGTGCGTTATAATGAATGATACCCTTTCATCGGTAGCCCATCCGGCTCTCTCTCCGGCAGGCGACTACCTCTATTTTGTATCGGATATGCCGGGTGGTTACGGTGGTTTGGACGTGTGGCGTATCAATGTAACTCGTGACGGCTGGGGGTATGTGGACAATCTGGGTCCCGAAATCAATACCTCCGGTAACGAAATGTTCCCTTCTTTTGCACCGGACGGAACGCTCTACTTCTCTTCCGACGGACATCCCGGAATGGGTGGGTTGGATATCTTCCGTGCAGTCCGGGACACCTTGACCGATAAGTGGCACGTGGAGAATATGCGTTCTCCTGTCAATTCTCCGGCAGATGATTTCGGCATGACCTTCGAACCGGAAGCACCCAATCGGGGTTTCTTTTCTTCCAATCGTGGCGACGCACGGGGATGGGATCATATTTTCAGTTTCGAGTATCCCGAAGTGCATCATGTGCTGAAAGGACTGGTGTACGATAAGGAAGGTGATGCATTACCCAGTGCCCTTGTCACACTGGTAGGCGACGATGGCACTTACCTGAAAATCAATGTCAAGAAAGACGGTACTTTCACCCAGGAGCTGAATCCGGGACACCGTTATGCCTTGTTGGCTTCTTGCCGTGGTTATCTGAACAGCCGGGAAGAGATGCGGACGGAGAATGTGGATGAAAACCGGCACTATCAGTTGGAGTTTGCTTTGGCTTCCATCACCCGCCCGGTACTGATAGAGAATATTTTCTACGAGTTTGACCGTGCCGATCTGACACCAGAGTCTGCCGTGGCTTTGGATGAACTGATAGCCCTGCTGAATGATAATCCGAGCGTCACTATCGAGTTGGCGTCACATTGCGACTATAAGGGGAATGATGATTACAACTTGCGCTTGTCGCAACGTAGGGCGGAATCGGTGGTGCGTTATCTCATCAAAGGAGGCATAGACTCGGAGCGTCTGACTGCCAAGGGATATGGCGAACAACAACCGAAGACGGTCACCAGGTTTACGCTCCAGTCGGCACCCTTCTTGAAAGAGGGGGATGTTTTGACGGAAGAGTTCATAAAAAATCTCCCGCCGGAACAGCAGGAGATTTGTAATGCGGTGAACCGTCGCACGGAGTTCAAAGTCTTGCGGACGACCTATACGAAATGACCGGTTGTCATTCGTAGTTCAAGTGGAATACCGTTACGGCTTCGATTCCTTTCCGTAAGATATCCAGCGGCATGTTCTCATTGGGCGAGTGGATGGCATTTGACTCCAGTCCGAAGCCCATCAGTACGGTCTTGATGCCCAACACCTGTTCGAACGTAGAGATGATAGGTATGCTTCCTCCACGCCGTACGGCAAGCGGCTTTTTCCCGAACGCCTGTTCAAAACCCTTTTCAGCAGCCTGGTAGGCGGGCAGGGTGATGGGGCATACGTATCCTTGTCCGCCGTGCATGGGGGTGACTTTCACCTTCACGGTGTCCGGGGCGATGTTCATGATGTAGTCGGCAAACAGGCGCGATATCTTGTGATGGTCCTGATGGGGTACCAACCGGCAGGAAACTTTTGCCGTTGCTTTAGACGGGAGCACGGTCTTCGAGCCTTCGCCCGTATATCCGCCCCAGATGCCGCAGACATCAAACGAAGGACGGCAGCTGTTGCGTTCCAGTGTACTGTATCCCTTCTCGCCGGACAATGCATTTACACCGATGGCGGCTTTGTATTTCTCTTCATCAAACGGGATATGGGCTATCATGTCGCGTTCTGCCTGGGGCACTTCCTCTACGTCGTCATAGAAACCGGGCACTGTGATGCGTCCGTCTGCGTCTACTACCTGGGAAATTATGCCACACAGTACATTGATGGGGTTGGCAACGGCACCTCCGAAGTGTCCAGAATGCAGGTCACGGTTAGGCCCGGTAACTTCTATCTCCCAGTATGCCAGTCCACGGAGTCCGGTTGTCAGCGAGGGGAGGTCGGCACCCAGCATGCTGGTGTCCGATACCAAGATGACGTCTGCTTTCAGTAACTCTTTATGGGCTTGGCAGAAAGCTTCCAGACTGGGCGATCCGATTTCTTCTTCGCCTTCAAAGATGAATTTGATGTTATGCTTCAACAGACCGTGTTTTACCAGGTATTCGAATGCTTTTACTTGGATGAAGGCTTGTCCTTTGTCATCATCCGCACCGCGTGCCCAGATGCGTCCGTCCCGTATCTCCGGTTCAAAAGGTTCGCTTTTCCACAGTTCCAACGGTTCGGCGGGCATGACGTCGTAGTGGGCATATATCAGTACGGTCTTTGCTGCCGGGTCTACTATCTTCTGCCCGAACACAATCGGATTACCTGCCGACGGCATGACCACAGCTTCATCTGCTCCGGCTTCGAGCAGCAATTGTGCCCAGTGTTCTGCACATGTCAGCATGTAGTGGTGGTGATCCGGTTTCGCACTGATGCTCGGTATACGGATGAGGCTGAAAAGTTCTTCCAGCATTTTGGGTTCGTTCTCTGAGATGTATTTCTGTATTTCGTTCATAATAATATAAGGTGTGATAATTATTCTTTTATAATTGCGTGGTGCGATCTATCAGATAGAAGTCTAATATGGTCAGTGCCGCCATGGCTTCAACGATGGGGACGGCTCGCGGCAATACACACGGGTCGTGGCGTCCACGGGCTTTCAGGGTGGTATCCACGCCGTTAATGTTGACTGTGTGCTGTTCCATGAGCACGGTTGCTACGGGCTTGAATGCTACACGGAAGAAGATATCCTGTCCGTTGCTGATTCCGCCTTGTATGCCGCCTGAGTGGTTGGTGCGGGTTTCGATGTGTCCGCCATTGTTGAAGAAGACATCGTTCTGTTCCGAGCCTTTTTGCTTCAGTCCTTTGAAGCCGTCGCCGTATTCAAATGCCTTGGCGGCATTGATACTGAGCATGCCCGAGGCGAGTGCGGCATGCAACTTGCCGAATACCGGCTGTCCCAGTCCGATGGGGCATCCTTTGATGACACAGGTCACTACGCCGCCGATGGTGTCTCCCTCTTCTTTCACTTTGAGTATCAGTTCTTCCATCTCCTTTGCCTTATCCGGATCCGGGCAGCGGACAGGATTCGTATCGATCAGGCTGAGGTCGTAGGCAGTATAGTTCTCTTCCAGGCGGACCGAGCCTACCTGCGAGGTATAGGCCGTGATGCGTATGCCCAGTTGCCGGAGTGCCAGTTTGGCAAGGGCGCCGGCTACGACGCGTGAGATGGTCTCGCGTGCCGAAGAGCGTCCTCCGCCCCGATGGTCACGGATTCCATATTTCACCTTATATGTATAGTCTGCATGCGAGGGGCGGTACACCTCTTTCATATTGTCGTAGTCGTTGGAGTGCTGGTTTTGGTTCCATACGATGAATCCGATGGGGCATCCGGTCGATTTTCCCTCGAAGATACCCGATAAGAACTCCACTTTGTCTTCTTCCTTCCGTGCAGTGGTGATGGCAGACTGTCCGGGGCGGCGGCGGTTCAGTTCCGCCTGTACGAAATCCATATCAATGCGTATGCCTGCCGGAAATCCATCGATGACGCCTCCGATACCTTTGCCGTGCGACTCTCCGAAGCTGGTCAGGCGGAGGATGTTGCCAAATGAGTTGAACATAATCTTTTGCTTTAAAGGTTTATATATTAGGTTGATTCATGCCAAATCTTTTGCGTAAAAGTGGTTTGGATGCATAAAGATAAAAAATAGTTGTGGATTATTCTGCATCGGAGGGCGGAAATCTTACTTTTTTATTTTTTCAATGCGTCCTGATTGTAGTCTGTTTCGGCTGGACAAGGGTGAAGATAAAGTATTGCTCTACTTCTGCTTTTTTTATATCACTTTTTATCTCTCACATCTTTCACCTTTTTTAATAAATAGTTGGTTTATAGTGTGTTGTGGTGAAACATGGAGCCTAAAGGAGGAAATTGAAGTTTCAACGTTTGGTTTCAGCCGCAAGTTTCAGCTCAATTCTTTGTTAATCCAATTGTTAGTCCAAGGCTGAAAGAACTGAAGGATGAAATGTAGTATGCAAGAAAAGCAGGTGTTTATAGAGGCAGAATGAGAAGTAATGAAAAGCATCATAACATTACTTGTAATGCTACATAACATTACTTGTAATGCTCCATAACATTACTTGTTATACCTCATAACATTATTTGTTATATCTCATAACATTATTTGTTATATCTCATAACATTATTTGTTATATCTCATAACATTATTTGTTATTTCCTTGTCACCTTGTTGCCTTTTTTTTACGAAAGTTGAGCTTGCACTTTGGCGTACCTGAAGGTCACGTTTAGACTGCTAAACCTTAACATTAGATACTTAATCCTCTCTTTTGACCATAAGGACATTTGTTTGTCGTTATTCAAGATGTTTCACCATAAATGTCTGTATAATATATGATTAACGGTTGGGTGAAAGATGTGAGGGATGAAATACGATGTTTTTTGGTTCTTCGTCACTTTTGGGGCAGTTCATGTGTTAAAGCTAGTAAATTTATTGCCTAACAAGGTAATGCTTGTCCTATTGAACATGTGTCTTTTGATAGCTTTAATTTTATTCCCTTAAATAAGCTGGTATAGTCTATAGATAAAGGTGTTTAGTATATTTTACTGCCCCAAAAGTGACGAAGAACCTGTTTTTTCTACTGTATAGTGAAATCTTATCCGTACATTCTATTACATTATGCAGTATTGATTACCTTTACACCGTAATTTAGTCTATCCATTAGGGCGAAATCTCCATAAATAAACAGGAAAAATCGTCCTTCTTCTTAAAAAAAGAACAGCAAAACTTTAGAATAGACCTTGCATGTTGTATTTAAAAGCTGTTACTTTGCACCCGAATTTTTGTATTTATTAAAAATATGTCTTTTCTCGATAGAGTGAGAGAAACAGACTGATTAAATTTAGAAAATTATGAAAAAAAGTTTGTTTTACTTGGTTGCACTGATTTGTTCAGTGAGTTTGTTTACTTCCTGTAAGGATGACGATGATGATATTATCAACAGCCCTTGGACAGGAACTTATGAATTGGCAGATTATACGGCTGTAGATTATACATGGTCTGAGACGGAAGTGAAGAATTGGCCAGCTACAAGTGCATTGTATACAGATTGGCAGTTTACAGGTATCGATGCTTATCCGGAATTTTTGTCTGCATTGTTTAGACATTTGGGAGGAGCTATTTTGCCTCAAGTTTTGAATACAATCACTTTAGATAACAGAGGAAACATTATAGCTGATTATGTCGATAAACCAGAAGTGGTAATGGATCCCAGTTCAATAATGGGTATATTCTTTGGTAGTGGATTTCCTACAGCAAGTGATGTAAAGACTAATTTTGCTACAAGTGGTTTTTCCACTTCTCCTAAGGGGCTTGCTACTTGGAGTGAAAGCAATGGGAAATTTACTGTGAAACTGGATATTCAAGCTATTTTGGGAACTGCAACAGGAGAGGATGTCAGTGGCTTGGGTGATATTATAAATACTGTGTTGAATTCAGATCCTGCCACTATAAAGGCTTTGCTGGGTAATATGCTTGGTGCTGACATTAGCGGCATTCAAGATGCTACTATCAACCAGTTGTTGGGTTGGGTGAAAAACGGTGTCCCCATGAATATAAAGACAGCTGCAAACGGGCATGTTTATATCTATTTGGATAAAAGTGCTTTTGACAATTTGTTTACGTTGCGTGAAACAGGTGAGATTAATGATTTTGGAGATCCGGAAATGATAAATGATTTAATGATTTTGTGGGGGGCATTGAGTAGTGCTGGAATAATACCACAAGAAGCTGTAGCAGCTGGACTTTTCATTAATATGATGGGAGCATACTGGAGCGTTACTACAAGTTTTGAATTGGGATTGGATTTGGTGAAAATCTAAAATAGGATTAAAGGATTTTACTAATTTAATGATATTTGTGCTCGGTATTATATCCAATAGTACCGGGCATGTTTTTTATAGAAATCTGTCTGATATTTAGCATAAGGAAGGCGAAAAGTAGAAAAAATACTTATTTTTTTGCAGTGATAGATGTTTTTTCGTAATATTGTCTTTTGTAAATGTGTGAATGCATGCGAAAAGAGAAAATCAAAGTTCAAAAAATGAGAATGAAAGTATGAACGAATCCATTTATATAAAAGACATAGGACCTCTTCGTCATATTGAATTGGATGACATAAAGCCGCTTACTATTATTATAGGAGAGTCGGCAAGTGGAAAAAGTACATTGATGAAGATACTTGCGCAGTTCCGTTACTTTTATAAGATGGCTGTGATAAGTTCGTGGCTGAAGAACGCTAATGTAAAAGGTACTTATTTTGAAAACGAAGTATCTGAATATTGGAAACGTGCAGGACTGGAAGAAATGTTGAAACCTTCGTCTGCTGTGCTTTATAGGGTCAAAGTCAATGGAAACAGTTATGAGCTCAGTTATAAGAACGGAATTCTATCGGCATTTCCCGTTATACCGAACGAAGACCTGCAATTCTTTAAGATTTCGTTTATCTCAGAGAACCGCAGTGTAATACCCGACTGGAGTAAAAATGGTGCATCCAATGCCGGCTTCGGTGCCAAACTCGGATTTTATTTCCACGAAACATTCCACGATTTTAATAAGGCGACCGACATGCTGCAAGATATTCCTTTGGAACATTTGGCTATGCGTTTGCAGGTAACCAAAGAAGGTGGCAAGAAAAGATATACAATAAAACCGGATGACGGCAGCTATACTCCAATGAAACTGGAGAACGCTTCTTCGGGAGTACAGACTTCTTCATCACTGGTGACTATTTCCCAATATATGGCGCATCATTTCTCGTTTAAGGATGCTTTCAAACGTGCTACTTTCGACTTCCTGTACAATTCTGACAGATTGGAAGAGTTTAATTCCAGCTTTGACATCTCGAAGATGAAAAGATGGGTGCATTTGCATGCAGAAGAGGCGGAACTATGTCTGTTCCCAGATGCACAGCGTGCTTTGGTTGATGCTTTGGTGAAAATTTGCTTCATCAACCATGAGGAAGATCGGCAATTGACGTTGATGGTCACAACTCACAGTCCGTATATCATCAATCACTTGAATGTAATGTTGCGTCGCCACCGATACCATTCGGAGAAGCCTGGCATAGAATCTGAAAAATTGGGCGTATTTCGAATCAAAGACGGTACTTTGCAGGATTTAGTGGGAAGGGACATGCATACGGGAGAGGTCGTTATAAACACACTCGACATGTCCGAAACGATGAGGGATATCTACCAGGAGTATATGGCATTGACCGGAACGGAAGACAGGAAGCTGTGATGAAAGATTTGTTAGAGAAAGACTTTATTAGGCATTATGGTGTTGTCCGGATGGTTAAAGTCAATGCTGTTAGCTATAATGCTGACTTTACCTTGAGTGATGAAAAAGCCTGTATTGCTTGTGTAAAGAAAGGGGTGGATACAGTTTGCAATAAGCACGAGGTGGTTAAGTTTGGATGTGAGGGGAAGGAGGCTATTGTGATAGATTATGAAGGATTCATCAACAGTTTGGCTGGAACCAAGGCGGGAACTGGAAGGAAGTGCGATAATATCGTATATACATCGGACAAGGAAAAATTTTTGTTGAATGAATTGACGTGTTCACAATCCAAATATATAGAGGCATATACTGCAAATGGAAAAGACCAGCCGGGTAAACGTGCTACTGCTGTAAAGCAGCTCAATGAAGCGATAGGTAAATTGTGTGCCGTACCTGCAATAGATACATTTATCCAATCGTTTAATCAAAATGTGGGATTGTTTGCTTATAGATTGAAGCCTATGTCTGCTGTCGAAAAAGAGCAAGACAATAAGGCTGTGGAGGCTATTCGTGATTTTCTTCTACCATTGTCTGCTACTCCAATGATACAGACTGATAAAGGGCTGGATAAAGGGTTTGTATTTGTACAAATGATGTATCCTGATGTCTATTATTTGTGATTTATTATAAATCATCTTATATATTGAATAAAGCAATCCATTTGCACATAAATGTAGTTAAGAATAATATTCAGGTAAATATTTTCTATAAAATAAGAATCTCCTGACTTAGAACTTAAGGCAGGAGATTCTTATTTATGGTTATATGGTTATCTCAATATGTTTCTGACTGTTTAGAACGAATATCCGAATCCCACATTCAGGTAAATGGGATACATAGCGAAAGTAATGGTATTGAAATCTTTCTGGAAAATATCATTCAAGCCCCAAGTCAGGTCAGCGTAAACGTTCAGATGCTTGAAAGCTCGCCATTCTCCGCCGAACTGTATTCCCCATTGGAATTTGCGCAACTCATGAGAAAAGTCGTACGTTGCAACGCTTTCTCCACTGAAATTAACCCGTGAACCGGTTGGGTCAGGAGTGCGAAGATGTCCCTCGTAAACATGTCCAGAGAAATCACCTTCGAGCAGGTAAGACAGGTAAGGACCGGCAACCAATTTCCAGCGGTTGCTGATTTTGTAGTTAGCCAATATGGGAACTGTCAGATAGGAGTTCTTGACTTTGGTCTTGACTCCTCCAGTCCACAGACCTTCCAATTCACCACCGTTATTATTGATAATCTTCATACCATAATTCTTGACTGTGGCTTCTGTGGTCATGTTCTTGTTTTCTAATCGCAGTCCTAAAGTCAATCCCCATACCTTGTTCTTATTCAGCCACTTGGTTGCATTACCTTCGATAGAGATAGCCATGCCGGGAGCATAACTGTCTATTTTGCGTATTTCTTTGGGAAGTGGTAGCGGGGAAGTACCACCGATGCTGAAGCCTGCTTTCAATGAATATTCCCAACCGTGGAGATAAGACTGGATAATGCTCTGCGTCCGATCTTCTTGGGCGTTAGCGCATGTGGTTCCTACTATCGACAATAGTAACGTAATAAAAATAATGCTATATTTCTTCATAATCATTCTCCTTTTTAGTTCTCTTCGCAACTTAGTTCGACTTCATCTATGTATAGTGTGCTTCCTACTGCTCCTTTGAAGTAGTCTCCATATACGCTGGAAGAAAATACTATACCCAGTTTATACTTACCCTCCTGAAGTTTTTGTTCGTTAATCGTCTTGCCATTTTGGGGTTCGAATGGAATTTTAAATTCGGTCCATTGGTCAGTCTCTAATGCATCTTCGGCTTTTAATTGCGCTAAATAGACCAGCTTGTCCGAAGTCCTGGCATTAGTTCCGTCCAACATGAAGGAGTTGTCTTCCGCCTCGTACATGATAGCATAAATGTCAAACCGGTCTTTCTCGCCACTCTGAACTTCTCCGTTCGCAGTGTAGACGGGGCCAGCTTTGTACTTGTAATATCCTTTTAGTTCTTTGGGATGCTTATAGAACTGGAAGCCGAAAGTCGTAGCTTTCAAGGCTCCTTCTTGTCCGGCTAAAGCCTTGCTTACATCAAAGTTGCCGATAAACAGGTTTCCGGCGGCAATATACATCTTCACCATTGCACCGAAACTACCCGTATCTTTGGTCTCCAGTTTGACGCACTTACCGTTGTATCCGCCGCCTACGTGTACGGTAGGATAATCAGTAGGATTATTAGTCATACCGGTCAATGCGAATCCCGGATTACCACTGGACCATTGCAAAACTTTTGATACACCTTGCGAAGTGCTGGGCGCAAATTCATAGAGGATATGATAAGGAGTTTTTTCAGTGTCCAACAGCCTCTCGAAGTGATAGCTGGTAGGCAATTCGGTCGGTTTGATATTGATGGTGTAGGTGGGTTGATATTCCCCGTCTTCAGAGGTCACGGTAAACATGCGTGAGTTACCCTCTTCGCTAAAGTTGTAGAAATTATCACTGTCACCTTCTTTGCTACTGTTTGGCTTGATGGTAGCTCCTTCCGGTAAGGTAAATATTAACTCTTGTTTGGCAAGGTTTGCTCCTTGGTGTACATAGACATCGACTATTTTTTCGTCTGGATTGATATTTGCCAATTGTACATCGGCACCTGTACAACCATCAATGGCAGCTTCAGAATTAAGTGCTTCCTCTTGTATGCAAGAAGACAACACCAGTGTCACGAAGAAATACGAGGTTAGCGTTTTAATCTTCATTTCATTCAGTTTTGGTTATTAATAATGTAAAAACTCGGCCACAAAGTTAAGTTTCTTTTTTTGAAATAGAAGACTTTGCATCCATATTAAAAACATTTTTTCTAAATTTGTCTCCATTAAAAAGAATTATGAAAATGATACCGGACATAGAAAGAAAACAGATTATAGACCTGATACATCGGGAGGTGGTTCCTGCTATTGGGTGTACGGAGCCGATTGCAGTGGCGTTATGTGTGGCTAAAGCGACGGAAACATTGGGAGTGAGACCGGAAACGATCAGCGTACTGCTAAGTGCCAATATCCTGAAAAATGCGATGGGCGTAGGCATTCCGGGAACAGGAATGATAGGTCTGCCCATTGCGGTTGCGTTGGGAACACTGGTCGGAAAATCGGAATACCAGTTGGAAGTACTGAAAGATAGTACCCCTGAAGCAGTGGAAGAGGGGAAACGTTTCATTGAAGAAAAGCGGATACACATATCTTTGAAAGAGAATATCGAAGAGAAATTGTATATCGAAGTCTGTTGCGAAGCCCTCGGCGAACGGGCGGTTGCCGTAATTGCCGGAGGGCATACCTCTTTTATGTATATAGAACGCAATGGAGACATCCTCTTGCAGAAAAAGCATGATGCAGGTAGCAAAGAAGAGGCAGATGCAGTGGAACTGAACTTGCGGAAAGTGTATGACTTTGCCTTGAATGCTCCCTTGGATGAGATCCGATTTATTCTTGAAACCGCCCGCCTGAACAAAGTCGCTGCCGAACGTTCGTTTGAAGGAGAGTACGGTCATTGTTTAGGTAAGATGTTGCGCGGCACTTACGAGCATAAGGTGATGGGTGACAGTGTCTTCTCTCACATCCTTTCTTATACTTCCGGTGCTTGCGACGCCCGCATGGCAGGAGCCATGATTCCCGTAATGAGCAATTCGGGTAGCGGTAATCAAGGAATCTCCGCCACACTTCCTGTACTGGTGTATGCTGAGGAAAACGGAAAGTCGGAAGAGGAACTTATACGCGCCCTGATGTTGAGCCATCTGACAGTGATTTATATCAAGCAGAGCCTGGGACGCCTGTCTGCCTTATGTGGTTGTGTAGTGGCTGCCACCGGTTCCAGTTGTGGCATCACGTGGCTGATGGGTGGAAATTATGAACAAGTGTCATACGCCGTGCAGAATATGATAGCCAACCTGACAGGTATGATTTGTGACGGTGCAAAACCCAGCTGTGCCCTGAAAGTTACTACCGGTGTCTCTACTGCCATTCTCTCCGCCATTATGGCTATGGAAAACCGTTGTGTGACCTCTGTTGAAGGAATCATCGACGAAGATGTAGACCAAAGCATCCGCAACCTCACCAAGATAGGTTCGAAAGGAATGAACGAGACAGACAAGTTAGTACTGGAAATAATGACAACGAAAAACTAACGATTGAGTTAACAATTGACAATTACTCTCTCTTATTCTGTATGGTAATTGTCAATTGTTAATTGTCAATTCTTTAGTGGCATCCGCCTTCGCATCCATGTCCGTGGCTGCCGCATCCGTCGCCACAGTCGTCGCATCCGCAGCAACATCCGCCACCGCTCATCATGCGTGCTACTTCGGCCAATTCTTCGTTGGTTGCCGGACGGTTTTCCACGACTTCGCCCACGAAGTTCAGGTCGCAACCAGCCAACGGGTGGTTCATGTCCATAACTATGATGTCTTCTTTTACTTCTACCACGACGCCATTCACCTGCTGTCCTTCGGAGGTGATCAGAGGAATCAAGTTACCCGCAACGACACGTTTGCTATCGAACTTACCATCCACTTCGAAGATGTGCTTCGGCAGGTCGATCACGTGTTCTTCATCATATTCGCCATACGCATCGGCGCAAGCGATCGTGAAGTCAAACTTATCGCCGGCATTCAGGTCTTTCACTTGATTTTCGAAAGTATCCAAGGTCAGTCCCAAACCGCTGATGAACTGGAACGGATGTTCGGCAGTCGCTTCTTCGGTGAAGTCCTTAGTGTCGTTCTCTATAGCATATAATTTATAGGCTACGGTGATGTACTTGTTTTCTACTGTTTCCATATCTTATTTAATAAATTAGTGTTTTCTTCTTAACCAATTAATGCTTTTTCTCATTAGAAAGTGCCAAAGGTACGAAATAAATCCGGTTCAGTCGATAAAAATTGAAAATAGCGAACCGAAATGGAAAATTTCTTGTCTGCACGGAGAAACTACGGAGAATCTACGGAACAGAAGCGAACAGGATATGGACAGGATAGCGTACAGACCGTGTCCGGAGATAGGTATGTTTGCCTGTTTGGACTTTAGTAAGTGATAAAATCGGATTTTAAGGCAGTTTTTTCTTACGATTAATCATATTTATCTCATTTTTTTCTTCAAATTGTTTGGAGTTTATAAAAAAGCCCTTACCTTTGCAGCACAATTAATGAAAACAATAAAGTCAATCGAATTATGAATCTACATACATCTATTAACCTGGCAGTCTTGCACATTATTCGCGTCGTGGTCTTGGAATCGAGAGCGTGAGAAAGGTTGTTGTATGTATTCGTACGTTAAGATATTCGTTTAAAAGCCTTTCTCACGATGCGTGAGGGAGGCTTTTTGATTAAAAGGAGATTTGAAGATGAAACATCAGTTACGTAGTTCGTTCAGCACGCAAGGTCGTCGTATGGCAGGAGCCCGTGCGCTGTGGGTGGCAAATGGCATGAAGAAAGAACAGATGGGCAAACCCATCATTGCGATAGTCAATTCGTTTACGCAGTTCGTTCCCGGACATGTGCATCTGCATGAGATAGGCCAGCAGGTGAAAGCCGAAATCGAGAAGTTGGGCTGCTTTGCCGCCGAGTTCAATACAATAGCTATTGACGACGGTATAGCGATGGGGCACGACGGTATGCTCTATTCACTTCCCTCGCGCGACATCATTGCCGACAGCGTGGAGTACATGGTGAATGCGCATAAGGCCGATGCGATGGTCTGCATCAGCAATTGCGACAAGATCACTCCGGGCATGCTGATGGCTGCCATGAGGCTGAACATCCCTGCGGTGTTCGTTTCGGGCGGTCCGATGGAGGCGGGCGAATGGAACGGACGGCATCTCGATCTGATCGATGCGATGGTGCAGTCGGCAGACCAGAGCGTGAGCGACGCTGATGTGGCGCAGATAGAACAGCACGCCTGTCCCTCGTGCGGCTGCTGTTCGGGCATGTTTACGGCAAACTCGATGAACTGCCTGAACGAGGCTATCGGGCTTGCACTGCCGGGCAATGGAACCATTGTGGCTACTCATGCCAACCGTGCGCAGCTCTTCAAGGATGCCGCCAAACTAATTGTGGAGAATGCTTATAAATATTATGAAGAGGGAGACGAAAGCGTGCTTCCGCGCAGCATTGCCACTCGTCAGGCTTTCCTGAATGCCATGACGTTGGACATTGCGATGGGAGGGTCGACCAACACTGTGCTCCATCTGCTGGCTGTGGCACACGAAGCGGGCGTCGACTTCAAGATGGATGACATCGACATGCTGTCGCGTAAAACGCCCTGCCTCTGCAAGGTGGCTCCGAACACACAGAAGTATCATGTTCAGGACGTGAACCGTGCCGGTGGCATTATCGCCATTATGGGCGAGTTGGCTCAAGGCGGACTGGTGGATACGGCAGTGAACCGTGTGGACGGCATGACCTTGGGCGAAGCCATCGACAAGTTCGGCATAACCAGCCCGAATGTCTGCGAAGAAGCCATCAAAAAGTATAAGAGTGCCGCCGCCGGAAAGTTCAACTTAGTCTTGGGCTCGCAGGAGGCTTACTATAAAGAACTGGACACTGACCGTGCCGAAGGCTGCATCCGCGACTTGGGACATGCTTACAGCAAAGATGGCGGACTTGCCGTGCTGAAGGGAAACATTGCCCAGGACGGTTGCGTGGTGAAGACGGCAGGTGTAGACGAGAATATCTGGAAGTTCACCGGTCCCGCCAAGGTGTTCGACTCGCAGGAAGCAGCCTGCGAAGGCATTCTAGGCGGAAATGTGGTCAGTGGTGATGTGGTGGTCATCACCTACGAAGGTCCGAAAGGCGGTCCGGGTATGCAGGAGATGCTTTATCCGACCTCGTACATCAAGTCGCGCCATTTGGGCAAGGAGTGTGCGCTGATCACGGACGGACGTTTCAGTGGAGGCACCTCCGGACTGAGTATCGGGCACATCTCGCCCGAAGCGGCCGCCGGTGGCAACATCGGCAAGATTCAGGATGGAGACATCATAGAAATCAACATCCCCGAACGTACCATCAACGTGCGGCTGACGGACGAGGAACTGGCTGCACGCCCGATGACCCCTGTCACCCGCCAAAGGGAAGTATCGAAGAGCCTGAGGGCGTATGCCAGCATGGTAAGCTCGGCAGACAAAGGAGCAGTAAGGCTGATTTAATTGACAATTGATAGTTGACAATTGGTTGTTGGGAATTGATAGGGCATGGTTGATCATGGATATTTACTATTTGATAGCGCATGCTGGAGAGTTTAATTTGAAATAGGAAGATAATGAAAGATATGATAACAGGAGCTGAGGCATTGATGCGTTCGCTGGAACATCAGGGAGTAAAGACTATTTTCGGTTATCCGGGTGGTTCTATTATGCCTGTATTCGATGCCTTGTACGACCATCGGAAGACATTGAATCATATTTTGGTCAGGCACGAGCAGGGAGCAACCCATGCCGCACAAGGTTTTGCACGTGTGTCGGGTGAAGTGGGGGTATGCCTTGTGACCAGTGGACCCGGTGCCACGAACACGATAACCGGTATTGCGGACGCGATGATAGACAGTACTCCGATGGTGGTTATTGCAGGGCAGGTAGGTACCGGATTTTTGGGCACTGACGCTTTTCAGGAAGTAGACCTGGTAGGCATCACGCAACCCATCTCCAAGTGGAGCTACCAGATACGCAATGCGGAAGATGTGGCTTGGGCAGTAGCCCGCGCCTTCTACATCGCAAAGAGCGGACGCCCCGGACCGGTGGTATTGGATTTTGCCAAGAATGCACAGGTCGACAAGACCGAATATACACCTGTCAAATTAGACTATATCCGCAGCTATCAGCCTATACCCGAAATGGATATGCAGGCTGTCGGTCAAGCAGCCGAGCTGATCAATAACGCCCAACGCCCGCTCGTATTGGTGGGGCAGGGTGTCGAACTGGGCGGTGCGCAGCAGGAACTTCGCGCTTTCATCGAGAAAGCAGGTATGCCTGCCGGATGTACCTTGTTGGGACTTTCGGCATTGCCCACCGAGCATCCCCTGAACAAAGGCATGCTGGGCATGCATGGTAACCTCGGACCTAATATCAACACCAACAAGTGTGACGTGCTCATTGCCGTAGGCATGCGTTTCGACGACCGTGTGACCGGAAAGCTGGACACGTACGCCCGACAGGCGAAAATCATCCATTTCGATATTGACCCCGCCGAGATAGACAAGAACGTAAAGACGGATGTCGCCGTGCTGGGCAATTGCAAGGAGACTCTTGCCGCTGTCACCGAATTGCTTAAACCCGCCACCCATCAGGAGTGGCTGGACAGCTTCCGGACTTATGAGGAGGTAGAGAACGAGAAAGTAATCCGTCCCGAACTCCATCCGGCGGGTAAGTCACTGAGCATGGGAGAGGTGGTACGCGCCGTGAGCGAGGCGACGAACAACGAAGCCATATTGGTGACCGACGTGGGACAGAACCAGATGATGTCCGCCCGTTACTTCAAGTTCAGCAAGGAGCGTAGCATTGTCACCTCCGGCGGATTGGGTACGATGGGTTTCGGGCTTCCTGCTGCCGTCGGTGCCACATTCGGTCGCCCCGACCGTACGGTCTGCGTGTTTATGGGCGATGGCGGTCTGCAAATGAACATCCAGGAGTTGGGCACCGTCATGGAACAGAAAGCTCCCGTGAAGATTATCCTGCTGAACAATAACTTCCTTGGCAACGTACGCCAGTGGCAGGCGATGTTCTTCAACCGGCGCTATTCGTTCACTCCGATGGTGAATCCGGACTACATGAAGATAGCTTCCGCCTACGACATCCCTTCGCGACGTGTGACTTCGCGCGAAGAGCTGAAAGGCGCGATAGAGGAGATGCTTGCCACGGACGGACCTTTCCTGCTGGAGGCTTGCGTGATAGAAGAGGGCAATGTGCTGCCGATGACGCCTCCGGGCGGTTCGGTCAACCAGATGCTGTTGGAGTGCTGACATGCCGCTCTTACTGTTTGATTCAACATGCTTAAATCTTCATTTTTTTTCATTTGATATGGATAAGAAACTATATACGATAATCGTTCATTCAGAGAACTTTGCCGGTTTGCTGAATCAAGTGACGGCCGTATTTACCCGCCGCCAAATCAATATCGAGAGCCTGAATGTATCGGCATCCTCCATCAAAGGGGTACATAAGTACACCATCACCGCGTGGACGGACCGGAACACCATCGAGAAGGTGACCACACAGATTTCCAAGAAGATAGACGTGTTGCAGGCGCACTACTTCACCGATGATGAAATCTATCAGCACGAGATTGCACTCTACAAAATCACTACCCCTACGCTGGAGGAGAAACCCGAAGTGTCGAAGGTGATCCGTAAGTACAGTGCGCGTATCGTGGAGGTGAACGCTGTCTTTTCCATCGTAGAGAAGAACGGAATGAGCGAGGAGATCACCAACCTTTATGAAGAACTGCGTGCGCTGGATTGCGTGCTCCAGTTCGTGCGTTCGGGGCGCGTGGCTATCACGACCAGTTGCATTGAGCGCGTAAACGAATATCTGGCGGACCGCGAAGCCAAGTATAATCGGAAAAGAGAGAAGGAGCAGGACAATGGACAGGAATGACAAGATAGGAAAGTATAAATTCGTAGCAGAGCCTTTTCACGTAGATTTCACCGGCAGGCTCACGATGGGCGTGCTGGGCAATCATTTGCTGAACTGCGCCGGTTTTCATGCCAGCGATCGTGGCTTTGGTATCGCTACGCTGAACGAGGACAATTATACGTGGGTGCTTTCGCGCCTTGCCATCGAATTGGACGAGATGCCTTATCAATACGAAGACTTCACCGTCTGGACGTGGGTGGAGAATGTCTACCGCCTCTTCACCGACCGTAACTTCGCCCTGTTCGACAAGGAGGGACGGAAGATAGGCTATGCGCGTTCCGTGTGGGCTATGATCAACCTCAATACCCGCAAGCCTGCCGACCTGCTGGCTCTGCACGGGGGGAGCATCGTGGACTACGTGTGCGACGAACCTTGCCCTATCGAGAAGCCTTCGCGCATCAAGGTCTCCGCTTCCGAGCCGGTAGCCGCACTGAAGGCGAAGTATAGCGACATTGACATCAACGGTCATGTGAACAGCATCCGCTACATAGAGCACATCATGGACCTGTTTCCGATAGAGCAATACCGCGAGCAGCGCATCCGCCGGTTTGAGATGGCTTACGTGGCAGAGAGCTACTATGGCGACGAACTCACCTTCTACAAAGAAGAGGCAGAGGACGGGTCATTCAACATCGAAGTGAGAAAGAACGGCGCAGAAGTGGTCTGCCGTTCGAAAGTGATATTTACAGCGAAATAAATATATTAATTAATTAGGTTGGCGCAAGCCACAAATAAAAACAATTATAAAGAAAATGGCACAGATGAATTTTGGAGGGGTTACAGAGAACGTAATCACTCGTGAAGAATTTCCTTTGGAAAAAGCTCGTGAGATTTTGAAAGATGAGACAATCGCAGTAATCGGCTACGGTGTGCAGGGACCGGGACAGGCATGCAACTTGCGTGACAACGGTTTCAACGTAATCGTCGGCCAGCGTCCGGGCAAGACTTACGAAAAGGCTATAGCAGACGGATGGGTTCCGGGCGAGACATTGTTCGGTATCGAAGAGGCTTGCGAGAAGGGGACTATCATTATGTGTCTGTTGTCTGATGCAGCTGTCATGTCTGTATGGCCTACTATCAAGCCGTATCTGACCGCAGGCAAGGCACTCTACTTCTCTCATGGTTTTGCTATCACGTGGAGCGACCGTACGGGTGTAGTTCCTCAAGAAGATATTGATGTGATCATGGTGGCTCCCAAGGGCTCGGGTACTTCATTGCGTACCATGTTCCTCGAAGGCCGTGGCTTGAACTCTTCTTATGCTATCTATCAGGACGCTACGGGCAAGGCTATGGACAGAACCATTGCATTGGGTATCGGTATCGGTTCAGGTTATCTGTTTGAGACGACGTTCGTTCGTGAAGCTACTTCCGATCTGACCGGTGAGCGCGGCTCGCTGATGGGTGCTATTCAGGGATTGCTACTGGCTCAATATGAAGTGTTGCGTGAAAACGGACATACACCGTCGGAAGCATTCAACGAAACCGTGGAGGAGTTGACACAGTCGTTGATGCCGCTGTTTGCCAAGAATGGTATGGACTGGATGTATGCTAATTGTTCCACTACTGCCCAGCGCGGTGCATTGGACTGGATGACGCCGTTCCACGATGCTATCAAACCGGTGGTTGAGAAACTCTATGCAAGCGTCAAGTCCGGTAATGAAGCTCAGATTTCTATCGACAGTAACTCTAAGCCCGATTACCGCGACAAGCTGAACGAAGAACTCCGCCAGCTGCGCGAGAGCGAAATGTGGCAGACTGCCGTTACCGTTCGTAAGTTGCGTCCGGAGAATAACTGATCCGTATAGTTGGGTATCTGAAATAGAAAGCCTGTTTAATTTCCGTTCAGCGGAGATTAAACAGGCTTTTTGTTTATCGGAAGAAGTTGGCTGTATTCGGGCGTTATGATACACCATCAGCAGTCTGTTCGTTCTCTTGATTATGCTCCGTTGAAATCTCTTTGATATATTCAATCAGTTTCTGATAGAATTTATGCTGTTTCAGCGTGTCGGTATTTCCCAATATCACCAGTTTCATGCGCGCTCGCGTGATGGCTACGTTCATTCGTCGCAGGTCGTTGAGGAAACCTATCTGCCCCTCTTCATTGGCACGCACGAGGCTGATGAATATGACATCCTGCTCCTGTCCCTGAAAGCCGTCTACAGTATTGACGGTGAATAGGCTGCGATAGGGGCGCAGGGCGGCACTGGTCTTTATCTTGTTCCTCAGGTACTGCACTTGCGCCTTGTAGGGCGAGATGATGCCGAAGTCTATCCTTTCGTCCAGAATGCGGTGTCCGCCGATGCGTTGTATATAAGCTTCCAGCTCGTTCAGCAGCAGATGTGCCTCTTCGCGGTTTATGCGCCCGTGGGTCTCACCGACAAACTCCTCTTTGAAGTCCATTTCCGAGGTGTCGATCCAGGTGATGGGGGTATCCCAGTCGAGGATACCTCGATGACGTATTTCGGGGGCGGCTTTCAGCTCTCCGCCATAAAACCACTGTGAAGGGAACTTCATGATTGTCTCATTCATGCGGTACTGGATTTTCAGTAGGGAGACAACGGAAGGTTTGTTTGTGACGATGCGTTCCATTAACGTCTGCTCCAGACCGGCGCGGGCGGCTTCGTAGCATTTTATGGTGGCGGGCAGCTGGCAATGGTCACCGGCAAGCACCACACGGTCCGCCTTTCGGATGGCTATCCAGCAAGCGGCTTCCAGCGCCTGGGCGGCTTCGTCGATGAAGAGAGTGCCGAAACGGCGACCGCTCAATACACGGTGGTTGCTGCTGACAAGGGTGGAGGCGATGACGTGCGCCGAGTCGAAGAGATCGGCATTGATCTGTATCTCCAGCTGGGTGGCACGGTCGCGCAGACGGCTCAGGCGGTTTCGCGCACTTTCGCGCTCTTCGTAACTGCCGCGGCGGCTGTTGGTTTCTCGTATGGCTTTGCGTATGCTCCACAGCTCGGCGTATGCGGGATGTCCTTCAAAGCGGCGTTCGTAGGTGAAAGAGAGCATCTTGTCGTTCACCCGTGTAGGGTTTCCGATGCGCAGGACATTGACGCCCCTGTCCACTAATTTCTCGCTGATCCAGTCTACGGCCGTGTTGCTTTGGGCACAGACCAACACTTGAGGCTCGCGGTGCAAAGTTTCGTAGATAGCTTCTACGAGAGTGGTTGTTTTTCCTGTTCCCGGAGGACCGTGCACAATGGCGACGTCCCGCGAACATAACACTTTGTTTACGGCACTCTCCTGCGTGCTGTTCAGCCAGGGAAAACGTACCGGATACAATTCGCGAAAGCCGGGTTTCAGCGTACCCAACATCGTGTCGCGCAATTCGGCAAGGCGATTTCCCTTGGCATGGAGTACATCGGAGAGGGCTTCGAACATCGTGCGGTAGGAGGTTTCGTCGAAGTAGAGTTGCACACCGAGGTTCTCCGCCGCCTGCACTTCCAAGACGGCACCCGCTCCAGGCATGACGACTACCATCCGCGTCTCGTCGGCATAGCTGACGGTACCTATTGAGGTCATATAACTGATTTTCCCTTCCCACGACTGCCGGAAAAAGCATACGGGGCGTCCGAACTCGAAGTTGTGTTCTATGTCCGTATCTTCGGTACGGGTGATTTCGATGACCAGTTGGTTCAGAGAATTATAGTAACTCCGTCCGGGCGTGGCAGGGTACCAGCAAAGCCCCTTTTTCACCTTGCGCGCCACACCTGTGTTTTCAGTCTGTCGTTTGAATTCTTCTTTCTCGTATTCATATTCCATACGTAGAAGCAGCTCCTGACGTTGCAGGTGGTCGGTCGGAGAGAGTAGCTTGTTATTCATATAGATAATGATAGATGATCACTTATTGTTCTGTTTTTCTGCAAAGGTAGTCAATCTTCTTCTTTACAATTCTCTTTTTCTTCTTTTTTCTATATCTTTGCCTGTTATTAGGTATAAGTTAATCAGTTAATCAGTTAACGAATTAACCAGTTATCCAGTTGACGAGTTGGTAAGTGAGGTAACTGTTTTGGGAACAGTAAAGAGTTTTCTCCTCGTCTCCTCGTCAACTGAAGCCTTGTTTATTAAATCATAAAATTAAGGGTATATGGATAAAGAAACTTTCGATCTGTTTCTAAGTGTGATGAGCCTCATTGCATTGTTTGTTTTTATTGCGCTTTATTTCATCAAGGCGGGTTATGGTATGTTCCGCACATCGTCGTGGGGATTTTCTATCAACAATAAACTGGCTTGGATGCTGATGGAAGCACCGGTGTTCGTGGTGATGGCTGTGCTTTGGTGGCATTCCGACCGCCGTTGTTCGCTTGTGCCGCTAATCTTCTTTCTACTGTTTCAGTTGCATTACTTCCAGCGCTCGTTCATATTTCCTCTGCTGATGAAGGGCAAGAGCCGGATGCCGATTGCTATAATGTTGATGGGTGTACTGTTTAATCTGCTGAACGGCTTCATGCAGGGTGAATGGCTGTTTTATCTGGCTCCTGAAACGCTTTATACAGCTGATTGGCTGACTACTCCCCAGTTTGTCTTGGGAGTATTGTTGTTTTTTACCGGAATGGCTGTCAACTGGCATTCCGATCACATCATCCGCCATTTGCGTAAACCGGGGGATACACGTCATTATCTGCCGTCGAAGGGAATGTACCGTTACGTCACCTCTGCCAATTACTTTGGCGAAATCATGGAATGGGCAGGATGGGCAGTACTGACCTGGTCGCTTTCAGGTCTCGTATTTCTGTGGTGGACTGCCGCCAATTTGGTTCCGCGCGCCAATGCCATCTGGCACCGCTACAAAGAGGAGTTCGGCAATGAAGTAGGGACAAGGAAACGCGTTCTTCCTTTCATCTATTGACAATTGATAATTGATAATTGACAGTTGATAATTGATAGATAAGTGTTGTTGGTTGGTAAGTTTGTCATTTTGAATAGTTAATAACTGTCAGATAATGAATCGTAGAGTAGATTATAAATTATAAATATTAAAATTCAATCTTCATGAGCAAATTGTTTACTCCTGTTACTTTCGGTCCGTTGACCTTGCGTAACCGTACGATTCGTTCGGCTGCGTTCGAGAGTATGTGTCCGGGTAACGTTCCTTCGCAGATGCTGCTCGACTATCATCGTTCCGTAGCAGCCGGAGGAATAGGCATGACTACTGTGGCATACGCGGCAGTCACCCAAAGCGGACTGTCGTTCGACCGGCAATTGTGGATGCGTCCGGAGATCGTTCCTGGCTTGAGGGAACTGACTGACGCCGTGCATGCAGAAGGTGCGGCTGCGTCTATTCAGTTGGGACATTGTGGAAATATGTCGCATAAAAGTATTTGCGGAGTTACTCCCGTGGGAGCGTCTACCGGCTTCAACCTCTATTCGCCGACATTTGTGCGTGGGCTGAGGGCGGACGAACTGCCGGAGATGGCACGCGCCTACGCACGTGCTGTGAATTTGGCGCGTGAATCCGGTTTCGATGCAGTCGAGATACACGCCGGACACGGATATCTGATCTCCCAGTTCCTTTCTCCTTACACCAACCACCGCAAGGACGAGTTCGGCGGAACGTTGGAAAACCGTATGCGCTTTATGGATATGGTGATGGAAGAGGTGATGAAAGCAGCAGGAACCGACATGGCTGTGCTGGTGAAGATGAACATGCGCGACGGTTTCCGCGGAGGCATGGAGATAGACGAGACGATGCAGGTGGCAAAACGTCTGGAACAGTCGGGCGCACATGCACTGGTGTTGAGCGGAGGTTTCGTCAGCAAAGCGCCTATGTACGTGATGCGTGGTCAGATGCCTATCCGTTCGATGACGCACTATATGGATTGCTGGTGGCTGAAATACGGAGTACGGATGGTAGGAAAATGGATGATTCCGACCGTACCTTTCAAGGAAGCCTATTTCCTGGAAGATGCACTGAAGTTCCGTGCTGAAATCAAGATGCCGCTGGTCTATGTGGGCGGTCTGGTCTCTCGCGAGAAGATCGATGAAGTGCTGGACGACGGCTTCGAGGCAGTGCAGATGGCACGTGCATTGCTCAACGAACCAGGTTTTGTCAACCGGATGCGTGCGGAGGAGAAAGCGCGTTGCAACTGCAAGCACAGCAACTACTGCATTGCGCGGATGTATTCCATCGAGATGGCATGCCATCAGCACCTGAAAGAGGAACTTCCTGCCTCTTTGAAAAAGGAAATCAGTGACATAGAAGCTAAAGAAAACTGACACACTTGAATAGAGTATAATCTGTATGAATCAGAAACTTGCAATCATAACTGGGGCAGACGGCGGCATGGGAACAGAGATTACGCGTGCTGTGGCATCTGCCGGATATAAGATAGTCATGGCATGCCGCGATCCGCAGTCGGGAGAGAAAAAGCGACAGATGCTGATGCAGGAAACGGGAAACACGGCTATTGAGGTTTTACCTATAGACCTTGCTTCCTTGTCGTCCGTTGCCGCTTTTGCCGATAAGCTTCTTCAGCGTGGAGAGAAAGTCGCCTTGCTGATGAATAATGCGGGTACACTGGAAACTGCCCGCCGCATCACCGAAGACGGGCTGGAGCGTACAGTCAGCGTCAACTACGTAGGTCCTTATCTGCTCACCCGTAAGTTGTTGCCACTGATGGGCGAGGGGAGCCGCATCGTGAACATGGTATCTTGCACGTATGCCATTGGCAAACTGGATTTCCCGGATTTCTTCCAGCGCGGAAGGAAAGGGGCTTTCTGGCGTATCCCCATCTACGGCAATACGAAACTGGCTTTGTTGCTCTTCACCCTCTCGCTTGCGGAGCGGGTAAAGCAGCAGGGAATCACGGTGAATGCCGCCGATCCGGGCATTGTCTCCACTCCCATCATAACGATGCACATGTGGTTCGATCCGTTGACGGATATCTTTTTCCGCCCATTCATCCGTACTCCCCGTCAGGGAGCGTCGACGGCAATCGGCTTGTTGCTTGACGAAGAGGCTGGCGGACGTACCGGCACGTTCAACTTGAGTAACCATCCGAAAGCACTCTCTTCCAAGTATACAGCCCATAAGCAGATGCAGCAGTTGTGGGAAGAGACGGAACGGATTGTCGCCAAGTTCTTGTAGAATTTGTAAGATTACTATTCTCTCTACCTAAAGTTTGGTTCTTCGTCACTTTTGGGGCAGTAAAATATACTAAACACCTTTATCTATAGACTATACCAGCTTATTTAAGGGAATAAAATTAAAGCTATCAAAAGACACATGTTCAACAGGACAAGCATTATCTTGTTAGGCAATAAATTTACTAGCTTTAACACATGAACTGCCCCAAAAGTGACGAAGAACCAAGTTTATGTGTGTTTTTACCTACACACCTACACCCGATGGGATATTTTATTGTAAACCAGTTTAATATGTGGGTGTAGGTAGGGTGTAGGCATGGTGTAGGCAAAATTTGCCTACACCATGCCTATTCCTCTATTATTATCGTCTATTTTATTGATATTCTTTTGGCTATCCTTTTTGTTTGTCCGAATTCAGCCGTTTCATATCCCTTCATTTTTATCCCTTTTTTGTGTCTTTCTTCTCCCTTTTTCCCTCTTTTTTTCCTCTTTTCTCTCCTTTTTAGGGAGGAAAACTACCGGAATTCCTCTTCTTATCGAGCAACTGTTTCTTTATTTGCCTGCATATCCTGTCTTCAACAAAGTGATTGTGTAACGTAACTACCGTATGATGCTTCGTATAACTACGCGTGTTTATTGTGTTGATGTCCAATGTTATATATATAACTACAGCGTGGAGATGCTGAACCACGATTGTGGAATAGCCGAACCACATCAGTGGAATAGCTGAACCACATCTGTGGAACAGGTGAATCACATCTGTGGAACAGGTGAATCACATCTGTGGAACAGGTGAATCACATCTGTGGAACAGGTGAACCACATCTGTGGTTTATTATTAAACCGCTTTGTTTTATTGATCAACTAACGATGTTATAGCAACAGGGAAGGAGGGTTTTCTTTTCATTCCCTATACCATTGATACACGTACGATACGGATGATAATTTAGTAACAGATTTGAATATATATAGTACATGAAGAGGAGATGATAAAGCAGTGTCCGGAAATAAATCAGAAAGATGTTAAGGGCAATTTACATACTCTTCTTCTGTAATCGCTGTTCCGTGGGATGATTTGATGAAAGCAGTATTCTGATAAAAAGAGCACTCCAAAATCTGAAAATATCTGACTTTGGAGCGCTCTTTTTATAGCTAACTTATCCCTTTTCTTTGAAGGAGACAATGCTTCTTTTCCTTAATAAAGGGGAGGGTAATACTCTTTTCCCCTTTTAGATGGACAATGCCCTCAGGACATTTACCAGTTCCTTCTTGATCGGCTTATCGTTCTTGATTGCTTTGGTGAAGGGTACGTATACCACTTCGTCATGCTCAATACCAATCATAACATTCCGCTGGCCTTCCATGATTGCGTCGATGGCGGCTGCACCAAGTCGGCTGGCAAGGATACGGTCGTGTGCTGTGGGGCTTCCTCCGCGTTGCAGGTGACCGAGGATGGTGACGCGTACGTCATATTGGGGATACTCGTTCTTCACACGTTCGGCATAATGCATTGCGCCGCCAGTCAGTTCGCTTTCGGCTACGAGCACGATACTACTGTTCTTCGATTTCCGGAATCCGTTCTTAATGAACTCTTCCAGTTGGTCCACTTCCGTGTTGAACTCTGGGATGATGGCAGCTTCGGCACCCGATGCTATGGCACCGTTCAGGGCAAGGAAACCGGCATCACGTCCCATGACCTCTACGAAGAACAAGCGCTCGTGGGAAGTGGCAGTATCACGGATTTTGTCTACCGCATCCAGAATGGTGTTTAGGGCAGTGTCGTAACCGATCGTAGTATCCGTTCCGTACAAGTCATTGTCGATGGTGCCAGGCAAGCCGATACAGGGAACATCGAATTCTTGCGCAAAAATACGGGCACCTGTCAGAGAACCGTCGCCACCGATGATTACTAAAGCATCGATGCCCTCTTTCTTCATATTGTCGTAGGCTATCTGTCGTCCTTCGGGAGTGGTGAATTCTTTGCAACGGGCTGTTTTCAGGATCGTACCACCCAATTGTATGATGTTACTAACGTTCTGGCTTTTAAATTCTTTGATTTCGCCGCTTACCAGACCTTTGTATCCTCTGTATATACCTTTTACTTGCAGGCCGTTGTAGATGGCAGTACGCGTAACCGCACGAATAGCAGCGTTCATTCCCGGTGCATCACCACCGGAAGTCAGAATACCTATGCATTTAACTATTCCCATAACAATCTTTTAAGTTTGATGTTAATAATTGCTGCGCCGCAGCTCAGTTTTTGATTGGCAAAGATACGGAAAAGCTGAGGACCTTATTCATATTTAATGTTAATTTGTTGTTCCAATGCGCCTCCTTACCCTTCTTTTAGGCGCGATAGGATGGCTTCGCTTATCTCCTCCATCAGCCATTTCGGAGTGGAGGTAGCTCCGCACACTCCGATGGAAGAGGCTCCCGTCAGCAGGGAGTTGTCTATTTCCTCGGCACTGTCTATCAGGTGGGAATTGGGGTTGACCTTCCGGCATTCACTGAACAACATTTTTCCGTTGGAACTTTTCTTTCCGCTGACGAAGAATATCAGATCGTGTGATGCTGCGAACTTCCGGATGTTCGGAATTCGGTTGGCAACCTGGCGGCAGATCGTATCGTAATATTCGAACGTCACTTCTGGTGAAATGTGCTCTTTGATGTATTCCACTATCTTCCGAAATTCATCCAGCGACTTTGTGGTCTGGGAGTATAGCCGGATGCTTTTGCTGAAGTCAAGTTGCTTTGCCTCTTCCAGTTTTTCGATGACGATGGCTTCTCCGCTGGTTTGCCCTACCAGTCCAAGAACTTCCGCATGGCCGGTTTTCCCATAGATGACGATTTGTTTCTCTTCTTCGTCTTTCTGTGTGTATTCTTGTTTTATTTTTTTTTGCAACCGGAGCACCACCGGACAAGTGGCGTCAATGATTTCAATATTGTTGCGGCGGGCTATTTCGTATGTTTCGGGAGGCTCGCCGTGGGCACGCAGCAAAACTTTGGCGTTGTGCAAGTGGTTGAAGTCGTCGTGATTGATTGTGATGAGGCCCATCTCTTTCAGACGCTCCACTTCGCGGCTGTTGTGTACAATGTCTCCCAAACAGTATAAAGTACCGCCTTTGCTTAGTTCCTCTTCAGCTTTATTTATCGCGGTGACTACACCGAAACAGAAACCGGAACCTTCGTCAATTTCTACTTTTATCATATCTGATTGTTTGAAATACAGTTGATAAACAAAGCCCGGAAAGGACTATGCCTTTTTATTTGTCGGGGCTATGTCTGTTTGCTTTATCCGTTGACAACTCTGTTGAACTGTTCCTGCAACCATTCCTTTTGTTGGGGGATTGTCATGTCGGTATTGTCCAGCAGCAAGGCATCATCTGCCTTACGGAGCGGGCTGACTTCTCGGTTCTGATCGATGTAATCCCGTTGTTTCACGTTCTCCAGAATTTCGTTGAAGCTGGCTTCCTGTCCCTTGGCTTTCAGTTCGTCGTAGCGGCGTTGTGCACGTATCTCGGGCGTAGCCGTTACGAAGATTTTCAGTTCGGCGTCCGGAAATACCGTAGTCCCGATATCCCGTCCGTCCATAACGATTCCTTTGGACTTTCCCATTTCCTGTTGTTGTGCCACCATAGCTTCGCGCACAAAGCCTAAGGCGGCAATGGGGCTTACACGTGAGGAGACGGCTATTCCGCGTATCTTATCTTCTACATTCACCCCGTTCAGGTAAGTGTCCGGACGTCCGGTCTCCTGATTTAGCTGGAATGAGATGCGGATACTGCCAATCTCTTTCTGTAGTCTTTCGGCATCAATCCGTTCACCTTGGAATATCCCGTTCTCTATACTGTACAGTGTGACGGCGCGATACATGGCTCCACTGTCAATGTAGATATAACCTATTTCACGGGCAAGATCCTTTGCCATAGTACTCTTCCCGCAGGAAGAGAATCCATCAATTGCGATCGTTATCTTTTTCATTTTTGAGTTATACTAATTATATATATGTATATGTATTATGTTATAGTTATAAAGCGTATGATAAGTTAAAGACGAGCGAAGACGAACTGACATGGTATTTGGCATACGCCATTCCCACTTTCAGACGTTTCAATTGTATGCCCGTGCCGCAAGCGAAGCCTGCCCAATGGCTGGAACCGTTGATTTTCATCTCTTCACCACGGCGGAAGTTATATCCGGCTGCCAGATAGAAATGGTCGGTAGGAAGAAAATCTATTCCGAGTACGATGTGGTTCAGCAGTTTTTTTCCGAAGCGATTGGCGCCTGTGATGGAGGCACTCCAGTGCGATAGGTCATGCAGAGTGGCGGAAAGACGGAACGGGGCATGGGCTAACCGCTTGCTGAAGCCTAACTGTACGTCGACGGGGAGTTTTTCATGCTGTTCTTCGAAAGCCTTAAGTTGTCCTCCCAAATTGCGGACAACCAGTGAGGCGGAAAAGTCGGATGCCTGATGATAATAATTCAGTCCCAAATCAACACCGATGGCGAACGAAGAGTATCTGTCGTAATGCGAATAGATGAAGTTGGTACGTACGCCGCCACTCCAGTAATCGCTTAAGTCGTAGGTATAGATGCCTGAGATGGAGATGTCCTTGGCGGAAAATGTGCCGATTTCGATATTCTCTTCCGTAGTCTCTTTCAGTTTCCCGTAGTCTGCGTATTGTGCGGTAACTGCCCATGTGGAGCGTTCGCCGACAGTACGTGCAAAAGCTGCTCCGGCAACATGGACTCCGTCCATATAAAGCATATAGTTCAGGCTAAGTGTCTTGTCGGCCACGCAGGAAAGAAGGGCGGGGTTCTGGACAGCCATAGTCGCATCATCCTCTATGATAGAAATGTTTTCTCCGCCCAGTGCGGATGCATGGGCAGAAAAAGGAAGTTTCAGAAATTGGAAGGCGCTCGTTCCATCTTGCGCATGTAGCAAGACAGGGAAAATAGACAATAATAACGCCGTGATAAAAGACTTTTTCAACATTTCATCTAAAATTATTGCCAAAGATACGGGTATTTTTAAAATATCTCGTTACATTTGTGGCACAAAAGCAAAGGAATGCTTTTGGAAGGATAAAAAAAACAAAAAAGGGGGGGATATTGTATTAAAAAAGATAGCACAGTTGGACGCTTTGCAGAAAAAGTACTATATTTGCCCAAAATGAGAAACACGTTAAAATAATTATATTATGGAAATTAAAAAGACGCCTAAAGCAGATTTGGAGAACAAGAAATCGACTTGGATGCTTGTTGGTTATGTTATTGTGCTCGCCTTTATGTTCATAGCATTTGAATGGACGAAGCGCGATATTAAGATTGATACGAGCCAGGCCATTGTTGATCTTGTTTTCGAAGAAGAAATGGTTCCTATTACTGAACAGGAAGAAAAGATCGCTCCTCCGCCTCCTGAGGTAGCTCCGATTAACGAGACTTTGGAAATCGTAGCGGACGATGCTGATGTGGAAGAAACGGTGATTGCCTCTACCGAGGAAACTGGTGCAGCTGTTGAAGTGAAGTATGTACCTGTAACGGTGGTAGAAGAAGAACCGGAAGAGCAGGAAATCTTCGAAGTTGTAGAACAAATGCCTGAATTCCCGAATGGTGGTTTGCAGGGACTTATGCAATTCTTGAGTAAGAATATTAAGTACCCCACTATCGCACAGGAAAACGGTACTCAAGGTCGTGTGACTGTACAGTTCGTTGTAAACAAGGACGGTAGTATCGTAGATGCCAAAGTCATAAGAGGTGTTGACCCCTATCTTGACAAAGAGGCACTTCGTGTGATCGGTGCCATGCCTAAGTGGAAACCGGGTATGCAACGTGGTAAACCGGTACGTGTTAAGTATACGGTGCCTGTAATGTTCAGATTGCAGTAATACATTAATTTATACAGAAGGAGGCTGCCGGGAAAGCAGCCTCTTTTTATTGTATCTATTCTCCTACTTAATTTTTTTATTATCATTATGTTTACAGCTTCCGAGCTCCTCGATAACTTTAATGCTCATATTGCCGATTTGCAATTTACGCGTACTCCTAAAGGTCTGTATGAACCGGTAGAATATGTCTTGTCTATGGGTGGAAAAAGAATCCGTCCGGTATTGATGTTGATGGCATATAATCTGTATCAGGAGGATGTGACCCGCATTTATGCTCCTGCCACTGGTATTGAGGTCTATCATAATTATACTCTTTTGCACGATGATTTGATGGATCGTGCCGATCGCCGTAGAGGAAAAGAAACGGTGCATAAGGTTTGGAATGATAATACGGCTATTCTTTCGGGAGATGCCATGCTGGTACTTGCCTATCAGTTTATGGCGGAATGCCCTCAGGCTTTTCTGAAAGAGGTGATGGCTCTGTTCAGTCTGACAGCCCTTGAGATATGCGAAGGGCAGCAAATGGATATGGAGTTCGAGGAGAGAAACGATGTGACGGAGGAAGAATATCTGGAAATGATCCGTCTGAAGACTGCGGTCTTATTGGCTGCCAGTCTGAAGATCGGTGCCCGTTTGGGAGGGGCTTCCGATGAAGATGCCGAACGTTTGTATGATTTTGGAATGCATATCGGTGTGGCCTTTCAGTTGAAAGATGACCTCTTGGATGTATATGGTGATCCGAAAGTGTTCGGAAAAAATATCGGTGGAGACATCCTCTGCAATAAAAAGACATATATGCTGATAAAAGCGCTGGAACATGCTGATTCCCACCAACGGGAACAACTGGACACCTGGATAAATGCAAAGGACTTTCAGCCGGATGAGAAAATCGCTGCTGTCACAAACCTCTATAATCAGATTGGTGTGAAAGAGATTTGCGAGAATAAAATGTCGGAATATAGTGCCCGTGCAATGGAAAGTCTGGCTGCCGTCCGTATTGCCGAAGAAAAGAAAGAGGAACTGAAAAAGATAATCGATAATTTGATGTATCGGGAAGTGTAGCTTTAGGAAAATATGCCTTATAGAAGATTACCAAATACAGACCAGGCGAGGATACGGGCGTTGAAAGCAGTGGTTTCTAAACAGGATACTTCCAATCTTTATGATTTGCCTGTTTCTTTGAAGACATTGACTGAAGCCCGGAATTTTCTGATAAGATTTGAAGCTGCCCAAACCTATTATGCGCAATGCTTTGAACGGCAGTCTCAGGCAGGGCGCAAGCATCAGGCTAATGTGAAAATGGCGCGCCTGTATATATCTCATTTCATTCAGGTGCTGAATCTGGCCGTGATCCGATCGGAGTTGCGTGTGGCACATAAGGCATATTATGGTTTGCCGGCCGACAGTACAAATGTGCCGGACTTGTCTACTGAACTAACCCTGATAGAGTGGGGAAGGAAAATCATTGATGGAGAGGTCAGACGAACTTCGCAAGGTGGAATCCCTATCTACAATCCTACCATTGCTAAGGTTAGGGTACATTATGATATCTTTGTAGACAGTTACGACAAGCAAAAGAATCTGCAAAACTTGACTGCGCGTAGTTTGGAGACTCTTGCCGCTATGCGTACTACTGCCGATGAGTTGATATTGGATATTTGGAATCAGGTGGAGAAAAAATTCGAGACCGTTTTTCCGAATGAGAAACGATTGGACTTATGCCGTGATTACGGGGTGATCTATTACTATCGTACCGGTGAAAAACAAAAAGAAGAATTAAACGAATGAGATTGATAGATACACACTCACATCTCTTTTTAGAGGAATTTTCAACAGATTTGCCACAAGTGATAGAGCGGGCGCGTGACGCAGGCGTGACCCATATATTTATGCCAAACATTGATAGCACAACGGTTGATGCAATGGTTGCGGTGTGCAACGACTATAAGGGATATTGTTTTCCGATGATTGGACTGCATCCTACTTCGGTAAATTCCAATTATATGGAAGAGCTGGAAGTGGTGGCTCGCGAGTTGAAATCTTCCAAGGGATATGTTGCCATCGGAGAGATCGGTATGGATCTTTATTGGGACAAGACATTCTTGAAAGAACAGCAGTTTGTATTGGACAAACAGATCGGTTGGGCATTAGAATATAACCTTCCAGTAGTGATTCATTGCCGTGACGCTTTTGATTATATATATAAGGTATTGGAACCCTATAAAGGATGCGCCTTGAAAGGCATTTTTCATAGTTTTACGGGTAGCGCGGAAGAAGCCGTTCGAATGTTGGAGTTTTCTGGTTTCTCTATCGGGATAAATGGTGTGGTCACTTTCAAGAAATCCCATCTGCCGGAAGTTTTGCTGGAGATACCCATAGAAAGAATCGTGCTGGAGACAGATTCACCCTATCTGACTCCCGTGCCCAATCGTGGCAAACGGAATGAAAGTGCCAATGTAAAGGATACTTTGAAAAAGGTTGCCGAAGTATATCGGATGTCACCGGAAACCGTGGGAGAAATCACCTCAGAGAATGCTTTAAAAGTGTTTGGAATGCTCAAATAACATTGCAAAGATTTTAAAGTTTATTAATTTTGAGATTTTATTAAAGATAAAACGGGAAGAATGGATGGCAAGAACGAAAAAAAGAATACATTTGTAGCAGAAAACGCTGGCGGTTCGTATTTTTTTTGTAATTTGCAGCCGTTTTAGAAAAGAGATCCTTTTTTGGAGAGATGCTCGAGTGGTTGAAGAGGCACGCCTGGAAAGCGTGTATACCCCTAAAGGGTATCCGGGGTTCGAATCCCCGTCTCTCCGCAAAATAAATAGGGAAGAAAAAACAATAATAAATACAATAAATAATTTAATTAATTAATCTTAAAAATTAGACACACAATGAAAAAGTTATTTGCAATTGTTGCTGTGATGGGAGCCTTGACATTTGGCTCAACTCAACTTGCTCAGGCTCAAGACGCTCCTGCAGCTGAACAAACAGAACAAGCTGCTCCTGCAGCTGTAGCTGACAATGCTGCTCCTGCTACTGTAGATGCTGAAGAAGGCGGTATTCACAAAGAATTGAAAACAAAGTTTATTGAAGGTACTGCATCTTTCATGAGTTTGGTAGCTATCGCATTGGTTATCGGTCTCGCATTCTGTATCGAACGTATCATTTATTTGAGCTTGGCAGAAATCAATACTAAGAAATTTATGGCTGCTATCGAAGCTGCTTTAGAGAAAGGTGACGTTGAATCTGCTAAAGACATCGCACGTAACACAAGAGGTCCTATCGCTTCTATCTACTATCAAGGCTTGATGAGAATTGATCAAGGTATCGATGTAGTAGAAAAGTCTGTAGTATCATACGGTGGTGTACAAGCTGGTTACTTGGAAAAAGGTTGCTCTTGGATCACACTGTTTATCGCCATGTCTCCGTCTTTGGGATTTATGGGTACTGTAATCGGTATGGTGCAGGCATTCGATAAGATCCAACAGGTAGGTGATATCTCTCCGACGGTTGTAGCAGGTGGTATGAAAGTCGCTTTGATTACTACTATCTTCGGTTTGATCGCTGCTTTGGTTCTGCAGGTATTCTACAACTATATTCTGTCTAAGATTGAAGCTTTGACCAGCGAAATGGAAGATTCTTCTATCTCTCTGTTGGATATGGTTATCAAATATAACTTGAAATACAAAAAATAATCAAAATGGCTAAGTTATCTTATAAATTATCATACTATGTACTGTACGCCTTATTTGCTGCTATTATAGTAGTATTGGGTCTGTTCTTCTTCGGTGGAGACGCCCAAGGCGATGCAGTAATGATGGGGGTTGATCCGGAAATGTGGCAACCTGCTTATACTGATGCCTTACTTTATTTGAACTATGCTTTCTTTGCAATTGTTTCAGTATCTGCAGTCATCAGTTTCTTCCACTTTTTGGTTAGTAACCCGAAGGCTTCTATGGGTTCTCTCTATGTATTGGCCGGTTCAATTATCGTGCTTGCCATTACATGGTTTATGGGTAGCCCCGAGAAGTTGGAAATTATCAGTTACGATCGTTCCGATAACGTAGGTTTTTGGGCACAGGCAACTGATATGTTCCTTTATTCTCTTTATACACTCTTCGTTGTTGCCATTGTGTGCATGATGTTGGGTGCTATTAAGAAAAAATTGTCATAACAACTAAAGGTTTGTAAATAGACCTTTTAAAAAAGAAAAGAAAAATGGCAAAAGGAAAAAGAAAATGTCCTGAAGTTAACTCAAGTTCAACAGCGGATATCGCATTCTTGTTGCTGATCTTCTTCTTGATTACGACTTCTATGGATACGGACCGTGGTTTGGCTCGGCGTTTGCCACCGCCGCCTGAGACAGAAGATCATAAGGATGATTCGGATAAAGTCAAGGAGCGTAACGTTATGACTGTTTTCCTGAACATGAACGACCAGTTGATGGCTAATGGAGAATATGTTAACGTAGATCAGTTGAGAACTATGGCAAAAGAATTCATTGCTAACCCGTATAATGATGAATCTAAACCGGAAAAGCATACAAAGGAAATTCAATTCTTTGGCGCTGTACAGGTTACGGAAAAGCATGTAGTTTCTTTGCGTTGCGACCGTACTTCGTCCTATAAAGCCTATTTGGCCGTTCAAAACGAGCTGGTAGCTGCTTACAATGAGTTGAGAGATGAATTAGCTCAGGAAAAGTGGGGAAAAGATTACGCTGCATTGGATGAAGACCAACAAAAAGCAGTTCGTGAAATTTATCCTCAGAAGATTTCTGAGGCAGAACCTAAAAAGTACGGAGAAAAGAAGTAATGGGAAAATTTAATAAGACAGGAAAACGTGAGATGCCTGCATTGAATACTTCTTCTCTGCCTGACCTTATCTTCACTCTGTTGTTCTTCTTTATGATTGTAACGACTATGCGTGAGGTAACGTTGAAGGTTGAGTTTAAGGTTCCGCAAGCTACTGAATTGGAAAAGCTGGAAAAGAAGTCTTTGGTTACGTTTATCTATGTAGGAAAGCCTACTGCCGAGTTCCGTAAGAAACTGGGTAATGAAAGTCGTATCCAATTGAATGACAGTTATGCTGAAGTTGCTGAAATTCAAGACTACATTATTGGTGAACGTGCCAGTATGAAGGAAGAAGACCAACCGCAGATGACTGTATCTTTGAAGGTGGATCAAGATACGAAGATGGGTATTGTAACAGATATCAAAGAAGCTCTTCGTAAAGCTTATGCATTGAAGATTAACTATTCTGCACAGTCTCGTCAGTAAGAAGTTAAATGAATTATCTAAATAGAATGAAGGGTGTCCGTTGAAACGGACACCCTTTGTTTTTTTATGCTTTTTAGTTTGTTGTTTTGGGGCTGATTTATGGGGCACAGAACGAAACGTATATTGAGGGTTGGGAGAAAAAAGGCATCAAACCTATTGATATACAAAAGGTTGTGCAAAATGTGAGTGGATGGCTCTGCAAAACGAAACGTTTACGTGGGTTTAATTTGCAGCTACATTTAGGTGCTTTTTAGGCATACAGATTTGCAGATAGGTTTAATTGGGTTTACATAGGGCTTACATGGTTGATTCGGGTGGGGGAGTGCATGGCAGCTGCGGCTGCTTTTTTTGTGCTTGATTATTTGATATAATGTTGCTTCAATTATTCCATATAATAGTTATTTGGTATATTTGTGCCAAAATATTATTAGTATGGCAAAGGTAATACATGTGCATTTGACGCACGGAATAGAAGGAACAAAGCGGAAAGATTGGTATTTCAGCAGCATTTCGGCGGTTTATACCGTTTTTACAGCTGAGCAGGTGGGTGCAACGAAGAATTATTTGCTGCATGCAGGATTGTCCGGAAACGGTACTATATGCACCAAAAAGGCTATAATAAAGCAATCTACGCTCATTTCTTGCGGGCGTAGTGGAAATGTGTCAGACGAATAATAAGCGGCCAAAAACGCAATAAAAATGGCTTTAGAATGATCCGGTGTGGGGAGGTGGTTATACCTCCCTTTTTTTGTGCTTTAAATCGGTCTTTTTTGATGCTGGACATTCAGGTGGGCATTAAAAGTGGACATTCACTTTTATAGAACTGGACATTCAAAATAGGGTTTTGGCGGTGTGCGATACAGACGTACTAAAATACTATAATTTTAAAAATACCCCTTGTTTTTTATTTAATAGCCCCCCCCTAAAAACCTATCATTTTTCACGCTTTAGTTTTTAAATGCCCAAATATCAGTGTTTTTATACCCATATATGAAGGTAGGGGAGGGGGATTGCTTGGGAGGGGGACATCATGGGGGGTGATAGGGGGTACGCTTCGTTTCCCATCACCGGTGTATGGTAACAGTAAATCCGCCTACCCGACATTTGCAGTACCGGAAATGGACGCATCCGATACATGTTTTTCCTTTTCGATTGTCATTTGCCGGATTCGTTCCTCTAAGCGTCCGATTTCTCTATCTTGTTCCCTGATGATTTCTTCTTTTTCGCGAATTAAGGCAAGGAGAGAGGAGAGTTCGGTTGTTTGTGTTGTTGTAGATGATGTATTATAGTAAATATCACCTTTCCCTGTAAGTAACCAGGTAGGGTTTATATCATTATGTATTTCGATAATTTTCGACACCCATAAACTTGATATATCTGTCCCTTTGCTAATGCATCTTGAAATTACTCCATTTGAGCACCCAATAGCTTGTTCAAGCGCCCTTGTACTGATACCTTTTTCTTTAATTAGGATTGCAATCCTGTCGGAAATGTTCGCCATAAATCGTAAATTATCTACATAAAACTTTTTGGTGTCGAAAATATTCTATATATTTGCAGCGTGTTCAAAAAGGAACACCGCGCCAAATATACAAAAAAGGCGTGTGATTAGCGAATTTTAAGGATTAAAGAAAATGAAAGCAAAAGTAATTATAGCCCAAGCAACAGCTGAGACCGCCGAAACTCTTTACGGGCTGGTCAAGAAGATGGTGGATACAACAGCAATCAAGGCTTATCCCAGTGTAGATTATCAGGCAGTTTTCTTTTCGGCTGATAGATACGACTTAGACTTTGTAAAAAGAGTATTGGCGGATAAGTGCTTTTCTTTCAAAATTGAAGATGCAGAATAATACAATAAAATAAGTGAGTTTATGACACAGCAAGAATTTATGGAACGGACGGGGATAACCCCTACAGTAGAGGATTTTGATTACATCTGTGCGGTTTATCTGAACACTTCGATGAACAAGGATGAGTTCTGCAAAGATTTCAAGAGACATGGGGACAGCCGGATTATCCGTGATGTTCATGTACGGGTGCTGAACTATGAGATGAAATGTGAACGGCAAAAGGAAGTTATCGGCAACCTGACCGACTTCCTGATTGGCAAGGCGCATGCGTATGATGATACCGATTTTCGCAATCAAGCGGTAAGGTTGGCCGGTGAGGTGGAAGTGGTGAAACGGACCATCGAATTGGGGCTTCCGCTTTGGGATGAAGACAGAAAGATTGTCCTTTCGATGATAGAGGAACAAGGCAAATAGATTCAGGATAACCCAGCGTGACAACCCGGAAGGCGTTAAGAGACGGGTGACGGTGTGGAAAGACACACGGGAGTGCATGGTTCTTGCGCTGGGGTTCGATTCCCCGGACTCCCTCCAATATTAATCATTAAAATAAGTGAGATATGAACAAGAGGTACATTCACATTACGAAAGCTGACCGCGACTTTATCGCAAAGGCGCTCAACGTGACAGAGAAGACTGTTTATAACGCTATCCGGTTTGATGACCGTCGTGGCAACTCCGAACTTTCTGCAAAGATTCGTAAGTTGGCCATGGATCGTGGCGGTATTGTGATGGTTGTTATTCCGGAAATAGAGACTTTCCATGATTATGACAATGTGATGCATCAGTACTGTCCGAACGGTGCCTTAATAGAGCTTGACCGTAAAGACGGCAGTGGGCAGGTAATTTTCAAGGGGGAAACGGTGAAGACTTACGAGCATGTGATGGTTGCTGATATTAACCAAATCCAAGCGTTTGCATCGGCATTGAGATAGGAGGTGGCTATGTTGGTGTATTACGGTAACATACAGTGTATTTCTGCACGCGAGCTCATAGATAAAGGCTATATCACCAAGTCCTGTTATGACAATTGGGTGAACCGTGGCCGTATCAAGGTGGTGCGCCGTGGTGGAGGTGCTGCTGGAAATTGCGCGTTGGTCGCCCTCAATAGTCTGCCTACCGAGTGTCTGGAGCGGGTGAAGGAAGATAACCCCGGTGGAACTGAGCAGGCACTCCGCCACTGGATACTATCAAACTATGTGCTGGATCAGGCTGCAGTAGCTTATTTCTTGGATTGGGCCTCCCATTCTTCCAGCAACAGAGCTACAGACGAACTTGCCCGGAAATATGCGGTGAATGCTTCAGTTCTGAATACTTGTATCAAGCTTTATAACAGAAGCAATGATTACCGCAAACTGATGGGTGAAAAATATAACTGGGACATGATGGCCACTACCATCGAGACCTTACGCAAAGACTTTGGTCATGACCTTCCTGCCAGTACCCTGCGTTTCCGCAAGAAAGTGAACGAATACAAGCAGTATGGTTACGAATGTCTGATAACCGGAAAATTCGGCAACCAGAACAAACGGAAGGTAACTCATATGGACGAACGCCTGGTGATGAGTTTGAAAGTACTTCCCAACCAACCATACGGCAGTGATGTGCATGAAATGTATCTGTCGTTTGTATGCGGTGAGCTGGAAGTATGGGATCTGGAAACAGGAGAGATATTCAATCCGGAAAACTTTACGGATAAGAACGGGGAACCGAAAGAACTGAGCGAAAGCACTATCCGGAACATTCTGAACAACCCGGCAAACCAGCTGCTGATAGAGAAAGCCTTGCGTGGGCGTATGGAATTCTATCATGAGCAAATGCCGCACATGCACCGCCATGGTGGTGAGTTCTCTTTGTCACAAATTACGATGGATGACGTGGATTTGCCGCGTCGGATGAAAGGCGGCGAGTATGTGCATGCCTATTATGCCTATGATGTGGTGAGCCAGTGCCGTATCGGGCTGGCCTACGGACGGGATAAGGATGATGCCTTGGTAGTGGACTGTTTCCGTGATATGTTCCGGCTCATCGAACGCAACGGATGGGGTATTCCAGCCGGTATTGAGGTGGAGCAGCACTTGATGAGCAAGTATAAAGGAGGATTTCTGAAGGCAGGTGAGGTATTTAAGTTTGTGCATTTCTGTGCTCCACAGAATTCACAGGAGAAATATTCTGAAGTTCTGAACGGTGTGTTCAAGACAACCATAGCACATAAGAACCATGAAGGCATTGGCCGCTGGTATGGTAAGGGTGCACGGCGGGTGGACCAGAAGAAAGTGAGCGACAGCAGCAACCACACCTGGGAAGACAGAAAGTATTATACGTTTGAAGAGCTTGTGGCGGATGACCGTCGCGATTGTGAAGAATGGAACAATACGCTTCACCCCAATCAAAAGAAATATCCCGGAATGACCCGTTGGGATGTGCTCGTAGCCAAAATCAATCCGACCCTTCGACCGCTTGATAAACTGACCTTGAGCAGATATATCGGAGAAAAGGTAGATACCAGTATTCGTAGAAATTCCACAGTACGTGTGGCAAATGCGGACTGGTGGCTGAGCGGTCCGGAAGTGCTGGAGCAGCTGGAACCAAACAACCGCAAGGTGACGGCTTACTATCTGCCGGATGAAGAGGGCAAGCCTACGGATGTCTTCCTGTACCAGAACGACCGCTACCTTGACAAGGTTCGTCCGGTAGTGACTTACAACCGGGTGATGGCAGAACAGACCGAAGAAGACCGGGTAGCCTATACAGAGCAGGCTAAGATTGTAAGTCATTTCGGCAAATACCTCAATGACCACGCCATCGGCAAGGTGGGCACCGGTACACCCGATCAGCCAACGGATGATCCGGAAGAGGAACTGGAACTTCCCCCGGTGGAACTATCCGATGATTTGCCAGCCGATTTGTCGGCAGATCCGGAATCTGATTATGAATGGCACTCCGGAATAAGCGAGGCAATGAGAGCCATCAGTGATATGTAAGAACAGAATTAGAACAACATTAAAACAGCGTTAGAATTATGATTACAGAAGCGCAAAAACAGAAGATTATAGTAGCGATAGCCGGCAACCGTGTGAACTATCCCAGTGATGCCAAGCATGCTGCCTCTTTGGGCATCAGTACGTCTGTGTACAGTGCAATCAAAAACGGACAGACAGACAAAGCCCTGAGCGATGCCAACTGGATAAGCATTGCCCGCAAATTAGGGGTAAACCTCCGTGGTGAAATGGAATGGAAAGCAGCCAAGACCCCGACATTTGAATATATCACAGCCCAGCTGGAGTTTTCACAGCAGTCCAGCCTGTCGGGTATCTTGTGCGACATGCCCAATATCGGCAAGACTTTCACGGCACGTTGTTATGTGCAGAGCCACAAGAATGCCGTTTATATCGACTGCTCGCAGGTAAAGACCAAATTGAAGCTGGTACGCAAGATTGCTGCAGAGTTTGGTGTGGACAGTAAGGGAAAGTATTCTGATGTGTATGAAGACCTGGTATATTACCTCCGTTCTATGGAAACCCCGCTTATCATCCTCGATGAAGCAGGCGACCTGCAGTATGAAGCTTTCCTTGAACTGAAGGCCTTGTGGAATGCCACTGAGCGCTGCTGCGCCTGGTATATGATGGGGGCAGACGGATTGAAAGAGAAAATCAACCGGTCCATAGAATGTAAGAAGGTGGGCTATACCGAAATGTTGAGCCGTTATGGTGACCGTTACAGCAAGGTGACTCCGGATGATGGCAAGGAGCGCGAACAGTTCTTGAACAACCAGGCACGTATTGTGGCCAAGGTAAATGCCCCAGCAGGTGCTGATATAGCCCAGATTGTACGGAAGACACGCGGTGGTTTGAGAAGAGTTTATACTGAGATTGAAAAACTTAAAATGACAGCGGAATAATGAAGCGTGCGTACAGTCCGAAGGAAATAGCCGCCAAGAAATGGGTTACTCTGCCGTGGAATGAGAAATGGAGCAAACCTTTCGGGTTCCCGGCAGAGAACGCTTCGTGGTTCATCAGTGGTGCCAGTGCCAGCGGGAAGAGCAGCTTTGTAATGCAGCTTGGAAAGGAACTGTGTAACTATGGGCCGGTGCTGTACATGAGTTACGAAGAGAAAATCAACCAAAGTTTCCAACGGCGTATGGAGTACTTGAAGATGAATGAGGTGCAGGGTAAGTTTCGCGTGGTGACAGAAGGCAGTCTGGAGGAAGTGATTGCCAGACTGAAAAAACCGAAAAGCCCGAAGTTCATCATCATTGATTCCTTCCAGGTGGCCGGATGGGACTATCCGCAGGCTGTGGAACTGATGGAAACCTTTCCGAAGAAATGTTTCATCTGGATCAGCCAGGAAAAGAAGAGCCAGCCAATGGGTGGCGGTGCTGTAAGATTGAAATATATCTGTGATATGAAGATTCGAGTGGTCGGTTATAAAGCTTATTGCCAAGGCCGCGCCATTGGAGACCTAGGAAGCTATTATGTGGTATGGGAAGACGGAATCATTCAAACAAGTAATAATTTACCAAAGTGATTATGGATAATAACGAAAAGGCTTTTGAAAGCTACACCGGAACGGAAGTGTTCCAGATTCTGCTGGACGGAAGTTCCAGCAGGGCAGTGTTGGATGACTGGCTGGAGCGAAACATCCAAAGTGATCTGAAAGTGAGAAGAGCGAAAACGCCCGGTCATGTCGTAATAGAAACGGGTGATGTCTTGTTTGCACGTAATGTGCTGATATGGAATCCAAGTTGTAAAGTCAACATCAAAAAGAAGTGATATGGAAAAAGACAAAGTTTACATCAGTGGGGCAATAGCCCACTACAATATCGATGAGCGCAAAGGTGCGTTCCTCGATGCTGAAAACAGATTGCGTGCTATGGGGTTCAATCCGGTGAATCCATTTAAAAACGGACTTCCGGATGAAGCGCACTGGAGAGAGCACATGCGGGCGGATATACGCCTGTTGCTGGATTGTGAGTATATCTATATGCTGAAGGACTGGGAACTGAGCAAAGGTGCTAAACTGGAACTTGATGTGGCCAGTTCGTGTGGCATTAAAGTATTGTTTGAGTAAAAATGGTCGATATGGGAAAAATAAAAATGGAAACCGGTGTTGTGGTGATGACGTTGACTGCTACGGTATATAGAGGAAATATTCGTGAAATCCAATCTTCACGCATAGGATTTTGCGGGGAGTACAACAAGGAAATACTTTCTAAAATGGGTGCTGAATTCAAAAAGATATTTGCTGGGCAAATTGAGGCTGAATACAAAGCTAAATCAGTGAAGACGGATAAGATAATTTATCGTGTCAGTACCAAATCAACTGAATGTGAAATGATTCTTAATGGCAAATGATATGGCACAGGAAGTAACCAATTTCGCCCGGTTCTATGCATTGTTCAACAAGCTGCCCTGTACAGGAGACCGGGAAGAATTCAAGAAAAGCATTGTGCAGCAGTACACGTGGAACCGGACGGACAGTCTGAAGGAAATGACAGCCAAGGAGTATGAAGCCTGCTGTACGGCTCTGGAGAAGCTGAGCGGACAAGACGAATGGCGACAGAAGCTGCGTGAGGAGCTGCGGCGGAAACGGAGTCTCTGTCTGAACCTGATGCAGAAGCTGGGCATAGATACATCCGACTGGGCACGAATCAATGACTTCTGCAGTAATCCCCGAATAGTCGGCAAGGCGTTCAGACAGATTACGGTGGACGAACTGGATGAACTGGCAGTAAAGCTTCGGTCCATACAACGGAAAGGCGGCTTGAAGCCCAAGAAAGAAAAGCAAACGATTAACCCCGTGAGCATGGTATCACTCATTCAGATTGACCCTGATGCTCCGGCAAACTGATAGGATATGGAAAATAGAAACACAAAGATTTTAGAGAATCTGAAAAAGGAAATCAACCTGCTTGCCTCTGATATGGAGAAGCAAGATGCAGCCGAGTTTTATAGCGAACTGGCTGACTGGGCATACGCCAACGGAGAGGCTATGCTGATGGAAGATGAACCTGAAATGCAGGATTATGAAAACCAATAACCCCAAAAAACAAGAATCATGGAAGAAATGAAACAAACGACCGTGGTAATGACGGCAGAGGAAAAGGCGGAATTTGAAGCCTTCCAGAGAGAAAAAGCAAAGAAAGCGGCAGAGGAAAAAGCCAAGAATGACCGCGAAATGTACAAACAGATGGTGGATGAGGAGATAGCCAACTCCATTCCGGTACTGCTGGGCATCAGTGAGCAGATCAAGGCAAGCAAGCAGACTGTGATGGACAACTTCAAAACCATTCTGGAAATGAAGGCAGACCTTTTCAAGACCAAGGTGAAGGATGACCAGCGCAGCCATACCTTTACTAACAGTGAAGGCGACAAACGAATCACGCTGGGTGTGTATGTGACCGACGGCTATCGTGACACGGTGGAAGACGGTATAGCCATTGTGAAGGAATATATCGAAGGCTTGGCCAAAGATGAAAAGACCAAGGCACTGGTGAGCATGGTGCTTCGTCTGTTGGCCCGTGATGCAAAGGGTACGCTGAAGGCTTCACGCATTGTGCAGCTTCGCAAAGTGGCCATGGAAACCGGAGATGAACGTTTCATTGAAGGTGTACGCATCATTGAGGAAGCCTACCAGCCGGAAGTGAGCAAACAGTTCATCCGTGCTGAAATCAAGAACGAAAACGGAATGTGGAAACCTATCCCGCTGGGAATGACAGAATCATAAATTATAGAACTATGATACAAGAAGTGGAGAAATCTCCGAAAGTAGCCCTGTGCCGTACTTGTCACGGTACAGGTAAAGTAAAGAAAGTTGTAGAATATCCCTCTCGGATCTTTGGAAAGAAGCGAAGAGAAACCGTTGAGGAAGTCTGCAGACAGTGCGAAGGAAGTGGCCGGGTAATGGTAAGCGCAAAAATGACGCTTGACATCCGTCCCTATAAACCTAAAGTAGAACCGTCTATGAACGATTAAACCTATATGGGAAAGCGGCACGGAGTTAGTTATCAGAAGCGTGTAGCAGAAGTAAACAGGATATATGACCATTATGCCAGTCACGGTGTACCGAACCGTGAAATATGGCGGCGGTACATATATCCTGTGTATGCTATTAGTGAGCGTACGTTCTACAATATGCTTAAAGCGTCCGCAGACCCTAAAAACGATTTGCCGGACGATACGGTACAATTGAAATTTAACTTTGACTGGGAATGAACGAAGACGTTAAAAAAGTAGTGGCCCGGATACTGAAAGACATTCAGGTGGAAATGAGCGATGAGTTTGACAAGAACTTTGAGCGGCAGGCTTTTTTCAGTGAGAAATGGCAGCGGCGGAAAAGTCCCATCCGGGATGAAGGCAGAGCCATACTGACAGATACCGGGGCGCTTCGGAAAAGTATTGGGAGTCGGACGACGGAAAACAGCATTACCTTCTTTACTTCTCTGCCCTATGCGGCCATTCATAATGATGGTGGTGAAATAGTGGTGACAGGGCGAATGAAGCGTTTCTTCTGGCATAAGTATTATGAGGCCACCGGGTCGTTCGGGAGAAGGAAGGACGGAAAACTGCGGAAAGACAAACGAAATGCCCGGCTTGATACAGAAGCCGATTTTTGGATGTTCATGGCTTTAAAGAAAGAAGGAAGCACCATCAAGATACCCCGCCGCCGTTTCCTCGGCACATCGCCTGAAGTGGAAAAAGCCGTCCGTGAGATTGTAGAAGAGAACCTAACAGAGTATTTCACCATTGAATATAATATCATAAGAAAATGAGAAAAGAACTTTATCGGCTGCTTTGCAGCGAACTGAAGGCCATTGACCTTATAAAGCACATAGACTTGTGGAACCACAATGTGGAGTTCATCGAGCAGGAAGAGAACTGGGAGCGTCCGGCTGTCTTTGTGGAATTCTGCCCTATACAGTGGAATGCGATTGTTCCCGGTGTGGAATACCGGGCAGAACCTTTAATCAAGCTGCACATCGTGACAGACTGGGAAGGTTCGAGTGCTGATGGAAGTGAGCTGCAGGAAGATGCGCTGAAGGTGTTTGACCTGCCCGGGCTGATTCATGCTCGGATTGCCGGCTTGAGTGGGGAAACCTTTCTGGAACTGGACCTGGTGGAGAGTGATACCAATCACAACCATGAGGAGATTGTGGAAAGTATTGAGGTGTACCAGTGTGTGGCCATCAAGCGGATGCAATAGTCGTCTTTATTAGAAAGGAAAAGCCGTGGACGTATAAATTACCGTCTGCGGCTTTTCTGTTCAATACAGGCAAAGTAAACGCCATCAGGCGGCCTCTTTCTTGTAAAGCATCATATCCGTGTAAGAAGAGCTGTAATTCATGTGAGCATTGAATTCCACCTTTGTGCAGTTTTCAAAAGGATTACCCAAATCCCTATTTCTACCTATCCATTCGCACAACTCCAGAATTGAAGATTTGTTGGAAGTGAAATATACGTATGAATGTCCCTTCAGTACATTTAGCACATCCAGGTAGTCGGCCATATTCCAGTACATGTTATAGGTTCCTACGTCAGTGGACAGATAGGGCGGATCAACAAGAAATACTACCTCAGGAATATCTTTATACCGGTTGAACACTTCCTTGTAATCGCAAGATACGATTTCCAACCCTTCAAGATAGTCCGCACATTCCGGGTAGCCGGTCTTACGTATGTTGTTGTATAAAGCTTCCTTCCGCATATCCTGAACAGACAGTTTGTATTTCATGGAAAACAAAATAGAGGAGGAGAGGGTAATGAAATCCACATATCCGGTAGTTTTTTCTTCCTGCTCGATGCGGCTTAATATTCGTTCACGCAGTTCCCCTTTAATGATTTTATGACGTGGTACGGAATTTCCCACTATTTCGCGAATGTCTGCAAGCAGCTGATTCGTTTGCGGAATGTGCTTCATGCGGAAGCGGTAGTTATCAAAGTCATTATAGATAACAGTAGAGTGGGGCTTGAGGGATTTGGCAATGTGAGACAACAGTCCGGAGCCACCGAACAGGTCAACAAACAATGTTCCATCCGGATATTGCTCCAGCACTTTCATGAATTCCTTGGCGAACATGCGCTTTTGCCCGACAAATGGGAGAGGGGCTGACAGATACATCTTTCTCATACGTTCAATCATTTTTTTCTGCAAATGTAGATCTATCAAACTATATAGAGCATTCCAGCGAATTAATCACACTGTATCGATTGTGCAGTGCTTCCCTAATCGTTTGATAAGGTCGTACACCTTGCGTTCACAGATTCCGTATCTATGGGAAAGTACAGCTACTATATAAGACACTTTTTCACCATTGGTATGCAACTTGTTATATTCATTATATAGTTCTATATATTGTACATCATCGGGACGTATGCCCATGCAATGGCATGTTTTTAAAAGCTCCCTGTTCAATTTTAGTATCTCAATTACTTTCATATCCAGTTAAATTTTGTACATTTGCACTGTCTCACTTATCATTGCGCAGAATAGCGCTTACATAAAAAAAGCCTCTTACTGGCGAACGAGGGTATCTGCCCCCGGTCGTGCCGGTAAGAGGTGCTTTATGTTTAAATGGTAAGTGAGACGACTATTTAACAGGCCGGGGGCTTTTTTTATTCCTCCCCCCGTGGGGAATTCACTCAATCAACCCGATACAATTCCAAGTTGAATACATCTTTCCTTTTCCATCCTTCTGCCAGTGTATGTTGGATGTGTCTGACCGCTTGAACATAGAAGTCCTTCAGTTCATCCAAATTATCAAAGGTATGGTATTTCGGTTGTTCATCCGAACCAAACTTAAATGTCACTGGCAGGGTTTCTCCGCCTGTCTGAACGGCCAAATCGTATGCTGC
>Ga0137307_100215_pt1 | contig 87978 bp, 80 predicted proteins | sample NAcewD2O_March_2_FD_97180 | JGI IMG/M metagenome (GOLD analysis project Ga0137307, IMG submission 97180) | Mouse cecal microbial communities from Vienna, Austria - N-Acetylglucosamine amended D2O_March | ecosystem: Host-associated > Mammals > Digestive system > Large intestine > Cecum | place...
ATGTTTACAAATCCGTTATTGCCTCTGTCTATTATAATAGACTCCGAGGAATAACTTATAAGCATTTTCCCGAATGGGTAGCTGAGTATCAAGCCAAGCGCTGCGCCCACAACGGAAATAGCGAAGTATTTTGTAAGGTACAGCCCCCGAATTTTTATATTCCGTATGCCTATTGCTTTCATAACGCCTATCTCGCGGAATTCTTCGGAGAGGGTAAAAGCTATGGTGAACCGCAGTACCGCAAAGGATATGATGATAAGAATAAGGCTCACCGCAAGGATAAGACCCATGACTATCATGTTAAAAATATAGGCTTTACCCAGCATATCCGCCTCACCCGCAAAGGTAAAGCTGTCGGATATATCCGCTATCTGGGACAGAGCCTTGTCAAGATCGGCGGTGTGTATGTATAAAAATTTCCCGCCGTACATATTTTTCATCGTTTCGTCGGACATATATTCGTCAAATTCCTCGCCGTTCATGATAAACCTTTTAATACCAATCAATTCCGTGCCGCAGACAGCGTCCCTGAAACCGCCCGCAAAGGTAAAATCGTGACTTACGCCCTCTATTTCGACAGTAATTTTGTCGCCTGCCTTAAGCCCCATGTTTTTCGCTATGAAACGGGTGGCGTAAATTTCCCCTTTCGGTACGCTTTTAAGAATACTTTCGTCGTCCAGAAAATAATTCATCCCCATATCTCTGTCACTTTGTAATACTAATATCTGATTGGCATTGGAATCGTTAAGCGGTTCGCCGGCCCGCGTAATATTGGACTGGGACATACGGACGTACTCCTCGATACGGAACTCGTCTATCGCGGAAGCGTTTTCAAGCGTCCCGCAAATGTCCTTGTCTGAGGATTTGTTTTCGCTCATCGCCCAGTAATCGGGTACGTCTGCCATTTCAAAATAGCTGTCCAGCGCAGTCAGCACGGTGATGATGTTGCTCACGCCTGAGGACATGAACATCGACGCGAGTATAATAAATACCAGCAATATCACGTTCATCGCCCTTTTGCGCTTAAGGTCTTTTTTCAGTATTCTCCAGAACATAGTGTATTCCTCTTTTCTTGAATTTGATTTTTCTATATTCTGAGTTATAACATATAAATTCTTAACAAGTCTTTAACTTTCTGTTTTCCTCCCGTTTTCTTTTATCTGCCGGCTTTTCTGCATCCTTTGGTATCAGCCACAAGCGGCTGAATTTTGCCACGCCGGGTATACGGTTTTCCTCACATAGCTTTTGCACCCGTCTTTCTTAAATGTCCCATTTTTTCGCTGCTTCTGGGGTGGAAATAGTCAGGCGAATAATTTCAAATGTTTAAGGACTGCAGCATGGAAATGTGCATAACTGGCTATGAAACTATGGAAAACCCCATTCACAGCCTGTGGAAAAGCAAAAGCAGCTTTCCCATATCCTGCAAACAGGGTTTCTCACAGTTCCATAAACACAGCCAGTTATACGACATTCCCACAATGCCTGCGCCTACGGAATCCATCTCTCTATCTATTTCTTTGTTAGAAACATCTTTTTACAGACCTATTCCCGCCATTCTTGCGAAAACGGCTTTTCGCCCGATAAGTTCCGACTGTTTTTCTTTTGTCAGGCTCTCAAACACACCCTTATACCCTTTTTCCAGCAATGGAGTACCTTTTGCGATAAGATACAGCTTCATGTCAAGCCATTCCTGCCATAATGCTTCAAACAATACCTTGCTGTCCGTAAAAGTTTCATCTTCCTCAAAGCCATGCGGCGGCGTATAATATTTGAGCATTACAAAACCCACTTTACTAACAATTCACTTCAGTCAACAATGCCACCGCATTGCCTTCTTCCTCTGGTGTTAAAAATACCACATAGTCATCCACGCTATACATTGCATGATTTTCGTCAAAAAAAATAAACATCATTCTATACAAACCATTCGATGTCCCAGCCATCCAGTTCTTTCCACTCAAAATCATGTTTAAGATCCTGATAACATTGTTCACAAATACAGGCGGATAAGTCCTCAGGAACAAACCACCGCTGATGCGGATTGACCTGAACCGGCTCAAAGCAAAATTCACAACGTTTCAAATATGGAGCATGCTCACTTATTTCTTCACCATCCGTCGGATTAATATATACTTTCTTTAAATGTTCAATATCATTCATTATAATCCTCCTGCTGCCATTCGTTTACCAAGGAAGTCCAGCATTTTGTCAAGTCATTCTTTATCCAGACAAACACCGACTTTCTACATGCAAATTGAAAACACAAATATTGATCGTTTCTTCCAAAGGCCAAATCTCTTTGCCTGTCAGTATCCGTAAGCTTCTGTCGATTGATACCGGCGATAAACTGGCGGCGTATACTTCAGGAGATGTTATTATGCTTAAAACTTTAAAACTTCCTTCCGCAGAAGAATTTGAAGCTTCGCTTGACGAAGCGCAAAAATGGGCATTATACTGATATATTCCGTGACCCTGACGATAACAAATTTCCGAAATGTGCAAAAGATTCTCCTGCCTTATATATTGCCTTCCCTACTCGCCTGCACGGATCAGTCCCATCATCAGTTCACTTCCGGTCAGCATCTTGTCCCTTGCAATGATGAGCAGCCTGTATTTCAGGAACGGATTGAGCTGCTGCTTTGCCGCCTCCGCGTCAGTAATAAAATAATCCTGCGCCTCCAATTCCTCATGGCTGCAGTCCACAAAGACAAGTATGCACCGACAGCGCGCATGATACAGCTTCAGATATGCACATAGATTTTCAAAATGAAGGGACTTATCCACATCTGCGCCTCTTTTAACCACCACATTCCCGCTATCCGCAAAACTGTCTGCTGCATTGTCAAATGCATTTCCCATCAGGATAAATGACATGGGTGTCACTTTCGAGGTGATCTGATCACTGCCCCAGTACACCATATTGCTGCGCATATTCTGAAACATCTTATCGTGCGCCTTCAATGATGCCACGGCATCTCTCACAGAGCTGTACACGGCGTCGCCGCCTGACACATCTGCCACAAATGCGATCTCCGGCTGGTGTCCCTTCGCCGGCGCGTTGGAAGGTGCATGAAAGATCCTGTCCACCCGCTTATTTAATTCAAGCTTCTGAATCTGCGTCAATGCCATCACACTACCTCCCGTTTTTCTGCGCAAGATACTGGTTCACGATCTTCTCGATCGATTCCCGCGAGATCGGATAGTCAAACTCCTTGATGATCCTGTCCACAGTATAGCCATGATCCACCAGATGCCTGATCGCACCGCCATACGCAAAATCTTTCGTAAAATTTGACAGCGCTTCCACAAAATAGCCGTGATTCATCTCTTCCATATCCACCACACACTCCTGCAATTTCGTCTTTTCGATCGTAATCCTGTTCTCATTATATCATGTTTATCCGCTATTTCCTACTGTAAATTAGACTGTCATCATGTAACAGTTCAGCCTTCGGCTTCCTGTTACAAGCATCAAGCCATGCAAATATCGCCAAACCGAACAATCGGCATGCGATGGGCTTGATGCATCTCAACCACTACGTGTTCTTACGGACTTTGCAGCGCAGTGCAAAGTCCTAGACTGAACTGTAACGTCATCATCTCACCCGGAAATCTGTAGTTACTGTTCCGACAGTTCGCAAACAGCAGCGATCTATATGAAACAGTCGTCCCAGCCTGACTGTCTGTCTGTTTCTGTGACAGTGCGTATCAGATAGCCCCGCTGTACATAAAAAGCTTGCAAATCTGAATCAAACAGGTATATTTAGATTAAGGAAACCAGAAACGGCAATATGAAAGAAGTATTTATGAATGCCATTCAGATCGAAAACCTTATACGTGATTACGGCGGCGGGAAGGGCGTGTTTGATGTCTCTTTCCATGTAGACCATGGAGAAGCTTTTGGATTTCTGGGGCCGAACGGAGCAGGTAAGACGACAACAATCCGTCATCTAATGGGTTTTATAAGACCGCAATCGGGAAAATGTACCATAGACGGCATAGACTGTTGGAGCGGGCGGGATAAAGTGCAGGCGAGACTCGGCTATATTCCCGGTGAGATCAGCTTCTTTGACGACATATCGGGGACGGAATTTTTGAAATTCCTCGAAGAGTACCGCAGGATCGGCACATGCAGCCGCAAGGCAGAATTGCTGGAACGTTTTGAGCTGGATCCCACGGGCAGAATCAAAAAGATGAGCAAAGGGACAAAACAAAAACTAGGGATCGTCGCCGCATTCATGCACGACCCTGATATCCTGATCCTCGATGAACCGACCAGCGGGCTCGACCCGTTGATGCAGAGCAGATTTGTCAATCTGGTCGCGGAGGAAAAAGAACATGGCAAGACGATCCTGATGTCGAGCCATATGTTTGAGGAGGTGGAGCGGACCTGCGACCGCATCGGCATCATACGCAAGGGAAGAATGATCGCCGTCGATTCTGCCGCGGCACTGCATGAGCGGCACACGCGCAGCTACACGGTGACTCTTGAGAACGAAACTGCCGCCGAAGCCTTTGCCGCCGATTTTGACGGTGTCCGCAGCGGGATCAGGGTTACTGTCGCAGCAAAGCAGAGCCTGGAGGAGATCTTCATGAATTACTACGGAGGTGACAAAAATGATCAGCATGACATTATATAAACGCGAGATGAAAGGAAGTGTAAAGCTGCTTGTTATCTTTGGCGCGGTCATTATCCTGTACGTTTCCATTATCATCAGTATGTATGACCCCGAGATGATGAAAATGCTGGACAGCTTTGTAGACGCCATGCCGGAATTGATGGCGGCTGTCGGCATGAAGGCAAATGCTGCAGATCTACTGGGATTTATGGTATCTTACCTCTACGGATTCATACTGCTGGTTTTCCCGATGCTGTTCTGTATACTGCGCGGAAATGCCCTGATCGCCAAATATGTGGACAAAGGTTCCATGACAGCGCTGGTTGCAGCGCCCGTAAAACGGCGTACCATCGCACTCACACAGTTGTCCGTACTCTTAAGCGGGATCCTGCTGCTTGTTTTTTACATCACGATCCTGGAATATATCTGCGCCGGAAGCGGTTTTCCGGGAGAACTGGATCTGTCAGCATTGCTGTCCCTGAACTTTGGGCTGCTGTGCCTGCATTTGTTCATCGGGGGCATATGTTTCCTGTCTTCCTGCATATTTTCTGATACCAAGTACAGCATTGCAGCCGGGGCAGGCATACCTGCGCTGATGTACGTCCTGCAGATGCTCGCGAACGTCGGCGGAAATGCAGAGAAGATAAAGTATTGCACCTTTTTCACCCTGTTTGATCCGGACGGCATCATCGTCGGGGAGAGCAATGCGGCAGCCGGGGCATTCCTGCTCTTTGCAGGCGCTGTTGTGCTGTACGGGATCGGGATCATGATATTTGATAAAAAAGATCTGTACATCTGACAGAAAACATTATGAACTCCACCCAGACTCTGATTGGGGACTGTTCAGGATCTGGGTGGAGTACCAGCTATATTTCGTCTATATACACCACGCCTTTTATCCGCTGCAGCGTATGAAAATATCCGTCCCTGCCGATCTTTCTTGGCAGGCGGAAGGTCGCAACGATCTGAAAATGCTGCCCCTTCGCCTTTGGCTTATCGACATAAAAGCTGTCCACAAAGCAGTTGTCCTCTTTGAGCTGTCTGGACACATTGGTGATCGCCTTGCCGTCCTCGACTTCTATATAGAGCGTCATGTAACGTGAATATCTGTAGACCCTGTCCTCAATGACCGGTACTAAATGGACGCCGACAAGCCACATCGCCGTGAGAAGCACCGCACCGTCAGCAAACCCGATCCCCACCGCAAGCCCGATGCACGCGCAGGTCCATATGCTCGCCGCGGAGGTCAGCCCCTTGATCTGATGCCCCGACACCAGGATCGAACCCGCGCCGAGAAAACCGACACCGCTGATAACCTGCGCGGCGATCCTCGAGATGTCCAGCCGCTCCGGATAGATCTCCTCCAGATACTGCTCCAGCAGCATCACCATCGTCGCGCCAAGGCATACCGTAATCGTGGTCCGCGCACCGCCGCCGCGCCGCTTCGCGCCCCTGTCGATGCCGATCACGATGCCAAGCGCCAGGGATATGGCCATTCTGATAAAAATATTTTGCCACGTCCAGTCAGAGAGTCTCGTCGTAAACATGCCTTTTCCTCCTCCTTCCGCCAATGCCTGCCTGTCCATCACCCATTTATAAAATAGTCTCTCGGAGTCTTATAAATGAACGTCACACAATTCCTACCGCACGATCTCATCCGAATCCAGCAGTATCGTAGCCAGCTCTGCCTCGTACTTTTTCTCCCTGATCTGTTTATGGGCATTTGCCAGTGTATCCTCAAGCGATGCCTCATCATCATCTACATCTAAGACCTTAAATTCAAACAGGATCTGCTCGTCTATGGAAGCTTCAAAACTCCTGCCCTTTAAAAGCTCCTCCGTAATCTGTTTTACTTCAATATTTCCCTTCTGTATCAGGGAATTTACAAGACCGTTTCCGCTCGTATTTGACCAGTAGGCTGCATACTTCCCACCTTTTCTGATAAAGGAGGCAATTGACCACGGATTATATATATCTGTATACGCCCCGAAAGTAAATCCATCATACCACTGCTTTACTCCCTGTTTCTCTCCGCCAAGTCCCATATCATCGAGCGCCTTGAAAACCTCCTCTTGTGTAAAGCCAAATGAAACGGCATATTCGTCAGAGGTTGTCGTAACCACATCCAGATTATTTAAGTCAGAAAAAACAGATTCCTTCGAGATCCTTGTAATCCCTGTGATGATCCCTCTGTGGAGATGCGGATTTGTCTTGAACGTACTGCTGAAAAAATTCCTGAAAAATCCAACCGCCTCATCCCAGTATCCGCCAAGCCACGCTTCCTGCATCGGGGTGTCGTACTCATCAAGCAATATAATCACCTTTTTGTCATAACATCTTTCCAGATATCCTCCAAGACGGTTTATGGCTGTTACCGCTGTCTCGTCAGACATATCGTCATTGACAGATTGAAAGTGCGCCCTGTCATTGTCATCAAATACATCTGTAGTCATAATATCTTTATACAGTTTATAAATATCTGTTATGATCCTCTTAAATAGTTCTCTAAGCCCTTCGGCACGATCAGTCTTAATCCCCGCAAAACTGATAAATATCACAGGATATGTGCCCTGTAACTGTCTGTATTTTTCATCATTCCAGATCCCAAGTCCTTCAAACAGGTCTGCCCTGCCTGCATATTTATTGGAGAAAAAACACTCTGTCATGCTCATATTCAGTGTCTTGCCAAACCTGCGGGGACGGGTGATCAGGGTCACTGTGGAGCCCCTTTCCCACCATTCCTCGATAAATCCTGTCTTGTCTATATAGAATCTGCTTTCCTCCCTCAGTCTGTCAAAACGCTGTTCCCCTATATTCACGATCGTACTGCTGTCCATATCCTCACCTCCTGTTTGTTCAAAGTATCTGTAATATTCATTATTTTATCGTTCTGCATTTGATCTGCCTCACTCAGCGCCGCCGCATTGCATCTTTCCTCTTCATTGTACTACATCTTCTCCAGTTCTTCAATCCAACTCGTATGCAAATGGAAGACTTGCAAATTCCGACTCCCTGCTGTATAATGGTCAATACAAATAAACCATTATACAGCAGGAAGCCACTACCCTTATGAAGCAATATTACTTATGAAAAAGAAAGGAATCCAACCATGTCAGTTTACAGCATTACATTCAGCCCTACAGGCGGCACGCAAAAAGTTGCCGATCTGTTTGCAAGATCCTTCTGCCCGGACAGCGTCAATATAGATCTTACCGACTGTGAAACGGATTTCCGGTCATTTTCATTTTGCGAAAATGATACCTGCATCATATCCGTCCCGTCCTACGGCGGACGGGTTCCTGCCATTGCAGTATCCAGGCTGCGCCAGATGAAAAGCGGGGGAGCCGCGGCAATCCTGATCGTAGTCTACGGAAACCGGGCATATGACGATACTTTTGCGGAATTGCAGGACACCTTGACAGACGCCGGATTTTCCTGTGTAGCCGCAGTTGCCGCTGTCGCGGAGCACTCCATCATGCGCCAGTTCGCTGCCGGACGCCCTGACGCACAGGATGAAAAAGAACTTGCAGATTTCGCCGTAACAATCCGTTCCAAAATGGAATCCGGCACCTTATCCGCCCACTTAAATCTGCCGGGAAACCGCCCTTACCGGGAATACAGCGGCGTTCCCATGAAACCCCAGGCCGGAAAATCCTGCAACAAATGCGGGCTTTGTGCGACAAAATGTCCTGTCCAGGCAATCAGTGCCGCCGACCCTTCAAAGACCGACACCCAAAACTGTATTTCCTGTATGCGCTGCATCACTGTCTGTCCCCAAAAAGCCCGGCATGTCAGCAAGGCTCTTATTGCGGCTGGCAGCATGACGTTGAAGAAAGCCTGCGGCGGTTATAAGAAAAACGAATTGTTTCTGTAAACCTTCTTGCCAACGGTTCACCACAATTTTTTCATAAGTGAATCCATTCGGGCTTTCCGTCCCCGGGCTTTATTCCTGCAATCGCTTCATGACCTGTTTTGCCGCAAGTTCTGATGGCCACATGGTATCCATTTTAGAGGAGATAAACAGAGTTATCGGAGCAATGTACTTCCACATTCATTTTTGCCCCATGTCCAGCAAGTATATTTCTCAGATATTCAGAAATTTCAGTTCCGGCAAAATCACATCCGGTAAGTATGATTCCCGGCAGCCATGAAAACTTTTTCAGTATTTCTCCGTTTTCAGGATTGACTTTGATAAGCTTTTCATCGCTCGTTGAGCAATAGGCATTTGCATGAGCACCCATGGCCACATGATATAAGCTCAAACATTCATCGTCCTGTCCACACGGCGTAAACATGTATTTTTGTTCAAACTCCCCATCTCCGTTCTTACAGTAAACACATACTTCCATGTAATCTTTCAGGATTGTAAGATACATATGATTGTTCTGCTCAACAAAGGCGGATTCCCCTATGATATCCCGAACATATCTCCCATAATCTTCTACATAAAAGAAAACCCTTGTACTTTCCTCCGGCATCGCTTCAAATAAAGAATACTTTTGCCTTAACTCCAGTGAAGGATTGAGAAATATCCCACGTGCAGTACCAATATCTTTTTCCTTAACAGGGTCTTTGACAAAAAATTCAATATCCATATCTCCGGCTCTATCCAAAAGTATATTTTGAAACTCTTTTTCTGTAACGTATAGGACAGACGCCGTTCCGATTTGCTCATAGTTATCTTCAGAATTTTGGGCGAAAACGTAATATAACGGCATCCGGCAGATAAGTACCCACTGGAGCAGGAGATATACCATTCCATCTTTTACATGAAAGTCAAAAAATGTTTCTCCCGCATGCGCATGCCAGATTTCTTTCTGCTGCCCGCTGTCCATATCCAGTACAATCATTTTCTTGTCAAATGCTATATACAGCATATGATTTTCTTCCAATACTGCCCGGTATTTCAGCTGGCTCTTAAATGTCACTTTGACTCTCTCCCTTTTCCCGGATATGGGATCATATAGCAGAATCTGTTCATAATCCGGACAATGCAGCACAATAAAAAACTGATTGGACTGTTCCAGATAAGTACAAATCTCTACATCTGACTCCGGATCCACATCATAAAAGGTTGATAAAAGGCAGTCAGACGCCTCATCAATTGTAAGAATACAGTTATTGTCATATTCTACCAGAATATGTCCGCTGATGTCGGCGTGGATTTTCCTGATATCCAGTCTGACTGTTGGAAACACATTTTCTAAAATAGTATCCGTTTCCAGATTCCACTCATGAATCCTACCGTTTTCATCTATGACATATACATTATGGTCAGCCATGTGGATCGCCTTACACTGTTTCAGCAACAGATTGCGGTGGATTGACGCTTTCTTTTGCTCAATATCATATAATTTGATCGTATCATCCCAATAGATGCTGACCTTACTGCCTTCAATACCAAGAAACTCTCCCCGTTCCGGTATTATTTCTTCGGAAAATTCATCCAAAACAACCTTTTCCCCATTCTCCAGATCAAGGATGATCAATTGTTTGCCTGAATGTATCAGACATTTGGTCTGGCAGTCATCAAAAACACTCATTGGTTCGTTTGTCGGTGTATCGAATGCCCGACAAGTTTCATATTGATAGATTTTCTGTAGTCTGTCACACTCCATATCAAGACGGAGAAATTCCCATTCACTGGGACGGTATGCTTTTTTCGTAACAATTTCTTCCGATAACTTTACATGAAGAATAATCTGGTTTTCCCGAGGCATAGCAACATGACAGATACGCCCAGGTCCCGTGTAGACATAGCTGTACCGCATATCCCCGTCAACAGAAGAAAATAAACGGACAGTATCCCCTCCCCATACACCGCAGATATATGTACCAAATGGAGAAAACCGAATATCGTCAATGACGCGTTCCTCCTTTTCTCCTGTCAATAGCATTTCTCCTTCTTCTCCCCGTACATATTCAATGTAGGTTCTTCTTCCTTCTTCCGTATCGTCGTAAAAGCGTACGAGAAATGTCTGTACAGAACCTGCCGCAATCTTTTTATCAGGATCATGCCCTTCCTGTGCGATGGCGCTGCCCACAATAAAAGAAGAAAGCATCCTGTGCGTTTCCCTGTCCCACAGGCAGACCTGGTCATCATCCCCCAGTGTCAGGATCCGGTCTGAATTGCTGTGTGGGATCACGAAATCAGTATATGATCCAATATGTCCTTCAAAAAGAAATGTCCGGTCTGTGATCTTACAGTTCCGAAAGGAGGCCGCAAGGCAGGAATCACCTGTTCCTGCGGAGCAGATTGTTTCATAAAAACGGCATTGTCTCAAATCAAGACCATCGAAATTTTCACCGGCAACTGTTTTTCTTACTTTCTTTATGATCTCAACGACATTGCGTATCAGATACTGTGGGTCAATTGGAGAGTACCTGTATAAGTCCAAAATCTGGCGAAGCATTGTCTGTTCAGGAACGGCAGCAGCCGGAATGTGCCAGTGGTTTTCCGTATCCAAAACGGGTGTGTTTCTATGTTCTCCAAGGATTTCCCCGATAAAACTTTGAATCGTCTCATCGGGTATTTCATAAAAAACAGGTTCCAGACAATGCCGGATGTTATCTGCCACGCCATCATTATCATCAAGATCAGGACTTTGCGTATGGGTATTTTTTCCATGATGATACAATGCAAGTGCTTCACGCATACGCTGGACAATGTAATACGCTGCAAAATAATCCCTTATATGATGGTGGACAAACGAGTATCCACTCACACCGTTTCTATTCATAACACCAAGTATATTCACGATGATGTCCAAATACCGTTTTGACGAAATCCTGCAAAGCTGCTCTTTCAAGTCAGCGAGGGATTCTGTCTCAGACTCATATTCAGAGAAAGCGGGGATTTCTGTAACCTGCTTTGAAAGGATCGCGTCACCAAAAGACCTTTCGATTTCTTTTAACAGGTCTGCTTTTGTAAGTTGAAAGATCCCCCTGTCATTCATATGATATCCAACTGTTGGAAAGATAAAATCCATTGTATACATCAGCATCTTTTTTAACTGTACATCATCCGTATACCCATGTTTCATTTTTCCCTTTTCGGAATAAAACGGCGTGCCTCTGTGAAAAAAATGGTAAAGTATTTCCCCTCTGGTCAGCGGCTTGATTTTTTCTGCCTTGTTTCTGCACGCAAACATACACAAAAACAAGGGAATCCGCAGACAGTCCAGCAATTCCGTATGGGCTTCAATCCATGCGATATCTGTATCAGAGTAATCGGCATGGGTAAGATAATCCCGGATGTTTTCGGTTTCTAGCCCCTGCAGGGCAACATAGTTAAAGCCGTCAGGGAGATAGTTTTCTGACATCCGCCGTGTTGTCAGGATAATACGGACATTTGTAAATCTTGCAAGCTGTTCGATCTCATTGCGCAAAAGTTCCCTGACAGATTGTCCGGATGCAGTCCCGTCTGCCTGCATTGTATTGATCTCGTTAAACCCGTCCAGCAAGAGCAGATATTGCGGGCTTTCGGTTTCTTTCATAAATTCCTTTTCAATATCGCTTAACTGTTCCGATGTATAAGACTCAAATTCCCCGTCGTCCATAATAGATTTGACATATCTTGTAATATAATTGGTTTTTCCGTATTTTGATGAATACCATTGCCCTATTACATTAGGACACCTGTTCAGTTCCACATAAACCGGAATCATATCCGGCATTTGTTCTTTTTCCTTTAGAAGGACAGACAACTGGTGCGCTAAAAAGGTAGTTTTTCCGATACCACCCTCTCCCATCAGAACCAGATGTTCCTGAACATGCTCCTGAAAAATTTCCTGAACCGGCGTTACCCTGCCTTCCCTGTTGACAGCCAGCGGTTCGTAATAAACATCCCGATAAATACCGTTTGGAAAAAGGCTCTCAAATATTTTAAGTCCTCCAAATTTATTGTTGCCGGAACAAAGTATCCCATAATACCGTTTACTTGCTTTCCAGATCTGAACGCGGATATTCTCCTGTGATAATGTACTGACAAACTGGCATGGTGAAAACCATTTTTCGGAAATTCCCTGATTTTCCGCGCGGCTGATCAACTGGTTTCCATCAATAATTTCAATCGTAAAACCGCACGCATTGTGTTCCTTTTTAAAAGCATTCCACCGCTCGATTTCCGGTTTTGTCAGCTGTCTGGGCAGACACAGATACCACGAATGGATATTTGTATTTTTCTGGACCGCAGTATTGTAGGAATCACGGATTTGTTTCCATTGTATGTCTTTTAAGGGATCCCTGAAATATTTACACTGATAGATGTCCATACCGTCAGGATGAGAAACGAGCACATCTATGCCGTCATCTCCGGGATTCGCTGCAATCTGATGTACCTCCAGACCGGGATTTTCCAGATCCAGCAGTTCTGCGCAAAAAACTTCAAAACGCTCCCTTGCCCCAATTATTCCTCCATTATGTCTCTCAAAGTTTGTCCAGCTTTCTACTGTACCCATTCCAAACCGCCTCACTTATAACCATTTATTCCCGCAAACAACGAACCAGGCGACTATTTACAAACAGTTGACTTATGATACAATGAGAAACCTCCTGAATACCGTTTGTAACAATCCCTGCCACTATACTGCTAATAAAGCTAAATAAATGTTCATTCATTGTTTTCCCTGTTATACTTCATCATTTTTCCATTGTTCACTAAAAAACAGATACTACTCCTATCATTTATTCTACATCACCATAACAATTTAGCAAATATTTACAGAGATAATTTACAAATTTTATAAAACAGGCGCCGCTGGTATCAAACTTCGTTTCGTCGCTTTCTCCTTCTCCATTCAAAAAGGCAACCGCCACGCTTTGGAATCGTTTTAGCTCATCGATCTCTACACGCTGACGTATCGTCTACCCTCTTTTCCCTCACCAGCCGCATGGACAAGCTGGTTTTGTAATAAGGGCATTAAAAAACAGCGCTGCCATCAAAATCGCGCCTGCCCGTCTTAGAGCGTGTTTGTTAAATACTGTATTTGAACTATACTTAACATTTCTGTTATTCTCAATAGCTTATTTGTTAAACTTATCTTTTTTATTAAATTTTACATTTTGATAAGTTTCTGTTACTGTTTTATCTGAATTATGCTAGAATAAATAGCGAATACAAAATGAAGAGGTCAGCTATGGATTATACGATACGTGAAATACAAAAACAGGAATATCCTTTACTGGATAATTTTCTATATGAAGCAATCTTTATTCCAGAAGGTATCGAACCTCCACCCAAAACCATCATTACATCTCCCGAATTGCAGATTTATGTTGAGCATTTCGGGGAATCAATAGATGATTGGGGATTAGTAGCAGAGGTTAACGGTAAGATTGTCGGTGCTGTTTGGGTTCGCAACATGAACGATTACGGACATATAGATGATGAAACGCCCTCTTTGGCAATCTCTCTTTATAAAGAATACCGGGGCTTTGGCATTGGAACGGCTATGATGAAAGAAATTCTCACCCTGCTTAAATCACATGGGTACAGCCGGGTTTCTCTTTCTGTTCAAAAAGCCAATTATGCGGCAAAAATGTATCTAAAGACTGGTTTTGAAATTGTAATGGAGAACGAAGAAGAATATATTATGGTACACTGCCTATAACGAATTTATAAATAGATTGGAGAAAGGACATTCCATTTATGAGAATCCGACCATATATACCAGACAAAGATTACGAATATGTCTCAAAATGGATTGATGACGAGAGAACTCATGCTTTTTGGTGTGCAAATCTTTTGCCATACCCCTTAACACGAAAATCTTTCCATGATTTATTAGAGAAAAATGCAATGAACTGGACGGACAGTGCCTATGTAGCAACTGAACATAACGGACAGGCAGTAGGCTTCTTCTGTTATTCTGTCAATACAGCAGACAATATCGGCTTTCTTAAATTTGTTATCGTTGATAAAACAAAACGTGGAAAAGGTTACGGAAAAGAAATGCTGGATCTTGCTCTGCAATACGCTTTCCAGATAACCGGCGCAAAAGCGGTTCAACTAAATGTTTTCAGTGAAAACGTATCAGCAAAGCAATGTTATAAAAAAGTCGGCTTTGTTGAAAGAACGATTGACAAAGATATATTTGCATATAAAGACGAGTCGTGGAGCAGATGTAACATGATAATTTCAAAACAATCACTCTAATTTTCACAAAGGACGCATGATTATGGTATTAGAGCGTGTTTGAAAAATCATTCCCGCTATCTGTATAACGACGCATATGCGTTGTATTCACCACTTTGCGTGATATTTGCACCGAATTCAGTCAACATAGCCCGAGAACAGTTGAGGAATGGGCAGATTTCAGAGGACGAGTATTTTGAATGGAAAATCAACTGGCCTGACACGAGTAGTAACATTGATCACAAAAAATGCAGTTACCAATGGCGTAGAAAATAAAATCGGAGGAATTACTATGAATTTTTTATCAATCACATCATCTGACGATATGTGGAAAAAAGTAAGCCAATTTGCGCAAAGCTGCTCATGGAGAGCCGGAAAATCTCTATCCCAAAATATGTCTGATAATACCTTTTCAGATTGGGAGCGTGTGATAGTCGCTTTGCACGAAAATGATATTGCGGGTTACTGTACTGTTGCAAAAAGCGATTGTATTCCAAATGTTTCATACACACCTTATATTGGCTATATGTTTGTTGACAAAAAGTACAGAGGGCAGCACCTGAGTCAAAAACTTATTTTTTATGCGATACCTTATTTACGGACACAGGGATTTCATCAAGTTTATCTGGTTAGTGACCATGAAAATTTTTACGAAAAGTATGGTTTTAAAGTCATTGACAAAAAAATGGCGCCTTGGGGAGAATTGGAAAAAATCTATATGCGTGAGATATAAAAATTATTATTATTCACTCATATAGGTATCAAAAAGGTATCACACCCCACATCAAAAGCCGGAAAATCCGCTGTCTATGCGGATTCCCGGCTTTCTATTTACTATTCAAACTCGGCGATTTATGCAAATACACGCCTATTTTTACATCAATTACATCATTTGTTATGGCTTGTTGATTTTCTATTGCCAAAATGTTGCCGATTTTACTTATCCCTATAATGAGAACCACATTGAACAATCTTTATCATATTATCTTCTATACGATAAACAATACGATTTGCATCGTCTATTCGCCGACTCCAATAGGATGCCAAATCACCACTTAATCTTTCCGGCTTTCCTATTCCCTCGTATCCATTCCGGTCAATATCCTTCAATAGTTGGAGAATACGTTTCAACGTCTTTTTATCCTGCTTTGTCCAGTATTCAAAATCTTCCCACGCCGCATCTGACCATGACTTAATCATCAATGTCCACCTCATGTACCGTACCGCCTGTAGCTTCCATTTGCGCTACAGATTCTCTAAGCCTGGCCATATTCTCCTGCGAATAAAACGGATCAACAGATACTTCAAATGGTATCCGTTTCTCTCGTCCCAATTTTTTTAGATAAATATTAATAGCCGTAGACAAAGACATTCCAATATCAGCACATGCCTGCTCTGCCTTTTTCTTTACATCATCCTCTATACGCAGACTAATTTGAGCCATTATACCACCTCTTTCTCTATGATGATATTAGTATATCCCATATTACAGCATTTGTAAAGCATTTTGCTATACACGTTCTTAATATTTATAGGATGCAAGGGTGCAATTTAACTATTTTTCCTTTTTTCCAGACGTTCCTGTTCTATTTCATAATAATCACCTATATATATCAACAACTTCTTTGTTTATCTTCGCCCATAATTTCACCTTACCATTTACAGTCACACAAAATTAAATCTATAACTCCCGATACATAGGGTGCTAATTCATATTCATTGAATACAATATGTATCTCTCCATCTAAGATATAAAAAACAATATTTTCAATATCCTTTATATCTGCTTTTTCCTCATAGTATTTTCCACCCTCGCTTTCAAGAGGCTTTTTTTATAGACTCTAAGTACTCTTTGCACTGTTGGCAGCTTTGTATATGCTCACAAGTGGCACAAGGATATTGACCGCACTGCAGCGATGATGTGCCACATACAGATGTCCCTGCTGGGATGTCCTTCCATTGTAGTCATTGGAGACAGTCTGACAAAGCCATTCTCAAATTCAGGTAATAAAACATGGTATATCCTGTTTTATTACTTGAACCAGTGACGTTTTGCATCGAAAAAGAATGAAGATAAACAAGAATACAGTGGTGATATTACGGCAAATGGAATGATTACAGTTATTCATGACGATCCGAATGAAAATGTCAAACTGTTGGAAAGTGCAGACGGACAGCTGTTGATGCGTATGAAACAGATATCATAAAATAGCAGAGAAATTAAAAAAATTACGGTATAAAATCCTAAAGCAAAAACAAACGAAAAGAGTATAGCGGTTGGCTCTGCTTATATTTTTTATATAGCGGATAACAACGTTCCACCGGATATTGACAGTGAATTTTAAAAACGATACAATAAAAATATGAAATGAACAGGCAAAAGACGAAATCAGACATTTACAGGAGAAGTAAAACATGGATTACGATAAACTGACATTCACTAACCCAGAGCGATCTTACAAAGAAACTGTATGAAGAAGTTGAAAAAGCAAGGGAAAACAAAGAATGGAGGCGTGAGTACATGGCATGGATATCAGAACTTGAAGAATCAAAAGAGGAAGCTAGAGAAGCGGAGCGGGAGGAAACGGCAATCCGTATGTTGAAGGACAATATGCCGATATCGAAAATCATACTATATTCAAGGCTTCCAGAGTCCCGTATACTGGAATTGCAACAAAACCTGGCAGAAAAATAACACATCACACATTCCTTAAAATTCATATGAATGCGTTTCATACTTAATATTTGTCGTACTAAAAATATGGATTTTAAAAGTGAGAAAATGAGATTTTAAAGGAGTCCATATGGAATTTAACAGACAGACCGCCGAACAGGCTCTGACAAAAGCATCAGAATCCAATCCGGGAGCATGGACAGACCATTCCCGCTATGTGGCCGAAGCATGCCGCAATATCGCGCTGCACTGTGAAGGTCTATGCGCCGAACAGGCTTATCTTTACGGACTGTTACACGATATCGGGCGCTACGCCGGCGTGAGTTCAGAGAGACATCTGATAGACGGTTACCGCTACTGCATGGAACGCGGGTGGGAAAAAGCGGCGCAGATCTGTATCTCCCACGCGTTCATGATACAGGATATTGAAACCTCGATCGGAACATTTGACGTCAATGAGGAAGATTACCAGTTCATGAAAAAGTTCGTCGCAAATGCGGTCTACGATGATTATGACCGCCTGGTACAGCTATGCGACTCGCTGGCGCTGCCGACGGGATTCTGCCTCCTGGAAAAGAGATTCGTGGACGTGACGATACGGTACGGCGTTCACCCAGCGACAATAGCCCGATGGAAAAAAATCTTAGAGATCAAAGAGCTGTTTGAAAACAAGACCGGCTGCTGCATCTACACCCTGCTTCCGGGCATTGTCGAGAACAGCTTTAGATAGAAATCTGTAGATCAGTTCCCGCCAAGCCATTTCACATACTCCGATATCACATCGCTCGTCTTGCTCAGATAGATGCACTCCTTGGCGAGCGTGATATCGTCCGTGATGATATTGTCCACATTGAGGCCGATCATGCGGTTGATGCTCTCCTGTGTGTTTACCGTCCAGGCATAGATCTCCTTCCCCGCATTGTGGACATCCGAGACAAGACGCTCCGTGACGCTGGACGCCTCCACACTGAAATGATCCGCCGCCGAAAGTCTGTTGATATCCCCGTAGGCAAGACTCATGACATACACTGTCTCGATCCGGCCGCTATAATATTTCACTTTCTCCAGCACATCGTAGACCTGCGACGTGACTACGCACTGATCCCAGAACCGCTCTGCCTCTATGATCCCTGCCACCTGTTTTTCAAATTCATGCTCGTGTCCTGTCGGCTTGATCTCGATATTCAGCCGAATGTCATTCTTTTTTGCAAAATCGATCACCTCCGTCAGCAGCGGAACCCGCTCGCCCGCATAAGCACTGTCCAAAAAGCTTCCCACATCAAGCTGTCTGATCTCGTCATAAGCCATTTCCCATGTATTGCGGTCAACCCCCGCAGTGCGCTGGAAATTTGTGTCGTGCATCACAAAGATCTGCCCATCCTTACTCTGCTGAATGTCCAGCTCGATCCAGTCCGCCCCAAGCGCCTTTGCCCCCTCAAAAGCCGCCATCGTGTTCTCCGGATAAAGCACAGAAGCCCCGCGGTGCGCCGTCACCTCCATCGTGCGGACAAACTCGATCTGAATATCCACTTTATGATGATAGACACCGTACAGGTAAAAACAGCCGCACACCACCGATACGGCAAACAATGCGCCCTCCACAGCATACCGGACCTTTCTCCATCGGCTCGTCTCGTGAGATTCCGGCAAAGGGACATGAACCATCTCCTCCCGCTGATCCTCTTTATGTCCATAATACAGGATACTAATGCAGGCATAGCTGAGCGGCGTGCCAAGCGCAGACAGAACCAGCAGGGAGACAGCCAGGTAAACCCACACGACCGAAGCCGACACGATCCCAAACAGCTTTAATCTGGAGAACCGTCCGCCCAGAAGCGCCGCGATCCACACGCCTGCGATGACAAACACCACAAACAGCACAGAGACCCCAAGCTGTATCCCCAGCAGGGCAGCCAGATCCCCGATCCGTCTCCTGCTGCCAAGCCCCACGCTCCTCATCCGCGCTTCCTTAAAGCTGCAGCCCTCCAACGTAAAATAGTGAAATGCATACAGCCATCTCAACAGCAGGAATCCCAACGCCGCCATTGCGCAGACAAACAGAAGCAGCAGATGCCAGTTTCCCCTGATAAAGTCCATGATAAACTCCGGGACCGAGATGCTGCCCACAAAACCAGACGCCACCCCGATATTTAGAAACGGTATCAAAAATAAGACCACAAACGCGACCAGTATATTCTTTCTGTGAAAGACCCGGGCGGCATTGCGCACCGCAAACCGCGCAGTCTGCACCAGATCCGCCTTTTTCCCCTGATAAGACTGATCTAGCAGGAATATGACAGCCCCGATATCGATCATGGAATAGACCGCCATACAGACAAACAGCGCCAGCAGCGCCGCGATCGTGAGAGGATCCGTCAGGAAGGACAAAACATTCTCGATCGTCAGATATTCATACCCCGTCAGCCTCATGATCCCCTTAAAGATCCCCCAGAAAACCGGCGTAAAGATCGTCATGGACAACAATTTGTATAAAACCTCAAACTCCGTCATCGTCCGCCAATTTATCCAAAGCAGACGAAACACACTTTTCATCTTCCTCATAACCAGCCCTCATTATCATGCCCCAATGAACATTTCTTACTGCCGCACCGCATTGGGATAGATCCGCTCCATTCTGGCATCGCCAAAGTGCTCGTCCATCGACTGCTCCCACCCATGGACTGCCGCCTTCCCGTCAGCGCGCGTATCATACCGCACCAATGCCAGTATAGAAACGCAGATATTGAGCGCCATAAACACCATGAGCGCGCCCGTGAGCACCCATTTTGTCCGCCTCAGGACAACATCGATCACGCGCACCACCCTTGGGTACAATCCCTTGATCCACACGACCGCCGCGATCCCCCAGAAGAAACAGTAGAGCAGGTTGATCCGCCCTCCCAGATTAAACGGCATGGCGCTGTAATCCCAGAAAACCTTTCCAAAGACGATCTCCGTAAAGACGCTGCAGATGTATTCATAGGCGCCGCCCAGGAAAACGCCGACCCAGAAAATATAATGCTCCTGTTTATCCCTGTCCCGATACAGAAGCACCGTCACAAGGGCGATCGCAAGCCCCCAGACGACGCTGAAATCGCCCCATACCAGACTGCTGCGGCTCATCCATACACCGGACGTCATCCGGCAGAACAGCGTCTCCACGACATCCCCCGCAAACGCCCCAATCACAAACAGCCAGAATACCTGCACAAAACTGCATCTCTCCCCGGTCCTTTCCTGATCCTCGTCCCTCTCTGACAGGATCGAAGGATACGACCTGCCCATCCGCTTCTCGATATGTCCTGAAATATTCATGGCAAGCCGGAACGTCCACCTCTGCAGCGTGTGGTTCCATCCGAGCAGCCGCGGAAGCTTTTCCTCTATATGATAAACGGACATGAAGGAACCCATAAAGTCGATCAGACCGACCGCGGTGAGCCCCCATATGACCGCCTTCCCGACGATCGCGGGCAGACTGCGGTAGAACCCCAGCAGCATCCCGTTTCCATAGCGCACAGCCAGAAAGCCGAGCAATCCCCACAAAAGGGAGTACTGCAGGCAGATATACCCGTCAAAACTCCATCTCTTTCCAGTGTAATCCCACCATTTTTTCCGCTTCATCTGTTCCAGCATCTTACCGGCAAACCACTCCACAGCAGTCGCCACCACCATGCTGCCCAGAAAGAGAAACAGCGCGTCATTCCTTAACTCCTGCAGGAAAACCGTCAGGATCACGCCCGTGAAGCCATAGACAAAACAGAACGGCCCCGACGCAAAACCGCGGTTCCTGAAATCCTTCATCCTGACAGTCGCAACCGCCGTCTCAGCGATCCACGCCAGAAACGAGTAGGCAAAAAAGATGACCGCGACTTCATAAAATGTATGGTTCATACCGCTCCCCCTCCGCCCTAAGAAATTAAACCACAGTATATCACCTGCCGGCTGTCATATTCAAGAGACTTTCTTTAAAAGTTCCTTAAAAATCTCCTAAATAAATCTAATACTGATACCGCTTGCGGTATTTGAAGAACAGGAAGACCGACAGGGCAAGCGCCATCAGCTCCGCCGCCGGCGTCGCCAGCCAGATCCCGTTCACGCCAAGGATCAGCGGCAGCACGATCATCGTGATCAGCATGAACACGAATGACCTGGAGAATGCGAGCACAGCCGAGACGATCCCGTTGGACAGTGCAGTGAACATCCCGCTGGCAAAGATATTAAATCCGATAAAAAGCAGCGCGGCCGTACAGATCCTGTTTCCCGTCACCGCCAGATCATAGACCGGATTGTCCGGGCGGGCAAACACCGACACCAGCGGTCTGGTGAGCATGAGCGATAACGCGACCGTGGACACAGAGATCACTGCGATCACTTTCAGGCTCACAGCGACCAGCTTCTTTAGTTTCTCATGATTCTGTTCCCCATAATAAAAGCTCAGCATCGGCGCCACACCGTAGGAATATCCTGTGTAGAGCGAACTGGCAAACATCAGCACATACATGATGATCGTGACTGCCGCGACGCCGTCCTCCCCGACATAGCGGAGCATCGTCCAGTTAAACATCATCGTGATGATCCCCGTGACAAGCGCTGTCGCCATCTCCGAGCACCCGTTTGTCGCCGCACTCACAAGCACCCTGAACCGAAATGCCGGTCTGCGGAAATGCAGCAGATTCTTCCTCTGGCTGAACACAAACAGCCCCACGACCGCCGTCACAGAATACCCAAGCCCGGTCGCGACCGCCGCGCCGCTGATACCCATGCCAAACCAGGCGATGAACACATAATCGAGCACCATGTTCAGGACACCGCCCGCGACAGAACAGATCAAAGAAAGATCCGCCTTTTCGCTGGCGATCATATAGAGCGTAAAGTTGTTCATCAGCAGGATCGGAACGGTAAAGATCAGATACCGGCTCAGATACTCCACGCAGTACCCCTCCACATCAGCCGAGAGGTTCATGCCGGCAAATATGTGATCCATCGCCAGATACCCGGCCGCGCACATGACGATCCCCACCAGGACATTCACCAGGATCAAAAATGTAAAGTCCTCCCTCGCCTCATCCGTCCTGTGCTCCCCCATCTTCTTCATGATGACCGCGCTGCCGCCTGTGGCAAGCATGGTAGAGATCGCCGTGACAAGCTGAATGATGGGCGCTGTCAGATTGATCGCCGAGAGCGCGCTCGTACCGATCAAATTTGACACAAACAGACCGTCCACCATCGTGTAAAAAGACATAAACACTGTCATCGCGATCGTCGGCACCGCAAATTTCAGAATATTTTTCAGTGCTACAGGTTTTACATATACATTATTATTTTCCATATATTTCCCTCCAATCACCCCGACAGACTCCCGGAATCTCCTGATTCCGAAGATCCATCTCGTATTTTGTTCCTGTATATAGCATCATAGACCATACAGTAACTAGACGGTCAATAGTAATCGAGAAAAATTTATAAATATGAGCATTCAAAAAGGGGATTCCGACAATTCTTTATCGAAATCCCCTTCCAGCACTTTTCACACAGAGAAACCGGAGCTGACCAGCCCATCCAGCTCACTGCACGCCTGCTCATAGCCCTGAAATACGATCCCCTTCATGCCAAGCGCCCTCGCAGTCTCCACGTTTTCCTCCCTGTCGTCGACAAAGACGCACTCGCCGGCAGCCAAGCCATACTCCGACAGCAGGTACTCATAGATATCGGCGTTCGGCTTGACCATTTTCACAAAGCCTGAAACCACTCTGCCGTCCACCCTGTCCAGGAACGGAAAGCACCCGCACTCCATGTGAAGCGTAAAGACATCCCTGGGATAATTGGACAGCAGATATACCTTTAACCCAGACGCCTTCAACTGCTCGATCCACGCTACCGCATACGCGTATGGCTCCACCAGCTTGCCGCGGTTGTCCCACACCAGATCGAACTCGTCGAGATGCTCTTTGTTATCCTCACGGAAGTGCGCCAGGATCTCAGCCTCCTCATAGATTCCGTGGTCAAGCTCCCCCCACCAGCGGCTGCCAAACACCGTCTTCGCAAAGATCGCCTGTGTCTCTGCCGGAAGCCCCAGCTCCTCCATCAGCACACGCCAGCGGAAATCCACAAGCACATTTCCAATGTCAAATATCACATTCTTTATCATAATTCTACACCGTTTTTCTGCAGGAGCGCCCTCGCGCTCTCCACGGAATCCACGCCCGTCTTATTCTTGATCGGCGCAAATTCATGATCACGCACCACCTCGTAGGACAGACAGTTCTCAAACATATGGATCATATCGAGCACCAGCAGTTCAAACTTGTAACCATTCGGAGACTCTGGCTTTATCAATGCACCAGATCCGTTGATATAAGGAATCTTTTTCTCAACGACATGCACTGGCATCCTATCGTTCATGATCTTCTCAAGCTGATCGACGCGGAACAGATAGTTTAAGATCACGCCAAAGTTGTAGGAGAGCTCGCCGTCCGCCTCCCTGGAATTAATGATCTCGTCCGTCATCTCATAGTACTCAACGATAGACGGTCTGCCATCTTCTAAGCAGAGCACACCGATCTTCTCCTGCGGATCCGCCTTTCGGACCACCTTCGCGCCGCTGACACAGCCCGAATCGATCGTCGCGCCGACAAACACCGGATCAGCGATCCGCTGCAGCACATTGTCCACCGCAAAGATATTCAGCCACTCAACGCCTCTCGCCTTCACATCCCTGAGGACGCCCGTCACCGCCATCGAATAGAACCAGCCGCCGTTTCCGTTAGGCGAGAGCGACAGCGAATCCGCCGCTTCCATATAGAGCTTCCCGTCAAAATCGACAGAAGGCGCCATCTCCTGCTTAAAAAACTTCACAAAGTCCCTCGGATATCCGAAATAATCCTTCTCCTCAAAAAAGGCGATCGTCTCGTCGTTGTTCTTGTCGCTCGTCATGACATAGAGCGGCACAAAGCAGCCTGCCTTGTCCGTGACTTCCATCAGATTGCAGATCAGCCGCTCAAAAATATACATATCCTTCGTCAGACCGATATTGTACTTGCCCTTTGGTCCGTCAGAACCAAGGCGCGTTCCCTGTCCGCCCGCAAGCAGCACAGCGCCGACCCGGCCTGCCCTGACCGCATCCAGCCCGATCTCCTCATACTTTGTCCTATCCTTCTCGATCTCGGACACTTCGAGCGCGGACAGCGGCTCCAGTTTTCCCCGCTCCTGCGCGGTATTTTCCTGTTTTGCCATATCCACGATCGACCAGTCGATCCTCTCCACCTGCGCAGCAAGCTTCTCTTTGCCCGCATCATCAAGCTTTTTGTACGCCTCGATAACGTGCGCCTGACCATGCTCCTCCAATACACTAATAAGTTCTTCTTCCCTCATCACTGATCTTTTCCTTTCTGCCGTTTCCCTGAAAGATCTGCATCCTACAGACCACATTACCAGTTGCTTCCTTGATAATCTAACAATACTACATTTTCTGTTTGCCTGTAAATACCTATTTCCATTAAATTCTCATAACCAGAAATATGCTGCTATTCAGATAATGCCACGATCTTTTCTCATCCAACACGGCTCCTATTTCACTGTCACCACATTTGTGATCACGTCCTCCACGACATTGAATCTGTAGATACTTTTTCCGCCCTCATGGCTGGTGACATAGTACGAACCATTGATCTCGTCGATATAATATGGTACCCGCATATCCGGAAAAAAACCTGTCACTTCCTCATACAGTCCCAGGGAGAGCGACTGCAGATCAGGCGTCCGTATCATCCTGGCATTTTTGTGGCTCAATCTCTCATCGGTCGATACCGTCATATAATAATAACTTCCGATCTTTTTCGCATACGCCATCCCGGAGATCTGAGCGGGCACCGGATATTGGTTTTTGACACGCAGTGTCTCCTTATCCGCCACGATCATGTAACTGTTATTTCCGGAAGGGAACAATACTTCGTCACCCTCTATGCTAAAGGACCGCACATAGAATCCATCAAGCTCATAAATGTGCCGGATCTCCTTGACATACATATAGTTGTACTCCGGAAGTCTCTTGATGATATACATATCCCCGGTCACGGAACTCCACACAAAAAAAGACTCCGACGCCGCATCGTACTGTATATAATGCGGTCTTGTCCCCATATTGTCAAACCGCTGTGTGTTCTGGAAACGCCCGTTGACATACTCATAGCAGAGCACCCTGTTGTTGTCCGTGTCAACGACGAGATACATCTCCCCGTCACTCGCGACCGCATGCGGCCTGTTGAGGTTCCTGTCCATCACGCGCCACTCACTCAACGGTTTCCACAGATCAGAAGAATAGATCACCTGGTCATTGTAAGTGTCCACGATAAAATAAAAACTGCCCTGCTGTGTGACCTGAGCCGGCAGGTTCAGTTTTTTGTGATCATTGTACGGATTGGATTTATATATATCACTTATCCCCAGCTGCCGGGCAGGGATATCCTTCATCGGTATAATGACACTTGTGTCATCTGGCAGGCTTACAGCATCCTGCGTTTCATCCGGTTCCGCTGCGTGTACATTAACTCCTGCAAGCACACAGCACACACACACCATGATAAGCATCATGACTCTTTTCATTGGTTTTCTCCTTTCGGCACAAATCGGATGATACCGATACTTCCTAGATAAGCGGGCTCAAAGATATGCTGTCCGACTTTCTCCGTCAGTTTTCCGTCCCACCCGGCATGTAGATGACCCGCCAGCACCTGCACCACATCCGTGTCGTCCCCGTATATATGGTCGAGAAAACCTGTCGTCACTTCATTCGGTACATAGTCTCCTCCTCCCCAATAATAGATCTTATTTCTGATCTCCATCGACCTGTCATACAGAGTCACCTCGTTCGACTCATCGATCCTGGAAGCGTAAGGTACATGCGTGGCGACGATCACTGGTCTTGACTTTGACGCAGCGTCTTCAAACATCCCATCCAGGATGTCATACTGTTCTGGAAACATGTTTTTTGTCGAGCGGTTCACACCCAGTATGACGAACTCCCCGAAATCAAGATACTTCGTGTTCAGGTCATCCCCGTCATCCATCGCCCTGTGCATCGTCTCCGCATCCGTCTCGGTAAATCCGTCACCTCCATACCAGAAACCATAGTCGTGGTCTGCACGGATATAGAGAATCGGAACCTTTTTGTCCAGACGGTCAAACTCATATTGTAACAGCTCCATATTGGAAGCACTGCAGTAATCCATCATATCGCCGCCAAAGATGATTCCGTCATATTCTCCATAGTTCAAAAAATCGATCACCTGCGGCAGCAGATCCTCCCCGTGCACGCCGTCAGACGTCTGGAAAAAATCGTACCTGGCGCGGACAGCATCCAGGTCCTCAGCCTGAATATCACTGGATACCCCGTGATCTGCGACCATATGCAGATCGCTCACCCATGCGACAGTATACTCTCCTGAAATGCCTGGCACTTCCACGACGAGCTCCTCCGTCCGAAACGGATATTCCGGCTCAGGATAACGGATTTCCGGTTCAGAGATTTCCTGCTCCGGGACTTCCTCCGTCGAAGCCATCTCTGTGCTTTCCTCAGTCTCCTCAGTGCTTACCTGTTCAGTCTCCTCAGGAGAACTGCTGTCCTCAGACAGATCGGCAGCCTGTCTGTCCTCCTGTCCCAGACGTATGTGCCACACCCAGGCAAAAGTCCCTGCTGCCACCGTCAGAGCCAGCAAAACCATAAGAACGACTATGATATATTTTCCATTGCTGTTTCTATTATTCTTATTTCTTCGCTTTTTCATCATCCCATACAATCCCTACAGTTCATTTGACATATATTTCCGGAATTCTTCCCTGACTGACTGATAATAAGAATCCGTATAGTAGTAGTATATGAAGTTTTTCATTTCTGCATCACTCATATGATCAAGATAATAGTCCAGGCTGCAATACGCGTCATACCATGGAACGGCATTTGGATCACCGTATTCCTGCGCCAGATAATAGATCAGGAGCGGGCTGTACATATCATTCTCGACCATCACCTCATACACCTTTGCGATCCTGCTGCCCAGATCATTCATCTTCTCCAGCTCGCTGTCCGTGTAGAGCGTCAGTGCCGCCTCATACCGGAGCCTGAGTGGATCCTCCGGATTGTCTTTGTCATACAGATCGGTCTCGTTGATACCCTGCATCTTCGCCCACAGCTCACTCCTCGACACGACGCCGTTGTTGTTCATCTCCATCTCGGCATAATAGTCAAAGTTAGTGATCAGGCGGTCCTTATAACTGCTTCTGAAACTCTGATCCAATGCCTTAAGCTTCTCAGAGGGAACACCGATCCCATAATCATTGAATTGTTCCACATACCCCAACGATGTGTCCAGATCGATCGAAATCTGATTGTAGAGTGCGGCACCCGGTTCCTGGTTGATACAGTTGTTGATCCGCTCCGCCATCGCCGCCTCATAATGACCAAAGAGATCATACACCTGTTCTCCCAGATTCTCCCGATTGCCATACTGCGCTGCAAGCTCCAGGTATTGTTCCAGCGCATCGTCCATTTGCTCCACATTACTGTAATCCGTGACAGTGCTGTTGATCAGGTTTACCCGTTCCGTGATATCACCTATATGATCCGCCGCCGCTGTCTCTGTCATCTGCGGCACAACGCTCTCCTTCACACTATGTTTATCGGTCTCGTTGCTGGCAGCAGCCTCTCCAGTGCTGTTTACCGCTGCATGATCACTGCGGTCCGTGCCCTTTGGCATCAACGCCACACATATGATCATCAGAAGAATACTGCAGACTGCCGCCGCGCCGATCAGGATCGTCCTCTTCTGTATGTCGGAGATTTTAATGTTTGGAAGCCGGACTTCTGTATGATCCACATGCTGCTTTTGTCCCTCGTCCGTGACGATGTTGATTGCATCGGTCCCGATTCCTTCTTTTGTGTCAGAACCTGCAGATCTGCTCTTGTTCTGTACACTGTTCCCATGATCAGAGTACAGAGCCGCATGAAGGATATCCATACTCTGGATCCTGTCTTCGGCATACACTGCCATACCCTGCCGGATGGCATTTTCCTGGCTGCCACTGAGCTTTATGCCAAGCTCGCCTGGAGATTTCAATGTATCCTGCCGCATACGCTCCATGGATTCCACCGGCGTCACACCTGTGATACATTTATAAATCGTCGCCGTGAGTGCGTACACATCCGACCAGGGTCCCTGCTGTCCGCGGCTTCTGTACTGTTCTTCCGGGGCATAGCCGGGTTTGAGCATGATGGAAAGACTCTTTTCTGCATTGCCGGCAAACTCTCTTGCCGCGCCAAAATCTAAAAGTTTCATGCCGCCGTATTTCGTTATCATGATGTTGTCAGGACTGATGTCCCTGTGGATCATGCCTGTATCGTGCACCTTTGACAGTGCGCGTATGACAGGTTCCATCATCTCCAGAGTCTTGTCCGCCGGGATCTTTCCACCATTCTGCTTCAGATACTGTTTCAGCGTGATCCCGTCAATATACTCCATCACGATATACGCAGTATTGTTTTCATTGAAAAAATCCCTCACCTCGACGATCCCGTTCAGATTTGAGAACTTTGCAAGGTTTTTTGCCTCATTAATAAATCCTTCACGCCACTTACTGACATCCGCCTCATTTTTCCCGGAATACATCGATACCCTTGTGGAATGATTCGATTCCCTCGTCACAAATCCATTTGGATAAAACTCCTTGATTGCCACGATGATATCAAGGTTCAGGTCAATGCCGATATAGGAGATGCCAAATCCGCCTTCCCCGATCACTTTTCCTATTAAGTATTTTCCCGCGAGGATCGAGAATGGCTGCAGCTGGTGCGGTTCTGCCGCCATATTGTTGAAGTCATATCCGCACAGAGGGCAGTTCCCCTCCCTGTTCTCGATCTCATGCATACATCCCGGACACAATCTATTAATATCCATACTTTTCCTCCATGTCTGTTCGACACATAGCTACTTCAATCTGTCCAGATACCGTTCCACGCACTCCCAGACCACATATTCCGGCTTTATGGTCTGGGAAGCAAATCCTGCCTGCATCGCACTGTGATAGTCATAATCATAGTCCGCGATCATCCTGTGATCGACACCGCCTCTCATATAATAGGCAGTCTCTATATTGATAAATTCACTGAAGGAATCACCCACAAGCATCATGGAGGATCTCACTTTCTCCGCCTCACCCACAGCCCGGTCTGGATAATAATAAACCGTATCAGCATACCTGCCCGTACATTTTGCAGCCGTTCCGAGATCACCAGAATAATCCTGCATATGGATCTCAAACTTGTCCAGATCAGGCGTGATCTCCACATCATAGCAGGTCTTTAACAAATCTGATACCATGAACAGGCTCCCGACCATGTTCGCATGTGTGTCTGTTCTGTAGTACAGGGGATACAGCTCTTTATTCTGCATCAGCGTGTCTTTCGCATAGACGACGTTGATATCCGTGTGCTCCCGCAGATATTCCACCAACAGATCCTCCCTCGTCGTCTCGTCGACACGGCTGATGTACGACGGCATCCATTCCGGATACATCGTCTCTTTGTTGGGGATCAGCAGCAGCACAAACTTCGAACCGTTCTGCTCCACATATTTCTTTTCTTTTTCCAGATTTGCCGCGATGGATTCGAGCTCCTTCTGTGAAAAATGATTATCGCCTATGTAATCATGCAGCGACGTACCGTCGTTCTCATTCTGGTGAAACAGATATCCGTTGTTTCCAAAAAGCGCGACTGTACTGATACCGTTCACATCCACGTCGAGAAGCGCTGTCATCTCATCCTCAAACGCACTGTAATCTTCCGACGCTTTCAACACACTCTGATACGCATCGATCCATTCCTGCAGATCTTTATACTCTGCGCCATAGCTGAGTTCCCGTACCTGCTTTGCCCGCAGTTCGAACTTCTGTGCACCGTCGATCATTTTCCCTGTATCCCGGATCTTCCCGCGATAGGACTCCGCTTTGCCATATCCCGCCTCCAGTGCCTGATCGATATATCTGCCTGCGCGCTCTGCGCTGCGCGGAACACCCATGCCCAGATTCGACATGACACCCAGGATATACGAAGCTTCTCCATCCTCCTTTGACAATGTATAAAAATACGAGGCGCTCTCATCATAATCCTGCGCTGCGCCGTCACCCATAAACAGCATTTTTGCATAGAGCGGCATCGCCTTGCGGTTCCCGCTCTCACACGCCTGTTTCAGGTATGTGCCTGCCTTCTCCAGATCTGTCTCCACGCCGACTCCCTGAAAATAAAGTTCTCCGAGAAAATACATGGCATCACTGTTTCCAAGTTCAGCCGATCTGGAAAACGCTGAGACGATCTCGTCCGCACTGCCCGCCGGTTCCGACAGGGCAAGCTCCAGCGCGCGGTACAGCTCACCGACAGCATCGTCGCTCTCGACCGATACCGTTTCTATTTCCACGGGATGCTCAAGTTCGGACTCCTCCTGCAGGATCTCTGTTCTTTCCTGCTCTGTATCCTTTTGTTCCCCATCACTATTTCTGCTGCGCAGTATCAGGAAGACACACAGCGCAGCAGTGATGACAGTGAGTATGATCAATATTGTGAGTATGTAACTAATTCTCTTTCTTTTCATTTTTCTTTTTCTTGACATGATCTTATCTGTAACCCATATCCCTCTGATAATTGATAATGAGATTTATATTTGTTCGCTCCACATCGCTCAGAACGCTCTCATCAAAATCTTCCCTGCTCACATTTCCCTGATACCACGCGAACTGACGAAAATGCTCATTGACCTCATTGTCGCTGAAAGTTCTCCCGTGGCGTGCATAGATCTCATACAGTGCAAAATACACTTCATATTCTGTCAGCATATCGATGTCATAGTATGTCAGATTCCTCGAATCACTCTCCGGCAGGATATAACCTGCCCCATATGTCCAGACATTCGTCGCCTGCATTCTCTGTATGCCGATCTGACGGTGATAGAGATCATCATAATAGTGCCAGAATTCCATGATCATACAGTTATTTCCGGTCTTTGCAAGGCTGTCATCGATATAGTTCATGATATCCACATACGAACTTCCCCATGCATTCATACTGTTCAGATGTACCAAGACCAGATCCGTATAAAATTTCTCCCTTTTCCTGTCGATTTTGTCATCACCCGAGATGTATTCCGCCTCGGCTGCCCGCTGCAGCGCCTCCAGCATGCCATTCTCATCCTCGTTTGCAGCACATTCTCCCGCGACCTCAAACTGGTACTCCACATAGGCACGGCCTATTTTATAGCGCTGCTCTGTCAGCTCGTATTCATATGTCATACGGACATACCCGGTCCTGTCCGCCACATCTAGAAAATACTGTTTCCGCGCATCGACGATGGAAGTCGCCGTATCAAAATCCAGCGCGTCAGCCAGCGATGATGTCTCATTGATACATTGGCTGTACAGCTCGTCGATCGCCTTCTGCAGCGTCTCCGCACCCTCTGCCTCCCCGATCCCGGACTCCACGATCTGATCGATGGCATCCTCATAACGCCCCTCTTCCATCAGGGAATCTATGGAATCATCGGGATCTTCCTGCTCCGGCACTGCCGCTTCCGGCGTCTGCTGATCGCCCGCGGCATCTGCAGCCGCCGGTTCCACACCGGCTGTATCATTAGCCATATGACCTGTTTTCTTTGGCACGAGCACAGCGCACAGAATGATCAGGAGTATACCGCACACTGCAGCCGCACCGATCAATATAGTTTTCTTGTTCGCGCTGTCCATGCCCGGAAGTTTCATGCCCTCTGTATTTTCAGTCTTCCCCTGAGTCTGTCTGTTCTCTGGCGGCACACTGGGAGGAGGAGACACCTTGGAAGGCTCCGCTTTGACAGCACTTTTATCAGAATACAATGCCGTATGCAGCGCATCCATATTCTGGATCCTGTTCTCGGCATAGACCGCCATGGCCTGCATGATCGCTGCGTCCAGCGCATCGCTGATACCCACACCGAGCTCTTTGGGCGATTTCAGGATATCTTCACGCATACGCTCCATCGACTCAACCGGCGTCACACCTGTGATACACTTGTAGATCGTTGCCGTCAGCGCATACACATCCGACCACGGTCCCTGTTTTCCGCGGCTCCGGTACTGTTCCTCCGGTGCATAGCCTGGTTTGAGCATGATCGAAAGACTCTTCTCCGCATTCCCTGCAAACTCGCGCGCCGCACCGAAATCCAGGAGTTTCATGCCGCCGTACTTCGTGATCATGATATTGTCCGGACTGATGTCCCTGTGGATCATTCCGGCATCATGCACCTTTGAAAGAGCGCGGACGACAGGTTCCATCATTTCTAAAGTTTTGTTCACAGGAATCTTTCCGCCGTTCTGCTTCAGATACTGCTTGAGCGTGATGCCGTCAATATACTCCATGACAATGTACGCAGTGCCGTTTTCATTGAAGAAATCCCTCACTTCGACAATACCGTTCAGATTGGAGAACTTCGCAAGGTTCCTTGCCTCGTTGATAAAGCCTTCCCGCCACTTACTGACATCCGCCTCATTTTTGCCGGCGTACATTGACACCATCGTCGTGACATTGGACTCCCTCGTCACAAATCCATTCGGATAAAATTCCTTGATCGCCACGACTAATTCCAGATTCAGGTCCAGACCGATGTAGGAGATGCCAAATCCCCCTTCCCCGATCACTTTCCCGATCAGATATTTTCCAGCCAGTATCGTAAATGGCTGCATCTGATGGGAATCAGACTGTATCTGTTTGAGATGATATCCACAGTTCGGACATGTTTCCAAACTATCCCTGTCATTAATCTCCTGCATGCAACCGGGACATATTTTATTGATATCCATTTGTTTATTGCCCTTTCCTCAGATATTTTCCTGCAGTTCCTTACCGCATCAGACCCAGCTTTGTCTCTATGATCCTTGAGACGGATGCGTCAATGTCTTCCATCTTGATCCTTCCGTCCTCCACGGCTTCGAGCACCGCGTTGTAGGAAGGTTCAAAATGATCGGACATCAAAAGCATGTCGCAGCCAGCCTGAACTGCCATGACAGCCGCATCTCCCGGACTGTAGTGCTCGCTGACGGCACCCATATTCATCGAGTCCGTTATGATAATACCCTGGTAACCCATTTCCTGCCGGAGCAGATCCGTGACAAGCTGCCCGGACAGTGTGGCTGGAACATCGCTCCCTGTCACATTTGGCGTCGATACATGGGAAACCATGATAAAGTCGATGCCTTTCTCGCACCCGCTCTGAAACGGAACAAGTTCTATTTCCTTTAATTCATCTAACGTCTTGTAGGAATACGCGTATCCTGCATGGGTATCCTCGACAGTCCCACCATGCCCCGGAAAATGCTTGTAGCACGCCAATATACCGTGTTGATGCAGCCCCTCACTGTACGCCCATGCCATGTCAGCCACAACGTGCGGATCACTGCCGAAAGAACGGTCGCCGATCGCCTGATTGGACTCGTTTGTGATCACATCCGCGTCGGGTGCAAAGTCCACATTAAAACCAAGATCATCAAGATATGCGCCGATCGTGTCGGCTGCTGTGCGGATCACCTCCGTGTCCTGCTGTGCGGCAAGTACACCCATGGCCTCCGTTTTAGGCACACCAAACGCACTGTTGGAGCCGACTCTGAGCACTCTTCCGCCCTCCTCGTCCACTCCGAGGAAAATGGGCAGTCCCTGTGTCTGCGTCGCGTACTCCTGCACACCCTGCAGCATATCCCTGGTCTGTTCCGGCGTCTGCAGGTTTTTTGAAAAATATACAAGACCGCCCACAGGATATCTGTCGAGAGCCGCCATCGTCGCATCCCCCGCGGCAGTCACATTCTCTGTACCTGTCAGCAGTTCCGGTGTGATAAAAAACATCTGCGCGACCTTTTCCTGTGTGGTCATGCGGCTCAACAGCTCTGCCATGCGCTGTTTTGACAGCTGCTGCTCTGTAGGCGTCTCCGTCTCTGTTTTTTCTTCTGTCGATCCCTCTGTCGGTTCCTCCGTCAGAACCGTACTTTCTGGATCTGCGCTGGTCTCCTCATTTTCCGTGGATTGTGCTGTCATCGGCACATCGGTCTGATCGTCCAGCTCGACTTTTTCTATATGCCGTTCTTTCCTGTATCTGCTCCCTGCCGCGTACACGACAAAGCCGGCGGTGATCAGGGTCAAAACGAACAGCAGCATCAAAATCCTGTTACTGCTTCTTTTTTTATGCCTTCTGCGCTTCATTTTCTAGTCCTCATACTCACAAATATATCCTACGCGTCCCTGATAGTAACCGGCAGCCCCTATGATATCGCACGGCGCATCATTCCAGTAAAAGCAGTCTTCACTCTTGCGGTAGAACATCATGATACTGTCCTCGTCATACAGCACACCTTCGTCCCCATTTCCGGTAAATGTCGGTTCCCCGGGCAGCCAGAAATCTGAAGGGATCGTCTCCTCGCTATAAGTGCCGTCCTGATTCACCCAGTAGTATTCATTCGACGACAGGGATCTGTTCGCACCGATCCAGAACGAATATTTCGACTTATCCTCCGCCAGGATCTGCGACGCAATCACATCAAATTCCTCCTGTGATTCGATGTGGGCCAGATATCCGCCCCTGACAGTACAATTATAAAAAGCCTGTGGCCATGTGACATCCTCTGTGATCAGTTCGTATCTGTGGACCACTGTCTGATCCTCCTCTGTGGCAATTTCGGCCGCCGGCTCCTCCACAGATATGCTGACAGTCTCCGAAACAGCCGGTGCTTCCTGTTCGGGCAGCGTTTCCGGAACAGCAGTCTGCGCCATCACATCCGCAGTCTTTGGACTTTGGGCAATTTCGGCCGCCGGATGATCCTGTCCGGTCTTTTTGGACGGAACCAGGACAGCACACAAAATGATCAGAACTATACCACACACCGCAGCGGAACCGATCAATATGGTCTTCTGATCTATGCCGTCCGTAGACGGAAGCTTGATACTCGGAAGCCTGATATCACGATCCTGTGTATTGACGACAGTACCCGGCTGAGGCTGTCCGCCCTCTGTCCTGACCTCAGGCGGATCCGCCGCCGTCATCACGCTTTTGTCTGAATACAACGCCGTATGCAGCGCATCCATATTCTGGATCCTGTTCTCGGCGTACACTGCCATACCCTGCATCACTGCCGCATTCTGCACATCACTGATACTGACACCGAGCTCTTTGGGCGGTTTCAGGGTATCCTCGCGCATACGCTCCATCGACTCCACAGGCGTCACGCCTGTGATACATTTGTAGATCGTTGCCGTGAGGGCGTACACATCTGACCAGGGGCCTTGTTTCCCGCGGCTCCGGTACTGTTCCTCCGGCGCATAACCGGGTTTTAACATGATGGACAGGCTCTTCTCCGCATTGCCCGCAAACTCACGCGCCGCGCCGAAATCAAGCAGCTTCATCCCGCCGTACTTTGTGATCATGATATTGTCGGGACTGATGTCCCTGTGGATCATGCCGGCATCATGTACCTTTGACATTGACCGGATGACAGGCTCCATCATCTCAAAGGTCTGATCGGCAGAAAGCTTTCCGCCGTTTTGTTTCAGATACTGCTTGAGCGTGATCCCGTCGATATACTCCATCACGATGTACGCAGTGCTATTTTCATTGAAGAAATCTCTCACTTCGACAATGCCGTTCAGATTGGAGAACTTCGCGAGATTTCTTGCCTCGTTGATAAACCCTTCCCGCCACTTTTCGACATCCGCCTCATTTTTGCCGGCATACATTGACACCATCGTCGTGACATTGGATTCCCTCGTCACGAATCCATTCGGATAAAATTCCTTGATCGCCACGACAAGTTCCAGATTCAGGTCCAGACCGATGTAGGAGATGCCAAAACCCCCTTCTCCGATCACCCTTCCTATCAGATATTTTCCGGCCAGTATCGTGAACGGCTGCATCTGATGGGGTTCGGACTTGATCTGCCCCAGGTTACAGCTGCAGTGCGGACATGTCTCTACATTGTCCCTGTCCTCCACTTCCTGCATACATCCGGGACACATTTTATTAATATCCATACCTGACTTTTACTCCTGTACGATCCTGTACTCAGCAGATCCTGCGAGCAGGACATCACCACTCTCGACAGCAAACTCACCTGTGATCGGTACACCGTTCACAAATGTTCCATTTGTTGAATTGTTATCCTGCACAAAGATTTTCTTATCCCTGCTGTACAGATAGCAGTGGATACTTGAAAGCGCACTGTCATTCTCAAAACTCAGGTCGCACGTTTTCTTCCGTCCCATCGTCTTCTTTCCATCCAATACAAGCGGATATTTCTCCTCCTTGCTGGGTCCTACTTTGTACAGTACGATCTTGATGCCGCCAGCGGATCTTTTCTCCACAGGCGCAGCAGGCGGCACACCCTGACCTATCCCAATAGTCCTGCTGCCATCGCTGCGGTTCAAAGAACTGTTGTCATCCGACGAAACTTCCTTTTTCTTACCGCCCGACAACAGTACAACAATGATAATGATGATAATGACAATGATCACTGCCGCGATACCGATGATCAATATCGTATTGTCAGATTCTTCCGTCTCCACTTCCGCTGTCGTGACAGTCTCCGAGGTCGGCTCCGGCGTATCATTTTTGTTGATATTCACATTCACATTGACGCTCTGCGCCTCCTTGATCGCATCGAGGATATCGCCGACAGGGATCTGCATCCCGTCCTTTCCCTTTGCCGATCCATCCGAGAGATCGACACCCAGATAAATGCTGCCGTCCTGTGCCGTCACATCCGCAAGATCAGCAGTGACGATCAGACTCTCATCGATCACTTTGGTGATCCTTGCACAGACTTCCCTGCATTCAAACCCGTCGATACTGGGCACATAGTGGACGCCGCCAGCCGAATATCTCGCGAAACTTCCCAGGATCTTGGCACTCTCAAGATCCGCGTCCTTATAATTATTCGGAAGCAGTGCAACAGTAAAAACTGGTATATGTGTGTCCTTTACCTGCGTCTCCGCCTCCGACTGCGTGATACCGTCCTTCTGGTCATCGGCACCGTCCGAGAAGATCACAAGACACCGTTTCTGATGTACGCTCTTGTCCGTCTTAAGCACATTGAGCTCCTCCCGGATACTCTTGTACAGATCTGTGTCCTGGCGCGTGACTTCTATCGTATCGACGAAATCATTCAATACCTGTGCATCCTCCGAGAATCCTGAACTTACCAGATCATCAGCCATCGTCGCGATACAGATATTGTCACCGCTCTTTTTTGTGCTGATAAATTCCCGCAGCGTCTCCTTTACAGTGTCAATCCTTGCCTTGTCCATGGAACCGGAAATGTCGACCACAAACATATAGGACACAGGTTCACCGGAATCCTTGAATTTGCTGACAGACTCGATCGACAGACTCTGTTTGCCAACCATGACAAAACTCTCCGATGCGTCAGGATTCCAGTCACTTCCTTTATTATGGTTCACATACAGAATGATCTTGCCATTCTCTGTCCTGTACTGATCCATCCCCACAGTGAGGGACTCGTCCGCCCTCACGCCAAAACTGAACACACTGCATAGCAAAAACGCCGCCATCAGGCATAGCAACGCGCTTTTTATCCGTTTCCTTATCCTCATAATCTTCTCCAATCTAATCGACAAATACCGCGATCGCTGTATTGTTGTCATTTCCCTCTTTAGCTGTATCTCTGATGTGCCAGCGCATACTCTCAAGCCACTCCTTCGGCGTGGCAGAGGCGCAGAGCGTCTCCTCCATCTGTTCCTCCGTCACATACTCCCAGAAACCGTCGGTGCAGATTAAAAATGCATTGTGTACACGCCTGTCCATGGACAGCTCCTTCATCTCGGGAACTGCCTCCTCCCCTTTTCCGACCGCCTTGAGCAGCTTATTGCGGTCTGTATGAAAACGGATCGCCTCCATCGGTATCTCCCCCGCCAGGACAGCCATCCGCGACACGCTGTGGTCAAATGACATGTATGACAGCACACCGTCGGCAAAGTGATAGATTCTCGTATCGCCCAGATGTGCAGCAAGCACGTTGTCTGCTCCAAACTCCAGACAGACCACCGCCATCGTCGTCTTCATCGCGCACTCCCTCGTCTGCATCTCGAGCACACGCTCATTGGCAATGTCAAACCACATGCAGATATCGCCAGCCTGCACATCCGCATCGGGATCCTTGGCTTCAAAACATTCTTTTACCGCATTGACAGCCGTCATGGAAGCAAGCTTTCCGCCCCCGTGACCGCCCAGTCCGTCCGCCACAATGGCGCACAGATGATTGTCCTGTTTTACGACAAGGCAGGAGTCCTCGTTGTACTCCCGCCCGCCCTGATCAGAATAACTTGCCGCTCTTATCATATCTATCCCACCTAACAGTTCAACTTAAACACATTATTTTCACCGAACATGATAACATCGCCGTTTTTTAAGGACATTGGCTTATTGATCTCAAGCTTTGTGCCGTTCAATGTCGTTCCGTACGATGAAAACTTGTCCACAACAGACACAGACCTGCTTTTCCTGTCATACGATACCTGGCACTGTATACGGCTCACACCTGCACATGTGTCAGGAAAAACCACATTGCAGTTATCGACATCCCTTCCAAATGTGATCATGTCCTCGACATCAAATTCAAATCCCTTGTACATACCCTCAATACCCACAATCTTGCACGCACTGCTCTTCGACACAGATTCACCTCTTCCTCTGCTTCCGCCTGCCTCAAAACTTCCGCTGAAAAACCGGTTCTGCACATAAAATCCACCTGCTGTAAATCCAGCCAGAAGAAGCATATTGATAATCTGGTATGCGCCCGAAGTGATAAAGAAAAGGGACAGTATACTGGAGATCGTACCTGCTCCCCGGTAAGCCGTCGTGATCATGACAAACAACTTCGTGTAGATGCAGATCAGAACTCCCAGAGCCATTCCGACGATAATGCCAATGATCATAGCAGCAGCCGGACTATTTGTGATCACCAGCAGCAGCATAAATGTAGAAGAGAAACTTGAAAAGAATGTCTGTATGAATAAGAATACCTTATAAATATACCACGACAATGCACCCATCAATGCACCGATCAGTATGAATCCGATCACGAAACCGGCTGCCGACTGTGTGATCAGCCCTAGCAGCATCCCGCCAATAAAACCTCCGCCGAAAAATCCGCTGATCACAAGCAGAACCCTGTAAATCTTGATTCCAAAAAAACAGTATGCGACTGCAACTGCGAGAAGCGGTATGGATACCAGCACAACGATCCACATATACGCCTGCACCGCCTCAGCTACGTAATCCGCTGCGTAGCCCATCATCATATCACCCAGTAAATCTCCCATCTTATGTACCTCCAAATCTGTGATTAATAATTATCTTCTATAATGATCGCTGTAAAATTATCCTGGTTCTTTTTATTCTTCTGCTCGATGAGATACCGCAGCTTCAGCGCTGCCTCCTCCACGTCGTAACGCAGGATCCCGCACAGCTCTTCCTCCGAAACCGTCTCGATCCCGTCCGACATCAGCACGACCCTGTCCCCAGGATTTAAGACCAGCGGTTCAAAATTCTGGTCGATCAGCGCGATACTGCCAGCGCCGATATAACTTGTGAGCGCATGTTTGTTCGGCTCTGCCATGACCTCCTCCAAGGTCATCTCGCCGTTTAACAGGCGCTCATTTAACTGTGTGCCATAATTGTGGAGGATATTGAGCCTCGTAAGCTCATTGTTCTGATAGAGATAGATACAACTGTCACCGATCGAGATCCAATGCACCATGTGATCCTTAATGTGCATCGCCACGAGCGTCGAACCGCTCCTGCCAATCCCGTCGCGCCCGAGTAACTCATTGACCTGGCCGTTGACATACTGTGCCATATCCTCGAGATATCCCGGGATATCCTGTGTCAGTCCGCACATGTCAAAATAGCGCAGGGATTCGATCGCCACCGTCGCACTTACCTCCGCGCCATTTGACATTCCGCCCATCCCGTCCGCCACAAGAAAAAGCATCCCCCTCTCCTCCACGATCTCCTGGTTTGCCACATCAGAGTACGCAAAGGAATCCTGCTGGTTCTCCCTCTTTCCGATCGCGTGGACCTTGCCGACGCGGACAGTGGACTCCCTGTAAGTTTCTACCATATAATTTTCGATACCGTCGCTGTAGCGTGGACATTGTGTCCGATTGTCATTTGCATCAACAGACTTTTTTTTGTTTTTTTTAAATATCTGCATCCTCTCTGCTCCACTCAAAATCATTTCCGCACAATGGCATAAACACCAGCTCCGTTTTCCCGACAACAACCCTGTCATAAATATTTAACTCCACGGTCTGGAAGATCGCCTTGCCGTTATGGCGAACGATATTTCTTCCCTCTCCCGGTGAGAAATAATATATCTTATCAATGCTGTCGTAGCTCACGACCGCATGGTTCTCCCTCGAGATCGTCTCATCCCCGCGCACGCAGATGTCCATCTTCTCACTTCTGCCAATGTAGTTGTTGTCACTGTGGATCCTGTAATCACGCCCTTTTTCCTTTCCGTTTACACACACCAGCCAGCCCACAACAGGATCGATCCCCATATCCTGATGGACCACCGCGATCGTTCTGCTGTCGTCATCGTCCTTCACAGGCGCACTTTGTGAAAATACCTGCGCACTTGCAGCCGGCTGTGCACTGTAACCCATGGGCAGTGTCTTGGAATCGCCGTCCTCGTCCACAGACATGTTCATACCTGCGCCCTGCACAGCACCCAGTGCCACCGTCTTCCCCGTATTTGTCCCTGACTTGCAGTACGGACATTCCGTATTTACCGACGCATCATAATAATGTCCATTCACACACTTTCTCATTTCCATTTTATGTTTCCTCCTAGGTTTTTATTAAGCTCCCACGCTTTTTAATTCATAACTTTTACCATATACTTATTTTTCTTGTCACCGACATAAAAACTCTGGCCGTTGACGAGGCGATAGGGAACATTCTGCTTGAAACGCACTCCTTCGCTCGAAAAAGTACCATACCTGGAACCTAAATCCGTGATCTCCACATACTTATCAAACACCTTGACCTGGCAGTGGACACTGCTAACCCCTGGTTCACTGTCAGGATATATAATTGAACATTGCCGTGTATCTCTGCCAATCAGTATCGTTTCCGTGTCAAGATCAAAGATCGATCCTGCCATTGTCCCTCCTACGCCATATAGACATACTCTGCTCATCTGGACTCCTTTCTGCATACGATAAATATGCTGAATTTCTATTCAAATAAATTTATATAATTTTAACGATTATTTTATCATTTTTTAAATATCCTGTCAATTATTGTAATTTTAAAAATAAAAATGTCAGAATCATACAGACACTGCCGCCACGATTTTTTTACGAAAATGACCATCTCTTATAGACAAAGATAAAAAAATTTTGTAAAATAAGATTATTCAACTTATGTTTTCAATCAAGAAGGAGTCTGCCATGGATTTTTTTTCAAAAGAGGAGGCAGATGTAATCGGTGAGATCTCCAATATTTCCATCGGTTCATCAGCTACAGCGATGAACCTGATGCTTGGACAACCCATCACCATTACAACGCCACATGTCACTCTTGCACACAAAAATGACATTTTAGAAGACTATGAAAATTCCTGTATTCTGGTACGCGTGCAGTACACAGAGGGATTGTTCGGCACGAATATGCTCGTCCTTAAGGATGATGATGCCAAGATCATCACTGACCTTATGATGGGAAATGGCGGAACCGGAGAATACTCTCAGGGTGATATCACTCCCCTGCATATCAGCGCTGTTTCAGAAGCCATGAATCAGATGACGGCAAGTTCTGCAACGGCGATGAGTAAGATGTTTCAGAAAAAGATCGATATCTCCCCGCCCTCTGTACAGCAGATCATTGTCGAAGATTATGAGTTTCCGGAGGATATCCGGGAGGATCTTTTTGTCAAAATTAATTTTAAACTGAGAATCGGAAAGCTGATTGATAGTACGATCATGCAATTGTACCCGTTTGATCTCGCGCATTCCATTTACAAATTATTTCAGAGGAGGAACTAACTAATGGCAAAAAATGTTTTAATTGTAGACGACGCAGCTTTCATGAGGATGATGATCAAGGATATCTTGACAAAAAACGGATACACTATCGCTGCCGAGGCAGAGAACGGAAGAGTCGCTGTAGAGAAATATAACGAAGTAAAACCAGATCTCGTGCTCATGGATATCACCATGCCGGAAATGGACGGTATCCAGGCACTGAAGGGGATCAAGACGATCGATCCGAACGCGACAGTGATCATGTGCTCCGCAATGGGACAGCAGGCGATGGTCATCGAGGCGATCCAGTCGGGCGCAAAAGACTTCATCGTGAAACCTTTTCAGGCGGAACGTGTGCTTGAGGCAGTCAAAAAGGTGATCGGATAACATTACATAGTATAATATATGAAACGATAAAAATGGTCTGGAGGAATCCAGACCATTTTTTTGCACACTGCACCCAAAGGAGATACACAGCAAAAATTGACGGGTCTGCACAATAAAAAGGAAACGATGAACAATTCTGCTTCGTCAAAAAATATGAAAAATAATAAAAAATTAAAAATCTATTCAGTAATACTTTACAATTGAGAATTTTTAAGCTATAATACAGATATACAATATTACTAAACCAACCTGTTACATGAAAAGGAGGAAACAAACTATGAAAAAGTTAAACAAAAAGTTTCTGTGCACGCTGCTTTCTGTGAGCATGCTGGCGGTTCTCACAGCCTGCGGCGGCAAGGACGATACAGCCGCGACAAACGCTGACACGTCGACAGCAACGAACACTGACACAGCAGCTCCGGCTGAATCCGCAGCTCCGGCTGAGACGACAGCACCCGCTGACACAGAAACTTCGGCAGCCAGAGAGGGCAGCGTTGCCGTATTCTACTACACGTACGGCGATACATACATCTCAAGCGTTCGCGCTGCACTGGATTCCGCACTCGACGCAGCAGGCATCCAATATCAGGACTATGACAGCAACAACAGCCAGACGACACAGTCTGAGCAGGTGACGACAGCGATCGCACAGGGCGCGACAGTACTAGTAGTCAACCTGGTAGACACCGGATCCGACGATGCGGCGAAGAACATCATCACGCAGGCAAACGGCGTACCGGTCATCTTCTTTAACCGCTCTGTGAGCGAGGAGGCAGTGACAAGTTCTGACAAGTGTGTGTTTGTCGGCACAGACTATGAGATGGCTGGACATATGCAGGGCGAGATGATCGGAAACTACCTGTTGGAGAACTACGATACACTGGATCTGAACGGTGATGGCACGATCTCCTATGTCATGTTCAAGGGTCAGGAGGGCAACGCAGAGGCAGATGCCCGCACGAAGTACGGCCAGGAAGACGCAGACACGATCCTGACAGGCGCAGGCAAACCGGCACTCAGCTTCTATGACAGCGCAAACAGCAACAAGTACCTGGTAGACCAGGCAGGCGCATGGTCTTCCGCAGCAGCTACAGAGTACATGCAGACGATCATGTCCCAGTACAGCGAAGCCAACAATAACATGGTAGAGCTTGTCATCGCAAACAACGACGAGATGGCGATCGGTGCTGTCACAGCACTGCAGAACGCCGGCTACAACAAGGATGGCTCTACAGTGATCCCTGTATTTGGTGTGGATGCTACGGATGCGGCAAAGGACGCGATCGCAGCAGGTTCCATGATCGGAACGATCAAGCAGGATGCAGACGGTATGGCAAATACCATCGCAGATATCACTGCAAACTTTATGGATGGCAAGGAAGCTTTTGACGGCGTTGATTCCGCAAACGTAGTCGGAACATGGCGTGTCAACATTCCTTATGCTACATACACAGGCAACTGATCAAAATAAGTCATCGATGATGCAGCCGCGCCTCGGTGCGGCTGTATTTTTATGCACAGACCCATGCAAAGGAAATATGCCGCTAAGGCGGCGCACGAGTAGGGGAGAGAGGCATTCCCCTACTCGATTACTTTTATTTCAAATCAATATCAGGAGGTGAGAATGCATATGCAGGAAACAAATGCTTCCGCAAAAGGCGGGGATCAGAATGTCCTTCTGAAAATGGAGGGGATCTGCAAGGAATTTCCCGGCGTCAAGGCGCTTGACAACGTCTCCCTGACCGTGAAAGCAGGTACGGTGCACGCGCTGATGGGAGAGAACGGCGCCGGCAAATCCACTCTGATGAAGTGTCTGTTCGGCGTCTACTCAAAGGACAGCGGAGACATCATTCTGGAGGGAAGAAAAGTGGATTTCAAGAACTCCAAGGAAGCGCTGGAAAACGGTGTGGCGATGGTGCATCAGGAGCTGAACCAGGCACTCAAACGCAACGTCATGGACAATATGTGGCTGGGACGTTTTCCGCGGATCTCGGGCTGGTGTCCGCTCACCAGCGAGAAAAAAATGTACGAGGAGACCAAAAAACTGTTTGAGGATCTGGAGATCAGCGTGGATCCCAAACGGATCATGAGCACCATGCCGGTGTCACAGCGGCAGATGGTGGAGATCGCCAAGGCGGTTTCCTACCAGTCCAGGATCATTGTGTTTGACGAGCCGACTTCTTCCCTGACAGAGGAGGAAGTGGAACATCTGTTCAGGATTATCAACATGCTGCGCGACCGTGGATGCGGCATCATCTATATCTCTCACAAGATGGAAGAGATTCTGCGCATCTCCGACGAGGTGACGATCATGCGCGATGGACAGTGGATCGCGACGCGGCCGGCAAAATCGCTCACCATGAACGAGATCATCAAGCTGATGGTCGGACGTGAGCTGACAAACCGCTATCCGGAGAAAGATAACGTAGTGGGTGATCCGCTCCTGGAGGTCAGATCCCTCACAGCGATGTACTCCAAACTCAAAGATGTCTCGTTTGTCGCAAAGAAGGGTGAGGTTCTGGGTGTCGCAGGTCTGGACAGTTCCGGCCGGACAGAACTGCTGGAAAATATCTTTGGCATCGCAACGCGCAAGAGCGGTGAGATCTATCTCCACGGTAAAAAAGTATTGAACCGCAACGCGCGGGAATCCATCGCCAACAAATTTGCATTGCTGACAGAGGAGCGCCGCGCGACTGGAATATTTGCCATCCGCGATATCCAGGCAAACACGACGATCTCAAGTCTGCGCAAATACCACTATAAAGGTTTTCCGCTCCTGGATGACAAAAAGCTTTCCGAGGTCACCGAGTGGGGGATCAATGCCATGCACACAAAGACGCCGACCCAGAAGACACAGATCCGCTCACTGTCAGGCGGCAACCAGCAGAAAGTCATCCTGGCGCGCTGGCTGTTGACAGATCCTGAGGTGCTGCTGCTCGACGAGCCGACACGCGGTATCGACGTGGGAGCCAAATACGAGATCTACCAGCTCATCCTGAATCTGGCAAAAGAAGGCAAGACCGTCATCATGGTATCCTCCGAGATGCCGGAGCTGCTGGGCGTGTGCGACCGGATACTCGTCATGTCGGGCGGACAACTTGCCGGAGAGGTAGACGCAAAGACGACAACGCAGGAGGAGATCATGACTCTGGCTGCAAAGTACGCGTGATAAGATCACTAATTTTCTCTATGGACAGGAGGTATGAACCGTGGCTGAAAAAGATAAATTAAAAAAAGTCGGGGATATTCTGCTCAATAATGCCATGTACATCATTATTGCGATCGCAGTCGTATACATTGCGATCATGCGCCCCACTTTCATAAAACTTCCATCAATCATAAACATATTGTCGCTGACGGCGGCAAAACTGCCGATCGCACTGGGAATCGGCGGCTGTATCGTACTGACAGGAACAGATATTTCCGCGGGCCGCGTTGTCGGTCTGACAGCATGTATCTCCGCATCCCTTCTTACTACCGTTTTCAAAGTATTTCCGAATATGACAAACGCAGTTCCGCTTCCGCTCGTACTGCTGCTGGTCATCGGCGTAGGAGCGCTTGTAGGCTTCGTAAACGGCTTCAGTGTGGCGAAATTTAAGCTGCATCCATTTATTGTGACACTGTCTACGCAGCTCATCGTGTACGGTATCATCCTGATGTATCTGATGCGCGGCGTCAACAACGGACAGACGCTGAGCGGACTTGACGACAGCTATCGCTCGTTCGTCACCGGGACACTGTTCACCATCGGCGGAGTGGCCGTTCCGAAGTATGTGCTCTACTCTCTGATATTGACGATCATCATGTGGGTGATCTGGAACAAGACGACTTTTGGCAAAAATATGTTTGCTGTCGGCTCGAACGAGGAAGCCGCGAACGTATCAGGCGTCAATGTCATGCGCACCATCATCATGGTATTCATGCTCGCGGGCATGATGTACGGCATCACCGGATTCCTGGACGGCGCGCGCATCGCTTCGGCAAATGCAAACACAGGTCTCAACTACGAGTGTGACGCGATCGCGGCATGCGTGATCGGCGGCGTTTCCTTTGTCGGAGGTATCGGACGCATCAGCGGTATCGTGGTAGGCGTACTGCTCCTGCAGATCATCTTCACCGGCCTGAACTTCCTCGCAGTGGACGCCAACATGCTCTATATCATCAAGGGCCTGATCATCCTGATCGCCTGCGCGATCGACATGCGCAAGTATCTGGTCCGCAAGTAAGCTATGGAAGAGCAGAACAAAAATCAAACAGCCCCCCAGCGTCAGCTGCGGGGGCTGTATTCCAAAGTCAATATATCCGTCAGATCCCTGAATATCATCATAATCGTGCTGGCGGCAGCGCTCATAGTCTGTATGGCAGTCGGCGTATCCAACGGAGGCTTCACCGTCAGTTTTGATCCCCTGGGCGGAACGACGGTGGAGAGTCAGAGATACATGTATGGAGAACGGATCGAAGCACCTACACCGCCCACGCGCGAGGGCTATGTATTTGACGGATGGTATCTGGATGAAAATACCACAAGACCGTGGAATCTGGAAAAAGATATTGTCACGGAGTCCATGACACTGTATGCCGGGTGGAAGCTTCAATAGGCAATATCGGAACTTTATATCGCAGGCATATCGCAAAATCGGGCAGGGAAGACTTTCCCTGCCCGATTCCGCTATTCTTCCTGACTTGAATCCATCAGCTTCATAAGGACTTCATCCAGAACCTTTTCATCGGCATCATCCCCGAGACTGTTCTTGTCATCCTCGATCTCCTTCTGCGTCTCCTGCGCTTTCTTATCATCTGCTATGGCACGCATGATGCGGTTGGCATCCTCCGGGGAAAACATTGACATCGCGCCAGCCAGCATACCGATCGAATCCCTGTTCACCATCAGGCTGCCGCCGCCCTCGAGAGGGATCGTCAGCACATTGCCTCTGTTGGACATGTCACCAAGACAGATCGCATTCTTCTCACTGTCACAGGTAAACACTACGCCATTGTAGGTGATCGTATCGCCATCCGCATAAGCCGCATACGGAAAAGACGGTTTGTAAGTACCGTTGATCTTCTCCATATATAAATTGCGCTTTGTACTGCTGGCTTCCAGCACGCTCATAAAATGCGTATTGCCTGTCGTCTTCTCCTCCAGAGCCTCCTTTTCCAGGGCTTCCTTTCGCTGCTCCTGCTCCTTTTGGACCGCTTCGATATTTTTGTCGATCTTGGCGATCAGTTTGTCCCACTCCTTCACCGTAAAACTCTCGGCTCCAATGGAAAAAGTCGGCTCCGTCTCCCCATTTTCGAGTTTCTTTGCGATCTCCTTCTTCTTCTCACCGATGCAGTTCATCAATTCCTGCCGTGACATTCCTGTGATCTGGTTGATATCCATATACATTCCCCCTGATAATCATACTGTTTTTATACTAGTCCGCCGAAACGGACATTTACGTTTGTTTCACACTATACACTATATATCGGACAATTATCTGATAATTCAATATATATGGAACGAAAGGCATAAAAAGAGAAGTCAACAGTTTTCAGATACGTGTCAAATGCCTCGATCTGCACAGAAAACCCGGATTTTCCTGAAGTTATCCACATTTTTTGTATGCCTTACCCACAGAACCTCGGTCTGTGCCGTCAGCTCTGTCTCAAACTCACAGAGCACTCCGCCATCAGTTTCCTCGATGCGGACCGGCTCATAAATCCTCTCATCATAGTTCCACACAGAGGGGATCTGATCCGCTCTCAAAAAAAACCGACAGCGCTTTTTCCGCACTGTCAGTCCCTTTTTCCTGCTTTCATATTTTCTTTTTTCATTCTACTTCTTCAGCATCATGTACATTTTGACGGCTGCCGCCTGATCCCCGCACTGCCCCAGAATACCGCAGATGATCTCTGCCTGGTTCTCCCTGTATGCTTTGGCGATCTCCTGAAAGAAGCCATGTTCCCTGCGGTTTTCTGCATGATTTTTTAATTTTAATGCGATTGCACTCATTGTCTTAATCTCCTTTTTCTATCAAATGATCTAATTTCTCTGTTTTCCTGTTACAAGTATAGTTTACTGTATCCGAAACCAGAAAAACAGGTCAGAAATTAACTTATTTTAAGGCGATATTGACTTTCTGCTTCTTTGAAAGTAGATGCAAGTATATCATACAGGATGATACCCGCTGCAAAAGCACATAATATACTGTAGGATAAAAAAATTTATCAGGTTGCAAAAATCTTCCCTGAGATCGCCTGCTCATATTGATTTGAAAGAATTGATATGCTAGTACGTGTTTGAAAAATGCTCTAATATGAGACAGAAAAATATATCCAGTTGCAGAAATCTGTGATAAAATGTGTTAACTGTATAAATAATTAAAAGGAGCCTATTATGAAAGAACCTGTTCATGAAACCATCCAGTATCTGAATCCCCTGGGAATCAGCATGCAGTATATCACAACCCCGGGCGGCTATCACCCGCTGCACTGGCATGAAGAGCTGGAAATCCTTTATCCGCTGAACGGCACTGTCACCATATGGGCGGACAAAAAGACATACCTGTTGAAGGAAAGACATTTCTCCGTGATCGAATCCGCCCAGGTACACAGTACCTGCTCCCTTGCCGATGCATCCATGTTCCTCTGCATTCATCTGTCAAAAATACAGTTCAAGCGCTATCTGCCGGAGATCGAACTGCGCAGTATCAACTGCATTCCCGATGAAGTGATGGATGACCGCTTTCCGGAATACAGAAACATCTGTGAATTGTTTGAAGCCATGACACGGCTGTATATAAAAGAACTCAGCTTCCATTCACTGGAAGCTGAGGGCATCCTTTTACAGATCATCGCACAGCTGCTGCGCAGTTTCTCAGCGGAAATTCCTTTTGCAGGTACGGCTGACACTCAATCCAGGGAACGGATCCGTGAAGTGATCTCCTATGTAGAGACAAACTTCCGCGATCCGATCTCCCTTCTGGATATTTCCGGCCATTTAGGACTGACCAAAGAATATTTCTGCCGCTTTTTTAAGAAAAATATGGGCATCTCTTTCTTAAGATACTTAAATGATGTCCGCCTTTCCCATATATATCAGGATATCCAGAACACGGACGCACCCATCGCAGAAATCATGGAACGAAACGGATTCACAAATCAGAAGCTTTTTAACCAGTCATTCAAAAAGCAGTATGGCCAGACACCGTCGGCAGTACGGCATCCGCGTGATCTGTTTTGATCAATCCACCGCGATCCGGAACACGACCGGATACTCCGACCAGACATGCTCTGTCTGGATATGCAGCCCCTTGTCATCACGGCTATATACCGGTTTCTCGTCAAATCCCAGCACATCGATGTCCCTGATGATCCCGTGGAACAACGGCAGATGGCTTGCATCGGCCTCCCGCAGGCTCTCGATCGTAATACTGCCATCTTCGGGATATCTCAGTACAGCGGCATACAGGAATCCATTGTTCACAGTAAAACGAATGTCCTTCGAAGTATACTCCTTGCGAGTGCCATCCGCAAACTGCCCCTCCTGGATCTTTGTGGGCCCTTCCGCGGCATACCGCCACACCTTTGATCCATAGACCGCCTCTCCGTTCATTCTGAGCCAACGGCCGATCTCGAGTAGGATACTCCTGTCCTCGTCCGGTATCGTTCCATCAGCCTTCGGTCCGATATTTAACAGCAGCCTGCCGTTCTTGCTCACGATGTCGACAAGATCGCAGAGGATCTCGCCCGGCGTCTTGTAATCGTTATTTTCAGTATAGCACCACGAATTCCTGGCAACTGCCGTATCTGTCTGCCAGACAAAAGGTTTCGCTTCCGCAAACTGACCGCGCTCGATATCAACCACAGCCGTCCCAAACAGAAACGCGTCATGCTTGTAATTGATCACGCCCCCGCCCCACTTCTCGGCACGGTCATAGTAATACGCCGCAAATTTCCGAAGATACGGTTTGACCGCGCTGTGCTCGATCCACCAGTCAAAATAGACGATCCTGGGCTGGAAGAGGTCCACGATCTCACAGCAGCGCACGAGCCAGTCTTCCAGATACTCCTGTGACGGTTCAGGCTGTGAATACAGATCATGGTGATCCGCTGGCTCCGGCATCGCCGGAAAATAAAAATCACCGTATTTTTCATTCTCTGTGATATCGCTCTCAAACTCCCTGCCATGCCCCATAAAAAACCAGTGCTCGACCCTGTGCGAGGACGCACCGTTCAGGATGCCCCGCTTCTTTGCCGCGTCGGAAAGCTCGCCGACAATATCCCTTCTCGGTCCCATTTCATAGGCATTCCACTTCGAGATCCCGCTCCTGTACATCTGAAAACCGTCATGATGCTCCGCGACAGGGACGATATACTGCGCACCCGCACGCTGGAACAGGTCAAGCCACTCATCGGCGCTGAATTTTTCAGCCCTGAACATCGGAATAAAATCTTTATACCCAAAATCCCTGTGGGCGCCGTAAGTCCTGATATGGTGCTCGTACTCCTCTGAACCCTGTATGTACATATTGCGCGAATACCACTCGCTGCCAAACGCCGGAACACTGTACACACCCCAGTGTATGAAAATACCGAATTTGCAGTCCGCATACCAGTCAGGAACCCTGTACCCGGCAAGCGACTCCCATGTATCCTTATATTTCCCGTTTTCTATCACTTCATCAATCTTTTTCAGGTATTCTTTTATCATCGATCGTTCCTCCGTATATCTTTGCATGCCTTCCTGATACCAGTATACACGACACAGGCACTTCAGGCAATCAAAATACTCACATTTGTCAGAGCGCATATATATTGTTTCTTTCAGTCTTTCCTGCTATACTAAAATGAATGAATCTTTGCGCCGTCTGCGAAGTTGATTCTGAACAGTTTCTTACAAAAATATTGAAAAAGGAGAACATCACCATGAAAAAACTATTTCATATCGCAGTCACATTGTGTTCTGCTGTCATTGCAGTATTTTTCCTCCTGTATGCAGGCCCGCAGCTGATGACCATGCAGACTGGGCCGGAGCCCCTGAAACCAGAGCAGAGTTTCGCGGATGCGGCCGGCACATACATATCTTATGAGGCGGCATACCCGGTCGCATTCTGGGCAGAAGAATATTATTCCGGAGATCCGGACAGGATCAAAACCAGCGGATACGTGATATACGACGTGGATCGGGATGCTTTTGTCTGTATCCTGATCCCGAAAGAAAAGGACCAGGACTTTGACAGACTCCTTCGGGGCATGGCGCTGGCGGCAGAGATGCGGGCAGACAGGGACATGTCCCCTATCCTCGTAAACGGCTCTTTAACCCTGGCATCCCAGGAGCAGGCCGGCAATGTGATGGATGCGCTGGAAGAAAGTAAGATATTAGAACAGTATATTGAATTTATGGATTCGGATACCTATATGAAATCCTATTTTGGAGAGGATGAATACGGAAAAGTACTGAGAAATATGTGTCAGAAATTGCTGGATGGTGAACACCAGTCCGAGTGGTATGTGCTGGAACAGGGAAACATCGGCAGTCTGGGGACAGGTGAGATCTGGATCTGCATCCTGACAGCGCTTTTAAATGTACTCATCTTCCTCTTTAGCCTGTTCGGACTGCTCAAAGGCAACCAGACAGAGACATCCCAGACGCCCGCGGCATCCGGAAGCGCCATGGAGCGTTTTCTCGCGGAACAGCGCTTTTACGCAAAAGACTGGTGCACGTTCAATCTAAACAGAGGATACCGTCTCGCATCGATGAGCGTGGTGGTCACCCTGGCTATTTTCGTCGCGATCGGGATCTTTGTGAAAGCAGCGGACAGACTGGTGCCATTTTATATCCCTGCGGGACTGCTCTTCGGAGAACTTGTGGCGTTATTATTCTGGTTTTCACAGTCAAACCGGTCCAAACCGGAAAAGATCCTGAAAAAGATCGAAAAGTACCTGGCAAAGGAACTCCCCGACGCTTCAATGAGAAACGCATTTATTGAGGAATTTGTCAATACAGAACAGAGCTGGTCCTTCTGCGAGAAGACAAAGGAAGGCATGCTGTGGGGTAAAACAGGGGAGCGGTTCTGGAGCATCTTTCTGTGGAACGGGCGCGTGACGATCGTGGACGTGTCACAGCTGAAGGAGGTTCAGACAGAAACAATATCCGGAACGGTAAATAGCGGGGCAGTCAGGGTACATTATGTGTCATACGCGGCGAATTTTTATTACCAGGAAGATATGCCCAAACGCAAACCCGACAAGACAGTTTCTTTCAACGTGGAAGACAGATTAGGGTTCTTCATGTCACTCGTGCACAGACGTGTGGGGGACAGTATAACGATCACGTGCAAATAATATGGACAGCTCCTTATCTCATCCGTTCACCGCATTGCCGCCATTGACCGCGATGCGGTGAACTGTCTCTACAACAGCGGTGACAGCACCTTCAGCGCCGCCTGCATAATCTTATTCCCGACCGGACGCTTTGACCACGTGACCAGATCCATCTCCTCGCACTGCTCCAGTGTCTTTAGAAAATCGGCTTTCATATCTTTGATCGCATCCATCTCACTCAGGAACACGCCGCACTCGTAATGCAGATAGAAGCTGCGGTAATCCGTATTGATCGTACCGCAGATCGCACACTCATCGTCCGCGATCACATTCTTGGCATGGATAAAACCGGGCTGGTATTCATAGATATGCACTCCCGCTTCCATGAGTTTGCCGTAATTTGAGACGTTCACCATGTAGACATACCACTTGTCATAGATCTTCGGAACGATGATACATACGTCCACGCCGCTGAGCGCCGCGCTGGTCAGATCCTCGCGCATGCTCTGGTCCAGAACGAGATACGGTGTCGTGATGTAGATATAATCCCTCGCCTTGTTGATCATCCTGGTATAGGCGCCCTCTGTGGGATTATGCGGATTCCTGTGGGGTCCACCCATGAACGGCTGGACATACCCCTCCTCCAGCAAATGGATGTCAGGTCTGTAATCCACGTCATTGATCTCGGCGCTCTTGTTCGCAACACGCCACATATCAAGGAAAAAGCATGTAAAACTGTACACGCCGTCCCCGCACAGACGGATCCCCGAATCCTTCCAGTGCCCAAACCGCTCGATATAATTCGCATACTCGTCCGCCAGATTGAACCCTCCGGTATAGGCGATATTGCCGTCAATGACCGTGATCTTCTTGTGATTCCTGTAATTGAAGGACATCTTTGTCACACCGCGGTGGATCGGATTGAAGATGCTCATCTCAATGCCGCGGTTCCTGATATCTTTGCGGAATGCATGCGTATTGATGCGCAGTGTCCCGAAATCATCAAACAGCAGCCTGACCTCGACGCCCTCCTGAACCTTCCGCGTGAGCACCTCCAGAATGTCGCTCCAGACCTTCCCGTCTGACACGATGAAATATTCCATGAATATAAACTTTCTGGCATTCCTCAGATCATCAAGCATCGCTGCGAAAACATCCTCGCCAACGCGGAAATAAGTCGCTTTCGTATTGTTATAGATCGGAAATCCTTCTTTTCGCAGATAACGGCTGATCTGAACTTTATTCGGATGCTGCCGCTCCAGGTCCTGCACGATACTGTCATCCTGCTTCAGGCTCTGCATCATGTGGCTGTCATTGTCCCTCAGACTTCTGAAATATCTGGAATTCACCCGCTTGCGTCCCCACATAAAATACAGGAAAAGCCCCGATACCGGAAGCACGAGTATGATGACGATCCAGCTCATCTTGTAGGATTCCGCATCGTTTACCAGCGCGAACACCGTGATCACACTCACGATCTCCAGCATGAAATACGCAATGACCGAATACCGCAGCAGATACATTCCCAGAAAGATCATCAGGGCGATCTGCAGGAAGAACGAGATTCCCACCGTGACACCCCGTATGATGCCATAATATTTACTTCGCACAATTCCCATAACCGTCATATCCTTTCCGCACATATCTGGAACTGTTCAGAAATTACTTGTGACAGGTAATTGTCATGAGTAATTTATTGGATCAGAACGCACGCAAGATTGCTCCAGATGCAGATAATGCGTAAACAGTAACTATATTGTATCACGATTCCATTTATTTTCAAGAAAATGTATCTAAAATATAAATTATCTGATAAACTGTAATTATCCTATGATTATAAAAAAGAGGAGCGCCCCATGCAAAATACAATCGACCAGAAACTTTTCTCCGAGGCGTGTTACAAGATGATCGGTGCGCTTCAGGGGCAGAACGGCATCGGCACACTCCGCGAAAAGACGATACACAGCGTACTAAAATACTATTATGCCCCGGATCCTGCTTATCATGAGATCAGGATCGGCTCTTATGTGGCAGATATCTGCGTGGACGGGGAGATCTATGAAGTCCAGACGCGCAATTTCAATACGATGCGCAGCAAACTTGAATTTTTCCTGCAGGAACACGATGTCACCATCATCTATCCTGTCGCGCACACCAAATGGCTGTCGTGGCTCGACATGGAGACCGGGGAACTCTCGCCAAAGCGCAGATCACCAAAAACTGGCACCATTTATCAGATCATCCCTGAACTGTACCGTATCAAAATGTTTATCGGAAACCCCAGGCTGCATTTCATCATCAGCCTGATCGACGTGGAGGAAACCCGGTATCTCAACGGCTGGGGACGCAACAAAAAAAGGGGATCCTCGCGCATGGACGGAATCCCTGTCGGCATCTTCGATGAAGTCCGCATCGACACCTTTTCCGATTACATGATATTCCTTCCTGACACGCTTCCCGGCCGTTTTACATCGAAGGATCTCGCCAAAGCAGTAAAAATATCGCAGGGCAGTGCCGGGACTCTGCTGAACGTACTGCTCGAGACCAGGATCATCGACCGCGTCGGAAAGAGCGGAAACAGCTATCTGTATCAAAAAATATATACCAGATAATACAAAAACTACAATCTGTTTTTCATTCAGGAACAATTCCTTATCCTGAAGCGCCCTGAAAAACAGATTGTAGTTTTCTTATCCGTACTGGTCTATTCGCTGTCCTCTGTCAGATCCTCCTGAGCTGTATCCTCTGATGGATCCCCGTCAGCTTCCCCGTCAGCCATCGCACGCTCGATCAGCTCGTCCATGACTGCATCGACAGATTCCGTCGTTTCCAGCTCCTCCGGCGAATCGTCCACAACCTTGTCGAGCGCCTCCTCGACATCCTCAAACTCCTGCGTGCCGTCAGAGAGCTTCTCGCGCACCTTCGCGATCCTGGCAACCCTGACATTGTCATTGTCGAGATTGATCAGCTTGACGCCTGAAGTGTTCCTGCTGTAAGTGGAGATCTCCCCCACAGGGATCTGTATGATGACGCCCTCTGTCGTGATCATCATGATCTCATGGTCCTCATTGACCGCCTTGATACCGACCACATTTCCCGTCTTCTCTGTGATACGATAACACTTCACGCCCTTGCCGCCGCGCTTCTGCACCGTAAATTCGTCCAGCAGGGTCCGCTTGCCCATACCCATCTCAGATACGATCAGCAGCGCGCTGCCCTGCGTGTCGAGCTGCATACCGATGATCTCATCGCCGTCGTCGAGATTCATGCCGATCACGCCCATCGCGTTGCGTCCCATCGCGCGCACATCCGTCTCCTTGAAACGGATACACATGCCATACTTTGTGATCAGGAAGATCTCAGAATTCTCATCTGTCGCCTTGACTTCGATCAACTCGTCGTCATCGCGGAGGGATATCGCGGCAAGGCCATTTTTCCGCACATTGGAAAATTCCATGATCGGCGTCTTTTTCGCGACGCCCTTCTTCGTGATCATGAACAGATGCTTGCCCTCCTCGAATTCCCTGATCGGGATCATCGCGGAGATCTTCTCGCCGGGATTCAATTGTAACAGGTTGACGATCGCCGTTCCGCGCGCTGCCCTTCCCGCCTCGGGTATCTCGTAAGCCTTCAGACGGTATACGCGTCCGAAATTCGTGAAAAACATCAGATAATGGTGCGTCGACGTCATCAGCAGATCCTCGATATAGTCGTCCTCGATCGTCGACATCCCCTTGATGCCGCGTCCTCCCCTGCGCTGCGTCTTGAAGTTGTCAACCGTCATGCGCTTGATGTATCCCAGACTTGTCATGGCGATCACCGTATTCCCGCGCGGGATCAAATCCTCCAAATTGATCTCGGACTCGTCATATCCAAACTTTGTGCGCCTGTCATCGCCGTATTTGTCAGATATCAACATGATCTCTGTCCTGATCACGCCAAGCAGCAGCTTTCTGTCAGCCAGGATCGCCTTGTACTCCTCGATCTTCTTCAGAAGATCTGCGTGCTCCTGCTCTAACTTTTCCCGTTCCAGACCTGTCAGTGCACGCAGACGCATATCCACGATCGCCTGTGCCTGCACATCTGTGAGGGCAAACCGCGTGATCAGCCCCTCCTTCGCAGCCTGCGCATTGGCGCTGCTTCTGATGATGCGGATGACCTCATCGATATTGTCGAGCGCGATCAGCAAGCCCTGCAAGATGTGGTCCCGCTCCTCAGCCTTGTTCAGATCGTACTGCGTCCTCCTGGTGACGACCTCCTCCTGATGCCTGATATAGTGCGTCAGCACATCCTTGAGATTCATGACCTTTGGCTGATTGTTCACGAGCGCCAGCATGATGACACCGAAGCTGTCCTGCAGCTGCGTGTGCTTGTAGAGCTGGTTCATGATCACGTTCGCGTTGACATCCTTGCGGAGTTCGATGCAGATCCGCATACCCTCCCTGTTTGACTCATCGCGCAGATCCGTGATGCCGTCTATTTTCTTATCCTTCACAAGCTCCGCGATCTTTTCGATCAGGCGCGCCTTGTTGACCATATAGGGAATCTCTGTCACGATGATTCGGCTCTTTCCGTTTGCCATCGTCTCGATATCTGTCACACTCCGCACCCTGATCTTGCCGCGCCCTGTGCGGTATGCCTCCTCCACGCCGCGTGTTCCGAGTATGATACCGCCTGTCGGAAAATCCGGTCCCTTGACGATCGGAAGCAGCTCATCGATATCCGTGTCCCTGTCCTCTATGATCCGGTTGTCGATCATCTTGACGACAGCCGCGATGACTTCCCGCAGATTATGGGGTGGGATATTGGTCGCCATACCCACAGCGATCCCCTGTGTACCGTTCACGAGCAGATTCGGATAACGGCTTGGAAGCACGACAGGCTCCTTCTCTGTCTCATCGAAGTTCGGCGCGAAATCAACGGTATTTTTGTTGATATCGGCAAGCAGCTCCATGGAGATCCTACTCAGCCTCGCCTCCGTATATCGCATCGCCGCCGCACCGTCGCCGTCGACAGAACCGAAGTTTCCATGTCCGTCGACAAGCGGATATCTGGTCGACCACTCCTGCGCCATATTGACCAGGGCGCCGTAGATCGAGCTGTCACCGTGAGGATGGTATTTACCCATCGTATCACCGACAATACGCGCACTCTTTCTATGCGGCTTGTCAGGACCGTTGTTCAGCTCGATCATAGAGTAGAGCACGCGCCGCTGCACCGGCTTGAGACCGTCCCGCACATCGGGAAGCGCGCGGGAAGCGATCACACTCATGGCATACTCTATATACGATTTCTCCATGGTCTTCTGCAGATCCACATCCTCTATTTTGTCAAAAATTGTATCATCCATTAAATCGGTTTACTCCTTCCTCAGACTCAGATATCAAGATTTTTCGCATATTTCGCATTCGTCTCGATAAATTCGCGTCTTGGCTCCACTTTGTCCCCCATCAGCGTCGTGAATGTCAGATCGATCTCTGATTCCGCCTCCTCGTCCATGGATACTTTCAGAAGAATACGCTTCTCCGGATCCATCGTCGTGTCCCAGAGCTGCTCTGCGTCCATCTCGCCAAGTCCCTTATAGCGCTGTATCTTGTTATTCTGATCGCGTCCCACCTCGTCAAGGATCGCTGCCAGCTCCTCGTCAGAGTACGCGTACCATGTCTTTTTGTTCTTCTCCAGCTTATACAGAGGCGGTTTTGCCAGATACACATGTCCCTGCTTGATCAGCTCCGGCATAAACCGGTACAGGAAAGTCAGCATCAATGTCGCGATGTGCGCGCCGTCCACGTCGGCATCTGTCATGATGATGATCTTGCCGTAGCGCAGCTTCGTGATATCGAAATCCTCGTGGATCCCCGTGCCAAACGCAGTGATCATCGCCTTGATCTCCGCATTGCCGTAGATCTTGTCAAGCCTTGCCTTCTCCACATTCAGGATCTTGCCGCGCAGCGGAAGGATCGCCTGTGTCGCGCGGCTCCTCGCCGTCTTGGCGCTGCCGCCGGCGGAATCCCCCTCCACGATAAAGATCTCACAGTTCTCCGGATTCTTGTCAGAGCAGTCCGCAAGCTTGCCCGGAAGCGTCATCCCGTCGAGAGCAGTCTTTCTCCTCGTCAGATCGCGCGCTTTTCTCGCCGCCTCCCTGGCGCGCTGCGCCAGGATCGACTTCTCACAGATCTGCTTAGCCACAGTCGGATTCTGCTCCAGATAATAAGTGAGCTGCTCACTGACGATACTGTCAACAGCCCCTCTCGCCTCACTGTTTCCAAGCTTCTGCTTTGTCTGCCCCTCAAACTGAGGATCCTCGATCTTGATCGACACGATCGCTGTCAGACCTTCCCTGATGTCGTCTCCGCTCAGATTTGCCTCGCTCTCTTTCAGAAGTTTTGCATTTCTCGCGTAGTCGTTAAAAGTCTTTGTGATCGCATTGCGAAAACCTGCAAGGTGCGTACCGCCTTCAGGCGTATTGATATTATTGACAAAACTATAGGCGCTCTCCGTGTAGGAATCGTTGTGCTGCATGGCGACCTCGACATAAATGTTGTCCTTCTTGCCCTCAAAATAGAGCACATCCTCATACAGCGGCGTCTTGCTCCTGTTCAGGTAAGTCACAAACTCCTTGATGCCGCCCTCGTAATGAAATATCTTCTCCACGGTCCCGTCCTCCGGGCGCAGGTCGCGCAGGATGATCTTCAGGTCTTTTGTCAGAAACGCCATTTCCCGGAGACGCTGTTTCAACACGTCATAGTCAAATACTGTCTCCTCAAAAACAGTCTTATCCGGGAGAAATGTGATCTTTGTCCCGGTCTTGTCCGATTCACATTCGCCGGTTATCTTGAGCGGATAGCATACATGTCCCCGCTCATACCGCTGGTTATAGATCTTTCCCTCGGCATAGATATCAACCTCAAGCCACTCGGAGAGCGCGTTCACGACCGATGCACCCACACCGTGCAGCCCGCCTGATACCTTGTATCCCCCTCCGCCGAATTTTCCGCCGGCATGCAGGATCGTAAATACAACTTCAACTGCGGGAATTCCTGCCTTATGATTGATCCCCACGGGAATCCCCCGCCCATTGTCGATGACAGTGATAGAATTATCGGAATTGATCGTGACATCGATCGTGTCGCAGTATCCTCCGAGCGCCTCATCGACCGCATTGTCAACAATCTCATACACCAAATGGTGCAGTCCCCTTGAAGACGTGCTGCCGATATACATGCCCGGTCTCTTTCTGACTGCCTCAAGACCTTCCAATATCTGAATCTGGTCAGCTCCATACTCCTCAGTACTCATATATTTCCTCCCATTCTGATGTATAGCCTCCCGGAATCTCCCTTATGTGAGATCTGAAACTCCATAAGGATCCCATATCCCTATACATGATCTATAGTCCTATCTATATTTTTTACTACCGCATTTGAAACCTCAAACACCTTATTGATCTCAAACCGGTTATTTACAAATTCCTCCAATCCCGTACAGGTGATGATCGTCTGGATATCACCGATGCTGTTCAACAGATGATTCTGTCTGCTGCTGTCCAGCTCCGACAACACATCATCGAGCAGCAGAAGAGGAATATCCTTCGTCATTTTCTTGACAAGCTCGATCTCCGACAATTTCAGCGACAGCGCGGCTGTCCTCTGCTGTCCCTGTGAACCAAATTTCCGGATATCGACACCCCCCGCCACAAAAGAAAAATCATCCCTGTGGGGTCCTACGCTTGTCTGCTTGAATCGGATATCTTTTTCCTGGCAGTCGGAAAGCCTTTTCTCAAAACATTCCGATTTCACATCAGGTTCATATATGATCTTAAGCGCTTCCTTTCCCCCGGAAAGTCTCTGATGGATCCCATAAATGATCTCGTTTAACTGATCGATGAACGCATTTCTGCTCTCAATGATCCTGCTTCCATATGTGACAAGCTGTGAATCCCACACAAAAAGAGTATCCTTCAAACCCGGATTGGCATACAGCTCTTTTAAAAGCTTATTTCTCTGGTTTATGATCCGATTGTAATGATTCAGATCGTGCAGATAAACGCTGTCAAGCTGGCACAGCTCCAGATCGACAAAACGCCGTCTCTCCGCCGGACCGTTCTTGATGATCGACAGATCCTCCGGCGAGAAAAAGACAACATTCAACAATCCCAGCAGGTCAGCAGCCTTTTTGATCTTTTGTCCGTTGATCGCGATCCCTTTGGATCTGTTTTTTCTAAGATGCATGTCAACGCGGTTCTCAAGCCCGTCCTTCACCACATGAGTCCGGATATGTGCCTCGTCCGCAGAGAAATTGATGACATCCTTATCCTTACTTCCCTTGTGGGATTTTGTCGTGGCAGACAGGAATATTGCCTCCAGGATGTTCGTCTTTCCCTGGGCGTTATCGCCGTAGAGGATGTTCGTGCCACTGTCAAAATCAATGGAAAGTGTCTCATAATTCCTAAAATTTTCAAGTTCCAATGACTTAATGATCATTCTATAACGCTCATTTCCCTTATAAGATCTTTGACCGGATCACAAAAGAATCTCCCTCAAAGCTCACTTCATCGCCGTCAATAAGTTTTTTTCCGCGCTGTGTCTCCACGCGTCCGTTTACCCTTACCTGTCCATCCTGGATCGCGATCTTCGCATCAACACCGGATCCTGCGAGCCCGGCAAGTTTCAGCGCCTGCCCGAGCTTGATATGTTCATCCCTGATCGTTATCTCTTTCATATATTCATACGCTCCTTTTTCTGGTATGCCCTGTAGATACGAACGATAGTACTACATCCGTCAGTTCACAGAACTGAACGTCACAGGCAGGATCAGATACGTATAATTTTCCTCGTCGTCTTTGATAAAACACGGCGCCTTCGAGTTGAGCAGCTTGATCTCCACCTGCTCATCATCGATCACCTTCAGCGCGTCGATCAGAAATTTCGGATCAAACCCGATCATCAGATCCTTGCCGGTCTTGGCAATATCGATCTCCTCATTCAGGCTTCCGATCACGGAATTCATCTTCAGTTCCATCACGTCGTCGAGGATGTTCAGAATGATCGGTTTCTTGTCACCCTCCTTCACAAGCAGGGTAGAGCGGTCGATACAATTCTGAAATTCTTTCTTGTTGATCGTAACTTTTGTCTCATAATCGGCAGACAGGATATTGTCGATCTTGAGATAATCGCCCTCGATCAGCCTTGAGACGACAGTCGTACTCTCAAATTCAAATAAAATATGTTTGCTGGTAAAGAAAATATTGACATCCCTGTCTGTATCTCCCGGCAGGATCTTGCTGATCTCACTCAGGGTTTTTCCCGGGACGATTACCTTTTTAGCCGGATAAGCATTTTTCAGATGGATGCGGCGCAGGGAGATACGCAGTCCATCCGAGGATACCACCTTCAGGATATCTTCATTGATCTCGAACAGTTCGCCTGTGAGGATCTTATTTGTGATGTTGTCCGCGATGGAAAAGATCGTCTGCCGGATGACTTCCTTCAATGTAAACTGCGACACACAGATCGATTCTGACCGGTCGATCTGTGGCAGGTAGGAAAAATCTTCCCCCGATTTTCCCACGATATTGAATTTTGCTTTCTCACAGGTGATCGTAGCTTTATAAGAAGGATCTGTAGCGATCGTCACATCGTTGTCCGGAAGTTTTCGTACCATTTCCAGGAAGATCTTGGCATCCAGCGCGATGATGCCCTTCTCTGCGATCTCGCCTTCTATGATCGTCTCAATTCCCAGTTCCATATCGTTTGCGGTAAGTTTGATCTCACCCTTAGTGGCGTCGATGAGGATACACTCCAGTATCGACATCGTGGTTTTACTCGGCACAGCCTTGGAAACGGTGTTCACACCATTTAAGAGATTCGACTTTGAACATATGATTTTCATGTGTATAACTCCCTTCGCTGTATTTGCAACATAGCCGGCACAACTGCGGCTGCAAAAAATATATATAATAATATATATATCCGTAGCAATCATAGTAATGGCCGTGGAAATGTGAATAATCCCTTTTCTTCTCTGAAATACGGGAAAATTGTCAGATATATCCTGTGGATAACCTTCATGATCTTTATGAAGTTATTCACAATCATTCACAATCCTTATAATGTATCTGAACCCTGGTCGGTCATGAGGGTGTCAGTTTTTTCTGAATGGTCTCGATCTTATTTCTCAGATCCTCGTCTGTCTGGATCTTTTCCTCAATCTTTTCCACACCGTGAATGACTGTAGTATGGTCCTTTTTACCCAGGTATGCCGCGATCATCTGAAATGTGGCTTCTGTCATCTGACGGCACAGGTACATGATGATCTGCCTGGGAACCACATATTCGGAATTGCGTTTTTTCGAAGTAATGTCTTCCTTTGAAATATTAAAATGTTCTGCCACGACATCGATTATGAGGGTCGGTGACACTTCGCGTCTCTGGTCCGGATAGATGACGTCCTTCAGAGCGTCCTCAGCCAGGGCAAGGTTCAGTTCCTGTTTGTTCAGGCGTGCGTTTGCCATGACCTTATTCAGAGCGCCCTCAAGTTCACGGATATTGGACTTTATGTTGGTGGCAATGTACTGGATGATCTCATCGTCGATCTCCTTGTCATACATCTCTGCATTCTTGCGCAGGATCGCCATACGTGTCTCATAGTCGGGCGGCTGGATATCTGCGATCAGTCCCCACTCAAAACGGGAACGGAAACGCTCCTCTAAGGTCTCCATCTCCTTTGGCGGTTTATCGGAGGAAATAATGATCTGTTTGCCGGCAGAATGGAGGACATTGAATGTATGGAAGAATTCTTCCTGGGTCGATTCCTTTCCTATTATAAATTGTACGTCATCGATGAGGAGGACGTCGACTGTCCTGTATTTGTCGCGCAGCTTTGTCATTGCGGCCGCATTACCGCTTCGGATGGACTCGATGACTTCGTTGGTAAACTGTTCTGAGGTTACATACAGTACTTTTTTGTCCTGGTTCTGTTCTAACACAAAATGACCGATGGAATGCATCAGGTGCGTTTTGCCTAATCCGGCGCCTCCGTATAAATACAGAGGATTGTATGCTTCACCTGGGGATTCCGCCACGGCGAGTGCGGCGGAGTGGGCAAATTTGTTGTTGCTTCCCACGACAAAGGTGTCAAATTTGTACTTGTTATTCAGATTTGCATTTTCATATTTGAGACTGTTCACGCTTTTTTTCGGTTTGTCCGGTTCGGATGAGGTATTGCTTTTTTCTGCGATGGCATCCTCCTCCGCGATGAAGACGACATCATACTCGTGGTTCATAAGCTCTGAGATCGTTGCCTTAAAGCAGAAGTAATAATTTTTCTGGATATATTTTAATAAGCGTGCCTGGGCTGAGGGGATCAGGATCGTCACGATATCGTCCTCTACCTTATAAAATTGCAGTGGTTCAACCCAGTTATTGAATGAAATGGCGGTCAGGTCATACTCATCCCTGATCATTTCTTTGATCTCATTCCATCTGTCTTTTATTTCGTTCATGCGGTACCTCTGATCTACAAAAGTTTTTACTGTTCGCGTCTCCAATGAAAATACTCATACACATTAATAGTAACCCAAATGAGGAAAAATTGCAAATAAATGTGAAAATTTTTTGAAGTTATTCACGTAATCCCCAAATATTTGTGGTTATTGTGGATAACTTTATCCAAAATATGTGGAAATATGATTTTTTACACCTTTACAAAACAGAAATCCACAATATTGTGGATAAGACTGTGAATAGTTATATACATCATCCACATTGATTTTTTCAGATACTGCATCTGATCCGAGGACAGTTTTCTACATCTTTTCAACGAGATATCCACAAGTTAACCACAAATTGTGGATATCTTTATGATCCTGTGGATTTCATATCTTTTTCTGTGGAAAGTGTGTGGTTATATTTTTATCGCGATAAATATGGACAAATTTACATTATTTTTCTTGACTTCAATATTTTTATGGTATATAATCATCATGATATTTTCTGATACTTGGGATTGATACTGCCTGTGTTGCACACAGCGGGATCGATCGCACTGCATGACTGTATATCATGAAGTAATCTGGCAGTTTGTTCAAATGTCGGTCAGAGGGTTTTAGTGGTAAATCCTGCGGTGTTTTTGAAGAGGTGAATTGAGAAGGAGGTGTTTGGAATATGAAGATGACATATCAGCCAAAGAAAAGACAGAGAAGCAAAGTGCATGGCTTCAGGGCCAGAATGAGCACACCGGGCGGAAGGAAAGTTTTAGCGGCAAGACGTGCCAAAGGAAGAAAGAGATTATCCGCATAATTTACAGGTCACATTATGTGGCCTTTTTTTCTATGTACACGGGCAGGTCATTCCTCTGCCCGGTCACGCGCGGACGCGTAAAGTGAACGAGGATTGAGATGAGATTTTCGGAATCATTGAAGAGCAACAGGGATTTTAAGAATGTTTATAATCACAGAAAAAGTTATGCCAACAGATATCTGGTGATGTATGTATCAGAAAATGGATCAGATAAGAACAGACTTGGGATTTCAGTTAGCAAAAAAGTAGGGAACAGTGTGGTCAGACATCGTGTCAGCAGATTGATCAGGGAGAGTTATCGGCTCCATGAGGACTTGTTTCGCAGTGGGTATGACCTCGTGGTCGTTGCGAGGGTCAATGCGAAGGATGCGAAATACGCGGAGATCGAGAGTGCGCTGCTGCATGTGTCAAGGCTCCATAAAAATATATTGGTATAAGCAGGTGTTTTTATGAAAAAGCTTTTGATCGGACTGATATTAATTTACCAGAAGTACCTTTCACCGTTAAAATCGACGAAATGTCCGTATTTTCCCTCATGTTCCCAGTATGGACTCGAGGCGGTCAGACAGTATGGTGCCTTGAAGGGCGGGATGCTCAGCATATGGAGGATACTCCGCTGCAACCCTTTTTCAAAAGGGGGATACGATCCTGTTCCTTCTATTAATAATCGTATTGATAAGAAAGAAATGAAATTGAGAAAGAAATTGAAAACCTTTTATCGGTTTTGATTGATCAGGAGGAGTAAAATGGATTTCATGCTGTTAACGCAAAATTCAACTCCGATATTTAAGTACATTGTTAAGCTCTTAGGCTTAATCATGAATGGCATTTTCGAGTTTCTGAATTTGATTGGCATTCCAAATATCGGTTTATCTATTATTTTATTTACTATTGTCATTTATTTACTTTTGATGCCGCTTACCATCAAGCAGCAGAAGTTTTCAAAGCTTTCAGCGAGGATGAATCCTGAGATACAGGCGATACAGGCTAAATATAAGGGCAAGCAGGATCAGGCGTCCATGCTTGCCATGAATCAGGAGACGAAGGCGGTCTATGCGAAATACGGCGTGTCTCCTTCAGGCAGCTGTGTCCAGTTATTGATCCAGATGCCGATCCTTTTCGCGCTCTATCGCGTCATCTATGCTATGCCGGCATATGTGACCAAGATCGGTGAGGCTTTTGGCGTCCTTGCGGACAAGATCATGCAGGCGCCGAACGGTGTGGAGGAAGTAAAGGCTTTGTCCTCCGCGGTCTATTTTGCGAAAAATTTTGACATTGCCGGAAATACGAGAAATGCGATCATCGATACCCTGAACAAGACGTCGACACTCGATATGGCTGCTCTTTCCGAGAAGTTTGGTCTCGCAGAGCTGACTTATAATGGCAGTCTGATCCTGTCGAACAGTGCTGAGAAGGGATTGCTGGATGTATACAATAATTTCCTGGGACTGAATATCGGCAACTCTCCGATGGATACGATGAAGACGGCTTTTGCGGCAGGAAATTATCTGCTTCTGGCAGGCGCGATCGCGATCCCCGTTCTTGCGGCAGTCACACAGTGGCTGAATTATAAACTGATGCCGCAGGCGGCGACAAACGACGACAATAAGAAGAAACAGCCCGCCAACGACACGGCAGAGGCGATGCAGCAGTCCATGAAGATGATGAATACGCTGATGCCGATCATGTCAGCGTGGTTCTGTCTCACGCTTCCCGCCGGTATGGGTCTGTACTGGGTGATCGGTGCCGTGGTCAGGAGTATCCAGCAGGTTGCGATCAACAAGCATATCGACAGGATGGATATCGACGCGGAGCTTGAGAAGAATGCAGAGATATATAAAGAGAAATTGAAGAAGCAGGGGATCGATCCGGCGAAGCTCCAGGCGGCTGCCAGGACAAATACGAAAAACATCACATCAAAGACAGCTTATCAGAGTACTGCATCAAAGAGGCCTGCAAAGACGGATGAGGAGAAGGCTGAGGACGTCAGAAGATCTACGGAATACTATAACAAAAATGCAAAGCTGGGAAGCCTTGCGGCGAAAGCAAACATGGTAAAACAGTACAACGAAAAGAAATAGGGATATGTTTATATTTTATGGGGGAAATTAAAATGGAGTACATGGAATTTAAAGGTAGGACCAAGAGTGATGCCATTACAGATGCGTGCAGACATTTTTCGATACCGAGTGATAAGCTTGACTACGAAGTGGTCGAGGAGGGGAAAGCAGGTTTTCTCGGAATGGGAGCGAAGCCGGCTGTCATCAGGGCAAGGGTAAAAGAGGAAGTACATGAGGAAGTGATCGAACCTGTGAAGCTTGCCGATGAGCCGGTCGGGGAGAGTGCGCCGGAGACGCCCGCAGGTATCGTTGATATCGATGTCGAGGCTGTGTCAAAAAAATTTCTGTGCGATGTGTTTGCTGCCATGGGGATCCAGGTGGAGATCGAGGCAAAATATGATGATTCCCAGAAAACGCTGGAGGTGGATCTCAGCGGTGACGAGATGGGTGTGCTGATCGGAAAGAGGGGACAGACACTTGACTCGCTGCAGTACTTGATCTCCCTGGTCGTCAATAAGGGGACGGCTGAGTATATCCGGGTGAAGGTGGACACGGAAAATTACCGGCAGAGACGCAGGGAAACACTGGAAAACCTGGCAAAGAATATCGCCTACAAGGTAAAGAGGACGAGAAGGCCGGTATCTCTGGAGCCGATGAATCCATATGAGAGAAGGATCATCCACTCCGCACTGCAGAATGACAAATACGTGACGACACACAGTGAGGGCGACGAGCCGTTCCGCCGCGTGGTGGTGACCCCGAAGAAGGACAGCAGTTATAATGACAACAGAGGTTATCGCGGAAACAGAGGTTATAACAGGAATTACGGTAAGGGTTATGGCAAAAGTAACAAAGATCATAACAGGGACGGAAATCACGCAGTATCCAGTGCCGGGACGGTTGAACAGGAGTAGCAGATCATGATAGAATGAACCTTGAGAGATCAAGGTTCATCTTTTTGTGCACACGGGCGTCCAGAGGAAGATTGTCAGCATGCGCTGACGGACGCCCGGCGCGCGAGTAGGGAAGAGGTCATTCCCCTACTCGATTGTACACGGGCTTCCAGAGGAGGAATAAAAATGAAGTCAGATACCATAGCAGCGATTGCCACAGCTGTCAGTGATTCGGGAATCGGCATCATCAGGATGAGCGGCGGGGATGCAGTGGAGATCGCCGACCGGGTGTACCGTTCGAAACAGAACCGGAAGCGGCTTTCCAGTGTCAGGAGCCACACGATCCATTATGGATATATATATGATGGTGATCTGCTGGTCGATGAAGTGATGGTCGCAGTGATGCGTGCTCCGAATACGTATACGAAGGAGGACGTGGTTGAGATCGACTGTCATGGCGGGATCCTTGTGATGAATCAGATCCTGGAAGTGGTTCTCAGGAACGGATGCAGACTTGCTGAACCGGGTGAGTTTACGAAGAGGGCTTTTCTGAATGGCAGGATCGATCTGTCAAAGGCAGAGGCTGTCATGGATATCATTCACTCCAAAAATGAATTTGCCCTGAGATCCTCTGTGAAACAGTTAAGCGGTGCGGTTTCTGACAAAGTGCGTTCCCTGCGCGGGGATATTCTGCATGAGATCGCTTTTATCGAGTCGGCGCTTGACGATCCGGAGCACATCAGTCTCGACGGGTACACAGAAAGGCTCAGGGAAAAAACAGAGAAGATCCAGTCAGAGCTGGGCAGGCTGATCGCCAGTTCCGACAATGGGAAGATGCTCAGGGATGGGATCGATACCGTCATTGTCGGCAAGCCAAATGCCGGAAAATCATCTTTACTGAATCTGCTCGTCGGTGAGGAGAGGGCGATCGTCACGAGTGTCGCCGGAACGACGCGGGATGTATTAGAAGAATCCATCAAACTGCACGGTGTGGGACTGAACATCATCGATACGGCAGGGATCCGCAGTACCGATGATGCGGTTGAGAAGATCGGCGTGGAGAAAGCGAGAAAATATGCAAAGGATGCGGACCTGATCGTATATGTAGTGGATGCATCATGTGCGCTGGATGAGAATGATGAGGAGATCATGGAGCTGATCGCGGATAAGAAAGTGATCGTGCTGCTGAACAAGACGGATCTGGAGCAGGTGGTCAGCGAGAATGAGATCGTGAGAAAACTGACAGATGTGTCATCAAATGCTGACAGTAATGAGCTGGCACATCTGTCAGTCATAAAGACTTCCACAAAGGAGAATACAGGTATTGACGTGTTTGAGCGAACGGTCAGACAATTATTTTTTGGTGGTGAGATAGCGGTCAATGATGAGATCTATATCACAAATCAGCGGCATAAACAGGCATTGGCGGAGGCGTCTGAAAGTATGGAACTGGTGCTGAGGAGCCTGGATGACCAGATGCCGGAGGATTTTTATTCTATCGATCTGATGAGTGCATATGCCGCTCTGGGAAGGATCATCGGGGAGGAAGTTGGGGAGGATCTTGTCAATGAGATCTTTTCGAAGTTTTGTATGGGGAAATAGAGTTCGAAATAGAGGTCAGGTTTAAAACTTGTGTCTGACCAGAAAATATGATAGAATATATGAATCATCAGAGTGTGGGATTATATTTTCAGAAAGCATAGATTGAAAGAAGGAGCTGTATGGCTGGAATAAGGGAAAAGGTGGATGTGTGCGTTGTCGGCGCAGGGCATGCGGGATGCGAGGCTGCGCTTGCCTGCGCGCGGATGGGTCTGGAGACAGTGATCTTTACGGTGAGCGTGGACAGCGTGGCGCTGATGCCCTGCAATCCGAATATCGGCGGATCATCAAAGGGACATCTGGTGCGGGAGCTCGATGCGCTCGGCGGCGAGATGGGAAAAAATATCGATAAGACATTCATTCAGTCCAAGATGCTGAATGTCTCAAAAGGTCCGGCTGTCCACTCCCTCCGAGCTCAGGCTGACAAGGCGGAGTATTCCCGCGAAATGCGAAAAGTCCTCGAGAACCAGGAACATCTGACGATCAAACAGGCGGAGGTGGTCGGACTGCTGGCGGAGGATCAGGCAAAAGCGGAGGGGTTGTATCAGAAAAGGATAATCGGGGTTCAAACCTTTACCGGAGCTGTCTATGAGGCGAAAGCGGTGATCCTCTGCACAGGAACGTATCTGAAAGCCCGCTGTCTGTGCGGTGAGGCGATCACACATACAGGACCAAATGGCCTGCAGGCTGCGAATTATCTGACAGACAGTCTGGAATCGCTCGGTGTGGAGATGCAGAGGTTTAAGACGGGTACGCCGGCGCGAATGGACAGGCGCTCGATCGATTTTGGAAAAATGGAAGAACAGCTTGGAGATGAACGGGTCGTGCCGTTTTCTTTTTCCACGGATCCGGAGGAGGTACAGATCGATCAGGTCTCATGCTGGCTGACTTATACCAATGAACGTACGCACGATATTATACGTGCAAATCTTGACCGTTCACCGATCTATGCCGGCATCATCGAGGGCACAGGACCCCGGTATTGTCCTTCGATCGAGGACAAGGTCGTGAAATTTGCAGATAAGGAACGGCATCAGGTTTTTATAGAACCGGAAGGACTGCACACCAATGAGATGTATGTCGGCGGTATGAGTTCTTCCCTGCCGGAAGATGTGCAGCTTGCGATGTACCGGACAGTTCCCGGACTGGAAAATTGTAAGATAGTTAAAAATGCCTACGCGATCGAGTATGACTGTATCCGGTCGGATCAGTTGTATCCGACGCTCGAGTTCAGAAAAATACAGGGTCTGTTCAGCGCCGGTCAGTTTAACGGGAGCAGCGGGTATGAGGAGGCGGCGGCACAGGGGCTGATCGCTGGCATGAATGCCGGGCTCTTTATCAGGGGAAAGGAACAGATCGTGCTTGACCGCTCACAGGCGTATATCGGCGTCCTGATCGATGATCTTGTCACAAAGGAAAATCCTGAGCCGTACCGGATGATGACTTCGCGTGCGGAGTACAGGCTTTTGCTCCGTCAGGACAACGCTGATCTGCGGCTTCGAAAGATCGGCTATGAGGCGGGGCTGGTCACGAAGGAACAGTATGAGTATGTGTGTGAGAAGGAGAGGCTGATCGCGTCTGAGATAGAGCGTCTGCAGAATGTGAGAGTCGGCGCCAACAGGGAAATGAAGGAATTTCTGGAAAGCAGGGGAAGCAGCGGGTTGAAGACAGCGGCGACACTTGCGGAGCTGATCAGCAGACCGGAGCTTTCCTATGAGCTGGTTGCAGAGATCGATCAGGACAGACCAAAGTTGTCTGATGATGTCATTGAACAGATCAATATTAACATTAAATATGACGGATATATCAAACGCCAGTTAAAACAGGTGGAGCAGTTCAAAAAGATTGAAAAAAAGAAGATTCCTGCTGACATTGATTATGAGGATATCAGAAATCTGAGACTTGAGGCGAGACAGAAGCTTCAGAAGTTCAAGCCGGTTTCGGTTGGGCAGGCTTCGCGCATCAGCGGGGTTTCACCGGCGGATATCTCGGTGCTGCTGGTTTATCTGGAACATTTTGCGGCTGTCATAGACAGCAGTGGATCTCACTGTGATTCGATAACAGGAGGTTGATGAAATGAAAAAAATGCTGCCATATGTTTTTACCATCTTTTTTCCCTATTATATGGTATTATTGATCTGCAGTCTTTTTAGCCATCATATCATGAAATATGTTTTTCATGACAATTTTTATCTGGGCATCCTGTATCTTTTTATTTTATGGGTGATCGCGCTGATCAGTGTGATCGTATTAAATGTAAAACATTTAATGAAAAAGACAGAAGCAGTCAAGGTGGCGAGCATTAACATGGTCATAAAAATTGCACAGATACCCGCTTATGTATTTATTTTTGTGGCTGGACTTGCATGTCTGTTGACGATATTTACATTTGGGATTTCTATCGTTTTCGTGATCTTAGATTGTGCATCCATTTTTTTGAGCGGACTGGTCGGAGTATCTGCTGTGATGCGATGTCACGAGGAGGGTATTCTGGGAAAGACAGAAATGGTCGTTCATGGCGTCCTGCAGTTTGTCTTCTGCCTGGATGTTGTCAGTTCGATCATTATGTACAGGAAAGCAAAGGTTCAAAATCCCACTACCTTGACGGGCGGTAATAAATAGAAGTTGCAGATTGGATAAGAGAGAGAACAGTATGGATTTGAAAAAATATGATTTAGTACTATTAAATGATAGTATAAATGAACTGGGGATGAGACTGGACGACCACCAGATCGACCAGTTGATACAGTATTATGAATTATTGATCGAGTGGAACCGTTTTATGAATCTGACCGCGATCACAGAATGGAATGATGTATGTACGAAACATTTTATTGACAGCATGTCACTGTGCAAGGCGTTAGATTGTTCGGGGGATCTGTCTGTGATCGATGTCGGGACAGGGGCAGGTTTTCCGGGGATTCCTTTAAAGATCGCTTTTCCAAATTTAAGGATCACGCTTCTGGATTCTTTGGGAAAGAGGGTCAGATTTCTGAATGAGGTGATCGGGCAGCTGGGGTTGAATGATGTTGAGGCGGTACATGGCAGAGCCGAGGATTTCGCTAAGCCCGGCTTACTGCGGGAGCAGTTTGATCTGTGTGTGTCGCGGGCAGTTGCGAACCTGTCTACCTTGTCAGAATACTGTCTTCCCTATGTGAAGATCGGAGGATCTTTTATCTCGTACAAATCAGAAAAAATCTCTGAGGAGATGCAGACTGCACAGCAAGCGATCAAACTTCTTGGCGGAGATATTTGTGATCAAAAAGAATTTCTTTTACCCAACTCTGATATTTACAGAAATCTGTTCCAGGTTAAAAAGGTCAGATCTACACCGAAAAAATACCCAAGAAAGGCTGGGCTCCCCTCCAAAGAGCCGCTTTGATATGACAGGGATGCCTATAGACATCCCTGTATAAAATAGATATATAAATAACCTGAATTTGACACGTCTGAATACATATGCAATGTCCTATCCTTACAGCGATCGCTATAGAAGTCTTCCCTACCCGATCTTATGTATTTATATGATATCATGTCACGTTATTTGTGCTGTTTGAATTTGAACTTGAACTGAAAATATAAAATGCTGTTTTTTATGTGCTGATCCGTGCGGGGAGAATGTGCTGTTCAGGCGAGTGCACGGATCATGCGGTGAGCAGCGGAGAAGGACATTTCCGCTCGATCAGATATGGAAAGGAAGAAACCAATGGATAAAAAAGAGGTGTTACTGTTAAAGGAGGCTGAGCGGAAACGGATCGCTGAGGAACTTCACGATACTACGGTTCAGGATATGGTATGTCTGTCACAGCAGCTGGAGCTAATTTTATTGTACATGGAACAGGATGTGACACTTGCCAGATTGGAGACAGCGGTTGCGCGCAAGCATGTCAAGTCCATGATCAATGATATGCGTGATACGATTTACAATCTTCGTCCTATGATATTGAGTGATATTGGCTGGCAGGCTCTGTTCGATCGGTTGAGAGACCGGATGTTGAGTGAAGATCCCAGATTAAGGATCCATTTTGATATTGATGCAGTGGAGACGTCGGATGAAATAACAGCGATATCCATATATCGGGTTGTGTGTGAGGGTTGTCAGAATATTATCAAGCATTCTGGTGCGGATCGTATTGAGGTTTCTGTAAAAGATCATGGAACATTTATCAAAGTCTGCATCCGGGATAACGGGGTCGGAATGAATCATGGGAAGGATGCCGGTAAGAATCATTTTGGACTGCAGTTTATGAGTGAGAGAGTGGATGCGGTTTCGGGAAAGATGATCATTGTTTCTGATCTTACAGGTACATTGATCGAGATTGAGATTCCGATGGAAAGAGGGGAATATAAATGATACGTGTTATGGTTGTAGATGATCACAAGATGGTTCGCGAAGGTCTGACCAGGCTGATCGAGTATGATGAGGAGATCAGGGTCGTCGACGAAGCAGGGGATGGTTTGGAATGTATACATAAGATTCGAAGTGCAAAACCGGATGTCATCCTGTTGGATATCAATATGCCGGAGGCAGATGGTATAGGGACGCTGAAAGAGTTAAACCGCAGGAAGTACCGTCCTAAAATTTTGATATTGACAGTACATAATGAGATCGAATATCTGATGAAGGTGCTTGACCTGGGCGTTGATGGTTATATTTTAAAGGATTCCAGTTCAAAAGAATTGATAAGGGCTATCCGTTTTGTCTATGAGGGAGAGCGGTTTATTCAGCCCAGTCTGATCCCGCTGTTAAATTCAAAGCTGATCGCAAGAGATTTGGATCAGGAAAAGATCGATTCATTGACAAACAGAGAGCTTGAGGTTTTGAAGCTGGCTGCGCTCGGCCATTTTAATAAAGATATAGCGTCGATCCTTTCTATTACAGAACGCACTGTGAAAAATCATCTGTCAAGTGTCTTTCAAAAGATTGACTGTACCGACAGAACACAGGCGGCAATATTTTGTATCAGAAATGGTGTGGTCCGAGTACATGAGTGATGCCTGTGTACATGAAAATAGAAAATGTTTCACGTGAAACATTTTCTAAAAATATTTTAGAGTATTGTTGATTAAGTGATTAAGATCCTGTATTGCGATTTTCTACAATTAGAAACTTTGAATCTGTAGAAAATAGCTAAAGCATCTTGACTTGTTCGATTCTTGATCATGTATGTCAGAAGTCTTGTTGAAGTTTGTCGTAATTGTGTTTTTATACATTTTAAAAAATGTAGTATGCAATTTGCATTGGACATTTTCCTACAGGTTCTTATAAAAATAATAAGTATGGATTGTTATTATTTTTTTAAGTGGTATTTCTAAAGTAATTGTTACATATGGATCGCAAAATAAATATATGAGAAATTGCTAAAATAATTATTATAATGTATTTGTGTATAAAGTTTTGTAAATACAAATCTGTATAAAAATCTGATATGTAAAAGAGAGACTATGAAAGAGGAAATTTAGATCAAGTGATGGAACTGATCAACAGAATTTCAAATGTTTACTAATTGCCATCGAAAGAGAAGACGAAGAGGATGAATCAACTGACTGGGAAGGAATGGGAGGTAGAAGGTCTGCAGATAATATGCTGTAAAAATGGAGTCATCATACTTTGGGAGAAACAGTGTATATGATGTTTTTGAAAAATATCCTCCAGCACATCAAGTAGAACAGCCTCAACGCAGAGGCTACGTCAACTGAATACAGTTTAAATATTACATAAAGTGGAGCGTGTAGATTTAAATATGCTTTAGTACTCTATCCACTTGTGGGATGCATAATTTGTGTCAGAATTAGTATAGCATTGTATTATTCCTTGAGTAATCAGCATCTGCTGTGCGCACCAGTACCGCGTTGTCGTCGGTCAATGATATGCCACTGTATTGCAATCCTCCTTCGCCTTGTCCTGGAGCGGACTTCAAGCATTGATTATTCGGAATTTAATGCTATGCTGTGCTAGTATTCCATCCAGTTAGAAATTGGAGGATGGGACTGCATGTTTCGTGCCAGTGCTAGTGCTCCATCCAGTCAGAAATTAGATTTGTGAGCCACATGATTTGTGCCAGTGCTAGGCAAAATTTCGACGGCGATGCGGTGGCATCGTCTAGAAATTTTAACGACGCAATGGTGCAAAGCAGGTGGTTCACGAATTCAATTTCTGGCCGGATGGAGTACTAAAGCGTGTTTTAAGAATACTTTCTGTTAGATGTGCGTCATAATTTGTGGGAGATTTGTGCTGAATGAAGGAGACATAGAGGGCTATGTTGACTGAGTGCGGTGTAAATATCACACAAAATAGGGTGTGCAGATGGCGGAAATGATTTTTTAAACATGCTCTAGCGCGGACTTCAAGCATTGATTAATCGGAAATTAATGCAATGCTGTGCTAGAAAAAATTTCGACGGTAATGCGGTGGCATCGTCTAGAAATTTTAATGATGGCATAGTGCAAAACAGGCAATCCACGAGTCTGGTTTCTACTACAACGAAAATTAAGTTTCTGGTACATTGACGCAGAATGATTGTTTCAGATGCAGGGCGGAGGAATGAGTCGTAGCGGTGGATACGGCGATTGACGACAACATAAGGACTTAATAGTTTTTTGCAGATGAATAATCAGGCAAGTCAAGGTGTCAGTTACTTAATATTTGTTGTTTAAATAATAAAAAATATATGAAGAATATCAATTTTGAAGAGAAATAGTTACAGTTCAGATTAGGACTTTGCATTACGCTGCAAATTATGGCTTATACAAGCCACGTAAAAACACATAGCGGTTGAGAAGCATCAAGTCCATCGCATGCCGAACCTTGTTCGGTTTGGCGATATTTGCTTGGCTTGATGCCCGTAACAGGAAGCCGAAGGCTGAACTGTTACGAGAAACATAAAAATCTTTAGCGTCACTTTGACTTGATAAGATCAATCAAAAATGAAAGAAACTGTTATCAAAAAGAAAATTCAGGCATCCAGGTAAAAATTATGGTTACCGTTTTTTATAGTGGTGCTTAATACAAATTTTATCTTTTTGTGTATGGGTATACTATAGAAACAAATAGGAAACGCCAGATACTTCATTACTCATGTCATAATATGAGCGAACACCAGATAAAAACGATCATGCATTGCATGGAATATTTTCAGTATTATATATTGGAAAAAAATCGTATAAAAGAGAAGAAAAAATAAGAAGTCAATCTGTTTAAAAAAGTATAGTAGTTGAAGAGTAGAGAACAGTGCTACAAAAAAATATATTTTGGCTTGGTTGACCTGTTACAAGTAGATGACAGAGAAAAAATAGAAATAAAAAATTTGATGTTTCACGTGAAACATTGAATTTTTATATAGCATATATATTCCATTAGTGGTATAATAAATAGGAACTGTAAAAATAACTCATGACAAGTTATTTCTAAATAGTTCCTAAACATCGAACAATATAAGGTTTAGATCGGTATGGAGGAATGAGATGGGGAGAATCATTGCAATAGCAAATCAAAAGGGCGGCGTCGGTAAGACTACGACTTCAATCAATTTGTCAGCATGCATTGCGGCAAAAGGAAAGAGGGTATTGGTCATAGATATCGATCCACAGGGAAACACTACAAGTGGATATGGTATCGAAAAAAATGAGTTGGAGAATACAATATATGAGTTGATATTAGGCGACTGTTCGATTGAAGATTGTATTTTAAAAGAGGTACTCCCAAATATTTCCATCCTACCATCAAATGTTAATTTAGCTGCAGCGGAGATTGAACTGATAGGCGTCGAGAAAAAAGAATTTATATTAAAAAATGAAGTGGACTGGGTAAAGGACAGGTATGATTTCATCATTATCGATTGTCCGCCATCTCTGAATCTGCTCACAGTGAATGCCATGACAACGGCGGATTCTGTGTTGGTTCCGATCCAGTGTGAATATTACGCATTGGAGGGATTGAGTCAGTTGATCCATACGGTAAATCTCGTAAAGGAGCGCTTGAATCCTGATCTGGATATGGACGGTGTAGTTTTTACAATGTATGATTCCCGTACAAATCTCTCCTCACAGGTTGTCGAAAATGTGAGAAGTCATTTGAGCCAGAAGATCTATAATACATTGATCCCAAGAAATATCAGGCTTGCGGAAGCGCCCAGTTATGGCAAACCGATCAATATGTATGATCCGAAGTCAGCAGGTTCGGAGAGTTATATGGCATTGGCTGATGAAGTGATTCAGAATAATATGTAGAAATGATTTCATTAAGGAGCTGTTATGGAATAACTTTTAATTTTGACGCAGTATAAATCCACACAGGCTAGGCGGAGGAATGAGGCGTACTGGACGTACGCCGATTGACGACAACGACGCATGTGTGGATTTAGGCAAGTAAAAATGAAAGTTTATTTCATAACAGATCCTAAGTTTACCAGAAGGAGAAAAAAATGGCACAAAGAGGATTGGGTAAAGGTCTTGATTCGCTGATACCTGCGTCGGGAAGCAGTGAGAGCAAAGAGGTAAAGCAGGCGGAAACGATGGTAAAGATCGCTAAGGTTGAGCCAAACAGGAATCAGCCCCGAAAAAATTTTGACGAAGATGCATTACAGGAACTGGCAGATTCGATCAAACAGTTTGGTCTGCTTCAACCGATACTTGTGCAGGACAGAAAAGGTTTCTATGAGATCATTGCTGGGGAGAGGAGATGGCGGGCGGCAAAACTCGCAGGTCTCAAAGAAGTTCCGGTCATTATCCGGAATTATACAAACCAGGAAATCGTCGAGATCTCTCTGATCGAGAATATCCAGAGAGAGGATCTGAACCCGATCGAGGAAGCACAGGCATACAAGAGACTTCTGGAGGAGTTTCATCTGAAACAGGACGAAGTGGCAGAGCGGGTTTCCAAGAGCAGGACAGCAGTGACGAACAGTATGCGTTTATTGAAGCTTTGTGATAGCGTCCAGCAGATGATCATTGACGATATGCTTTCGACTGGACATGCGCGTGCTTTGATTCCGATTGAGGATGTTGATCTTCAGTTGCAGCTTGCACAGCGGATATTTGATGAAAAATTGAGTGTTCGCGAAGTCGAGAAGATCGTCAAAGGGATATTAAAACCGGAGACGGATAAGCCAAAAAAGGAGGAGCCGCCTCAAAATATACAATACATTTATCAGGACATTGAAAATCGATTAAAGGAAAAACTTAGCAGAAAAGTTGAGATCACATCAAAAGGAAAAAACGGTACAGGTAAGATAGAAATTGAATTTTATTCTAATGATGATCTGGATCATCTGATCGAATCACTTTCAAATATCAATATATGACGGGAGAAACAAATGAACAACAATTTTTTAAACAGCCTGGGATTAGGAAATATCGATATAGGGTTTATCTTTTTGGGATTACTGGCGTTCAGCATTTTATTATTGATATTGATCATTGCAGCTTTTGTACAGATCAGTAAGTTTAAAAAGAAATACACAAGATTTATGCTGGGAAAAGACGGCGCAAACTTAGAGAAAGATATCATGACACTATATGAAGACAATAAGTACATGAAACTCAGCATTGATAAGAACAGAGAGGATATCAAGGAACTTTTCAAAAAACATGAGGCTGCATTTCAAAAGGTTGGGCTTGTCAAATATGATGCATTTACGGAAATGGGCGGAAAACTTAGTTTTGCACTGGCTTTGTTGGATGAAAAGAACAATGGATTTATCATTAATTCGGTGCATAGTTCGGACGGATGTTATTCTTACACAAAACGGGTGAAGGACGGGGATTCCCAGATCGCACTCAGCAATGAGGAAAAGGTGGCAGTGGAGCGTGCTGTCAACGGTAACACATCCGATAACATGTAAATGATATTTTGTTACTGCTCAGTTGTCTGTCAAAGGAGTGCCGGAGATGCCGCTGTCTATGTCTTTAATGAACAAATATTATGCCAGGACCGACAGGCATCACAGTAACAATCGTTATGATTCATAGAAAAAGAATGGGGGATTCTTGTATGAAATTAGTTACAGTTGAAGATTTAAGAGAAGGCGATATTATTGCCAATGATGTCCTGCTTGAAGATTATACAGTTGTATTGAGTAAAGGAACTGTGATCAAAGCGCCGTATATTGACAAGCTGCGCGAGATGGGAATCTTTACAGTATATGTTGAAGAGCCGAAAGAAGCTGCAAAATCACCGTCCGCACCGCAGAAACCGGCACCCAAAGCACCTGCGGTACCTGCACCGCAGAAACTGGCACCCAAGGCGCCCGCACCGCAGAAGCCGATGGCCAAAGCGCCGTCTGCACCGCAGAAACCAGCGCCTCAGGCAGTAAAAACGCCAGTTCAGCCCAAAGTGCCGGCCGATCCGAAAGAAAAACCCGTCGCACCAGCGCCCAGAAAACAGATTTCGATGGAAAAGGTAACCATACTGCGCGATGATGTGGAGGAGCAGGTCAAAAATAAGATTAAGGACATTCTGGAGATGCATGTCTACCAGCAGACAGAGGGGCTGGAAAAGATCGCGGAGACTGCGCAGAATATCATAACAGATATTCTTGAGGAGGAAGAGGTTGTAGAGAAAGTCTATGACGTGAAGGAGAGAAGTGCTGACATTTATGAGCATTCGCTTCAGGTCTGTACGATCTCCACACTGATCGCATTAAAACTTGGTCTGACAAAAAAGCAGGTTTATGACATCAGTGTTGCTTCCCTGATCCATGATCTGGGACTGCGTTATCTGGTAGTGCGGTATGAGGATCAGGATATCAATCTCCTCCCTGCAAAGGAACAGGAGGAATACAAGAAACACTCGATCTATGCCTATACGGCGATCAAAAATGAGACGTGGCTCTCTGATAACGCGAAAGAGATCGTGATGAACCATCATGAGCGCAAGGATAAGAGCGGATATCCTCTCGGCACAGATCTGGTCTCCCGCATGACCCAGATCGTTGGCGTATGTGACGAATTTGATGAACTGATATGCGGGATCGGAAAGGCCAGGGTCCGTGTTCACGAGGCGATCAACAATATCAGGAATTACAGCGGGATCTGGTATGATTCAGATATCGTATCAACATTTTTACAGCTGATCGCTGTCTATCCATTTGGATCGAAGGTGAGGACAAACAGGGGAGAGGTCGGAATCGTTATGCGTCAGAATCCGCATTTTCCGGAGAGACCAGTGCTGCGTATTGTGGAGGACAAGTACGGACAGGCGATCCATGCAGAGCTGATCGTCGATCTGATCAAGGATACTTCTGTGGTGATACAGGAAGTGATCAAATAAAGGAGAAACAGATATGTCTGATATTTTTAATGAGGAGAATATGCGGCATATCCTGCAAAAATATGTGTTCAGCGGAGAAACATTGGTGGCAGGTATCCATGCTGTATCCCATGAAACGGAGATACGCGGCGTTTTTGGGAAGTGTACCTGCACGGAGAACAGCCTGATCCCGGATGAGGATGGAAGTGTCATCGTGTTGAATAAGAAAAAATACTCTGCTTATGATATCTATATCGGCATTACAGAACAGTCTCTGGTCATCGCTGATTGTGAACAATGCAGTTATCTGTATGAATTTGAAGACGGGTCAGATGCTGATGCAGTAGATGTGCAGAACGTATCGTCAGAAATATTTCTTACGGATATCGGAACGTGTTATGCATTGGCAGATATTCGCAGCTGTGAGATCAAAAAGGGGTGGATGGGCTCCGTGAAGTGTTCTCTCACCATGAGGAATGGAAGTCATTTTAAGCTAATGTTTCCAAAACTTGGCGGATTGGGCGGCGGTATGCCGCATCATGCGGAGTATCGTGACCGGATCATAGAGCGGTTGAGCGGAAGTGCACAGATATGAAAAGCAGATGGCCATAACAAAAATGAAGATGTAACCATACAAAAAGAATGATGAGGAGTGCAGTGAAATGATAGACATTAAATTTTTGAGAGAAAATCCCGATGCAGTGAAAGAAAATATCAGAAAAAAATTTCAGGATCATAAGCTTCCGCTTGTCGATGAGGTGATCGAGCTGGATGCGATGGCGCGAAAGACACAGCAGGAGGCAGACAATCTCCGCGCGGAGCGCAACAAGCTTTCCAAACAGATCGGAGCCCTGATGGGACAGGGTAAGAAGGACGAGGCTGAGGAAGTCAAGAAACAGGTGAGTGCCCAGGCAAAGACACTTGAAGAACTGGCTGAAAAAGAAAAGGAGCTGAGCGAAAAGGTGACAAAGATCATGATGACGATTCCGAACATCATCGATCCGAGTGTGCCGATCGGCAGGAATGATGCGGAGAATGTGGAGATCCAAAAATATGGAGATCCGGTCGTGCCCGATTTTGAGATACCGTATCACACAGAAATCATGGAAAGACTGAATGGCATTGACCTCGACAGCGCGCGAAAAGTGGCGGGAAATGGATTTTATTATCTGATGGGTGATATAGCGCGTCTTCACTCTGCAGTGATATCCTATGCGAGGGATTTCATGATCGACAGGGGATTTACGTACTGCGTGCCGCCTTTTATGATCCGGAGCAATGTTGTGACTGGTGTTATGAGCTTTGACGAGATGGATGCGATGATGTACAAGATCGAGGGAGAGGATCTCTATCTGATCGGAACAAGCGAGCATTCCATGATCGGAAAGTTTATCGATACGATCCTCCCGGAAGCGGAGCTTCCCAAAACTTTGACAAGCTATTCACCATGTTTTCGGAAAGAGAAGGGTGCGCACGGACTGGAAGAACGCGGCGTTTACAGAATACACCAGTTCGAAAAACAGGAGATGATCGTTGTCTGCAGGCCCGAAGAGTCTCCGATGTGGTTTGACAGGTTGTGGCAGAACACAGTGGATCTGTTCAGAAGTCTTGACGTACCGGTGCGCACGCTTGAATGCTGTTCTGGTGATCTGGCAGATCTCAAGGTGAAGTCCATTGATGTGGAAGCATGGTCCCCGAGACAGAAGAAGTATTTTGAGGTGGGAAGCTGCTCCAATCTCGGTGATGCGCAGGCGAGGCGATTGAAGATCCGGGTGAATGCGGAAAAGGGAAAATATTTTGCCCATACTTTAAATAATACAGTGGTTGCACCTCCCAGGATGCTGATCGCATTTCTGGAGAACAATCTGCAGGAGGACGGTTCTGTCAGGATTCCGGAGGCACTGCGGCCGTATATGGGCGGAAAAACAGAAATAAAATAAATCTTCAGGATTGGAAAGGCTTGATCACAGTGCACAGATATTTGAGGGCTATTGGTTTTAGCAAATTAAAGAGGAGAGAAGAGCTGCGGGCGCTGATCAATGAGGTGGTCGAGCGGACGATACTGTCTCCGGAGAAAATGGATCAAAAAGGAGATGGCAGGAAAGAGGCGGGTTACGTGTCTGCGAGAGATATCGCGGCAGACGAGGACGACTTTGTGTATGCGGAGCTGTCTCTTGATTTTGTGCATGGCGCCGGTATCTGTGTGCGGGGTGAGTTCGATGAGGAGAATCGCTTTTTGTATGAGTATTATTTTCCTTACCTGAGGGGAAACCATATTAGTTCCAACGAGGATATCACAATAGAGAGACAGGCGGAGAAGGAGTCATACGCCGGCGTCTGTGATGACATCAAAGTTGGTGTATCGATCATTTTTTATCTTCAGAATATGATCCCGTACAAAAGGCTGAAAGCCTTAAAACGTCTGCCTGTACAGGGAACATCGCTCATATTGAGCGCGCTGTCGGTCGACGGTACCATCATGATGCCGATCATCAAGAATGAGTATGAGAAACAGCGTATTAAAAAGGTGGCAAATGAACGCAATCAACTGCTGGCACAGGCACGGATGGGCGATGAGGACGCGATCGAGAGCCTGACCTTGGAGGATATGGATACCTACACGACCATATCCCGGCGGATTCACAAGGAGGATGTTTTCAGTCTGGTAGATACGTACTTCATGCCGTACGGCGTGGAGTGCGACCAGTATTCCATTCTCGGTGAGATCACAGAGTGTCACACAGATACAAACCGCATCACGGACGAGGAGATCATCTTTATGACCCTCGAGTGCAATGAGGTCGTGCTGGAGGTCTGTATCAACAGGTACGATCTATATGGAGAGCCTGCAGTGGGCAGGCGCTTTAAGGGTGTCGTGTGGCTTCAGGGCTGTATCGAATTTCCACAGCAAAATTTTTAAAAAACTGTTGCAATAATCATGACATCTGGTATAATAGAAAAGTACGGAGATGATATGATCATCAGATCAGTTCTTTTAGTTAAATGGATATAACAGGAGTCTCCTAAGTGGTAGGTGTTCGATTGCCAGAGCAACTTAAAATCAACAATTTCATAGCTGAATCACTTGCTTATTAGCAGGTTTTTCATATGTGAAAATTTATTTTCACATTTAAGTCCTCGTAGCTCAGTTGGATAGAGCACACGCCTCCTAAGCGTGGGGTCGGACGTTCAAGTCGTCTCGGGGACGCTGAAAAGCATTGAAAACACTGGATTTTTCAATGCTTTTCTTTTTTTTTGTCTCAGGAGAAAACCTGAATCCGGAGGACTCGCTTTTTTGGATATTTGTTCTCAGCCATGCTGCTAAGAGGGAATCGAACAAGAAACTGCACTTTCAGAGCTGCTGCTAATAATTTGCTAATTGCAACTTTTGCAAAAAGTTTGATTAGCAGGTTTTAGCTGCTAATAACGTTCTGCTTCAGTGCTTTTGTCAGCATGGAGACCAGTTCCGGCGACTGTTCCAATGCTGCGATTAAGTTTGCCAGGTCTGCGTTTGCATTTTCAGGCGGCGTAACATTCTTCAGCGGGTTCACAGAATTCTTAGCATAGAAGGTTGCCTCAAACTTCTGGGCATTTACCTTCCTGTCCTCGTCCAGTATATGCGCATATACATCTGTAATCATGTCGATCTGCGCATGGCCGGTATCCCCCTGCGTTGCCTTTAAGTCACCGCGGCCCCGTTTCAGCTTGTAAGTCGTGCTGGAGTGGCGCAGGGAATGGAATACAACATAAGGCAGCCCCGCCTTCTCCCGGAGCTTCGAGAACTCCTTTTCCATGATACGGTTTTCCACAGGTCTGCCGTTTGGAAGTGTCAGCACAAGGTTGTAATCATAAAACTCCTGACCTAAATATTCCTTGTACTGATCCTGAATCTGTCTCCACTCCCGCAGGATGTAGGCAACCGTTTTGGGTATCCACACCTTTCTGATACTGGATTCGGTTTTGGGCTTTTTCAGAACAAGGTTGGTGTGCGTATTTGACATAAGGGAAGGAAAAATAAACATGATGTCTATGGCTGGGAACCAGACATTGGCGTCTAACTGCTGTCGTGCCTCCCTTGATACGCGGGCAAGCTCCTGTTCTATCCAAAGGTGGGAATCGTCATTTGCAATGTCCTCGTCTGAAATATGTACCTTGTCCCATGTCAGCCCGCAGATTTCTCCATAACGCATGGAGCAGGCAAAAGCAAAGGCACTGTATACAGTGCCTCATTCATTGCGACATAAAGCTTCATGTCGTCACATTCATCCAAAGCCTTCCGAATCATGTCCGCCGTCCAAATGTCGCGCTTTTTGTAGTTTGTCTTGGGCTTGTTTGCATGGGGGAACGGGTTCCTTGCGATAATTTCCCATTTTACCGCCTGCTCGAAAGCACACCTGAGTATCTTATGGATACTGTGGATAGTTCCGGGTGTAAGGTATTCACTCTGCGGTTTTCTGTTTTTCTTTGCAACGGGCCTTGTTTTCTGCAGACAAACATAGAACTCATCCACATATTTCGGGGTGATGTCCTGAACCGCCACATCACCGATTGCAGGATTGATATAATTTGCAATCAGGGAACAATTGGACTCGTATGTTGACAATGCCCAGTGAGATGTGCCGTAGATTTTTACAAAGTTCCGTAGAAATTCCCTTACGGTCAGTTCCTGTGGAGGGATAAAGGTGCCGTTGCCCTGCTGGTTCTCAATTTCCGCCTTCCTGCGTTTTGCTTCAGCGTAATCCTGACAGGTTTCCCATTTCTGGTGCTTCTCTCCTTTCTCATCCGTATAATAGTAAACTACTGAGTATTTGCTTTTTCTCTTGATAATACCTGATTATAAAAAGCTGCCCTTGCTTTTTATAATATTCCCGCATTCATTTCTCCTTCCACCCTTACAACAGGTTGTCAAGCCAGTTGTCAAAAGATACTTTGGAGATCCTGATTGTCCGTCCAAGACGGACTACCTTAAAATCCGGCTGCTTGCAAAGCTCGTATGCCTTGCTTTTGCTGATCTGCAGAATATCCGCAATCTCAAGAACGGAATAGGTTTTCTTATCTTTGATTTCCTGGCTGTAACAGTTCCCAGCTTCAGGGATTTTGTGTCCATCGACTGCCATAGGACTCCTTTCCTTGTGCAGTCTGCCAAGAATCCAGCAAATAGCTCTCTGTTAAAGGCAATTATACAGTAGAAAGTGGTGCTGCACAATATAAAAAATGTAATAAAAAGTTTATAGGGTTATCATAAAAACAATTTACACATACCTTCCCCCACCGTTTCCTGCGCCCTTCCCGGCCGCGTTGACTGGCTGCACTGTGTGCAATTATATCCGGACGGATGGCGGACTTATAGCAGTGAGCCATTCACCGGAACCCATATACATGAGGGTGTACGTTCTTCAGTTGTCAAAGAACGGATGCCTGATACAAATGAACTGTTGTAACAGGACAATCTAAAAAGAAGTACCGGACAGGGGAGCAGATACTTGAAAAAATTTAAAAAAAATAAAATAAATTTTGCAGATGGATTTTTTCCGTACAAAAATGGAAAGACTGAAAACAGAAGATATAGTATTATTGAGTTGACAGAATACAAGATGTTGTGCTAAGATGATTCCGTAATTGATTTTTATGCGATGCCTGTCAGTAAAGGGCGGGAAATTATGGGGTATCCGGTATGAAAGTATCCGGAACATCCACACTTTCCGCAAGCTGCAGGTTCCGGCGCAGCCTGTATGGAGGAAGGCCGGGGCATACGCTGTTTAGGATTGTAAGTAGTGTCAGAGGATACCATGTATAAGCATGGCAGTCTTTTGGCACTTTTTTTGTTTCTGCGGTATGTGCATAACTGCCGGAAGCGGAAACAGATTTGTGGATCACCACACGCAGTAAGGAATGGACTTTGAGGACCATTCCTTTTTTTGTGCGCAGCAACGAGCCAGTCAGGGATGCCTGCATCCATAGATGGCAAGAACTTTAGTTCTTTTGTGTCGTATCAGCGAGCAGCTTTGCTGTGAGTGTGCCAGAAATGCCCGTGAGGGCTTGCCCGCATAAGCGGCTGGATAAAAAATGCCTCCGAAAACGGAGAGATAAAAGAAAGGTGGAAAAAAGAATGAGTGAAACAAGAGTATTTGCCGACGGATACCGTGGCGTATTCCAGAATCAGGAGGACTTTCTTAAGTGCCTGAAAAGCATCGGAAAAAATTCCTTCTGGGAGAGAAAGACTTCCAAAAACCTGCGTCTTGTGGCGATCACCAGCGGTAGTAAGGTGGAGGAGGAACTGAAGCAGATGTATGCGGATGAGGGGCTGGATGAGGACATCATCGCGGATACCATCATCAATACGGGGCTGCTTCTGAAAATCAGGAACCAGTATTACCCTGTCAGGGACTGTGCGATCAAGAGCATCCTCGACCGCGCGGGTATCTCCGGCGCGGGGCTGCGCAGGGTGGAAAAGAGCGTGTATGCGCGAATCCTGAACGACTGCCTGAAGGCAGCAAAGGGAGATGCGCTCCTGCGTATCTCGGAGGGCAAGGTCTCCGCCGTACTGGGAGGCGACTGCCATGATTATGCCGTGCTTGACATGGAGCAGGTATTCCTGCACTCCGTGGACTATCTGACAAAGAATTTCAGGGGCTGCAGCTACCTTGCCGGTTTTTATGA
>Ga0137307_100218_pt1 | contig 87793 bp, 91 predicted proteins | sample NAcewD2O_March_2_FD_97180 | JGI IMG/M metagenome (GOLD analysis project Ga0137307, IMG submission 97180) | Mouse cecal microbial communities from Vienna, Austria - N-Acetylglucosamine amended D2O_March | ecosystem: Host-associated > Mammals > Digestive system > Large intestine > Cecum | place...
TGTTGGTGCAGGCAATCTGCTAATACTCAACACACAAAGCCAAAATCAGGCGCATCTAATCTGCATGGAACTGGTGCATCTAATTTGCAGGACAACACATCGGTTCACAGAGCAACCCGATTTCCCTTAATGATGTGCTGAAAAGGGCGAATGAGGAAAAGTTACAGCAGGGTTCCAAGAACAAAGAGCAGGTATTGTTCCTCGGAATTGACGTACAGCAGGACTTCATGGATAACGGCGCGTTGGGGGTTCCGGGGGCGCACGGCGATGTGGAGCGCATGACAAAGTTTATCTACGACAACATGGATAAGATTGCCATGATTGCGGTTTCCATCGACACGCATACGCCGCACCAGATTTTTCATCCGTGTTGGTGGGTGGATGAGAATGGCGATAATCCGGCTCCGTACACGCCTATTACACTGGCAGACTTGGATTCCGGCAAGTACAAGGCTGTAATCAATCCGATTGCGAGCCGTGAGTATGTAGAGCATCTGGAAAAGGACGGCAAGAAAACGCTCTGCATATGGTCCTACCATTGCTTACAGGGTACGTCCGGCGCAGCGTTGGAGAATCAGTTTGCCAATATGGTGTACTTCCATTCCGTAGCGAAGAAAGAGCCTACCATCCGGCTTGTAAAGGGCTCCGATCCGCTCAGTGAGATGTACGGCATCATCAAGCCCGAATATGACCGCAAAGGCTATATCAACATTGAGTTCCTGAATAAGTTGGAGCAGTACGACAAGGTTGTGATTGCTGGGGAAGCGAAGAGCCATTGCGTTTTGGAGAGCATCAGGCAGATTTTGGAGTATTACGCAAGCAAGCCGGAAGTCACGAAGAAAATCTACATATTGGAGGATTGTATGTCATCAATCCCCGGCTTTGAGGATGCCACAGAAAAGGCGTTCGCAGACTTCAAGGCAGCGTACCATGTAAACATCGTGAAAAGCACAGACAATATTCTGTAAGGGAGGAAAAGGGTTATGGCATATGAAGAAATTGAAATGGACGGTCTGGAAGATGTGGAAGCGGCGAATACTTCCGTTGATGAGATTGACAGTGAGAATATCAACCTGATTTTTGTCGGCATTGACCGGTCTGGCTCCATGTACCCATTCAGGGGAGATATGGGTAAGTCTTTGGGAGATTTCAAGGACGCTCTGACTGATTCCAAAGAGGCAGACAATATCCTTGTGGCGAGGGCGGACTTTGCAGATACGGCGGTTGTCGGCGGCTACAAACGGATTACTGAGTTTGACACGGCGTATCAGAGCGGCGGCTGCACGGCGATGTTTGACACAATCGTTGACGGCACGAAGAAGCTGAGAGAATACCGCGATTATCTGAAAAATGAGGGCATGAGGGTTAAGGCGGTGTTTGCGATATTCAGTGACGGCGAAGATAATGTGTCGAATAACAACTTCGGCGATGCGAAGAAAGCAGTGGAATATCTGAACAACGAGGAAATCGTAACGGCGTTTATCAGCTTCGGCGGCGAGGCAACGCAGACAGCAAATGACCTTGGTTTCAGGAGCATACTTAATGTGAATAGTTCTGCATCTGAACTGAGGAAAGCGTTCAACTGCTTGTCTAAGTCGGTTATCGAGAACTCAAAGAGTGCCGTATCGAAACAGGACGATTTCTTTGACGTATAAGAATGAGAGAGTAAGGGCGGCGATCCGATTGTGGGTTGCCGCCTTTTGTTAGGAGGAAAGCATGGTAGTAACGAAAATAGGACAGCAACACATTGAGTATGGGATAAACTGTCAGGATTACGGCATGGAGAAGAACGGCGTAAAGATAGTATGCGACGGCTGCTCAGAGGGGAAACATTCCGAGGTTGGCGCAAAAACATTCTGTCATCTCATGGAGTATGGGGATTCAAAATATCACACGGCAAAGCCACTGGAGGTTGAATTTCGGAAAATGGTGGAAATGTTCGGTCAGACACCGGCAACCGTCCGGGACTTCCTTTGTTTTACAATCCTCATGGTGGTAGAAACGGAGAGCGAGTTCATTGTTTCATATTGCGGAGATGGGTTCATTATTCAGGAATTTGTGGACGGCAGATTTATTGTCGAAGAATTGAACGATGGGGAGTACCCAAAGTATTTCGCTTATAACTATGTTGATCCTGATTCTCTGAAATATTATAAGGACGGCGTTAGTTTTCAGACAAGAGTATATCCAAAAGACACATATAAGAACATCGGAATTGCCTCAGACGGTATCAGGTTTGCCGTGAAAAACGCGGACGATGATATTCATGCCGGATTCGTAGAGGCGGTGCGAAGCGGCAAGGCGGCGAAGCTGAAAAGGTTCATAAACAAGCACCAGAGCGTCTTTAAGGACGATACGACAGTGGTATTTTAGGAGGGCGGCATGAAAACAGCAATTACGAAAATAGGAATGGATAAGCTGCGGAATATGACACCTATGGCGGAGGGAGGCGAGGGGTTCATATATGAGTATGGCGGCGATATTCTGAAAATCTACAAAAAGAATGTGGATATTGCCTCAAAGGAAAAGAAGATAACCTTGCTGATTCAGAAGAACCTCCCTAAAGAGGTTGTGAAGCCCATACAGCCTGTCTATGACACACACAATAACTTTATCGGCTATATCATGCCAAAGGTATCGGGAGAGGAAATAAGGGTACTCACGAATAAGAAATACCTCAAAGCGAACGGCATAGGCACAAACGACATCCTTAAAATGCTTGTGCGGATTCAGGAAGTGGTTGAGCAGATTCACAAGGTCGGCGTTTACATAGGCGATCTGAACGATCAGAACATTTTGTTTGACGCAAGGGGAGATGTATTTTTCATTGACTGTGACAGTTGGAGCATAGGTACGGAAAAGTGCGAAGTCGTAATGGACCTTTACCGTGATCCGCTTATGAGCGGAAATGACTTCTCCGAAAGTACGGATTTGTATGCGGAGAGCATACTGATCTGGAAAACCATAACGAGAATACATCCCCACGGAGGAACGATGAACCCTGATATTGATATTATGGAGCGCATGAAGCGCGGCATTTCCGTAATCGACAATCCGGCGGTAAAAATACCACGGACAATCAAGCCGTGGAGAAATCTTAGTCCGTTGCTCATAGAGTCTCTGAAAAAGGTATTTGAGAATAAGAGCCGTTCTCTTGGAAGAGAGTTGGCGGATATGTACGCCAATCTGAAATTCTGCGACAAGGATCAGGAATATTATTATGGGAAATTCGACCGCTGCCCGCTGTGCGATGTCAATGCGGCAGTAATCAGCAAGCCGAAATCCCAGGGCGTGATGGGAGGATTGACATTGTATGCTGTTCTGAACGAACGCGATGTCAAGGTTGTTCTGAGTGAGAGCTGTTATATAGGAACGGACGGAAATGCGGTAAACATCGCCAACAATCATCGCTTGGCTTACCAGAAAGGTAAGTTCTATCATTTCTTTTCCGATGGAGGGTTGGTACTGACTGATGCAGACAATATCTATTTCACGACAAAAAAGGACACATACAGCATACGGAAACGCCACAAGGGCCCTATATATGTGTCAGGCGTGGATATTTACTATATATCCCCGGCAAACACGTTTACGAGGCTATCTGCTACGGATAATGGGAATGGTATTCGCTCTATTGCGAAGTGCAGCTACGATTCCTATTTTGCAGTAGATGGCGGCGAATACTGCATTGTGAATAAGTATGACGGCAATCTGATTATAAACCGCAACGGAATGAATGTGGAATTGCCGCATCAGGGAAGCATCATAAACTACGGAATCCACAGGGACCGTGTGAGCGGCAAGTGGCTTGTTGTACTGCAGGACGGCTCCGGCGTATTCAGAACCGTTGTTATATGTGGAAACGCCGTGGAGTATGACACGGATCAGATTAAATATGAGTGCAGTCTTGGAAACCTCTGCCTATCAAACAGCACAATCTATATTCCGATTGATGGAAAGATCAGAGGGTACTCGTACCAGAAACAGGCATTTAAGGACTTTGAGTGCGATGTTGTTACGCCGGATAGCCGCCTGATAAAGAACGGCGCGGCATTTACGATTGTGAATGACGAGAACATATATAAGTTGGGAAAGTGAGGGAGCATGGAAAGGCTGACAGAGAAAGAATTATACAATGGGCGCATTTGTTATACAAAGTGCCGATACACAAACTGCAAAGACCGTTGCTCAGATTGCGATATTCCAGAGGAAGCGGCGAAAAAGCTGAAACAATATGAGGATCAGGAAGAGAACGGAGAACTCTTGAATATCCCTTGCAAAATCGGAGACGTGTTATATGTCAAAATGCAGGACGGAGGATATGCGGAGGGAGAGGTTAGAGATTACATATACTTTATATCCTGCGGATTTTGTGTTGTTATTACATCGACAAAAGGAGAGTTTAATAAGCAGAACATTCCGTTTTCTGAATTTGGGAGGACAATATTCAAAACAAAGGACGAAGCGGAAGCTGTGTTGAGAAAGTGAGGAAAGATATGAAAGTAGGAGATACGGTTACATGGAAAAGCAGAGAATACGAACCAGAAAAGACAGGGGAAATCATCGCCATTATTCCGGCGGGCAATATGGTAAGTCCGCATATTCCCAAGACGGCAAAGGCAAGCCATATTAAGGTAGGCGGCGAAAGAAGTATACATAACCGCGTTCTGGTTGCGGTTCCCGCCGGAAAAGATAATCAGCTTACACATTATTACTGTCCGGCAGAAAAAGTTATCATAGAGCAAAATTACACCATTGCTGCCAAACAGAAAAATAACTTCGGAGGACATAATCAGCATGAATGATTTGGTTAAGAGAGAGGATGTATGGAAAACGGTGCAGAGAGTATGTAATCAGTACAATATGTGCTTTGATCCTGATTACGAAAGCAAAAGAGCCGGATCATTCGGTGTTGATTTGCCAAAAGCTATTATGGATATTCCGGCGGCGGATGAACAGAAAGAGGGGGAAGTGTGAATGAATGTTTTAATAAATCCCGGCAGCGGGCCTGTTGGAAGAGAAGTATCATGGGATAATGCCTATGAGAATATCAAGGCTTATATCGCAGACTGCGAAATCCCTATGAGGATTGTCAGCTCACAGCATGAGGACGATGATGGGCGGTATCTGTTCGTTCTAAGGAATGACGAGTACGACTACCAGATAGAGGTTGAAATGCCGGGACTTCCGCTTGAATCGGTCAGGTATGTTAAAGGAGATGAAAGAAATATACTCGACTTCCCACGGCTGTATGTTGACGGCAGCAGTTGGATTTGGTACATAGGAACCGTAAAAAAGGAAAACGTCAAAGAGATACTGGAAGAGCGGGCGGAAGAAATGAGAGAGGAATTGTATAGGATCAGCGGACAGATTAAAGAATTGGAGGATAAGTGATGCAGTATAAACCAGAAAACGTTGATACAGATAAGGCATTGGCATATATCGAAACTTGCCGCACAGAAGATATGAGGCGAGAGGACAAACAAATAGAATCAATTAAAAAGTACCATGAGGGAGTACGGGATGGGTTGGATAAGGCAGAAGATATATTTAGAAGTGCTTTGTGTGAAAAGAAAGCTATTCCGGCATCTTATGATGAATGTGTAGGTAGCGCAATCCGCAAAATAGCGCAGGAACTTAATCTTGCATGTAGCGACATAGTGGAAAGCGGGAAAAGCGGAGATGAAATGTGTTCTGCTTTTGCTGAGAGAATACGGCGTTGGTGCGAAACAGGAGAAAAAGTCGATAATCTGGCGGAGGTGGCTCATGGGTAAGAAATTTGAATTAAAGCAGGAACATATCGACCTTATATCAGAATTGAACTTCAAAGGTATTGTATCTGTTGATGGTAAAGAGATTGAATACCGTCCGGCGATAGATTACAAAAGACCGTTTGGAAACAGCGGCGTAACCTATGACGTTCTGCAAAAACTCGGTCTTACTGATGAAAATGGAGAGTATACAGAAACTAACCGAAAGAGAGCAGAACTTCTTATCGTTGAGCTTCCGGTGGCACTGGAAATTGTTGCGAAAAATAAAACCTTTACTCCGGGGGAATATGAGGTTGATAAGTATTCTGCATATTACACTTACAAAGGGTATCGTAATCTTCATTTCTGGCAGGATGCGATCAATAAGTATGGCGAAACATTTACTAATACGAAATATCTTGTAAACCTTTGTATGAGTTGCTGTGACGAAAATCCATATAGAGTTTTGAGTGAATTAAGGGAATGTGCTATGGAGAAAGTCGTTGAGGTCTTTGAACAGTATGCGATTGACAATTGGATTGAACAGCATGATTTGGCGGATTATTGTCGTTATTGCATATATGACGATGATTGCCCTCATGGGATGGTATGCTATGGCGGAGAGCCAATAGAACCTGCTTGCGCAGGAGAGATTGAAAGATTGCTTGACACCGAAACATTGTTGGAGGATTTGATAAACGGAGAGGAAAAGTAAAATCGAGATTTTATTTTGAAGCAAAAACTCTCCAAAAGAGAGATTTTATCTTGACGGATAGACGTAACGTGTGTTAAAGTGTATGTGAGTTGAAGTAGATGTGATTATTTTGTTTCTCTGAAATGTCCGCTGTTTCGGGATAGGCGGCGGACGTTTTGCCGGAATGGTGTAACGGCAACACAGCACATTTCCAATGTGCGTATGTGGGTTCGATTCCCACTTTCGGCTTATAGCAGAGTGGAGCAGTCTGGTAGCTTGCCGGGTTCATACCCCGGAGGTCATGGGTTCAAATCCCATCTCTGCAATTTGTTCTTAAAGGCATTAAAAGAGAGGCACACATGGATAATCAGTTTGTTGATGTGTACTGTCCGAATTGCATCGAACGTTACAGCAGGAAGAAACTCCTGTTTCAACGTAGCCCTGACAGCAAAGGCACAGTGAGTATCATGTGCCGAGGATGCAAAGATGTTATCAAAATTAAATTAGAAAGAGAGCCGATGAGCCGTAAATGATATGGGTTGTCGGCTCTTTTTCGTTATGGAGGAATAAACGTGTACGCAAGCAACGCTCCTACTCTCGGCAGAAAAATGTTGATGACCGATGAGAAAGAAATCACAAAAGGAAATATCATATCGGTAGTATCAAAAGCGTATGCGGAACATCAGGATAATGTGCGTGATGAGGTTTTCCTTTTCAATTACGAGAAGGGTATGCAGCCAATCCTCGGACGAGAAAAGCTGATACGCCCAGAAATCAATGCTACCGTGGTAGAAAACAATGCTTCAAAGATTGTTGACACCCATGTAGGATATTGTTTCTCAAACCCTATCACATTCGTACAGAGAGCCAAAGTTGAACTCGGCAAAGACGATGAGATAAAGGATAAAGAGAAAGACGGCGAAAAGGACGATATGAAAATCGCCGTTCTTAACAAAATGAATCAGGAGCAGAAGAAATCCACCAAAGATATTCAGTTGGCAAGAAACCTGTTCATTTGCGGCGTTGGCTATCAGATGGTCATGCCGAACAGAAAAAGAAAGGCTTTCTCTCCGTTTGAGATTATGGTACTGAATCCAATGAGTACATTCATTGTATATTCCAACGATGCGTACCGGGAGCCGAAAGTCGCAGTTACATACTTTATTCACGATGATGGAACTATTTCTCTGACGGCATACTCAGAGAATTTCATATATGAGATTAAAAAGGGAACTGATCCGAACGACTACACTCTGAATCAGAAGATAACCCCGAATGTACTTGGTCTGATCCCTATTGTGGAATTTGCTTTGCACGACCGTATGGGTGTGTTTGAAAAAGTCATTCCCATTATGGACGCTATCAATCTCGTAAACTCTGACAGGATCAATGACATATTACAGCACGTCCAATCTTTGTTGTGGCTGCATAACTGCGAACTCGACAAAGAGGAAAAGCAGAAACTTGTGGACGGCGATGGCGTTATTATGACACAAAGTTCTGAGGGGAAAGAGGCGAAGATTTCTTACCTTACTCAGACTTTGGATCAGTCACAGGTGCAGACGCTTGTGGATTATTTGCAGGAGCAGATGCAGCAGCAGACATCTACCCCGTCATGGCAGGAGGCAAGCGGAGGCTCCACGACCGGCGCAATGCAGTTGTCGAACGGATGGCAATGCTTGGAAATATTTGCAAAAATGATTGAGCAGTTATTCTTAGAGCCGGAAATGCAGCTTTTAGAAATCGAAACGTCAATCATCAAAAACGACAAGAGGAATTTCGGCGGTCTGGAAGATATGGAAGTGGCAGACATTGAAATCCGCTTCTGCCGGACAAAGACATACGATCTTGTTTCAAAGACAAACGCTCTTGTGGCACTGATAAATGTAGGAGTTGACGGTCTTACTGCATTTAATACCGTTGGACTGTTTACCGATCCTCAGCAAGCGTGGGTTGATTCTGCAAAGATTATCAACGGCATACAGAAAAAACTTGCCGCAAAGGAAGAGAAAAAGATTGTTGCACCGCAGCAGATGGAGGAACCCGGAAAAGACGCGAACGCTTTCAAGGATGAAGAGGGGAACGGTGGCGCAAACAATACGAAAAAGGATAAGACGGAGGAATCTCTACAACCATCAAAAGTGGCCGGGGTTTCCGATTAAGGAGGTAGCCTATGGCATACACGATTGAGAGTTGGATTGATGAGATGAATCTGCTGAAATCCGATAAGGCGAAACGGATTAAGACCGCACACGGGATCGAGGATGCCATAGCGAAGTTTTTCATAAGACAGTTGAAAGATATTGTTGAGGGCGTATTCCTCTTTGCAATCAGTTCTGAATCATATAGGGATGAACTTACAGATATTTATATGGCATATTCTGATTCAGAAGATGAATGGATGCGCAGACGTGCGCGGCGGTTCGCAGACGAAATTCAGAACACAACTGAAAAGTCTGCAAGGGTATCTACTGATCCTGAATATATATCAAATATTCTGTTTAGAATACCGCTCAAAGGCACGAAGAGTATTCCAAAGAATGTGAGAGATGTTCTGTCAAAAGACAGGGCGGCGCGTATCGCAATGAACGAAACGAATGTTATACACAATTATCTGCATCACATGAAGTTAAGGGAAACACAGATCACGCATACATGGGATGCAACATTGGATGAGTTCACAAGACCACACCATTTTGAGGCGGACGGCCTTACGGTTCCGATTGACGAACCGTTTGTGATTGCCGGGGAGAGAATGATGTTCCCTGGGGATGACAGCTTGGGCGCAACGGCAAAAAATCTTATAAATTGCCGCTGTATAGAACTTTAAGGAGGACACAGCAATGACAGCAGCAGAGAAAAAGAAACTGGAAGAAAAGAAGAAGAAAGCGGCTCAGAAAAAGGCTCCTGCAAAGAAGCCGGCCGCAAAGACTTCCAAAAAAGCACCGGCGAAGAAACCGGCAGCGAAGAAGAAAAAAGCATAACTGAATACAGTTAGAGCCATTGAGCCGGATGTGAGACATTGCATCCGGCTTTTCTTCGATTATAAGGGGAAACCCATTATATATACAGCTAGAGAAAGCTGTTCAAATAACGCACACAAAAATGCGGAGAGAACCGCTATAACAAACGCATGAGGATGTGCAGAGACGCACTTAAAAAAACGCAGAAAGGTAGGAAGTTATGGCACAGATTACAGGAATTAAGAGGAATGATGTTCTTTTCAATTTGCAGTTTTTCGCAGAGGGCGATCCCGAACCGGGCGGCGGAAATCCAACACCACCTGACGGCAGCGGAGATGGCGGCGGAAATCCAACACCACCTGACGGCGGTGGATCAGAGGTAACGCTTGAATCTCTTATGGCGGAAATCGCTACGCTGAAAGCGGACAATGTAAAGCTGAAATCCACGAACGATAAACTCTGTCAGTCTGAGGGAGAGTTGAGGAAGCAGCTTAGAGCGAAGATGACCGCAGAAGAACAGGCGAACGAACTGGAGGCTCAGAAGAAAGCGGAGCATGACGAGTATGTTTCCGGTCTGGAAAAGGAACTGGCAATCATCAAAGCTACGGCGAGATTCATTGATATGGGCTTTGAACCGGATAAGGCTGCTGAAACGGCGGTAGCTGAGTTTGACGGCGATAAGGAAACGGTCGGGGCAAATATCAAGGCTATGATGGCGGCGCAGAGGAAAAAGATGGAGCAGGATTTAAGGGCAGAACTGCTTAAAGATATTCCTCTTCCTCAGTCTGGTAATCAGTCCAATATCGACTACGATAAACAGATTACAGATGCACTCAGCGCGGGCGATGCACAAGCCGCAGCGTTGGCAATATTAAATCAGTCCCAGTCCATAGGGCAGGGGAAATAACAGGAGGGAAAAATCATGGCAGTAGCAACAAGTTTTTCAGTACCCAACTTTAGCGGCTTGCTGTTCAGAAAAGGGCAGGCCAACACCCCGTTCTCAACAATGATTGGCGCAAAACCTCTTACGACCAATCATGTAGAGTTTGTTACGGGGCAGTTTTACAACACGGAATCCGGGGAGCAGCCGGAGATTTCCGAAACCGCTTCCCTGACGGCTCCCGAACCGGAAGTGACAACCAGAGAGCAGCTTACGAACGTGACGCAGATTTTCCATAAGTCTGTATCTGTCAGCTATGCGAAGCAGAGCAACATGGGAACTTTGCAGGGTGTCAACGTTGCCGGCCAGCAGCCGAATCCGAATGACGAACTGGCGTTTCAGGTGGCGCGCCGGATGGAAAAAATTGCACAGGATATTGAGTATACATTCCTGAACGGCAAGTACCAGAAAGCGGCTAATGATTCTCAGGCAAATATGTCAAGAGGTCTTTTGACAGCTATCACGTCAAACGTTCTGGATATGGGCGGAAAGCCTCTCAGCTATTGGCTTGTAGCGGAGGGCTTGAAGTGCATCCACGATCAGGGTGCGCCTACTGACAATATCGTTTTGGGCGTAGATGCGACAACCCTGTTGCAGCTCAATCTCGATGCGCAGGAAAACAATCTGACAATCGTGCCGGACGGCAGGGAAATCAACGGTCTCAAAATCCAGACTGTTGTTACGCCGCTTGGCGTGGTTGCAGTGGCAATGCTCGACACGCTTCCAAAAGGAACGGCGGCATTGTTTAATCCGGCAATTATGTCCCCTGTTTATCAGCCTGTGCCCGGCAAGGGCAATTTCTTCTTGGAACTGCTCGCAAAGACCGGCGCAGGAGAAACGCATCAGATTTTCGGTCAGGTTGGCTTGGACCATGGCCCTGAATGGATGAGCGCAAAGTTCACGAACATTTCCGAGGCACTTCCGAGTGCGCTGCAGAATGTCGGCGGCGCAGGAACCGGCGCATAAGGAGGATGCTGAATGAAAAAATATGAGGTAATCAACTTCTTTACAGACCTCAGAGATTACGACCACCCATACAATGTCGGGGATGAATTTCCCCGGCAGGGTGTAACCGTAAGCGAGGAGAGAATTGCGGAACTGTTAAGCGGCAGAAATAAACAGCGCAGACCTTTGATAAAGGCTGTGGAGGAAGAACAGGGTGCGGCGAATCCTGCCAAAGAAAACGCAACCCCCGAACAGCCTGAGAATCCTAATGTAGAGGATAAGCCGGATGGAGATAAGCCGGCCGTAACACCTGATTCGCCGGAGAATCCTGAACAGAAGCCGGACGCGGGCGATTCTGGTAACAGCAAGAAATATTCAAAAGAGGATATTGAGGCTTTGAAGCTGAACCAGATCAGAGAAATCGCAGGTCAGCTTGGGTTCAAAATCAGCTCCACGAGCAAAAACGGCGCAGTAACGGAGTTCATGGAAAAGCAGGGATAAGGAGCGTGGGCGGATGGATATAGGTACGGCGAAAATAATCATTGACGATCCTACTCTCACAGATGAAAAGCTATCCGTCCTTCTTCTGAAAGCTCAGAGGTTGGCACTCAATCATTATTTCTGGAAACTGGATAGACCGCCAACGGATGAACAGAAAGATGCGTTCCTTACAAAGTATGAGTTTGAAATATACGATGTTGCAAGGGCGATGAATAAGGACGATGCGCGAGATGGGGAAGTTTCCCACACTGAGTTAGGAATAACAAGACAGTGGGGAGAAACCGGCAAGCAGACCATAGACAAGGCCTTGAGTGCGCTTCCCCGGAAAGCATATGCCGGATCGTAAGGGGGGTGGTAAGTATGGCATTGAGGCTGAGAGACTTGCGGATAAATCAGGTTCCGTTCTGGTATCAGCAGTTTATCAGAGAAGAGGATATTCTGGACGAGGACGGGAATCTGACGGGAGAAACCCAAAAGGTATACAGCAATCCGGTAATGGCATATGCCCGGATCAGTCCGAGTACAGGTCAGGCTGAGAGCAGTCCGTTCGGTATCAATACGGATTATGACAAAGCTATCTCCACCGTACAGAATTTGCCGATTGACGAGTATTCGAGGCTTTTCATAGATATTGTTCCGATAATCAATGCTGACGGTTCCACGGACACGGAGCCGGATTATTACTGCGTTGTTCCGAAAAAAGACTTACAGCAAAATGTGTGGGCCGTAAAAAAGATAAGGGCGGCGATTGGCGATGGCAACCAAACGGATTAAAGGCGATCTCTCATATGAGGGAATAGGAAAAATAATTGATGGGTTAAAGAAGTACCGAGACGGTCTGGATGATAAATGCAACCAGATAGTCGAGGAACTTATGAATATGGGTGTGGAGTATGCGAAATCCATTTGCCCGGTTGATACCGGGGAGGCGAGGGAATCCATATATGGATTTGTGGATGGGGCAGACCATACGGCTACGATTATTGCCGGAGGTCATTGCATCTATATCGAGTTTGGTACTGGCGTTGTAGGCGCAGATAAATCCCACCCTAGTCCCGAATGGATTGCCTTTATGAAATGGGCGTATGGTTCTGGCGGAACAATATTCACGACAAAAGATGGCAGGACTGGATGGTATTACCCGGCAGACGATGGAACATGGAGATTTACGGAGGGTATGCCGTCACGTCCATTCATGTATCAGACATTGCAGTATTTGAGGCGGCAGAAGCTAAAGGTTACGAAAGGGGCGTTTAAGTAATGGCGGTAAAGGATAGGTTTAATCATTATCTCACGCAATTACAGAAAGGACTGCAGGAAGTCTATTCAAAAATCAAAGGCGGCTCAACGTACAAAGCAACACCGCCATCATATCCGTATTTCTACATGAAGCAGATTGACGGATCATCGGCACTTGAAACGCTGTCCGGCACTGAGGAAGGAATCAATATGGGTTTGGAAATTCATTTTTATTCCAAAACCTCTCAGTCAGATGTACGGTCTATCGCTCTGAAAGCAAAAGAAATCATGCGGAAGAATGGTTTTCGATGCACCTATTTTCAGGGTGTAGACAATATCGGAGATACATCGGTGTATCGTTGGATAGCGAGATTTGAGCAGTTGGAAGTATAACGGTTAAACTCACGGGCTAGGGTAGCTCCCGAAAAGTGCAAGCCTGGCATCTGCCCGTGATTTTAATACATAGGCATGACAACCTCTTAGGCAAGGGTAATCTGATAGGAGGTAAATATCATGGCAAAATGCACCAATAAGACTTTCCTTATGATTAAGAGAGCGGGGGCAACTGATTTTGAAAAGCTGATTGACATTACTCAGTACCCGGATCTCGGCGGCGCAAAGGAAAAAATTGACGTAACAACCTTGTCCGACACCAAGAAGAGGACCATCAATGGTATCGAAGATGTAAACGATTTGGAGTTTTCTGCGTGGTACGAGAAAGCAGACTACGAAAAGCTGCTTGACGTTGAGAAAGCCAACAAAATCGACACATATCAGTTGTGGTTCGGCGAGGACGGCGAGGACGGTATCTTTGAATGGGGCGGCAAGATGGCTGTATATCCTGCATCCGGCGGCGTAAATGCCGCAAGGGAGATGTCATTCTCCATTACGGACGAGGGCGAAGAGGCTATGCACTATGTACCGTCAGCATAAGGAGGGCGCGATATGAAATATTTAGAGTTTGAAGTAAAAAGCATGACGCTCGGAAGAAAGGGCGGGGATAAAACCGCCCCGATCAGCGGATCGGTAAATTATTTCGGTGTGTCGGTTGACTTTGATGAGGATTTTGCGTCTATACCGGGCGGAAAGTCCGTGGAGTTCTTTAAGAATAAGGCAACTACGCGGCGCGACCTTATTGACGGCAAGTGCGGCATACCAAACGAACTTCTGAAAGATAAGGATGCTTTCGAGATGAGGATTGTGAGCGGCTGCACGGTTGCTACGCCGTGGGTAAAGATTGTCGTAACCGAATCCGGATCTATCACGCCGGAAGAGCCGGAAGAGCAGCCGGAAGAGGGGATGGAGTATGTCAAAACCCAGAGTGGGGATAATGCGGTTCCGTTCCTGAGAGCAGCTACAAACGGATTGGAGTTTTCCAAGAACGGCGAGGATTGGGAGGGCGGACTGAGCGGCGTCCCAGAAGTCCCCAAGAAACCAAACGGAGCAAAGTACCTGAGAGTACACGGCGATTGGATTCCCTATGAAGAGCCTGAAATCCCGGAAGTTCCTGATTTGACAGAGTTGCAGGGAAGTGTTGAATCAAACTCAACGGCAGTAGAAAAGCATGAGCAGGCGATTGAAGAACTCAAAAAGATTGAGGGATTGACCGGCGTAGCATCTACGCTGACTGAACTTGCAGACGACGAAACGGACCCTGTGGCAATAGCGGCAAAAGTCAACGAAATCATTTCTCTCTTGAAAACAAGGGGAATAGCAACGACCTGATAACAAACGGGGGATAGGTTCTGCCTACCCCCCCCACCAAACAAAAAAGGACAGATAAACGGAAAGGACTGTTTATTACTATGAAAATCAATGGAGTTGAGTACGATACAAAGGATTTGGATTTTACGAATATCCTCTGCGATTTGGAGGACATCGGTGTTGACATCATGGCGATGGACACCAAAGATATGAAGCCTTTTAATCTGTGCCGGGCAATCGTTTCCGTGTATACAGGCGAAAAGGATTTGAGGAAATGTGGAAAATTACTGTCTGAGCATTTGAAGAACGGAGGATCACTGGATGAAATCCTTGATCCGTTCACGGAGGCAATGGAAGAAGCGGGTTTTGGGAAAACGGCGGAAGAGGAATCGAAACCCTCTCCGCAGGACCACAAGCCTCCAAAGAAAGCGAAGGAAAAGACAGAGTAAATAAATCTGATTACAAGACATACCGGGAGTTCGTAGAGAAGATGCTGCTCCCAAACGCAATGAATTGTGGGTGTGGGTATGAGTTGTTTTGGCGGCTCAACCCTCGCAAACTTCGGGTTTTCTTTGAAGCGAAGAGACAGAAGATTAAGGAAGATGCTCAACTGTACGATTCCTTTGCGTGGCTGTTAGGAACTTATGTAAGGGATGCGTTCTTATCATCCATCAGCAGAAATTCTTCCTACCCACGATCCCCAAGAGGGTTGAACCAAGATGATGATTTCTACGACCAGAACCGAGATACAGACGATGAAAGCAGAAGTCCGAACAGTAGTATGTCGGACGGTCAGAGATTTGCTTTGTTCATGGTAAAACACAATAAAGCTCTGGAAGCAAAAAGGGCAAAGCAAAATCAATAACGCTTGAAGTATGGGGGATAGGTTGACGAACCGAAGATGTTAGTCCGGCATCATTCCCCCATATTTTCATATACGGACACACGCCCCCACGGACAGGGTTATGTGAGGTGGCGGCTATGGCAGATACAGCTCTTGATGATGTACGCATAGAGATAGATGCCTCTGCTGACAAAGCGAAGGAATCTATAAACAAGTTAATAGGGAACCTCGAAGCGTTGCAGGAAGCCACCGGGAATATTCATACCGAAAGGTTGACGGCTCTTTGCCATGCAATCAGAGGTTTGTCTGAAAATATGAAAGAACTGCCGAAAGCATCCGATTTCAACCGGCTTGCCAAAGGCATTGAAAAAATAAATAGCATAAATACTGACGGAATTTCCGCAGTAACACACGCAATGAACGATCTTGCTGAGAGCGTTTCTGCTCTTAATGCAAGTGGCATTTCTGATGTCAGATTTAATGTAAGTTCCGATGGTGTTACGGCTGCGAACGCTACAGCACAGGCAGAGCAACAGCTTGTGCAGGTAAATGATGAAGTGCGTCAGTCTATGGAGAATGTTTCTGACGCAGCAGCGGAGGAATCCAATGCAGAAGAAAACCTTTCCGGCTCTACTCAGACTTTGATACATCGTTTGAGAAATCTTTTAACAGGAACGGAAAGTCTCAGAGAAAGGCTGAGTTCTATTGGCGCAAGTGCAGGAAACGCGGCAAGGGGAGGATTTTCCGGTCTTTCACAGGCGGCGCACGGAGTTTCTTCTATATTTAGAAGAGTCGGGGCAACGGCCGGCTCTGTTGGAAAGCGAATCAATTCTCTTTTTGGGAGGATAAAGAAGCTGTCCGGCGGCACGTCATTGGCTGTCAAGTTAATGGATAAGTTCAGAAACAGCATGAATAAGGTATCAGCCGCCGCCGGTCCGCTTACAAAGAAGCTCGGCAAGGTAAACAGGCTTTTGGTATTCATGCTGCTTCGTAAGGCAATAACAGCTTTGTTGGATAGCCTCGGAACGGCGTTTGAACATCTTGCTCAAAAAAGCGATGACTTTAACAAGAAAATTTCAGAACTGATTTCAACAGCAAGCTACTTCTCACATCAGGTAGCGGCTATGGCGAAACCGCTCGTTGATCTTTTTGGGCCGGCTCTTGTCTATATTATAAATCTTCTTTCTAAAGCGATAAGTTACATAAATCAGTTCCTTAGTGCGCTCACAGGAAAGAAATTTTTTACACAGGCAAAAAAAACAGCCGTTGATTATGCGGATAGTCTCGGCGGAGTTGCAAAGAAGATACAGGAAGTAAAGGACGCTACTGTTGGGATTGACGAGCTGAATATCATCAGTCCGAAAGATGACGATGGCGGCGGCTCTGGCGGCGGTGGAGCGGGCGATCTGGAAGATTGCTACGAGGAATTGGCGATCAACCAGAAAATCCTCGAACTCGTGGAAAAACTGAAAAATCTTCTTGCGGAATTATTTGAGCCTATGAAAAAGGCTTGGGAGGATTACGGTCAGGGCGTAATAGATGCTTTCAAATACGCGCTTAGTTCTGTGTGGCAGTTAATGAAGGATATGGCTAAGACGTGGAAAGAAGTCTGGCTGAACGGCAGCGGCTACGAACTGTGCAAAAATATACTATTGCTTCTCACGGAAATCCTGTTGTGGATAGGGGATATTGCTGTAGCGTGGGATAACGCATGGAAAAATAAGGGATATGCCTATGTGCAGTCCATATTTGATATGCTCAATTCTATTCTTTCTCTGATTATAACTATCAGTCAGTCTTTTAGGGCGGCATGGAATAGCGGATCAGGGCAGGAAGCGATTGAACATATATATCAGATACTTACAAATTTACACAATGTAGTAACAAACCTTGCCACGAGATTTGAAGAAGCGTGGAAAAAAGCGGAAACCGGAAACGCAATCGCCCAAGCATTATTCGACATACTGAACTCTGTCTTGGGAACGATAGACCGCATTACAGGGAGCATAGCGGAGTGGGCGGCAAACCTTAATTTTAGTCCTCTGCTTATCTCAATCAAAAATCTATTGGAAGCCATTAAACCGATTGTAGATGACATTGGAAATGCGTTTGAATGGCTGTTTACGGATATTATTGAACCTAGCCTTAAATGGGCCATAGAGCAAGGATTACCGGCGGCATTACAGGCTTTGGCAGATGCTCTTGAAGGAATCCACAATGCCGTAAGCAAAATGGACCCTGAGACATTAAAGGCAATCGGCAAAGCTCTTATTGCAATCGCCGGATGCTTAAAGGCTATTGAGGTTATCACTAAGATAGCGAGTGCTTTTGCAAGCCTTAAATCCGTATTGGCAGGATCAAAGATAGTTGGTCTTATCGGAGGTATTGTCGAAGCGTTTCAGTTGGCTATTGGCGGCGCAGGAACGCTAGGGGAGGCTTTTGCGGCTGTGTTCGGACCTATCGGTGCGGTAATAAGCAGCATCGTTTCGATAGTCGGCGGTGCGGTACTGGCAATTACGAATTTTATCTCCATGCTCCAGAACGGATTCAGTTGGATCAAGGAAATTCTTATGATTGCCGGAATAGCGATAGCGGCTGTCGGTGCCGTTATCGCCGGTGTAGCGGCTGCTCCGGCGGCAATCGTAGCGGCTGTGGTAGCTGCACTTGCAACTCTGGTTGTTGTTGTGAAAGAACACTGGCAGCAAATATGTGATTTCTTTACCATTACGATACCAGAATGGTGGACCGGCAAAGTTATCCCATTCTTTCAGGGCATACCGGAATGGTTTGCCGGAATATGGGGCAAGGTCAAAGATTTTGCTGTGGAAAAATGGAACGCTCTACTCGATTATTTACGGGGTATTCCTCAGAAAATATCCGATTTTGTAACAAAAGTTGGGAATTGGTTTGCACAGTTGCCCGGAAAAATCGGCTATGCACTTGGCTATGCTCTCGGAAAAGTCGTTCAGTGGGGAGTTGATCTCTGGAATTATCTGAGCGAAAAAATTCCAGAAATCGTAAACAACGTCAAGACGTGGTTTATGGAATTGCCGGGGAAAATTTACACAGCCATCTCCGGCGCAATTTCAAAAGTTGCAAAGTGGGCTTCGGACGTAGCTGCGAAATTCAAAGAAAAAGTAAGCGAAATCGTATCGAAAGTCAAAGAGTGGTTTTCGGAATTACCTCAGAAAATTTACGATGCGATTATCAAAGTAAAAGAGAAAATTACCACATGGGTAAGCGATGTTAAGGCTTTCTGCGCAGAGAAGATACCGGCAATTATAGACAGTATCGTTGAATTTTTCAAGTCTATACCCGGAAAGCTGAAAGAACTCGGAAAAGATATTATACAAGGCCTGATTGACGGAATTAAAAATGCTTGGGAGAGCCTGAAAACCGGTGTTTCGGATTTCTGCAGCAATTTCGTTCAGGGATTCAAAGATGCGCTCGGAATCCATTCTCCGAGTACCGTGTTCAAAGAGATTGGCGGATTTTCTGCGGATGGACTTGTAGAGGGAATAAAAGACAAATTCTCTACCGTACAGCAGACGGTTGGCGAATGGGCCTCAAACGTTCTTAAATGGTTCACTGAGGACGGCGGCGTAAATGAAACAAAGTTCTCTTCCTTTGCGAGCAACATTATAAGTGGATTCCGGGAGAGGGTAGGCAATACATATACGACCGTAAAGGACAACATAACAACGTGGGCGGGGAAAGTGCGTTCATGGTTCACAGAAGATGGTGGGGTAAATTCTACGAAGTTTACCACATTCGCCACAAATATTATTGATGGATTTAGGACGAGAGTTGGCAACTATTATTCCACAACAAAGGACAATATCAGCACATGGGCCTCTAAGGTAAGATCGTGGTTCACTGAGGACGGCGGCGTAAACAGCAAGAAGTTTACCACTTTTGCAACGAATATTATTGACGGTTTCAAGTCAAGAATTGGAAATTATTATACAACCGCCCGTGACAACATAGTTACATGGGGTTCTAAGTGTGTTTCTTGGTTTGAAGAGAAGTCTGGGAAAAGCAGTTGGGAAACTGTTGCTACAAACGTAGTGGATGGCTTCAAAAACAAGTTAGGTTCCATATATACAACCTGCAAAGACACAATCCAATCATGGGGCAGCAGCATCATCTCTTGGTTTAAGGAGAAATTGGATATAAATTCTCCATCAAAAGTATTTGAACAGTTGGCCGGCTTCACGGTTGAGGGATTTGCAAACGGAATTTCAGGCGCAGACGAATCTACCGTGAGAACCCCGATAACCACGTTTGCCGAGAATATTATTTCGTGGTTCACAAACGCAGGAGGCATAAACAAGACTTCGTGGGAAACTTTTGCCGGAGATATAATCGGCGGATTTAGCACGAAAATTAGCAACGCCTACACTACCGTTAAAGACAGTGTTACAACGTGGGCCACGGCGGTCCGCACATGGTATACCGATAGCGGCAACGGATCAGTAAATGCCACAACATTCAGTACCTACGCCGCAAACGTCATAGATGCTTTTAAGAATAAGGTTGGAAACTATTATTCTTCCGTCCGGGATAGCGTAATCTCATGGGCGAACAGTGTCAGGACGTGGTACACAACCGATGGCGGCGTGAATGATGTTACATGGACCACATACGCCGGAAACATAGTGGACGGCTTCAAGACGAAGATAGGGAACTACTACAGCACTGTAAGCACAAACATTCTGGCTTGGGCGAACAATGTAAAAACATGGTTCTCAGGAAGCGGAAACGGAGCAGTAAACAGCTCCACATGGAGTACCTATGCGCAGAACGTAGTGGATGGGTTTAAGTCAAAGATAGGAAGCTACTATTCGACATCAAGCACAAACATCACAGCATGGGCGAGTGCTACAAAAACGTGGTTTACCAACATCTCCGGTAGCAGCGCATGGCATAACATAGCTTCTGAGGTTGTGAATGGATTCAAGAATGGAATCGGTGCGTTATATAGTACCTGTAAAAATACGATTCAGTCGTGGGGTTCTGACATTATAAGTTGGTTTAAGGAAAAACTTGGCATCAAGTCTCCGTCACGGGTATTTGCGCAGTTGGCAGAGTTCACGGTGCAAGGGTTTAACCGTGGAATCGACAGGGAAGGGAACACTACCACTAATTCTATCCAGTCATGGATAGGGAAGCTGACGGATATACAGGTTGACCTTTCCGCAAAGTTCAATGTAAGTGAGGAACTTAGCAAATATAAAGCAAAACTGGACGGCGGCATTACCCAAAACACGATTTTAAGAACCGTTCAGGAATCCATAAACACTACCGGCAATATACGCGCGACATTGGAAAGCGGCGGAGGTATCAAGGAGGCGTTCATGGAAGCAATCAGCGAGGGTATGGGAGGATTCCTCGAAAACATTGAGAAGAATACGAAAATACAGGCTGATAAGAGAGAGCAGACGATTGTAAATGTCGGAAATAGAGAGGTTGCACGTTCCGTAGATGAGCAAAAAAGCGCAGACGGCTTCTCTTTCATAAAGACATCATTATCCCCAGCGTAAAGGAGGGCGATAGGAATGGCATTTATTACAGTAAACGGTTACGATTTCCCATCGCCCAGGCGTGGGGCGAAACCAACGGTATCAACAATTGTAAATGCTGGAAGAAATGCAAACGCAACGGTAGTAGGGCAGAAGATAGGAAGAGATCAGTACAAATTGGATGGTTTGGAATGGCCGTGGCTTCCGGCTGAGATTTGGAGCCGGATGCTAACGGTTTTGGATAACTTCTTTGTATATGTGACATTTTGGGATCCAGTATCGGACAGTCAAAAGACGATTAAGATGTACCCCGGAGATAGAACCGGGGAGCCGTACTGGATTGATCCAGATACTGGGAAACCAACATTTTATCTGAATTGCAAAGTAAACCTTGTTGATTGTGGAGAGTGATTATATATGCAGAGAGTTTCAAAAGAATATAAAAACTCAATGAAAGAACTGCTGCGTGGGCAGTCATACATGATGGTGTCATTCGGCCTCGTAAATCAGGAGGCGATGGCAAATGCTGCGGTCGAAGGTAATAATTTTACATACTTCTCAAAGCAAAGCAATTTATTTGGCAGGAAGTTGGACGGTACAGCATACGCCACATTGGAGCAGGACTTTACGAAAGTAGACGGATCAATGTTCTTTCTTCCGAGGGAAACATCCCACTGTGCGTATTATGACACCGGTCTTATAGGAGACCGGCTCATCAATGAATGGGACGAAGCAAAGTATGAATTATTTATCGAATTGAATGTGCTAGCCACAGATATAAAGGGTTTGACCGTGAACTTCGGAGAGGTTTACCCGGTTGACTTTGATATTATAACGAGTTCTGGGCAAGTCGTAGAAATCCGCGGGAATGACACGGGAGAATTTGTGACTGAGGAAGTGTTGAGAAATACAACCTATGTCAAATTCAGATTTTATTCCATGAAGAACCCGGATTCCAGACTGAGAGTTTATACAATCCAGTTGGGGTTCGGACTTACATATTACAACGATGATATCATGGATTCATCTTTTGTGTCATATGTTTCTCCCATATGTGCAGATGTACCGCAGATTGATTTTTCTGTCAAACTGCAAAACTACGATCAGTATTTTAATGTGGACAATCCGAACTCCGCAATCAACTTCATCGAAACGGGTCAGGAGATGTATGTGTGGTATGGGTACAGACCACATGAAGATAGTGAAATAGAGTGGTTTCAGTCCGCAAAGCTGCTTTGTAGTGAATGGGAAAGCGATGATTATACAGCCACAATAAAGTGCAGGGACCTCTTTAGAAGCATGGATGATGAATATTACAAAGGTCAGTACAGACAAGAAGGAATAACACTTTATGATTTGGCAGTTTTGGTGTTTGAGGATGCCGGAATTGAAGAGTATTACATTGATCCGTATTTGAAGAAGCTGAAAACGAGAAACCCTATGCCGAGAGTGCGGCACAAAGAGGCTTTGCAGATTATCGCAAATGCCGGCCGCTGTATACTGACACAAAATCCGTTCGGAGTACCACAGATAAAGTCCTCTTTCATGCCGGAATATTGGTTTACCACAAATGGGGAAACGGAGTATTCCAACGTTGCAAATATCAAGAGCAATGAGCCAAAACAGGAATACTCATCTTATGCACTCGATTACGCAAGGGTAGACAAATGGATGTATAATCTTCCAGAAAACCATGAGGGAGGTCTTTACATCGGATATGTGTCATCTTATCAATCTGGTGCAGACGGATATTTTGAAACGAACCCCGTGCTGACAATAACTCAAGAAACACAGTTTAAGTATTACGGATTCAAGATCAGATTTGGCAGTATGCTTCCGGCAGAATTTAAGGTAAGCACATATAACAATGGGGATTTGGTAGAAGAATATTTCTATGATGATTCTGATATAAGCAGGATCACTACGATTATACAGGAATTTAAGTATTTTGATGTTATGAAAGTTGAATTTATAAAGACAAAAAATCCTTATAACCGAATCGTGGTAGATTACTTTAGCTTTGGGGATATTACAGATTTCACAATGGAAAGAAAGGATATGATGACATCCCCGAAGTCTATCAAACAGGAATTAGTAAAAAGGGTGGATATATCGTGCTACTCCTACAATGAGAGTAAAAACGGATTGGAAACAATCGTAAGCGAGGAAGTAAACGCAGTAAGCGGAGATATGGTTATATATTATCTCGGAAATGCCTCATACGGATTCCAGGCAACCTTTGACGGATCAGAAAGCAACGTACAGATTCTTGAAGACGGCTCATTTTTCTTAAAGGTTCTGTTTAAGAAATCCGGCAAGGCGCAGTTCGAGGTTGCTGCCTATAAATACGCAATAGCAGAACAGTATGCAACAAAATCTCTGAATAATAGAGGGAAAGTAGTTACTTGGGGTAATCCTCTTGTTGGGGATATGGAAATGGCAAAGGATTTGTCTGAGTGGATAGGAGAGTATTACAACGCCGGAATCGAGTACGAATATGATTCTCGTGGAAATCCAGAGATGGAGGCAAACGATGTTATTTATCAGGAAAATGCATATGTGGAAGATATGAAAGTAAGGGTGTACCGGCACACAACAAACTTCAATGGCAGCATATCTGGAAAGGTAGTTGCTCGGAGAGTTTCTTATAATTCGGCGTAGGAGGAAATAGCATGGCGTTATGGGAAACCCCTAAAACAGATTGGTATGGATTTACCAACAGCAACGGGGATTATGAGGGGGATAGGTTCAATTCCACTGACTATAACAGAATCAAAAACAACATCCAGTACCTCCGGGATATGGCAGTTGAAATGTATGATGAATTTAACATAGAGGCATTGGAGGACAAAGGAACTGCGGACTATCCATATGCGGATGAGATAAATACGATTGAAGCAAATCTTGAATCCGTAGCATCTCATACGTTCAATAAAGACTATGGTAAAGCTATTATTTTTTCAGACAATGCGGCATTTATTGATTTTAACGAACTTAACAGGATAGAAAGTGCCACATTGGATTTATACAAACAATTAACAAATCAACATGAGGGGCGGCGTATGTTGACGTTCATGTTTGGATCGAGGGAGGTATTTTAAAATGGCAGCTTTTGAAATGTTAAGAACTGATTATGTAGATGCTGTGTTTGACGGGTTTCGGAAATACCTGCAGATTATCAACCCAGACGGAACATTTTCTTTTGCAGATGTTACAAATTACACAGTCAAAGAGGGTGCGTTTTTTGGCGCAAAGGATGCAAATACGATAAATACTGCGGTCAATGCGATTCTGGCTGCACTGGAAAACGGAACGGATCTTTATGAAGTGTTTACGCAGTTCTTTGATCTGCAGAAGACACTGTTTCTGGAAGAAAGTGATGCCAAACAGGAAAGCTTTGAGGAATACATTGTGCAGCTTCAAAGATATATGGATGGCAAATGGGATGAGCTGAAAGCTGAGTATACAGGCGATATCCAGTATTTTAAAGATGTGCAGGAAAATGCTTTCAATGTGTGGTTCCAGATGGTGAGGGATCAGCTTACAAATGATGTGGCAGGGCATTTGCAAACGCAGATCGGCAATCTGAACAACCTTGAAACAGAAGAAAAGGGTGATCTTGTCTCCGCGATCAACAGCCTTGCCCGCACTTATGATGAGACAATGACGATACTTGCCGGAGTAGGCAGGATAGATCTTGAGATTGAGGTATTAAACGGAGGCGAAAGCGCGGTAGGAAAGAAAGTGATACTGCGGAACGAAGTGACTGGGCAGGAGGTAACAAAAGAGTACACGGGTGAAACCTTGTCTTTTAACGGCTACTGCGGTATGGAACACAGTGTCCGCGTGGAAGGGCTGGAGGAGTACATAGAAGCAGGAGACGGGAAAGGTATCCTCGTGGAAGAAGGAATAGGCATCTTTGTACATCTGGGTTACCGTCTCAGGACGTTAGAGCAGTCTTCGTGGGAGCAGATCATCCGTATTTCAGAAGAGGGCAGGGCGGGCAGCAGGTTTAAGATCCATGATACAAAAGAAATTGAACTGACGACAGGAGAAAAGATAGAGGTAGAGATCGTGGGCTTTAATCACGATATTCTGACTGCGGACGAATCCAAAACGGCGGGAATCACTTTCGGGATGAAAGACTGCCTGACACAGACATACAGAATGAATGCAGCAAATACGAATGCCGGCGGGTGGAAAGAATCGGAGATGCGGACGGTTCATATCAGGGAGCGCCTTTACGATGTCTTGCCGGATGAACTGAAAGCAGGAATTAAGCAGGTCAATAAAAATACATCGGCAGGAAACAAGAGCACAGAGGTTGAGACGACGGCGGATGAGGTATTCCTGTTCTCGCTTGTTGAGATGGGTGCAACAGGTCTGGGTACACCGTATAGTCAGGAAGGAAGTGCTTATCCAGCGTTTACAAGCAATGCGCTGCGCGTAAAACGCAAAGGAAAAGGAGGACCGACGGCAAGCTATCGGATGCGTTCGGCATATGCGGGAAACACAACAAACTTTATTTATGTAAGCAGCAGCGGTTCCTGCAGTACGGGATATAGTACAGCAGCAAACAGTACAAGTTACGCCATGGCGGCAGGTTTCTGCGTATAAGGGAAGAAGGAGGTGAAATTAAGGTGAAACAGATGCTGGATGCCATAAAAGACTGGGTAAAAAACCAGATAAAACGGATCAAGGAAGATATGGGAAAACTTGAGGAAAAAATCGACATAGATACTCTGTTAAGGAAAACAGGTGATGCTGGAAAGACACGGGTTAAAGCTGCAGATAAATATTTTTATTATGATCCGACATTTACAAATGGTTATGAGAATCTGGAGGATATTCTCGGAACCATTATCAAGGCAATGAAGAATATGGATTACAGAGTCTATCATCAAAGTCTGCTGATGTCGTCATTAAGATTTGTTAGTGAAGATGCACTAGACGGCGCGTTTGAAGAATGGATAGAGGGTGGAAGTACATACCCAGACAAGGATAAAGTGCTGCTTATATATGGTAAAGGCGGCGCAGTAAACGCAAATGGGAGACTCACGTCTGATTTTTATAGGGTATATATGGTTTTTTATAAAGATCCCCCATCTTCGGCGACCTATCCGTGTGGCAGGGTTTTGGTACAGTTAGGATCGGTCGGATCAACAGCAAGGTGGTCTTTGGCTGTTACGTTGACAAGTGCAACAAATAGTAGTCTCCCATCGCTTGTATTAAAAATACCAAAGGGAAGTTGGGCAGAAGTCGGATATGCGGAGTTAAATCTATAGCAGGAGGTGGTTCTGGTTGAAAACAAGTAAGAAAGTTGTATATGCGAAAGGCGGGACATTTGATATTCTGGGCTATGTTATCCATGGGAATCTGGTGCGTCTGCATTATCCCGGTCCGACTGAGAATACAAGCGGCTTTATGATTTGCGATGAAGACGGGAACATCCTGCATGACTGCTCTGACTTTATCTATCGCTGGGATGTAGTCGATCAGAAGGAAAACGCGATCTACTACACCAACGACCCGGATTACCGCCAGACAGAACCTTGGGCGGAGCTGTGCGATATCCCGGAGCAGGCGGAGCCGCTGACAAATGAAGAACTGACAGAGGCTGTGGCTGATCTCATGTACGAGGTCAGCATGGCACAGCTCGGGTTAGAGGGGAGGTGAGAGGATATGGCATATAGAATTATGAAAAGTCTGATATCAAACAGCATGAAGAGCAATGAGGAGCTGTCAGCCATGGCAGACGTGTACTACGGCTCCGGCAGACTGACTGACGAGCAGTACACAGAGATCGTGACCCTGATCGGGAAGAGGGAGGAGACGTAATGGACGGGTACATAACCAGAAATGAGCACGAGGAGTTCTGCCGGAGGATGGAATCAGAAAACAGCCGTCTGGAGGATGAGAACAACCGTCAGAACAAACGTATTACCCTGCTTGAAGAGACTGTACGGCAGATTAATGACCTTACAATTTCAGTCAAGGAGATGGCTGTGAATATGGCAAACATGCTGGAGGAGCAGAAGAAGCAGGGGGAGAGGCTTGGAACATTAGAAGGTGTGGATGGAGATATGTGGAAAGAAGTGAGAAAAAATATTTTATTTACCATAATTGGAATAGTTCTTTCCTATGTTTTTATGAAAGTGGGGATCAGTACATAATGGATATTTCAAAGCTGATTTTGATTTTAGTTGCCATAGTTGGAATGGCAATCGCTTTTTCAATAGTTGCTATAATCAATCTAAGAGTATTGAGGCGCAGACGGAAAAGGAAGAAAAAGGTCAGCCTTAATACCTATACAAAGGTCATTACAACGGCGGTGGTGGCACATGGAATGATTCTTACCTCATGCTCTTACATACTTTCGTATATGGGTATGGACCCAGTGGTTGACGTTTCGAGTACCATCGTTAAGGAGATCGTTGCCCCTCTGGTGGTGTATCTCGGAACAAACACGATTATGAACATCTTTGAGAAAAATAAATTAAGTTTCTCAGTTCCGTTAAATGCGGAACTTGTTAATAAAGAAACAGAAACACAAAATTCAAATACCGATGAATCGGTAGGATAGGAGGAAATTTATGAACGAAATTTTATTTGAAGCACTGAAACTTTTGGTTATGGTAGCGACGCTGATTGTCGTGAGGTATTTCATTCCGTTGATTAAGGCTCGTATTGACGACCAGAAGCTGCAGACAATCTCTAAATGGGCGGAAAAGGCCGTTCTGAGTACACAGCAGTTGCTCTGGGCGAAGCCGGGAACGGACAGGAAAGCGGAAGTCACAAAGTTTTTGAAAGAACTGCTGATTGCGAAGAATATCTCAATCAGTGACGAACAGCTTAACATTCTGATCGAGGCTGCCGTGAAACAGATGAAGATAAGTGAAAATGCGGGCGTTGCGGTTACCGCCACTAACGAAACAGGAAAATAATTTTATGAGAGCCATTGAGCCGGATGTGTAAAAGCATCCGGTTCTTCTCATTTGAAAGGAGACTGCTTATGGCACTAAAAGGAAACACACGCGAAGAGCAGATTTGGAATTTCCTTAAAGCAGAGATAGGTAATGATTTTGGAGTTGCCGGCCTTATGGGGAATTTGTCTGCTGAGAGCGGACTTAACCCTAAAAACCTTGAAAATCTGTGCGAGCGGAGGCTGAAAGAAGCCGGGAAGCCTTATTGCTCAGATGAATCTTACACAGAAGCCGTTGACAGTGGGAAAATCAACCGTGCTGAGTTTCTGAATCCGTTACCCGGAAAGCAATACGGATATGGATTGGCGCAATGGACTTCTGTAGGGCGGAAAGCCGGCCTTTATGATTTGGTAAAGTCGAAAGGTGTGTCAATCGGGGATTTGGAAACACAGCTTGAATATCTGCGCAAAGAACTGAGAAACAGTTACAAGTCTGTCCTGTCCGCCTTAAAGAGCGCAACGAACGTAAAAGCCGCATCGGATATTGTTCTGGTAAAGTTTGAAAATCCAAAAAATAAGGGCGATTCCGTCAAGAATGGACGTGCGGAACGCGGACAGGCATTTTATGACAAATATGCAACGGGAGGAAAGAAGATGGCTATAAAGGTTGGGAGCGCAAGAATAGATGAGAATGGTAAGCTGACTGGCGGGAAAGCCGGGGACCAGACCGGAAGTGAAGTAAGCACACAGAATTACTATATGCACTCAAAAGGTTGGTATCTTCTCAGACCAAAAGACGTTTCCGTGGCAAACTCCATTGCCAAAGCAATGCAGTCTGCTTGTGACAATGAGAATATCGGATATTGCCAGGGGCATAGAACGACTGTGATTATGCAGTTGCAGAAATACGGCAGCATGGCGGCAATCTCTGAAAAGACTGAGGCGGATTGCAGTTCTCTTGTTAGGGGATGCTGCATTGAAGCCGGTTTTGATCCGGGAAACTTCAATACGGCGAATGAGGCGGCTTGTCTTGAAAAGACCGGGAAGTTTGAAAAGAGGGTTTCCGTAACATCTTCCACATCTTTACACAATGGGGATGTTCTTGTAACAAAGACAAAAGGGCATACTGTTGTGGTTGTCAGCGGAAATCCGAGGGGCGGATCGTCTGCGGTTAGCACAAGCGAACCGTCCGGCAATAATGGAAATACTCTCATAAGAAAGATGCAATCCGCAAAATCGAGGAATAACAGCCTTGCCGGTACATACAAAACAACCGCCAACTTGAATCTGAGGTACGGACCGGGAAAGGATAAGTATGATTCTATCGTCATCCTGCCGGCTGGAACAAAATGCCAATGCTACGGATATTATACGTCTGCGTCAGGCGTGAAGTGGCTTTATGTTGTTGCTTCTGTGGATGGAAAACAGTATACGGGATTTGTGAGCATAAGATATTTGACAAAATAGCGGTAAAAGATGTATAATTGTTTATGTCAAAATCCTATTCCATTTTACAGATAATGCGAGTTAGTTTGAGATAATTCGACTTGATAGCAACCGCATAGTAACCAGAACGCCTTTCAAATGCCGTAAAATAAGGGTTCACAGCCTCTATTGAGGAGGCAGCTAAGGCAGGGAAGTTCTAAGAAAATACCGGGCGTTCAGAAAACGCCAGAATGATCAACAAATATTTTAAATAGTGTTAAGAGGGAGCTTCTCAGACGGTATGACGACTTGAAAAGCTCCCTTTTTGGTCTGCGCATGAGGGGATTGGAACAGTGGGAATTTGTAAAGGAACTTTTCTTTCGAGATGTCTGCGCGCTGCCATCTGCATAGTGGTGTTAGTGATGCTGACGGACACGGCATATGCTGCAGAAATGCAGGGAGAAACAAAAACACTTCATAAAACCAAGACAGAAAACGGGGTGTCGGTGCGCATCGTAGGTTCCCGTGGCGGCAGGGAACGGGTGCTGATGGACTGCGCGTATGACACGGCGCAGTTTCCCTATTATTTTGACAGATATGCGGCTTTTGGCGGTAATGACGATATATTTTACCAATTTTATGTGGATCAGTTTGTCTGGGAAAAAGTCATTCATGCAGAAAAGACGGACAGGGCGTATACTTTGTATTACGCCCAGAACACACTATATGACAGTGAGGATCAAGAGAAGACTGTGGGCTATGAGGGGCATCTCTGGGTTCTGGATGAGGAAACCAGAATTGTGAAGCGACTGTTCTTTAAAAGCGATGCGCCCTATATAAAGATTGCATGGAAAAAGAGCGGGCTTACCATAAAATATGCGGATGGCAGTATACGGACCTGTACGTTGTCGGAATTATTGCAGGATCCGGCGGAGGCAGTCTGCGAAAGGTGTATGCAGATTGACTTTACAGCGAAAGCGTATGCTGTTGATACCGAAAAATGCGATTCCGCGACGGACCGTGCTTACAGGGACGCCTATTATCGGGCGTTAATCGGCGGGCAGAGAGTCAGGACGGCAGAAGACGGAGACGTTTATCTGAAAGAGTTCTTTGCCTATCAGGGGGATTTGGAGATGGAGGACAAAACATTTCTGGATAACCTGAAAGAGAATGCGAAGTTTTATTATATGGATTTTGACGGGGATGGCCTGCCGGAACTGGTAATGGATATTGTCGGTGACGGTCTGCATATCCTGAAATATCTGCCGGATGAAGATGTGGTGGAGCACTTTTTTGGTTATGAGAGGGTGCCCTATTTTCATCTGCTTGGTCCGGGGCAGCTGTACTACAGAAATGGCATGTCTGCCAACAAGATGATCTGGAGATATCATACCGTGGATGCGGACAGGCAGGACAAGTGGGTTGTCTGCTTTATGGAGGACGCTGATTATAAACCCCATAAGGAAGATGAGGATGTCTGGTGGGATACCGCCTATTGGGTGGATCTGTATGATGAGCTGGGCATGGTTCAGGTGGACGAAAAACGTTACCGGGATGTGACAGGACCTTTTCTGGAGTCAGTGGAACGTGCGGTCCCTGCGAAAACATTTGAGGAGATATTCGGTCACAGAAAGGCGGAGGCAACAAAAAAGAGACGGGAAATTCCCATTGATTTTCCTTTTTATGGGGAGCAGAAGGAGCACAGGCTGGTACTGGCAGCTCCCGAAGACGGGCAGAATGCCTATGAACTGCTCTATTATGACGGGGACGGAAAGATTGCGGATCAGCCGGCTTATGTTCTGGAGATTGACCAAAATATGGGTATGGCGATTCCGAAAATGATAAGATGTCTGTAGAAGCGGGATATTTCCTTGTGTTCCTCGGGGGAACCGTGTATAATAAATACAATAATGTCAATGAATGGATTTACGGCAGATTGGCAATACTTGGTTTCAGAGGACGACAGAGCGTGTATGGCTGAATACCGCTCCAACGTCCGAAAGAAAGGAGTGTTGACCATGATATTGACGGAGAAAGAAACGACCGCGCTGCGGGATCTGCAGACACAGGAGAAGTCCTGCATCACAAAGTATGAGAAGTATGCCGCGCAGGCGAAGGACACGGAGCTGCAGAGCCTGTTCCGCACGCTGCAGCAGGATGAGCAGAAGCATTACCAGTCTATCGGGCAGGCGCTGCACGGCAATGTGCCGGATTGCGACTGCAATGATTCACAGGGAAAAAATTATGCGCCGAAGGGCACATACAAGGACGGCGCGAACGCCGCGGACAAGGAACACGACTGCTTTCTGGCAACAGACTGTATCGGGACAGAGAAGCTGGTATCGGGAGAGTACAATACCAATGTGTTCTCCTGTGATAATTCGGGCTTGAGAAAACTGCTTGCCGACATACAGATTGAGGAGCAGAACCATGCGGAGATGCTTTACAAGTATAAGCAGGCGAACGCGATGGCGTAGGAGTTGATTGCCGGAACCGGGCATGAGTAGGAGAAATTCTCCTTACTGGGAGTTCTCCTACTCAATGGTTTAGGATGAGGTTAGTATGTTCAGTTTTTTAGTGGGATTTCAGATCCTCATGGTTCTGGGATGTTTTTGCTTCGTAATTCTTATGACGAGACAGCGTGAAAATATGCTTTCCAAGCTGATGCTCTGCCTCGGTTTTTTTGGTGCCATCCAAAATGCGGGCTATCTGCTTGAACTGCTTTCCCGAGATATCGGGGAGGCAATGATCGCCGTGCGTGTGGAGTTTATGGGCGGCGCCTTTATGAGTACCTTTCTGTTTATGTTCGTGGCGAGATACTGCGGCTACAACCTGTCCGCAAAACTGGAAGCGCTTATGCTGGGGCTGGACGGGGTGGTTCTTCTCTGTATCTGGGGATATAGATACACTCCCATATATTATTCGCGGGTTTCCTTTGTGACGGAGGGGCTTTTTCCCCATTTGATTCTGGAGAAGGGACCGCTCCACTATGTGTTTCTGGTACATATGTTTATCCATATGATAGGCTGTTTTGTTATGACGTATCAGACAAACAGGAGGATTGGAAAAGGGAAGATCAATATCAATCTGTTTGCGCTGGGCATCTGCAGTATTGTTCCGATTCCGGGCTTTGTGTGCGATATGTTCCAGTGGATAGAAGGGTACGACGCGGTACCCGCCTGTGAGGCGCTGAGCATTATGGCGTTTGGCGTGGTGATTGTATTCTGCCATATCTTTGATATTACGGTCTCTGCACACGAGGATATCATCAAGTCCATGGATGAGGCGGTACTGATCGTGGATGCGGACGGCGGTTTTGTGGAGGCAAATGACAGGGCGAAGGAACTGTTTCAGGAGCTGTCCCGTTACAGAAAAGGCGAGCAGGTGTGCAAGGAGAACCTGAAAGAGATTTTTGCCGCCAACAATTATTTTGAATACATAAGCTGTAACCATACCTTTGAGGTTCATGCGAATAAAATCTGGAATAACAAGATGCTTGCGGGTTACTCGCTTATGTTTGTGGATATGACCCAGAGCAGGAAACAGATCGAGCAGATGCGGCTTCTCAAGGCGAACGCCGAGAAAGCGAACCGTGCCAAATCGGAGTTCCTTGCCAGAATGTCCCATGAAATCAGAACGCCGATTAACGCGGTGATCGGTATGAACGAGATGGTTCTGCGGGAATCCTCCGAGGAGGATGTGAAAAAGTATTCCATGGATATCAAGACGTCGGCACATGCGCTTTTAGGCATTATCAATGATATTCTTGACTTCTCAAAAATTGAGTCGGGCAAGATGGAGATTGTGCCGACGGAGTATGAATTTAACAGTATGCTCAACGATCTGTATAACATATTTTCCCTGCGTGCGCAGGAGAACGGACTGCGGTTTGACGTGTCGGTGGAGCCGTCGCTGCCGTCGAAACTTTATGGGGATGATCTCCGCATCCGTCAGGTGCTCGTGAATCTGCTGGCGAACGCGGTGAAATACACCCGCAAGGGGACCGTCACTTTTGAGGTGACAGGGGAGCGTGACGGCGAGGATGTGATTCTGCATTTCACGGTGAGGGATACGGGAATCGGCATCAGACAGGAAGATATTCCGAAGCTGTTTTCTGCGTTTGAGCGTATTGATGAAGAGAAAAACCGCAATATTGAGGGGACGGGTCTGGGTATGAATATTTCCATGCAGCTCCTCAGACTGATGAATACGGATCTGCATGTGGAAAGCGTTTACGGCGAGGGCACCCGATTCTTCTTCGCGCTCCGGCAGGGCGTTGTGAACGCGGAGCCGATCGGCAGCTTTCAGGAGCGTGCCAGAAGGGCGGCGAAGGAGCATAATTATCACGCAAGCTTTACGGCGCCGGAGGGTGAGATCCTTCTCGTTGATGACAACCGCGTGAACAGGAGAGTGTTCTGTGGTCTTTTGAAACAGACGCAGGTAAAGATTACGGACGTGGGAAGCGGCAGGGAGTGTCTCGATCATATCCGGCAAAAGCATTACGACATCATTTTCCTTGATCATATGATGCCGGAGATGGACGGCATGGAAACGATGGAGCACATGAAGGAGATGGAAGATAATCTCTGCAGGGAAACGCCGGTAATCATGCTGACGGCAAATGCGATTATGGGAGCGAAAGAGCAGTATCTGGCGGCAGGTTTTGACGATTTTCTGGCGAAGCCCATCGACCAGACAAAGCTGGAGCGGCTTATGATGCACTGGATGCCGCTGGAAAAGATTCACAGCAATACATAGAATTACTTCTCACTCGAGAGAATGCCTAAAAAACGGCATTCTCCGTGTGAAATGAATAAAGAGAGAAAGAAGGAATCACTGTTATGAGAGAAAAAATGAAAATAGAAGTGACGGCGCCGCAGTACTCGGTTGTGTCGGGGGTGACGTTTGCGCAGGTGGACGCGTGGTTCGGGCATACGAGAAGGGATTTGAAAATGGATATTATTTACCCGGAGGATGCGTCAAAGAACTATCCCTGCGTGGTATGGATCTGCGGCGGCGCGTGGCTGCGTATGGACCGCTCCGCCCATCTGGCGTATCTGTCAGAGCTTGCGAGAAGCGGTTTCGTGGTGGCGAGTGTGGAATACCGCACGTCCAACGAGGCGAATTTCCCGGACCAGCTTACAGATGTAAAGGCGGGCATCCGTTATCTGCGGGCGTTACGCGAGCGCTATCATATTGACACGGAGCGGTTCGGCGTGATGGGAGAGTCGGCTGGCGGCTATCTGGCGGCAATGGCTGCACTGGTGGATGACAAAACCTATGACGTCGGTGCGTTTACTGAGTATTCCAGCAAGGTGCAGGCGGCGTGTCCATGGTATCCGCCCACGGATGTGACGGCGTTTCCCTACCCTTCGCCGGTGGAGGCGGCAGCATCCATGGAATCTTTGCTGCTTGGAAAAAACGTGGCGCTGCATAAGGAAGAGGCATTGAAAATCTGCCCGGTTTCCTATGTGACGAAGGATGCGCCGCCGTTTCTCATCATACACGGGGACAACGACCACACCGTTCCCTTTGCGCAGGGTGAGATTCTGCATGACAAGCTGGAAGCTGCCGGTGCGGATGTAAAACTCCTCGTTCTGGAAGGGGCGGATCATGCGGACATGCCATTTTTCCAGAGGGAGCTCTGGCAGCGGATCATTGGTTTCTTCAAGGAAAAGCTGGGTGAGGCGGCGCCGGTATAAAAAGATACGGAAAGGAAAAGGATGAGTTATTATTTAGTTGATTTTGAAAATGTAAAAAAGGATGGTCTGGACGGCATACACAAGCTGGAGGAAGGGGACAAGGTGTGCATTTTTTACAGCAAGAATGCGGACAGCATTACCTTTGACCAGCACAGGCGGATTATGGAATCCAAGGCGGAAATTGATTTCTGCAAGGTGGATGTAGGGAGCAAAAACGCACTGGATTTCCAGCTTGCCACACAGCTCGGCTATCTGATTGCGAACCAGTCGGCTGACGCATACTATATTGTAAGCAAAGACAAAGGATTTGAGATCCTGAGCGGCTATTGGAAGAGCAGAAATGTCTCGGTGACGCTGATCGCCGACATCACAGGGCGCAGCCACGACCACGATACGCAGGAACTGCAGGAAAAATTGTCTGAAAAGCTGCAGGATATTCTCAACGAGGAGAAAGATGTAAGCGTGGACGTGGTTTTAAAGATTGTCCAGCAGTATAAGACAAAGCAGGGTATTATGAATGCGCTGATGAAGAAATATCCGAGCGCGGACAATAAGAAGTCCAGTAAGATTTATAAGACGATCAAACCCCTTCTCTCGGACAAAAAGGGGAGCTGATGGATGGGCGGATAATCCTGTCAGAAGGTGGGAAAATAAAAAGGATCGGCGACAGCGGTCCGGCGAATAAAGAGGAAGGAAAAAAGAGAGAGGAAACGAAGCATGAAGAGCAGAAAGAAAACGATGTTTGTCACAGGACTTTTGATGATACTTACCGGGCTTTTTTGCAGCGCCTGCGGGGGGCAGAATGGGGGTTCGGAAAAGCTGGAAGGATCTTTGCAGGATATGATGGCGTCCCTCTATGCGAATGCGGATCTGGTGCAGGATTTTAAGGATAATCTGGACAGCTACGAGACCATAGAGCTGACGGATGATCTGGAAGTGTCGATTCTGGGAACAGACCAGATTACTTACACGGAGGGCGTGGTGTCCATGCCGATGATGTCGTCCATGGCTTACCAGTGCGTGTTGCTGCGTGTGGACGAGGCGGACGTGGAGAGTGCGAAACAGGCATTGAAGGACAACGCCAATCTGGATAAGTGGGTCTGTGTCAGCGCGGAGACCATGCTGATTGAGAGCCGGGGAGATGTGATTTTCTTTATTATGAGTGATAAGGATACGGCGGCGGCTATGAGCAGCGCGTTTCAGAAGCTATAAAAGTGTGAGAAGTACTTCCAGAACTCAGCAGCAGAGGCGGAATCATAGAGAGGTGAAGGCTAGTACGCCTTCACCTCTTTCCATAATTCGTTGTAGAGATAATCCCCGTCTTCCCCGAGATACACGTAGGTTTCCAGATTGTCATACTGTGACAGGTCGGGAAAGGCGATTTCGGAATTTCTGATATCCTCCTCCTCGATCAGTTCCCTCGCCGCCACGTTCGGCGTGGAGTAGGTGATATATTCAAAGTTCATCAGTGCGATATCTTCGCGGCACATGAAGTCGATAAATTTCTCCGCGTTTTCCTTATTGGGCGCGTTCTTCAGAATCACCCACGAATCAATCCAGACATTCGTCCCTTCTTCCGGGATCACATACACCAGATCGGGATTTTCTTTCTGGGTGTAAATTGCCTCGCCGGAGTAAATCACGCCGATGGCGGCTTCCCCGCCGATCATCTTGTCACGCACCTGATCCACCACGTACGCCTGCACCAGAGGCTTCTGTCTGATCAAAAGATTTTTTGCAGCCTCCAGTTCTTCGGCATCCAGCGTATTCATGGAATTACCGTTGAGCTTTTCGGCGACCATGAAGGCGTCACGCACCGAATCCTGCATCAGGATATTGTCCGCGTACTTTTCATCCCAGAGCTGCGCCCACCGGGTGATCGGTTCCTCCACCATGGTCTTATTGTAGAGAATGCCGACGGTTCCCCAGCAGTAGGGGATGGCGTACTTGTTTTCCGGGTCAAAGCCTCTGGACTGCTCGTAATACTGTGCACCGATATTTTTTTTCGCGTTGGGCATTTTATCGTAGTCGATTTCCGACAGCATCCCGTTCTGGATCATGCGGCTGATCATATAGTCGGAAGGGCAGGCGATATCGTAAGCCACAGCCCCGGATTCCACCTTGGGGTACATGCTCTCGTTGGTCTCAAATTCATCGTAGATTACCTTGATGCCGCTCTCTTCCTCAAACATGCGGATGGTTTCGGGATCGATGTATTCGCCCCAGTTGTAGACAATGACCTGCCCGTTTACGCCCTTGTCGGAGGCGCAGCCGCACAGTGCGGTGGATGTAAGCAGTAGCAATATGGCGATGGTTTGTCTGATATGAGTCGTTCGGTGCTTTTTCATAGCTGCCTCCATAATAATAGAAACTATTCAGCCTTCTTTTTGTCTGCCGGTGAAAGATTAATCAAAACAAGCAGCGTGAGGACCGTCACAAAGATCAGTGTGGAAAGCGCGTACATCTCGGGTTTGATCCCCTTTTTGATCTCGGTATAAATCTTTGTGGAAAGCGTGTCCACGCCGACGCCTTTGGTAAAGTGGGTGATGATGAAATCGTCAAGGGACATCGTAAACGCCATCAGAAATCCGGAGAGGATACCCGGCAGCAGATCGGGAAACACCACCTTGAAAAAAGCATACACGGGGGAGGAACCCAGATCAAGCGCCGCCTCATAGGTGCTTACGTTCAACTGTCTCATGCGCGGCATCACGCTCAGGATCACGTAGGGGATGTTAAAGGTAATGTGGGACAGCAGGATCGTTCCCATTCCAAACCGTATCCCCAGACTGATATAGAGCAGCATCAGGGAAATGCCGGTGACAATATCCGCGTTCAGCATGGGAATATTTGTGATTCCCATAAGGATGGATTTCGCCCTGCGCTTCATGCCGGTCATGGCGATACATGCCACCGTTCCGATCACCGTGGCAATCAGGGAAGAGACAAGCGCAATGAGCAGGGTGTTAAACAAAGCACGCAGAATTTCCTCATTCTGAAAAAGTTCAATATACCATTTAAAGGTAAAGCCGCCCCATTTCGCACGGGTTTTGCTCTCGTTAAAGGAGAGCACCATAAGGATGCCGATGGGAGCGTACAGAAAAAGAATAATCAGCGCTATGTAGATTCTCTTTGCAATGGTTTTCATAGCATGGAGCCCTCCCCGTCTTTATCAAAAACAGCGGATAAAACCATGTTGATCAGAATAAATATCATCAGTACCATGGACAGACCGCTGCCAAGGTGCCAGTTGGACGTGCGGGTAAATTCCTGCTCGATGACGTCGCCGATCAGGAGCAGTTTTCCGCCGCCAAGCAGCGCGCTGATGACAAAGGTGGTCAGCGCCGGAATAAATACCATGGTGATGCCGCTGATAATGCCCGGAATGGAGAGGGGCAGAATGATGCGGACGAAGGTATATAGGTTGTTTGCGCCCAGATCGTGGGCAGCGTTTATCACATTGATATCAATCTTTGCCAGCGCGTTATATAAGGGCAGTACCATAAAGGGCAGGAAATTGTATACCATGCCGAGAATGATTGCCGCGGGCGTGTTGATGATCTTTAAAGCCGGAAGATGCAAAAAGGAGAGCACATGGTTGATGACCCCGTTTTTCTCCAGCAGGGTCTGCCACGCAAGGGTGCGCAGCAGAAAATTCATCCACATGGGCAGGATAAAGATCAGTATAATAAAGTTGTGCCGCTTTACCTGCACTCTTGCGAGAATCATTGCCAGCGGATAGGCGAGCAGAAAGCAGACCAGCGTGCTCACGAGAGAGAGCAGAAGCGATACCCGCAGCGCCTTTGCGTGTCCGGCAGAGGCAATCGCCGTGATATTGTCGAGGGTAAAAGCGCCCGTCGTGTCAGTCAGCCCGTAGTAGAGGATCATGCCGAGGGGGACGATGATAAATACCACGGACCAGACAATGTATGGTGTGGAAAGCCATTTGTTTTTAGATGTCAATGATTACCGCCTCCTCGTCTTCAGATTCCGGTTTGTTCATAATCTGGATATTAAAAGGATCCACCCGGATGCCCACTTCTTTGCCGACAGGGAACAGGGTGGTGGAGTGTACCAGCCACTCAAAGCCGCACGCCTGCACCTCCATTTCATAGTGGACGCCCTTAAAGATCAGATGGCTTACAACACCCTGAATCGTCCCCTCCGCAGGCTCCACCAGAATCACGTCCTCCGGGCGGATCACCACGTCCACAGGGCGGTTGGTTCCGAAGCCCGTATCCACGCAGGCAAAGCGGGTGCCAAGGATGCTCACCAGCTTATCCTCGATCATGGTGGCGGGAATGATATTGCTGTCCCCGATGAAATCCGCCACGAACGCGTTTTCCGGCTCGTTGTAGATGGACTCCGGGCTTCCGATCTGCTGGATATAGCCCTGATTCATCACCACGATGGTGTCGGACATGGTGAGCGCCTCCTCCTGATCGTGGGTGACGTACACGAAGGTGATGCCAAGCTCATTTTTCATGCGGATCAGCTCGTACTGCATTTCCTGCCGCAGTTTTAAGTCGAGGGCGCCCAGCGGTTCGTCTAAAAGAAGCACCTCCGGCTCGTTGACGATGGCGCGGGCGATGGCGATCCGCTGCTGCTGGCCGCCGCTCAAAGAGTCGGGCATACGGTTTTCGTAGCCGTCCAGATTGACCAGTTTCAGCGCGTAGCGGATTTTATCGTCTATGTAGCTCTTTGATTTCTTCTTTATCTTCAGACCAAAAGCAATATTCTCCGCGATGGTCATATGGGTGAAGAGCGCGTATTTCTGGAAAACGGTATTAAGAGGTCTTTTGTTTGGCGGAATCTGAGTGATGTCCCGTCCGTCAAAAACAACCCTTCCCTTGTCGGGGCTGGTGAAACCGCCGAGAATACGGAGCGTCGTCGTTTTGCCGCAGCCGCTGGGGCCGAGCAGCGTGACAAACTCGTTCTCATGTATGTTTAAATTCAGTTCGTCCAGAACCATCTGTCCGTCAAAGGATTTCGATATATCAATCAGTTGAATTAGTTCTTTGTTCATGGGAGTGAGCCCTCCAATTGTTTTCTTATGTAAACCAATTTCCGAGTCCGCGGAGCGGATCTCGCAATCGAGCTTTGCTCGATTTGTTAAAAGTTTGGCGGGGTGCTGATCCATAAAAAGACAGCGCCGCTCTTTCCGTTTGCCTTTATGTAGTGTTCCGAATCCGGCGTGAAGTAGAAGGCATCCCCCTTTGATGCCTTGATGCTGCGGTTTCCGACGATGATGGTGACGGAGCCGGAGAGCACGTAGCCAAATTCCTCGCCCTCATGGGGCAGGTCGGGATAGGTGGAGCCGTCCTTTTCCAGCGTGACGCGGATCGGTTCCATCTTATTTTTCTGGGCGTTGGGGATGATCCATTCTATTTTGTTGTGCAGTTCCGTGTCGATCTTCTCAAAGAAATCATTCTTGCCAAAGACGATCTGTTCGTCCCCCGCGTCGTTAAAAAAGTCTTTCAGACTGGTGCCGAGACACTGTAAAATATCTATCAGCGTGGCAATGGAGGGCGAAGTCAGATCGTTCTCCAGCTGGCTGATAAAGCCTTTTGACAGTTCGCAGCGGTCCGCAAGTTCTTCCTGCGTCAGCCCCTTTTTGTTCCGCAGTTCTTTAATTTTATTGCCCAGATCCATCCGGGCGGAAGTGTTGTCCATGATGTCCCCCATATCACATTATTCAGTAAAAATAAACTAAAAGTTTACTAAAACTAAACATACATTGAAATCCATTATACTAGATTGCCTGTGTATGTCAATGGGGAAATATAAAAAGTGAGACCTGTTTTTTAAAAAAGGGAAGAATCGAAAGAAAAGGATTAACAAGTCTTGGAATTTATGATAAAATTCTGCTTAAGACAAGGGTGCCGGACGAAGAGAAGAAGGTACCCGAATATGGAGGAACAGGATGAATCAGGATAAATATGTGGCGTATGTGTCTACTTACACGACGGCAAAGGAAGATAACTACGGCATCAAGATTTATGATGTGGATATGCAAAACGGCAGGATGACGGAGAAGAATCAGGTGGAGATCACGAATTCTTCGTACATTACCATTTCCCACAACGAAAAATATCTTTATTCCATCACGGACTTCGGGGTGGAGGCATATAAGATTCTACCCGGCGGTGATCTGGAAGTGATCAATCAGGGATCGATCAACGGCATGAGAGGCTGTTATCTGTCCACGGATTACGAGGATAAACTCCTCTTTGTGGGGGGCTATCACGACGGTAAGATCACAGTGCTCCGACTGAGGGAGGACGGCGGGATCGGGGAGATCACGGACGAGGTCTATCACAAAGGGCTTGGCAGTATTGCGGAGCGCAATTTCAGACCCCATGTGAACTGCGTGAAGATGACGAGGGATAACCACTACTTATGCGCCGCAGATCTGGGGCTTGACCATGTGAACGTATACCGGGTGGATCACGAGAGGGGAAAGTTAAAGCCCATCGACATGATTCACAGCGAGCAGGAGTCTGCGCCCCGGCATTTAAAATTTTCACAGGACGGACATATTCTCTATATTGTGCACGAGCTGAAAAATTACATCGACGTCTATACTTACGAGGAGAAAAACGGTATCCCGGAGTTTGAAAAGATTCAGACGATCTCCACGCTGAATGACTATCACGCGGGCGGTTCCGCGGCGAGCGCGCTCAATATTTCCGAGGACTTTAAATATGTGGTAAGCTCCAATGCCGGGGATAACAGCGCGACGATCTACAAGGTCGATCAGAAGACGGGAATGCTGTCCAAGATTTTGTGCCTGCCCATCAGCGGGGATTATCCCAAGGACGCGAATCTGTTCCCGGATAACAGGCATCTTGTTTCCCTGAACCATGAGTCGGACACCATGACATTCTTTAATGTGGACTTAAAGAACGGGCTTCTTGTTATGAACGGCAGGGAGATCAAGGTGGAGCAGCCAAACTGCATTATTTTCCATAAGCTAAAACAGTGAGAGCGTAAGAAACTTCTATATAAAACCGCATAGACAGGAATCCTTCTGCATATACATTTACCAGTATAAGCAGGAGGATTTTTTATGGATATATTACAGAATAATACATATGACCTGTATAAAGATATACAGCGCAGAACGGGCGGAGAAATCTACCTTGGCGTAGTGGGACCGGTCAGGACGGGGAAATCTACTTTTATCAAGCGGTTTATGAATCTTCTGGTGCTTCCCTACATGGAGGATGAGAACGAGAAGGAGAGGGCGCAGGATGAGATGCCCCAGAGCGCGGGCGGCAAAACCATTACCACCACGGAGCCGAAGTTTATTCCCAAGGAAGCGGCGCATGTAAAGCTGGGCGCGGACATTGACGTGAAAGTGCGTCTGATCGACTGCGTGGGCTACATGGTGGACGGCGCGGCGGGGCACATGGAAAAGGAAGAGGAACGCATGGTCAAGACGCCGTGGTCGATGGAGGAAATTCCCTTCACGAAGGCGGCGGAGATCGGGACCAGAAAGGTCATCAGAGACCATTCCACCATCGGGATCGTGGTGACCTGCGACGGGTCCTTCGGGGAACTTCCGAGGGAGAGCTTTCTGGAGGCGGAGGAGCGGACGATCAAAGAACTGCAGGCGCTTGGGAAACCCTATATTGTGCTGCTGAACTCGGAAAAGCCGTATGCGGAGGAGACCAGAAACCTTGCCGACGAGATCAGTGAGAAGTATCAGGTGACAGTTATGCCCATCAACTGTGAGCAGCTGAAAAAAGAGGATATCAATCACATTATGGAGAACATCCTCTATGAGTTCCCGCTCACCATGATCGAGTTTTACATGCCGAAGTGGGTGGAAATGCTGCCCTTTGACCATAAGATGAAGAAGGACATCATCGCGCAGCTGAAAACGCTGATGAGTGATCTGAACCATATCAGGGATATCACGGCGGACCGCTTTACGGTGGAGAGCGAGTATATCAGAAAGTGCAAACTGGACGGCATCGATATGTCTGACGGCAGCGTGCGGATTGTTCTGGATGTGGACGACGCTTACTACTATGAGATGCTCAGCGATCTGGTGGGAGAGTCCATAGAGAGCGAGTACCAGCTTCTCGCCACGCTGCGGGAGATGGCGAAGATGAAGCGGGAGTATGTGAAAGTGCTGCACGCGCTGGAGGCAGTACGCTACAAGGGCTACGGCGTGGTGATGCCAGACCGCGAGGAGATCGTGTTAGAGAAGCCCGAACTCATCAAGCAGGGTAATAAATTCGGTGTGAAGATCAAGGCGGAAAGCCCCAGCATCCACATGATCAAGGCGAGCATAGAGACGGAGATTTCGCCCATTGTGGGGACGGAGGAACAGGCGAGGGATCTGATCCAGTTTATCTCCGATGCGGATACCGGCGAGGAGGGCATCTGGGCGACAAATATTTTCGGAAAGACCGTGGAACAGCTTGTCAACGACGGCATCACAGGCAAACTTTCCATGATCAACGAGGAGAGCCAGATCAAACTGCAGGAGACCATGCAGAAGATCGTCAATGACTGCAACGGTGGTATGGTGTGCATCATAATCTGACAGTTTTAATTGCGCATCTGCTTTTTCTGTGATATCTTACTAAATGGATGAAATTTTTGGGCCGCGCGCCGGGATGTTTCGTTTCCGGTCTGCGGTCCATGTTTGATGTGAAAACTTTCCGGCGGTAAGCGGGTTGGTTGTGGTGACAGGGTGGTAATGATGCAGATCATACAGATTCTTTGGGAGCGGCGGGTCTTTTTTGTGACCTGTCTGCTGGAGCATATCAGGATTTCCCTGACAGCGGTGGTGTGCGCGGGCGTGCTGGGGATTCTGCTGGGTGTTTTTATCAGCGGACATAAAAAACTTGCGGGTGCGGTTCTGGGCGTGGTGAATGTGATTTATACCATCCCGTCCATCTCCCTCTTGGGATTCCTAATTCCTTTTACGGGCATCGGCAATAAGACGGCTATCATTGCACTGACTGTTTACGGTCTGCTCCCGATTGTCAGGAATACTTACACGGGACTTACGAACGTGGACGCAGGCATTCTGGAGGTGGCGGAAGGTCTTGGATCGGATGGCAGACAGATGATGTTTCGTATCCGTTTCCCGCTGGCGCTTCCTGTGATCATCAGTGGTTTCCGCAATATGGTGGTGATGATCATTGCCATGGGCGGCATTGCCTCCTTTATCGGGGCGGGCGGACTCGGCGCGGCGATTTACCGCGGCATCACCACTTACAATATGACGCTGACGGCGGCGGGATCGGTACTGATTGCGCTTCTGGCGCTGCTAAGCGACTGGCTGCTTGCGAGAGCACAGAAGATGGTGAACAGGAGGTACGGCATTGAGCAGGGCGATTGAAATACGGAATGTGTCGGCGGCCTACGGCAGCAACGAGGTGCTGCGGCGGGTATCTCTTGACGTGGAGCGGGGAGAGTTTCTTGTGATCATCGGTCCGTCGGGGTGCGGGAAGACGACGCTCCTCAAGCTGATCAACGGACTGGTTCTGCCTGCGGCGGGAGAGGTGCTGGTGGAAGGAGAGCGGCTGTCGGCGTGCAGCCTGACCGACCTGCGAAGAAGGATCGGCTATGCCGTGCAGGGCGCCAAACTGTTTCCGCACATGACGGTGCAGGACAATATATGCTATGTTCCCTGCCTCGACAAAAAGCTGTCGAAGGAGGAGCGGCGTGCGATGGCGGAGAGAATGCTGGCGATGGTTGATCTTCCAAAAGAACTGGCGGGGCGGTTTCCCAGACAGCTTTCCGGCGGGCAGAAACAGCGGGTGGGCATCGCCAGGGCGATGGCGGCGTCCCCGGATATCCTGCTGATGGACGAGCCTTTCGGGGCGGTGGACGAAATCACGAGACGCACATTGCAGGGGGAACTTTCCGACCTGCAGGAAAAAACAGGCATAACGATTGTGTTTATTACCCATGATATAGAGGAGGCGTTCAAGCTGGGCAGCCGCATTCTGATTATGAAAGACGGTATGATCTGGCAGGAGGGCTGCAGAGAGGAACTTTTGGAGAAACCGAGGGATGCGTTTGTAAAGCAGCTGCTTTGCGGCACATAAGGTAGCCGCGGAATGGAGGAGAACATGAAAAATACAAATCGAATCAAAAAGGGAATTGCGGTGCTGGCACTGGCGGGTATGGTCTGCGGGCTTGGTGCCTGCGGGGAAAAGGAGACAATAAAAATTGCGTCAAAGCCCATGACGGAGCAGTATATTCTGACGGAGATGCTGGCGCAGCTAATTGAGGACGGGACGGATTATGAAGTGGAGATCACAAAAGGCGTGGGAGGCGGCACCACAAACATCCATCCCGCGCTTTTGAAGGGTGAGTTCGACCTGTACCCAGAGTACACCCGGTCGGCGTGGCTGAACGTGCTGAAGAAAGAGGAGATGGAGAAAGACGACGATAAACTCTATGAGGAACTGTTGGCTGAGTATGATGCCCTTGGTCTGACGTGGACGGGGCTGTACGGTTTTTCCAACACTTACGGGCTGGCGGTCAGACAGGATACGGCAGAGCAGTACGGGCTTTCCACCTATTCGGAGCTGGCGGCGGCTTCCGGGGAGCTGGTGTTTGGCGGCAATCCGGATTACATTGAGCTGGAAACCGGGTATCCACGGCTCTGTGAAGCGTACGGTATGCAGTTTAAGGATACCGTGCAGATGGAGATTGCATTGAAATATGAGGCGTTAAAAAACGAAGAGGTGGATGTCATCAACGCTTTCACAACGGATGCGCAGCTTGCCGCCAACAATCTGGTGCTGCTTGCGGACGACCGGGTTTTCTTTGAAACCTATGATGCCGGAACGGTCGTGAGAAAGGATGCGCTGGAAAAGTACCCGGAGCTGCGGGGGATTCTGGAGAAAATGAACGGGCTGATTACCGAGACCGAAATGCAGCAGATGAATTATGAGGTGGAAGTGAACGGCAGGGAGGACAAGGACGTGGCGAGGGAGTTTCTGGAGAACAAGGGACTGCTCGGACACTGACGACCTGACAGGGATGTTATAGAGGCGGAAGAGATGCTTCGTGGGAAAGGAGTAGGAATGCAGGAACGTACCAGAAGAATCTGGATGACGATATGCGGGGTGCTGATCTGTGGGTTCAGCGTCGGGATGTTCAATTTCTCGGCGCTGGGCCTTGACCCGTTTCAGGTTTTTGTGCATGGGATTTTCCATATTCTGCCGGAGGGGGCGCCGGGCTTCGGCACGGTGTACGCGGCGATCAATCTGCTGATGCTGATCGTGATTTTTCTGGCGGACAAAAAGAAGATCGGGCTTGGCACGGTGATCAACATTTTTCTGCTGGGCTATGTGGTGGAATACTCCTCCCTGCTTTTTGAAAAATTGATTCCGGAACCGTCTTTTGTTGTGCGGTTCGTGTTTTTAATCCTCGGCATTGTGATCATGTGCTTTTCCTCAGCCCTCTATTTCACGGCGGATATGGGCGTGTCTACATACGATGCCGTGTCTCTGATTCTCTCGGAAAAGAAAAAGTGGAAATTTCAGTTCTGCCGGATATCTTCGGATTTATTCTGTACGATTGTGGGTTTTGTTTTCGGGGCGACTGTGGGAATCGGCACGGTGGTGACGGCGTTCTTTATGGGCCCTCTGATTGCGTTCTTTAACAGGACGGTGGCGGAGCCGATGAGATATGGAAAACGTTAACAGCGCTGGAGCATATAGAAACGAAAAATCTATATGCTCTTTTTTCGCCATTTGGTTGAGCAGATATCTGATTTTCAACAGATACGTTATGGTGAGAGAAACAGTCTGCTGTTATGATGGGAAAAACAGATGCTTTACTGATAGGAGGAAATGGGTTTGAGTGACACGCTGGGAACGGTTATTATGAAAAAGAGAAAGCAGCTGGGATACACACAGCAAAAGATTGCCGATTATTTACATGTGTCTTTTCAGGCTGTTTCCAAGTGGGAGAATGGTACGGCGTCCCCGGATATCAGCCTTCTGCCGCAGCTTGCACATATTTTAGGAACTACCACAGACTCACTTCTCGGATACAGCGCTGCGTCCGTGACGGACTATGAACGGAGGTATGAGGGAGAGGATTACTACTGGGGGCTGAACCCGAATGCGCTGTGCTACGAGATTATGAAACGCAGGCCTCCCGTGAAGCCTTACCGGGTTTTGGAGATCGGCTGCGGGGAGGGGAAGGATGCTGTTTTTCTGGCAAAAAACGGGTATCTTGTCACTGCTTTTGACGCGGCGGAGAGCGGATTGGAGAAAGCGCGCAGTCTGGCAGAGCATCACGGTGTACAGGTTGATTTTTTTAAGGCGGATGTGCTGGATTACAGGCCGGAGACTTCCTTTGACATTGTTTTTTCCAGCGGGGTGATCCACTATGTCCCACAGGAATTGAGGAGAGAAGTGATTTCCTGTATGAAAGAGCACACTTGTGCCGGAGGGATGCATGCGGTCAATGTCTTTGTAGATAAGCCTTTTATTGCGCCGGCGCCGGACCGGGAGCCTGCGGAGATTGAGCGGGGAAACTGGCACTCCGGGGAACTGCAGGAGCTGTATCACGACTGGCTGTTTCATGTAAATGAAGAAATAATCTTTGACTGCAACAGCGGCGGCATGCCGCATCAGCATTGTATGGATATATTGATTGCGGAGAAAATGCAGGGATGATATAATTAGGACATCAATAGAAAGGCGGTAATCATATGAATCCAGTATACGAAAAACTTGAAAAATGCTTTGCGTGTTACAAAGAGAAGATTGATTTCGAGCCGAAAGTGGCGGTAGTTCTCGGTTCCGGCCTCGGCAACTTTGCGAAGGTTGTAGATGTGAAAGCGGAACTTCCCTACAATGAAATCGAAGGGTTCCCCGTATCCACCGTGCCGGGACATGCCGGGAAGTTTATTTTCGGCTATATCAATGAAGTGCCCGTTGTGTTGATGCAGGGACGGGTGCACTATTACGAGGGATATCCCATCACGGATGTGGTATTGCCTGCCCGCCTGATGAAGATGATGGGCGCAAAGGTGCTCTTTTTGACGAACGCTTCCGGCGGGATCAATCCGGCGTTCCATGCGGGCAGTCTGATGCTGATTCAGGATCATATTTCCCTGTTTGCACCGAATCCGCTGATCGGACCGAATATTGAGGAGCTGGGCACCCGGTTCCCGGATATGTCCCATGTCTACGATGAGGATCTGCAGGGGATTATTAAAGAGACAGCCAAGGAGAATGACATTGAACTGTTTGAGGGCGTGTACGCGCAGCTTACGGGACCTTCCTTTGAGTCGCCCGCCGAGATACAGATGCTTCACAAGATGGGAGCAAGTGCGGTTGGCATGAGCACTGTTGTGGAGGCGATTGCGGCGAACCATATGGGCATGAAGATCTGCGGCGTCTCCTGTGTCAGCAATCTGGCTGCGGGCATGAACAGCGCGCCTTTGACCCACGAGGAAGTGCAGGAGGCGGCGAACGCGGTGGCGCCCAAGTTCGAGAAATTGCTGGTGGAGTCCATCACGAAGTTTAAGGCGTTCATCTAAAGTTTTGGAATAGGGTACGATTCGCGTGCCAAAAAGGAATAGTTAATTTGAGATTTTACAGAGCGGAATCATGGGTGTCAGCATGAAAAAGAGAAAAAAATTGGCAAAAGACAATATACGCGAATTGATTAAGGCGGCGGTAGAGGCGAGAAGGAAATCCTACTCGCCTTATTCCCATTATCAGGTAGGGGCGGCTTTGCTTACCGCGGACGGGCAGACTGTCACAGGATGCAATATCGAGAATGCGGCTTACGGACCGAGCAACTGTGCCGAGCGGACGGCGTTTTTTAAGGCGGTCAGTGAAGGGGTGCGGGAGTTTGCGGCGATCGCCATTGTGGGAAGCCCCGAGGGGGAGGAGCTGACACAGTACGCCTATCCCTGTGGGGTGTGCAGACAGGTGATGCGGGAGTTCTGCGAGCCGTCGCAGTTTCAGATTATCGTGGCGAAGTCGGAGGAGGACTACCGCGTGATGACGCTGGCGGAGCTTTTGCCGGAGGGGTTTGGGCCGGAAAACCTGCGTGATGGCAATGAGCAGTGCCAAAGGTGACAGAGACAAACCGACGGCTTGCAGGCGGATTTGGCTGTGGCAGCTTTGATAGGGTGAAGCCCGCGAGCGAGGAAAACCGTAGGTTTTTCGAGCGGCACTGCGAAAGAGAGTAGGAGACATATCCATGTTACTGCAAAGAGAATATCGTACCCGCTGCGGCGTCATTCACTATTGGATCAGTAAAAAGAAGGACTCGGAAGTGACGCTGGTTTTCCTGCCGGGACTGACCGCAGACCACCGCCTGTTTGATAAGCAAATGGCATATTTTAAAGGAAAGTACAGTGTGTTTGTCTGGGACGCGCCCGGGCACGCATCTTCCTTTCCTTTTGATTTTACGTTTGATCTGTTTGACAAAGCGGCGTGGCTGGATGAGATTTTGTCTGCTGAGGGGATGGCGCACCCTGTCATCATAGGGCAGTCGATGGGAGGCTATGTGGGGCAGGCATACGCGCAGTTATTTCCCGAAAAAATAAAGGGTTTTGTCTCAATCGATTCGGCGCCTCTGCAGAGAAGTTATGTGACGGCGGCGGAGATATGGCTGCTTAAAAGGATGGAGCCTGTTTACCGCTATTATCCGTGGAAATGGCTGTTACAGTCGGGGACGAAGGGGATCGCCGTCTCGGCATACGGAAGGAAGCTGATGTACGATACCATGAAGAGCTATGAGGGACAGAAGGCGCGATACGCGAAGCTGGCGGGGCATGGTTTCCGCATATTGGCGGAGGCGATGGAAAAAGATCTTCCTTACCGCATTCCCTGCCCGGCTCTTCTGGTGTGCGGAGAAAAGGATCACGCCGGTTCCTGCATCAGATATAACAAGGCGTGGCATAAGCATACCGGCATCAGACTGGAATGGATCAAAAATGCCGGGCATAATTCCAATACGGATGCGCCGGAAAAAGTCAATCGTCTGATAGAAGAACTGGTAATCAAATGTAACTGTTCATCTGTAAAAACATGTGAAGGCTGAGTAGTTACAATATAATGCGGAACAGACAGGACGGCGGATGAAAAGGAGGATGACAGATAGCCTATGAACTACAGATTTCACAACGCGAAAATACTGACTATGGAAACCACGGATATCTTCGAGGGGGAACTCTGGGTACAGGATGACAAAATTCTGTATGTGGGGAAAGGCGGCGACGCGGCGGCAGTCTGTCAGTCGCTTTCCATAGAGAGCGTTCTCTGGGACAGGGAGATCGACTGCGGCGGGAACCTTCTGATGCCGGGCTTCAAGGATGCCCACACCCATTCCGCCATGACGTTTCTGCGCTCTTACGCGGACGATCTGCCGCTGCAGGACTGGCTGTTTCAGCAGGTATTCCCGATGGAGGATAAGCTTGACGGGGAGATGATTTATCATCTCACAAAGCTGGCGGTACTGGAGTATCTGACCAGCGGCATCACTTCCATTTTCGATATGTACCTGTCACCGGAGGATACGGCGAGAGCCTGTGTGGAGATGGGGATGCGCTGTGTGCAGGTCAGCGGCGCCAGCGGACAGGAGGGGTTTGAAGAGTCTCTTGCAAAGATGGAGGAAAGATATCATTCTTTAAACAATTTTGATCCCCTGCACTCCTACTTTATCGGTTTTCATGCGGAGTATACCTGCTCCAAGGCGCTTCTGGAACAGGTGGCGGCAATGGCGCACAAGTACAAGGCGCCGGTATTTACGCATCTTTCCGAGACAAAGGCGGAGGTGGAGGGCTGCAGGGAGCGCTACGGCATGTCCCCGGTAAAACTTCTCAATTCCCTCGGCATGTTTGATTACGGCGGGGGCGGTTACCACTGTGTCTGGATGGATGAGGAGGATATGGATATCTTCGCGGAACGGGGGTTGAGCGTTGTCACAAACCCCGGCTCCAATACGAAGCTTGCCAGCGGCATCGCGCCGATTTCCGCGTATCTGAAGCGCGGCATCAATGTGGCGGTCGGCACGGATGGCCCTGCAAGCAACAACTGTCTTGATATGTTCCGGGAAATGTTTCTGGTCACGGGGCTTGCCAAGCTGAGGGAGCAGGACGCGGCGGCTGTGGACGCGCTGGAAGTATTGAAGATGGCGACGGTGAACGGCGCAAAGGCTATGAACCTATCGGACACGGACGTGCTGGCGGCTGGGAAGCAGGCGGATGTGATTCTGATTGATTTACACCAGCCAAATATGCAGCCTCTCAACAATATTGCGAAAAATCTGGTATACAGCGGCAGCAAGCAGAATGTGAAAATGACAATGGTCCGCGGGCGGATTTTGTATGAGAACGGGCAGTTTGCGAAAGATATAGATGTAGAAGAGATTTACGGAAAGGCGAATGAGATCATAGACAGTCTCAGATAAAGGTTGAAAGAAAAGCTTTTAACTTTGTTTTTGGGGTCATCACCTGACCCATGGAGGCTAAATGGACGCTTTTATTTTTATATGCCTGATTCTGCTTGCCATCGTGCTTGTGATGACAAAGGAGTACGTGGACAGCAGAAGGTTTCTGGAGAGAAGGCTGCGGGAGATTTATGCGGGTTACGGCACGCCGCCCGAACGAAGTTACGGGGCGGAGGAACTTTCCCATATCAGCATGTACTATGAAAAGCACAGGACGGCGGACCAGATCGACGATATCACATGGAACGATCTGTATATGGATGCGGTGTATCAGCGGATGAACACCTGTCTTTCGGCGGCGGGCGATGAGTATCTGTATTACAGGCTGAGGACGCCCGCGGCGGATGCGGACGATCTTGAAAAGATGGAACGGCGGATTGCGCTTTTTATGGGGCGGGAGGAGGAGCGGCACAGGCTGCAGCGGATTTTTTTCATGCTCGGGCGGACGGGACGGCACTCCATCTACGAGTATCTGGACCATCTGGACCTGCTCGGGGAGCGAAAGAGCGACAGATATTTTTTCTGGGATATTCTCGTTTTGCTCAGCATAGGCGGTATGTTTGTCTCCCTGCCGGTGGGGCTGGTCTGCCTCTTCGGGGTTCTGTGCCATAATTTGATCGATTACTTTAAGGAATTTAGGCAGATCGAGCCGTACATCACCAGTTTCGCCTATGTGAGAAGGCTCTTAAAAGGCGGGGAGGAACTGGGAAAGGCGGAAATCAGCGGAATAGAAGAGGAGCTTTCGGCGGTCAGGGAGGCGTGTAAAAGTCTGCGTGGCTTTATGAAAAGTTCTTATCTGGTTTCCGGCGCGAAACAGGGGAGCAGCAATCCCTTGGAGGTGTTGTCTGACTATCTGCGGATGCTTTTCTACATGGATCTGATCCGCTTTAACAAAGCGCTGCATGACTTGCAGAAGAACATGGACGAGGTGGACAGGCTGATCACTGTGACGGGTGAGCTGGAATGCGCGGTGGCGGTCGGCTCATTTCGGAAAAGTCTGGAGCAGGGCTTTTGTGTGCCGGCGCTTTATGAGGAAGCGGGGAGAGGGCTTTCCCTGCGCGCCGGGGGGCTGTACCATCCGCTGCTTCGGGAGGCGGTGCCGAACGATCTGGAAGTGAAAAGAGGGGTATTGCTGACCGGGTCAAACGCTTCGGGTAAGTCCACTTTCCTGCGGGCGGTGGCGGTGAATGTGCTACTTGCGCAGACGGTGCACACCTGTGCGGCGGCAAGTTTTGAAGCGCCTTTTTACCGCATTTATTCTTCCATGTCCCTGCGGGACGATCTGGCGGGCGGCAACAGCTACTATATGGTGGAGATCAAATCCATCAAACGGATACTTGACCAAGTTAGTCAAAAAGAAGGACGCCCGGTGCTCTGTTTTGTGGACGAAGTGCTCAGAGGGACCAACACGGTGGAGCGGATTGCGGCTTCCACGCAGATTATGAAAAAGCTGGCGGCGGGTCATGCGCTCTGTTTTGCGGCGACCCATGACGTGGAGCTGACGAAACTTCTGGAACGGGAATATGAAAATTATCACTTTGAGGAGCGGATCGAGGAGAACGATATTTATTTTCCCTATCAGTTGATGAAAGGTCCGGCGTCCACCAGAAACGCCATCGCGCTTCTGCGGATGCTAAAGTATGACGAGCACATTACCGCGGCGGCGGAGACGATGGCGGAGCGGTTTTTGAGCGAGGGAAAATGGCGGTGACATTTGCGCGCTGTCATTCGGTAGACAGTGAATGGTGCGCGTGACGAGGCGGATGAAGAAGAACGGAGAGAGTTTTGCATGAAAGTAACGATTTACACAGACGGCGCGGCGCGCGGGAACCCGGAGGGACCGGGCGGCTACGGCGCGGTACTGCAATATATTGACAGCAAGGGGACATTGCACGAGCGGGAGTATTCCGCCGGGTACAAAAAGACGACCAACAACAGGATGGAGCTGATGGCGGTGATCGTGGGTCTGGAAGCGCTCACAAAACCGTGCGAAGTGCTCCTTATTTCAGACTCCAAATATGTGACGGATGCCTTTAACCAGCACTGGATTGAGGGATGGCAGAAAAAGGGCTGGAAGACGGCGGGAAACAAGCCTGTCAAAAATATAGACTTGTGGGAACGCCTGTTGCGCGCCATGGAGCCGCACCGGGTCACATTCCAGTGGGTAAAGGGGCACGACGGGCACCCGGAGAACGAGCGGTGCGACAAGCTTGCCACCACGGCGGCGGATGGAACGGAACTGCTTGACGATACCTTCTGATTGGTGGTATCATAACGGTAAGTGTAATTGGAGAAAGCGGTTTCGGACGGGTTCTTTCGTCGGAAGCGAAGCAATTCGGAAAGAAAAGGATGTGGAAAGATGACAAACTTAATTCTATTTGTTAACTCGTTTTTATCGTATCTGCTTCTGTTTGTACTGATTGTTGCGCTGGTGATTGTTGCGTGCGTGATCGGCGTGAAGTGGAGAAAGAGCAAGGACGCGAAGGCGGCTCTGGAGACGCCGGCGGATCGTGCGGACGGAAGTACAACGGCATAGCGTTTTTGACGGGTTTAGGCAGGTAAGAAGAAAACGGAAGGGTGTCCTTGAGGGAACGCCCTTTCTTCTTATTATGGAGGCAGAAATGGCAAAATATACAACCATTCTTTGGGATCTGGACCAGACGCTTCTCAACTTTGATCTTTCCATGGAACATGCGCTGCAGGCGGTGTTTGCCCAGTACGGACTGCCGATCGACGAGGAGATTACGGCGCGCTATGACGCCATAAACAGAAGCTACTGGCTCCGTCTGGAATCGGGAGAGATGACCAAGGAGCAGGTGACGGTGGGGCGTTTTTGCACGCTGTTTGAAGAGCTTGGGATCACCCATGTGGCGCCGGAGCAGATCAATGCGGACTACCAGAGGGAACTGGGAAACGTTTTCTTCTATATGGATGGCGCGAAAGAACTGGTCGTGCTGTTAAAGGAGAAAGGATACCGGCAGTATGTGGTGACCAATGGAGTCAATACAACACAGGCAAGCAAAATGAAGCGGTCCGGGCTTGACAGGATCATGGACGGGGTGTTTGTCTCAGAACTGATGGGATATCCAAAGCCGAGAAAAGAATATTTTGACGCCTGTTTTGCGGCGCTGCCCGGTGTGACACGGGAAGAGTGCATTCTGGTGGGGGATTCCCTGACAAGCGATATGAGGGGCGCCCGGAATGCCGGCGTGGCTTCCTGCTGGTTCAACCCGACGGGCAGGGCGAAGGATGTGGAAGTGCGGACGGATTACGAGATCCGCCGGCTGGAAGAGCTGCTGGCAATACTGGAACAGAGTGAAAAGAACTTCTAAAGCTCGACAGCAGAGGCTGTCTTGCTAAGAAGTTCTAGATTTGCTTTGCAAATCACTTTCACTCAGGAGAATGCCTGAAAAGCGGCATTCTCCGCACAGTGAATCAAGGGGTTGAAACAATGGCAAAATCGGCAAAGCAGAAACAGAAATTATTGTATCTTATAAAAATATTGACAGAGCAGTCCGACGAGGAGCACTGTATGAGCGCACAGGCGCTGATCGACGCGCTGGCGGCTTACGATGTGAAGGCGGAGCGCAAAAGCATTTACGACGACATCGCCCAGCTGATTGACTTCGGGTATGATATCGTGCTGGTCAAGGCGAAGACGGGGGGCGGCTATTATCTTGCCGGGCGGGAATTTGAGCTGGCGGAGCTGAAACTTCTGGTGGAGACGGTGCAGGCGTCCCGGTTTCTGACAGTCAATAAATCCAGAGAACTGATTTCCAAGATCGAGAAGCTCGCCTCAAAAGCGGAGGCGGGACAGCTGCAAAGGCAGGTCTACGTGGCGAACCGCATTAAGACGGCAAACGAGAGCATCTACTATGTGGTGGACGATATCCACAGGGCGATTCAGGGAAACAGACAGATTTCCTTTCAGTATCTGGAGTGGAATCTGAAGCGGGAACTTGTGCCGCGCCGGGACGGGAAGCCGTATCAGGCAAGCCCCTGGGCGCTCACCTGCAAGGACGAGTATTATTATCTGATTGCCCATGACAGCGAGGAGGATAAGATCAAGCATTTCCGTGTGGACAAGATGGCGAAGATAGAGGTGCTTGACAAAAAACGCGAGGGCGCGGCGCTCTTTGAGCGTTTTGACATTGCAGATTACGCCAACAAAACCTTCGGTATGTTCGGCGGCAGGGAGGAAGTTGTCACCCTGCTGTTCGAGAATGGTCTGATCGGCGTAGTGATGGACCGTTTCGGCAGGGACGCGGCTGTCCGCATCCGGGACGATAAGTATTTTTCCGTCCGGGTGCAGGTGGCGGTCAGCGGTCAGTTTTTCGGATGGCTTACGGGGCTTGGCGAGGGGGCGCGGATTCTGGCGCCGGAGTCAGTGGCGGACGCTTACCGGCTCCACCTGCAGAAAACGCTTGCCGGGTACGCGCAAAAGCCCGCAGATTAAATGGCAATTGGGATATGTACCAAAAAGATATATCCCTTTTTGGTATTTTTTCCGGGGTGTTTTCATTGACATAACATGTTTATTACCGTATACTAATCCTAAACCGCAATATATTGTGTTATTATGTTAACTGGCACTATATTTTGTGGGAAATACCGCGAAATTGCGGTGGGATGAAGATACGGAGGGGCGTATGAGTAGTAAATTTGAGTCAGGTCATTCGGATGGGGAGAATTACGGGCTTCAGTACCAGCCGGATAAGGGTGTGAAGGTGATCAAAAAGGATGGCAGTCTGGAGGCGTTCAATGTTCAGAAGGTCATTGATGCAGTGGGGAAAAGCGCATACCGCGCCCTCACTAAGTTTACGGAAGAGGAAAAGCGTCATATCTGCCAGACGGTAGTTGAAAAGGTGAATGAGCTGGATGAGGAAAAGATCCCTATTCAGATTATGCACAATATTGTGGAGAGTGCGCTGGAGGACGTAAAACCGATTGTTGCGAAGAGCTATCGGGATTACCGCAATTACAAGCAGGATTTTGTGCGCATGATGGACGACGTCTACAAGAAGAGCCAGTCCATCATGTACATCGGCGACAAGGAGAACGCTAATACGGACAGCGCCCTTGTCTCCACGAAGCGCAGCCTGATTTTCAATCAGTTTAACAAAGAACTTTACCAGAAATTTTTTATGACCACGGAGGAGATTCAGGCGTGCCGGGACGGCTATATCTATGTCCATGACATGTCGGCGAGAAGAGATACCATGAATTGTTGTCTCTTCAATGTGGCTGAGGTGCTTTCCGGCGGTTTTGAGATGGGAAATATCTGGTACAATGAGCCAAAGACACTGGACGTAGCTTTCGATGTCATAGGAGATATCGTTCTGAGCGCGGCGAGCCAGCAGTACGGCGGTTTTACGGTGCCCGAGGTGGATAAGATCTTAGAGCCCTACGCGGAGAAATCCTACAAGAGAAATATAGCGAAATATAAAAAACTGGGAATCGACAAGGAGACGGCGGAGGCGGAAGCCCTTGCGGATGTGACGAAGGAGTTTGAACAGGGTTTTCAAGGCTGGGAATATAAGTTTAATACGGTGGCGAGCAGCCGCGGCGATTATCCGTTTATCACGGTGACGGCAGGAATCGGCACGGGGCGTTTTGCGCGTCTTGCGACGATCCAGATGCTCAACGTGCGCAGGAAGGGGCAGGGCAAGAAGGCGTGCAAAAAGCCTGTGCTTTTCCCGAAGATCGTATTTTTGTATGATGAGAATTTACACGGTCCCGGCAAGGAGCTGGAGGACGTGTTTGAGGCGGGCGTCAAGTGCTCCGCTAAGACCATGTATCCCGACTGGCTGAGCCTAACAGGAAAGGGCTATATCGCCAGCATGTACAAGCAGTACGGCAAGGTGATTTCCCCCATGGGCTGCCGCGCGTTCCTGTCCCCGTGGTACGAGCGGGGCGGTATGCATCCGGCTGACGATAAGGATGTGCCTGTGTTTGTGGGAAGGTTCAACGTGGGGGCGGTCTCCCTGCATCTGCCCATGATTCTGGCGAAATCCAGACAGGAGGGCAAGGACTTTTATGACGTGCTCGACTATTACCTGAATCTGATCAGACAGCTTCACATCAGGACTTACGCGTATCTGGGGGAGATGCGCGCGTCCACGAACCCGCTCGCCTACTGTGAGGGCGGTTTCCTCGGAGGGCATCTGCAGCTTCACGATAAGATTAAGCCGGTTTTAAAATCCGCCACGGCGAGTTTCGGCATTACGGCGTTTAACGAGCTGCAGGAGTTATACAACGGAAAATCGTTGGTGGAGGACGGCGCTTTCGCGTTGGAAGTGCTGGAGCACATCAACCATAAGATTGAGGAATACAAGGAAGCGGATGGGCACCTTTATGCCATCTACGGAACGCCGGCTGAGAATCTCTGCGGTCTGCAGGTGAAACAGTTCCGTGCCAAGTACGGCATTGTGGAAGGCGTGTCTGACAGGGAGTATGTGTCCAACAGCTTCCACTGTCATGTGACGGAGGACATCACGCCCATAGAGAAGCAGGATCTGGAGTACCGCTTCTGGGAGATGGCGAACGGCGGCAAGATCCAGTACGTGAAATATCCGATCGACTACAACATCGGGGCGATCAAGACGCTGATCCGCAGGGCGATGGATATGGGATTCTACGAGGGAGTAAACCTCTCTCTGGCATACTGTGACGACTGTGGGCATCAGGAACTTGAAATGGACGTCTGTCCCGTATGCGGCAGCCGCAATCTGACCAAAATCGACCGCATGAACGGGTATCTCGCTTATTCTCGCGTCCACGGCGACACCCGCTTAAGTGAGGCGAAAATGGCGGAGATCGCGGAGAGGAAAAGTATGTGATGAGATACCATAATATAACCAAGGACGATATGCTAAACGGGGACGGTCTGCGGGTGGTGCTCTGGGTTGCGGGCTGCACCCACTGTTGCAAAGAGTGCCAGAATCCTCTGACGTGGGATCCGGATGGGGGGCTTCCCTTTGACGAGGCGGCGAAGCGGGAAATTTTTTCGCAGCTTGAAAAGTCTTACATCAGCGGCATTACCTTTTCCGGCGGCGATCCGCTTCATTCGGCGAACCGTCTCGGTGTGAGAAGTCTGATGGAGGAGATTAGGGACAAATATCCGGACAAAACCATCTGGCTTTACACGGGGGACCGATGGGAGGACGTTTTGCATTATCCGATGATGAAGTATGTGGATGTGCTTGTGGACGGGGAATTTAAGAAGGATTTGAAGGATGTGAAACTTCTCTGGAAGGGGAGCAGCAACCAGAGGGTCATCGACGTGCAGAATAGCTTACAGCAGACAGACCCTTCCAATCCTGTGCTTTACTGCGGAAATTATGGGAGTTAGTGTAAATGGAACACATTAAAATCAAATATTTTACGGATCAAATTGATAAACTGGCTTACATAGACGGCAAGTCCGACTGGATAGACCTGCGCGCCGCGGAGGATGTGGTCTTAAAAAAGGGAGAGTTCAGACTGATTCCGCTGGGGGTGGCAATGGAACTGCCGGCGGGGTATGAGGCGCATGTGGTGCCGAGAAGCTCGACTTTTAAAAATTTTGGCATCATCCAGACCAACCATCAGGGTGTGATTGACGCCTCTTACTGCGGGGATAACGATCAGTGGTTTATGCCCGTTTACGCGGTTAGGGATACGGAAATCCATGTGAACGACCGCATCTGCCAGTTCCGTATTATGGAAAACCAGCCGAAGATTGTTTTTGACGAGGTGCCGCACCTTGACAATGCAGACCGGGGCGGGCATGGGAGCACCGGGAAAGCTTGAAGGGAACATACATGAAAAACTCAAAAATGGGAGTTGTGGCGGCTCCGGTATCTATAGCATTAGGAATAGTGGGAATTGCAACGATGCAATTTGGAATGGGGATAATTTTAGCTATTATGGGAATGATGTCTGGGTATGCCAGCCTAGGGTATACGAACAATAAATTATCATATGCAGGGGTAATTTTAAATAACATTGCATTTGTATGGCTGGCAATTATCTGTATTGTTGGGGGTGGCATCTAAAAATATATAGATTATCATTGATTTTTGTTACTTAAAAACAAAACAGAGGCGAATAAGAAAACTCCTTCCAAGACATACTATGGGAAACAATGGTAAGTCACGGAAGGAGTTTTTACGTTGGAAAATAAGGAAAAGATGACAACCTCCCTGCAGGAAAGCATGGCATACATGAAGGCGCACATGAAGCCGGATACGAGTTTTGACGTGGTCTACCGCGTGATCGACGTGGGCGGCAGACAGGCATGTATCTATTTTATCGACGGTTTCTGCAAGGATGAGCTGATGATGAAGATCCTGCAGTATTTCATCAGTCTGACGCCGGATAACATGCCGGAGAACGCCTATGAAATGTCGAAGAAGGCGACGCCCTATGTGGAGGTGGATCTCAAAGACAAGTGGGACGATATCATCTACAACGTCCTGTCGGGTGTGTTTGCGCTCTTTATTGACGGCTATGACAGATGTGTGCTCATTGACTCCAGAACCTATCCCGCCAGAAGCGTCTCGGAGCCGGACAAGGACAAGACGCTGCGCGGCAGCAAGGACGGCTTTGTGGAGACGGTGGTTTTCAATACGGCGCTGATCAGGAGGCGGATCAGAAGCACAGAGCTTCGCATGGAGATGATGAACGCCGGGAAAAGCTCCCAGACGGATATTGTGCTCTGCTATATGGACAACCGGGTGGATCATGCGTTTCTGGAGAAGGTGAAGAAGCGCATTCAGAATATCAAGGTGGATGCGCTGACCATGAATCAGGAGAGTCTGGCGGAGTGCCTCTACCAGCGCAAATGGTTCAATCCCTTTCCGAAATTTAAGTTTACGGAGCGGCCGGATGTGGCGGCGGCGCAGGTGCTTGAGGGGGATATCGTGATACTGGTGGACAATTCGCCCTCCGCCATGATTGTGCCGACTTCTATCTTTGATATCGTGGAGGAGGCGGACGACTATTACTTCCCGCCCATTACGGGAACCTACCTGCGCCTGACCCGGTTTATCATTTCGGTCCTCACCTATATTATGACGCCAACCTTTCTGCTTCTGATGGAGAATCCCCAGTGGGTTCCCGACAGCTTTCAGTTTATTATGCTGCAGGAGGAGTCCAACATTCCGCTGATCGCGCAGTTTCTCATTCTGGAGCTGGCGATCGACGGATTGAAGCTGGCGGCAGTCAATACGCCGAATATGTTAAGTACCCCCTTAAGTGTGATGGCGGCGCTGGTGCTTGGCGAGTTTTCCGTCAACAGCGGCTGGTTCAACTCCGAGGTCATGCTGTATATGGCGTTCGTCGCCATCGCCAACTACACCCAGCAGAATTATGAGCTTGGTTACGCGTTGAAGTTTATGCGTATCATTAACCTGATTTTGACAACGCTCTTTGGCATTTACGGTTATGTGGGTGCGATTGTATTTTTTGTGCTATCTATTGTATTCAATAAGACGCTGTCGGATAAGAGCTATATCTATCCTCTGCTGCCTTTCAATTTCAGACAGTTGACGAAGCGGCTGCTTCGCCTGCGTCTGCCGGAGGCAAAGCAGTAGATTAGTTTTGCAGGATATTGGGAACTTAATATTTAGCTTAAAGTAAGTAAATGTAAGGTGATAAATAACTAAAAAATGCGATCTGAAATTGTGCGTAATTCATAAAAATATAAAAGAGTTTTTGCATCACTTGCCATTTAGACGCCATAATAGTACAATGAATGGCAGGAATTGAAAGAATAAATTTTAGCTAAATGGAGACTAAAAAATGGGATATGAAATACGCACAGAAAAGGGTTTTGTAAACAGAGGAAATCTCTATCGTATGAAACATCTGATGAGGAGGGCAGAACAGGGCGACCGCATGACGCTGGCGTTTCTCGGCGGTTCCATCACGCAGGGGTCTGTCTCCTCACAGTATACGAACTGTTATGCCTATCTGGTATACGACTGGTTCGTGAGGCGGTTCCCCAAGACGGCGTTTACCTACGTGAATGCGGGGGTGGGCGGTACCACGTCGCAGTTTGGCGTGGCGAGAGTGGATGAGGATGTGCTCGCCTTCAAGCCGGACTTTGTGATCATAGAATTTTCGGTGAATGATGACAACACGGATTTTTACCGGGAAACCTATGAGGGACTGGTGCGGAAGGTGTACGGAAACGCGTTCGCGCCGGCAGTTTTACTGGTACATAACATGTTTTATGACACAGGTGTCAGCGCCGAGGAGAAACACCGGGAAATCGGATCCCACTATCATCTGCCCAGTGTCAGCATGAAACCGTCCATCTATGCGCAGGTGGAGGCGGGCGCGATCGACAGGCGGGAGCTTACCCCGGACGATCTGCATCCCAATTCGGAGGGGCACGCCCTGCTGGCGGAGGTCATTACAGACTGTCTGGACCAGATCTATGCACAGAGAGAGGAGGCGGAGGAGCCGTTTCCCATGCCGGAGTCACTGACGGAAAATGCCTATGAAAAGGCAGGTCGGTTCCAGAATCACAACAGCAGTCCGGTCTGCGACAGATTCTCAGCAGACAACACGCTGAAAAAATATGTGAATGATATGTTCCGCGGCGGCTGGACAGCTTCGGAGCAGGGGGCGAAAATCTGTTTTGAGGTGGAAGGGACGGAGATCGCCGTGCAGTACCGCAAGTCGGTGAAACATCCCGCGCCTGTGGCGGTCGCGGTGGTAGACGGGGATGAAGAAAACGCGGTTACACTGGACGCCAATTTTGAGGAGGACTGGGGTGACAGCCTGCATATTGACACGCTGGCACATCACGGTTTGCCCGGCGTACACCGGGTGGAAATACGGCTGACGCAGACACACGCGGAGGATGCAGCGCCGTTTTATCTGGTATCATTGATCACAGCGTGAAAAACGCGAAAAGGAGAGTACATATATGTTCAGAGAAGATTTTGTGTGGGGCGTTGCGAGCAGCGCCTATCAGGTGGAGGGAAAAGACCCGGCGGACGGCGCGGGCAAAATGATCTGGGACACATTCACGGAGGAGGGCGGCATTGAGGACCACACGGATGCCTATGTCTCCTGCGACCATATGCACCGCTATCAGGACGACTATAAGCTGATGCGTCTGCTGGGCGTGAAGGCATACCGCTTTTCCTTAAACTGGGCGAGGATCCTGCCTGAGGGTACGGGGCGCGTGAACGAAAAGGGCATCGCGCTGTACCGGGACATGATTCTGGAGATGAAAAAGAACGGCATCACGCCTTATATCACGATGTATCACTGGGAGCTGCCGCAGGCATTGCAGGACAGGGGCGGCTGGATGAATGAGGAGAGCATCGGGTGGTTTGGCGAGTACGCCAAGGTGGTGGCGGAGAACTTCTCCGACATCTGCGAATATTTTATCACACTCAATGAGCCACAGTGCTTTGTGGGGCTGGGGCATCTGCAGGGCGTCCATGCGCCGGGGCAGAAGCTCTCTGCAAAAGAGACCTTTCAGATCACCCACAATGCGCTGCGCGCCCACGGGCAGGCTGTCATCAATCTGCGAAAGTACGCAAAGCAGCCCATTTTGATCGGCTACGCGCCCACATGCGGGATGGCATATCCGGCGAGCAACGCCCCGGCGGACATTGAGGCGGCGAGAAGGGTGCTCTTTTCTTTCTACAATCCGATGGACAACTGGACATGGAATGTGGCGTGGTTTTCCGATCCTGTGTTTCTGGGACACTATCCGGAGGAAGGACTGGAAAAATTCAAAGAGTATCTGCCGGAGATTACGCAGGAGGACATGGAACTGATCGCTCAGCCTCTGGATTTTATGGGGCAGAATATTTATAATGGCTATATGGTGCGTGCCGGCGCGGACGGGGAGCCTGAGTTTGTGGGCAGACCGGCAGGATTCCCAAAGACGGCGGCTGGGTGGCCGGTGACGCCGGAATGTCTGTACTGGGGTGTGAAATTTCTGTATGAGAGGTATCAAATGCCTCTGTATATTACGGAGAACGGCATGTCCTGCCATGATATTGTGTCCCGGGACGGCAGGGTGCACGATCCCAACCGCATCACCTTTCTGGACAAATACCTGTCCGCGCTCCAGTGTGCGGCGGATGACGGCGTGGATGTGAGAGGGTATTTTGAGTGGACCTTTTTAGATAATTTTGAGTGGAGCAAAGGGTATTCGGAGCGGTTCGGTCTGGTCTATGTGGATTTCCAGACCCAGAAACGGATTGCCAAAGATTCCGCGTACTGGTATCAGAAAGTGATGGAGACAAACGGGGAGGTATTGTCTGTGAATCAGAAAGAAAAACCGATTTTATTTTTAAATCCTGTGTTCAAGCAGATGATCTGGGGCGGCGAGCGTCTGGGAACGGAGTGGCATTATGAGATTCCGGGAGAAGGCACGGGGGAATGCTGGGCGGTGAGCGCCCACCCGAACGGGGACTGTACGGTAAAGGAAGGCATCTATGCGGGGAAAACGCTGTCCCAGCTCTGGAAGGAGGAGCCGGAACTTTTCGGGAACTTAAGCCTCGACCGTTTCCCGCTTCTCACAAAGATTATCGACGCAAAGACGGACTTAAGCATTCAGGTGCATCCCGACGACGCTTATGCGGGTGTGCACGAAAACGGGTCTCTGGGCAAGACGGAGTGCTGGTATATTCTCGACTGTGAGGCGGATTCCACCCTTGTGATCGGCCATAACGCAAAGGACAAGGAAGAACTTGCGGCGATGATAAAAGAGGGCAGATGGGGAGAGTTTATCAGAGAGCTTCCCGTGAAAAAGGGCGACTTCATCCAGATTGACCCGGGCACGGTGCACGCCATCAAGGGCGGCATCATGCTTCTGGAAACCCAGCAGAATTCGGACATTACATACCGGGTTTACGACTATGACAGGCTGACCGACGGGAAACCGAGACAGCTTCATGTGGAGCAGAGCATCGACGTGATCACGGTTCCCGCAAAGCCCGCCGCAGCGTGTGTCAAGGAGGCGGCAGATCTGCCGAAAGACCAGAGGAACCTGTTGATTTCCTGTCCCTATTATAAAGTGTGGAAGATGGATGTGGAAAATCACATGTCCTTTTCTCAGGAGCACCCGTTCCTGATTATGAGCGTGACGGCGGGAGAAGGACTGATAAATGGACAGATGATACAGAAGGGCGACCACTTTATCCTGCCCTGCGGCTACGGCGAGGTGGAACTGCAGGGTAACATGGAGCTGATCGCGGCTTCTGTGTAAATGTTGTTTTCAGGCAATGGTCAAAAACCACTCGTGGATTTTAGTATTTTCGGACAGCTCCGGGTGGAAGGAAAGTCCGATCTGGTTCCTGTATTTTACGGCGACGATATTGCCGTCCACTTTTGCCAGAATCTCCACGTTTTCATCCGCGCGCTCAATGTAGGGTGCGCGGATAAAAATCATAGGGTAGTTCCTGACTCCCGCTACCGGCTGCTCGGTGACAAAGCTGGATAGCTGTCTGCCGTAGGCGTTTCGCCTGACGGTGACCGGCAGCGTTCCCAGATGGGCGACGGGGGCTGTCTTATTCTGCGCGGTACTGTCTGTGGTGGAATTATTGATTTCCTGAGCCATAAGGATCAGCCCGGCGCAGGTGCCAAGCGTGGGTAGCCCGTCCGAAATCAGCTTCCGCAAAGGCATAAACAGCCGGGATTTGTGCAGAAGCTGTCCCTGCACGGTGCTTTCCCCGCCGGGCAGGATGATGCCGTCGAGCCCGGTCAAGTCAGATGGCTGCCGGATTTCCGTGCAGACAGCCCCAAGGTCTGTAAGCATACGTTCATGTTCTATAAACGCGCCCTGCAGGGCGAGCACGCCGATATTTATACTTCTCATCCGAAATTCCCTCCATGTTATTGTCCGCGTTCTTCCATAATCAGTTTGATTTCTTCCGGATTAATCCCCACCATAGCTTCTCCCAAATCTTCGGAAAGACTTGCGATCAGCGCGGCATCCGTGTAGTTGGTGACAGCTTGTACGATGGCTGCGGCACGTTTCGCCGGATTGCCGGATTTAAAGATACCCGAACCCACGAAGACTCCCTCCGCGCCGAGCTGCATCATCAGCGCAGCGTCCGCCGGTGTCGCGACGCCGCCTGCGGCAAAATTTACGACGGGGAGTTTCCCGTTTTCATGGACATAGGATGCCAGTTCATAGGGAACCTGCAGCTGTTTTGCCGCCTCATATAATTCGTCCTTTTTCATGGCGCCGAGCTGTCTGATCTGGGCATTCATTTTGCGCATGTGCCGGACTGCCTGCACCACATCCCCGGTTCCCGGCTCGCCCTTCGTGCGGATCATGGCGGCACCCTCGCTTATTCTTCTGAGCGCCTCTCCCAGATCCCTTGCGCCGCAGACGAATGGAACTTTAAATTCCGTCTTGTCAATGTGGTAAACGTCGTCCGCGGGAGATAAAACTTCCGACTCGTCGATATAGTCGATCTCGATCGCCTGCAGTACCTGCGCCTCCACAAAATGCCCGATCCGGCACTTTGCCATGACGGGAATGCTGACGGCGTTTTGTATGCCTTTTATCATTTTGGGGTCGCTCATGCGGGATACGCCGCCGGCTGCCCGGATATCTGCCGGAATCCGCTCCAATGCCATGACGGCGCAGGCGCCGGCTTCCTCCGCGATTTTTGCCTGTTCCGGGGTGGTGACATCCATGATGACGCCGCCCTTTAACATCTGTGCCAGCCCTTTGTTCAGTTCATATTGTGTCTGTTCCATAGTTACCTCCAATTCAAAACTTTTGCCGGGACGCAGACAGAAGAATCCTGTCAGCATCCTTTTGTTTGCATTTTACTGGTAACTATGTTACAGTAAATCTGGTTATACAAAAATAGTCAAAATGAAATTAAATTAAATGCCATACGGGAGAAAAAGCGGATGCTGACTTATAATTTTGACAAGGCGCAGGGCCCTTTGTACGAATACATCTATCAGTGCATAAAAGAGGATATTATGGACGGAAATCTGCGGCAGGGGGAGAAGCTGCCGTCCAAGAGAGCCTTCGCCAAAAACAATGGCATTAGTACCATTACCATACAGAATGCGTATGACCAGTTGATCAGCGAAGGGTACATATACACGATTCCACAGAAAGGGTATTATGTGGCAAAGCTGGAGGGGATGAAAAAGGTACAGCGGGAGAGCAGTCTTTCCCTGAACATAAACATCCCGGAGAAAAAGCGGGCTTATGCGGCGGATTTATCCGACAACAGAATAAATCCGGAGCTGTTTCCCTTCTCCATCTGGGCGAAGGTTCTCCGGGGCATCATTTCCGACAAGAGCGGAGAGCTGATGGAGACGTCCCCGGCTGGCGGTATCAGAGAGCTGCGGGAGGCAATCGCGGAACATCTGAAATCTTTCCGGGGTATGCTCGTGGATCCAGACCAGATCGTAATCGGTGCGGGGACAGAATATCTGTACGGGCTGATTGTGCAGCTCTTAGGAAACGAGAAAAACTACTGTGTGGAAAATCCGGGCTATCGGAAGATCGTACAGGTGTACAGACAGTATCACATATCCTGCAAGTACGCGGATATGGATGAAATGGGAATGACCTTTGAGGGGCTGCGCGCCACAGGGGCGGATATCGCGCACATCAGCCCGAACCACCATTTTCCCACGGGGATTACCATGCCCGCCGGCAGGCGCTATGAAATTCTGGCATGGGCAAATGAGAGGGAGGGGCGTTATATCATCGAGGACGATTATGACAGTGAGTTCCGGCTAAACGGCAGGCCGATACCGACCCTGTTCAGTATGGACGCCTGCGAGAAGGTAATTTATATGAACACGTTTTCCAAATCGTTGACGCCCACCATCCGTATCAGCTATATGGTTCTGCCGGTTCATCTCATCAACCGTTTTTACCGGGAACTGTCTTTCTATGCCTGCACGGTTTCCAATTTTGAGCAGTATACCCTCGCCGCCTTTATAAGGCAGGGATATTTTGAGAAGCATATCAACCGTATGCGTCTGTACTACAGCAGGCAGAGAAAGATGATGATCGAGACGATCAGGAAGAGCAGACTGAACGAGGCGTGCGAGATCATCGAGAACGATTCCGGGCTGCATTTTCTCATTCGGATCAGAACAGACAAGGCGGACAAAGAGATCGTCCGTTCATTGGGGGAAAGGGGAATACGGGTAAACGCACTGTCGGAATACTTTTTCACACCAAGCGAAATGAAACACTGTTTTATCATCAACTATTCCAATGCGGATATCGAAAAGGCGGGGGAAGTATGTGATGTGTTTTATGAAATACTGGCGGAATGAGGGATAAGATGCAGTTGGAAGGGCAGTCTACCATTCGTAGATTGCTCTTTTTATATGGATGGCGTATAAAAGAAAGTACAGACACATGGAGGTTGGTATGGACAATATCAAATTCGGCAGATTTATACGGGAATCCAGACAGGCAAAGGGAATGACCCAGAAGCAGCTTGCAGAAAAGATCCATGTCTCCGACAAGGCGGTTTCCAAGTGGGAGAACGGCGCGGGATTTCCCGACATCAAAATACTGGAACCGCTTGCGGCGTGTCTGGGCGTGAGCCTTTTGGAACTGATGCAGGGCGAAAAAATGGGAAAGTGGGACGAGCGGTTCGTGGTGCCGCCGGATGTGATCGTCCCCTTTCATGCGGTCAGAGCAAGCTATGCCGAGGAGGGGATTCCCTTTTTTGCAAGTTCGGCATCCTTTGTACTGTCGGATGCCCTGTGCATGAATGCGTTTAAACAGGAGATGAAAGATTTGGGATTCAGAAGTGCCGCGCCCACTGTCCCAAACAATTCCCTAAACGGTGTGGCTTTGCATGTGAATGACGCGGCTTTTATCAGAACGGCGGAGCATCTGCGGCAGGTGATTGACACGGTGCGCGCGTTTTTCCCCTTTTTGCTCCTGTTGATTGTGGGGGTGGGATATCTGGTCACGCTCCTGCTTTTGCAGAGCAGGAAAAACGAGATGGCTCTGCTTCGCTCCATCGGACTGAACAGGCGCAAGTGTTTCCGGGTATTTTTTGTGGATCAGCTTACGCTGGTCATCACAGGCGTTGTGGCGGGAAGCGTGCTCTCCGTGCTGATACAGGGCAATTACGGGGGAAACTCCGCGCTCGCAGGCGGACTGGTGGGCATCTGCTATCTGGCGGGCAACAGCCTGGCGTTGTGGAAGCTTCTGGGCGTGAGTGTGATGGAAGCGTTGTCGGTAGAAAGTTAGTGTGAGAAATGCGGATTGCAAGGAGGAGAATATGGAAATATTACGTGCGGAACATGTGTCTTACAGTTATCAGAGCAAATACCAGAAGGTGGAGGCGGTGAGGGATGTAAGCTGCGCTTTTGAGAAGGGAAAGTTTTATGCGATCGTGGGGGAATCGGGGAGCGGCAAGAGCACCTTCCTCTCCCTGCTCGCCGGGCTCGACCAGCCTTGCGGGGGAACAATCTATGTGGAGGGGGAACCCTTAAGCGACATGGACAGGGACGCTTACCGGCTGAACCGGGCGGCGGTGGTGTATCAGGCGTTCCATCTGTTTCCGCTTCTGACGGCGCAGGAGAATGTGATGCTGCCTCTGGAATTTAAGAAGATGCACAAAAAAGAGGCGGTCAGACAGGCAAAACGGCTTTTGCAGCGGGTTGGTCTGGAATCAAGGGTATGCAGGCAGTTTCCGAAGATGATGAGCGGCGGGGAACAGCAGCGGGTGGCGATCGCGAGGGCGGTGGCTGCGGGCGGGGAGATCATTCTAGCGGACGAGCCGACGGGAAATCTGGATTCGGGAAATGAGGAGAATGTGGTGGCGCTCTTAAAGGAACTGGCGCATGAGGACGGCTATACGGTGATCGTCATCACCCACAATAAACGGGTGGCGGACGAGACAGATCATGTCTTTCGCATGAAGGACGGAAGGATGGAGCAGGTGCGTTGATAACGCGTAAAGGAAGGAGTCTGGTATGCTGCTTTTTAAGAATAGTATGCGTCAGCTATTTCGGATGAAGGGGAGAGCCGTCCTGTTTTTGCTGCTGCTCATTTTTGCTTCGGGGCTTTGCAGCATCGGCAGGGGATTTCTGCTTATGAATCGTGCAAAGATGGAAGCCTATGAGGATTCCTTTATGACCATCGGCACGGCGGAACAGAAGGCGGATCAGGTAAAGGAACGGATGATATGGGATGCGGAGGACAAAAACTATCACATCTTTAACACCGCTGTCTACGATTCCTATGTGCCTTTGTCCGTGCTGGATTTTGAGGGTGCGGATTATCTGGCCGGGCCGGAGCGGAGATGCTTCTATGGTTCTTACATGCCGGAATATGAAATGTACGATATGGGCATGTGTCTCAGTGAGATTGTGGAGGGATCGCCGGTGGAGGACGCGGTGCCCGATCATCCGATTGCTTTTCAGATATCCCGGGTTCTCGGCGGACAGGGGGGAATCAGGGAGGGACATGTCATTTCTTTCTGTGATCACTATAATCCGGAGCCGGAGAAACTGTATGCGGACAAGACCTATGTGATGTCGCTTACCTACAGTCCGGGACATGAGGAACAGAAAGAATTTGAGGGAGATACGCCGTCGGAATACATCCCTTTTACTGTGCTTGGTTCCACACAGGTGGATGCGGAGGGGAATAAAGTGCCGGATGAGGTGGACGACGATCATTTCTGTGATGAGGTGACGGAGGGGTTTTATGAGTCGCCCATGGGCAGGCGCTGGCTAAATATTGTCGGTACATGGGATAACCTGCGGCATACGTTTCCAGTGACGGGAACGAATGATATTTATCTGATGATGGCATTTTACAATGGCAATGCTTTCATCAGTCAGGGCAGGGAGTTTACGGAGGAAGAATATGCCCGTGGGGACCGGGTCTGCCTTGTGTCGGAGACGTTTGCCCAGAGAGAAGGGCTTGCGCTCGGGGATGAGCTGCCCCTTGCGCTGCAGTATGCAAATTACGGGCGGACAGCGGGGCGGGCTTTTGCGGTTAACACGGCGGCGGCATTTACCCTGATCAATGCCAGGGGAGAGGTTTATCCGATTTTTGAGGAGGGGGATTATAAAATCGTAGGGATGTACGGCGGGCAGGCAGGGCTGCGGGACGAATACGGGCTGGCATACAATGAGATCATCATTCCCAGCCGTTCCGTGAAAAACAGTGATGCGGACAACATTCTCGAGAGCGGTCCCATGACCGGGTGCAACACGTCTTTTTGTATTGCAAACGGCACCATTGATGAGTATATGGAGAAGTGGAGCAGACTGCGGATTCCCAATGTGGAGATCACGTTTTACGACGGGGGCTACTCGGAACTGGAGGCGAACATCAACAATATGAAGTATATCGCCAGACTGTTGCTCGTGATGGGCGTTTCCATGGTGTTTATGGTGCTCGCCTATTTTTCGTGGCTGTTTATCTTGAAACAGAAGGAGCGGACGGCTGTGGAACGGTGTCTCGGTTTTCGGAAAATGCACAGCTTTGTCTCCCTGTTTTCTGGTATTTTCCTGCTGATTCTGGTGGGGAGTGCGTGCGGTTCTCTGGCGGGCTCTTACCTGTCGGGAGAGATTGGCGGGAAGATCGGGAAAGAAAACTATTACGATACAACCTTTGGCAACAGTATGGGGACGGATGTGGGAGGGGTGGAGGAGACTTTTGAGCCGGAAGAGCCGTTGAAGGCGGCGGCAGAGTGTGCTCTTGCGATTGTGGCTGCGGGAACCGTGATCGCGGCGGCAGAAATTTATGTAAACCTAAAGAAAGAACCGATGAAGCTGCTGGCAGGGAGGACTGAATAGCATTTATTTCTTTTTATTTCTCGAATCCGTGCACCCAGTCCGCCTTCAGAAAATAGAGCAGGAAAACGATGGAACTCAGACTCCACGTCAGCGGATACGCCCAGAAAATCATCTGGATCTTTGGGATAAAGTGCAGGATGATTGTGATATAGCTCACCCGGACGATGCACCAGAAACAGAGCATGGTGAGCATGGGCACGGCGGCTTTTCCGGCGCCCCTTAAAATCCCCGCGATACAGTGGGAGAAGGAGAGCAGGAAGTAGAAGAGCGTGACCGTCCTTGCGTGGGTCGTCCCGTAGGCGATCACCTCCGGCGTGCGGTTGAAGGCGGCGATTAGGACTGGTATGGTAAAATAAATAAAGATGCCCACAAGCTCCGCCGTGATGACGGAGCAGAGGATACCGAAGCGCGCCCCTTTTTTGGCGCGCTCGTATTGTTTTGCGCCAAGATTCTGGCTGATGAAGGTGGTGAGCGCCATGGCGAAACAGGTGATGGGCAGGAAACCGAACCCCTCGATCTTGGAGTAAGCGCCGCTGCCCGCAACAGCCATTTTGCCGAATTTGTTGATGTTTGACTGCACCACCACGTTGGCGAGGGCGATGATGGAATTCTGGAATCCCGCGGGCAGTCCGTTGGAGATCACCTCGTGAAGTATGGGGAGATCAAAGCGGATGCTCTTTATGGATACGCGGTAGTCCTCCGGGCTTTTGCGGGTCAGCCGCCAGAGACAGAGGAAAGCGCTGATAAACTGGGAGAGAATCGTGGCGAGGGCGGCTGCGCCGACGCCGAACCCCATGACGGCGATAAACAGTAAGTCCAGCACAATGTTGATGGCGGACGACACGATCAGATAAATGAGCGGATGACGGCTGTCCCCGACGGACTGTAAAATGCCCACAAAGACATTGTACATGACAAAGGAGAGGGAGCCGAGGAAATAGATGCGGAAATAGACCGTGGATTCGGGCAGCACATCGGCAGGCGTCCCCATCCATATGAGGATGCGGGAAGTCAGGATGGTGCCGGCTATAGTCAGAAAGATGCCCGAGGCAAGCCCGAAAGCAACCGTTGTGTGGACGGCCTTCTGCACTTCCTCTATTTTCTGCGCGCCATAATACCGGGCGATGACAACCCCTGCGCCCACGGATATTCCCTGAAAGAAACCGACCATCAGAAAAATAAGGTTACCCGATGAGCTGACGGCGGCGAGCGCGTTGCTGCCAAGGAAGTTTCCGACAATCAGGGAGTCTGCGGTATTGTACAACTGCTGGAAGAGGTTGCCCAAAAAGAGCGGAAACGCAAAGGCGACGAGCTGTTTCCAGATGCAGCCCTCCGTCAGCAGGGTAGTTTTTTTGGTGGATGTTTCGCTGCGCATAGTGCCTCCATTTTCATACGGTATAAATCGCCGGCGTTAAACAAAGATTCCGCCGACGTTATTTCCATTATAACACAAAGTTTCTGACGCGGGAGTGTTTCGTAAAATTTCGTTTTTCTGTCTGCTGCGGTCTGGACTGCTGCGATTAAGCAACTTATTTTTGCCATAATCGGGGAAAATGTGATATGATAAAATAAGTACGGCACGGGAAGAAAGGAACGGACTGAAATGTTTGGTGGAATCATATGGATCATTGTAGTGGCATGTATTTGTTATCGGGTTTATAGCCGGCGGATGGGGAATCCGCCCGAGAATAATCAGAGAGGACAGTCGTCGAATCCGCAAGGGCAGATACAGACATCCCAAAGACAGAGAACGATACAGACGGGACCTTTTGGACAGCTTCCGCAGAGCAGACAGATACCGCAGGCAAAACCTCTCGTGCAGCCGGCACAGGCAAAGCAGATGCCGCAGGCGAAGGCACAGAAGAAGTCGGCAGAGAGTCAGACAAAGAGTGAGAACGAGCCGGAATCGACACTGGCATATCTGGAGGAAAAGGCGAGACAGGACGCCATGGAACATGAGATGGAGAAACGCGAGGAGGCGAGAAGACTCTACGAAAGTTCCGGCGGGCTTCGGCCGGCGCAGAGACTCTACGAGGGGGACAGCGTGCCGGGCGGCTGTAAATGTGTTATCTGCGGTTACTGTGCGGCAGAAAACCTCGTTCCCGTTTCGACGCGCGAAAGATTCAGCTGTTACTTCTGCAGGGAACCGCTTGATACATAAGGCACAAAGGAATAAAATCTTCTTTGTCTGAAAGCCGGGCAGGAAGACATGGGGGTAAACATGGGAGAACAGGGATTCTGGCATGACAATGAAAGCTATATGAATCTGGTGATGAATAAGTGGAACAGGCTGGCGGATGACACTTATATTTTTGCCCTGCACCTGAAGAGGAACAGTGCATGGTTTTCCGAGACGACGAGGGCGTATTTTGGCATCGAGGATGCCTATGTGCCGGATCACTATGCGGTGATGCGCCGGCTGATCCATTTTGACGATTTCTGGGAGTACGAGGAAGGGATTCCCGAGAGAGTGCGGGGGATCAACTTGAATCGGGAACTGTGCGTCCGGATGCGGGATGTGTCCGGGGAATATCACTTGTACAGTTTTCATACGGATATTGTGGCAGGCGGACAGAATGCGGAAGATCACTTAATCGTTTTGCTGCACAATGAAAATGTGCTGCCGAGAATTGACGCTTTGACGGATTTATACTCCCACGCGAGATTTGACGCAGATATTGAGGCGGAGATTGAAAAGCGGAAACCCTTTGCAGTCTTAATGATCAAACTGGAACGATTTACGAATCTGAGTATCATATATGGCACGGATTTTACGAACCAGCTTTTGAAAGAAACTGCGCTGCAGTTTATTTTTATGATGGATGAGGACAGCGCGGTATACCGCCTTGACGGTCCGAAATTCGGATTTATATTAAGAGGCGGAGGCAGGGAAAAGCTGGTCGCTTTCGAGCAGAAAATCCGGGAAAAACTTGTAAAAGGCGTACAGGTAAACAATCGGAAAATCACGCTGAAAATATGTGCGGGAGCGATTCTGATTGAACAGAGTTATGAAGGCAAGGCAGACTCTCTCACGTCAAAGGCGGCTTATGCGCTTGGGCATTCGGAAACGGAGCATCAGGGCAAAATGATTGTCTTTAATGACGAGGTGCGCACGGTCAGGAATATGGATCTGGAGCTGATGAAGGTGATCCACCAGTCGGTGCGGGAGGACTGTGCGGGTTTTTACGTGGAATACCAGCCCATCGTGGTTTCCGGGACGGGGCGTATTGTCGGGGCGGAGGCGCTTGTGAGATGGCGCCGGGAACCCTACGGAACCGTGCCTCCCGGTATGTTTATTGAGTGGATGGAAACAGATCCCGCCATGTATGAACTCGGCAATTTTGTGCTGCAGACGGCGCTGCGGGAAACAGGGGAACTCCTTTCCATTCTGCCGGAATTTGTGATAAACGTGAATGTGTCGGCAAGGCAGATGGAGAGGGAGGGATTTCGCGCAAAGGTGCTGCGCATTCTGGAGCAGACCGGGTTTCCTGCCGATCATTTATGTCTGGAACTGACGGAGCGGTGCAGGGATATGCCGCTCGATGTGATTAAGCGGGAAGTGGAATTTTTTCAAGGATACGGCATCCGTATGGCGATGGACGACTACGGCACAGGGAGCGCGTCTTCCGGGATCGTGCTGTATGCCCCTATGGATGAGATTAAGCTGGATATGAGTTTTATCCGTGGGATTACGGAGGACGCGAAAAAGCAGGCGATGGTCAGGTCGATTGTGGAGTTTGCCAACAGCTGCGGCATGAGCACCTGTCTGGAAGGCGTGGAGACAGAGGAACTGCAGAATTATCTGCGGCTCTATAGAGCGACATGGTTTCAGGGATATTTTTATTCCAAGCCGGTTGAAATAGGGAAATTGCGGGAGCTGGTGCAGGGGTTATGAAAAAGAGAAGAGGGAATCGGAAGATACATAAATATTTGATGGCTATACTGGTATTTCTGTGCGCCATGTGTTTCTGTATGCCAGTTTTTGCGAGCCCCCGGAAAGTAAGGGTGGCTTTTTTTCCGATGAACGGATTTCATATCTACTCGGAAAATGATGGTTATGGCGGTTTGGATGTGGCATATCTGGAAGCGCTTTGTGTGTATACCGGGTGGGATATTACCTATGTGATGTGCGACAGCTGGAATGACGCGCTTGAAAAACTGGAAGCGAGAGAAGTGGATCTGGTAGGATCGGCGCAGTATTCCGAGGAGCGGTCAGAGTTTTTTGAATATGCGTCGCTTTCCAGTGGATATACTTACGGCTGCCTTTTTGTGGAGAAGGACACCAGCGTGGATTTCGAGGATTTTGACAGTATGCGGGATATGATTTTCGGTGTTGTGGAAAGTTATGTCCGCAAGGATGAATTTCTGGAATACCTTGACCGCAACGGTATTTCCCAGCCACATCTTAGGGAGTACAAAACGACGCAGGAGCTTCAGACAGCGCTTAAGAGCGGTGAGATTGACGTGGCGGCACATACGTTGACGGAGGTGGAGGAAGGACAGTGCCTTGTGGGCAAATTTGCCTACGCGCCTTATTATTATATTACCTGGAAGGGCAATGAACAGCTTGTGTCCGAGATGAACATAGGCATTGAAGAGCTCTATATGGATAATCCCACGTTGGAACAGGAACTGATCACTATTTATTACGAAAACAGATGGGAGAACTTTGCGGCGGAAGAACAGCAGTATATTGACAGAGGGGTGCCGGTCAGAATCGGTTTTTATCAGGACACGAAACCTCTCTCCTATATCAACGAGCAGGGAGAGTATGACGGTATTTACATCCAGATATTAAAAGCGATTGCGAAACGAAGCGGGATTATCATGGAACTTTGTCCGCTGGACAGAAGTGATTACTGGAAGGAGCTTCTGGCGGCGGGAGAGATCGACTTTTATGTGGGCGCGAATAATATGCAGCTTTCGCGGGACGAAAACATCCGGCTGACGAGTTCTTTCATGGACTACAATGCCATTATTGTATCGAAAAAAGATTATGTGCGCATGAATCAGGGAACGTCGCTTGTGCTTACAAACGGACGTACCTATTGGGCGGAAAGCATGGAGCGTAACGGTGCGGGCGGTACGGTTATTTATTGCGATACCGCCAAGGAATGTCTGGAGACAGTGAGACGGGGAGAGGCTGATATCACCGTGCTCAACACCATTGAATACAACTATATGTCAAAAAACGAGCGGTTTTCGGATCTGATTGAGTGGGATAATTACCGCTATCAGTCGGGAAGCACCCTTGCGGCGGCAAAAGATGTGGATCCGATTCTTTTCAATGTGATTAATAAATCCCTGCGGCTGGTATCGGAGGCGGATAAGGAGGATATCATCAATCTGTACATGAATATTCCATATACAGATTATAAATTGACGGATTATCTGTATATGAATAAGGATGTCCTTGTGATTGCCGGTACGGTGCTGACGCTGGCGTCCGCGTTTGCTCTGGCGGTGTCCCATACGCGCAGAAATGCCTACCGTATACTGGCAGAGAAGAACGGGGAACTGCAGATTGCCATTCGGGAAGCCGAGAAGGCAAATCTGGCGAAAACGGAATTTTTGTCTCACATGTCCCATGACATACGGACGCCGATCAACGGTATTATGGGTATGCTGAGTATCGCCGAGAAATACCCCGATGACCTGGAAAAACAGCAGGACTGCCGGCAGAAGATCAAAACTTCGGCGGAACATCTGCTGTCACTGATAAACGACGTGCTGGATATCAATAAGCTGGAAAGCGGCAATGTGGAAATCAGGAAAGAAACCTTTTCTCTGCCCCGGCTTTTTGCAAACTGTGCAACGATTCTGGGCGGGCAGGCGGCGACGAAAAAGATTCAATTGACGACTGCGTTTGAGGAGGAACAGTTCTCCCATACCGATTTTATAGGAAGCCCCCTGCACATCAAGCAGGTGCTGATTAATATAGCCGGCAACGCCATCAAATATAACAGACCAGCTGGCAGCGTCCATATGAGCTGCAAGGAGCTTTCGGCAGAGAACGGGGTGGCGCAGATCTGCTTTGTCGTTTCCGATACGGGTATCGGAATGAGCAGGGAGTATCTGGAACATATCTTTGAGCCGTTCACGCAGGAATCTGACGGGATGAGTGCGCGCACCACCTATCAGGGAACAGGGCTTGGCATGACGATCACGAAAAAACTGATAGACAGTATGGGCGGCACCATTGAAATTGAGAGCGAGCAGGGGAAGGGTAGTGTGTTCACGGTGGTACTGCCTCTGGAAATCGCGGCGCAGCCGGAGGAAGAAACGGAGAATGCAGTGCCGGAGCAGATGCAGATTGCCGGGAAACACGCGCTTCTTGTGGAGGACAACGAGTTAAATCAGGAGATCGCCCAGTTTATTCTGGAGGACTTTGGGCTGCAGGTGACCATTGCAAACAACGGGCAGGAAGCGGTGGAGATCCTTGAGCAGGCAGAAGAGGGAACGTATCAGATCATCTTTATGGATGTGATGATGCCTGTGATGAACGGGTATGAGTCGGCGAAGGCGATCCGGGCGCTGGACAGGCCGGACGCGGAGAAGATTCCGATTATCACCATGACCGCAAACGCCTTTGCGGAGGATGTGCAGGCGGCGAAGGATGCCGGCATGAACGAACATGTTGCGAAACCGCTTGAGGCGGATGTGATCGCGCGGGTGCTGGCACAGTGGCTGGGCAGCGGGGAGTAGTCAGACAATGAAACATATCTTAGTGGTGGAAGATGACGCCTCCATAGCGGAGGCACTCACATATGCGCTGGAAAAAGAAGGGTATCGCACGACGCATTGCAGAGCTATCACCGATGCGCTGCGGGTAACGGCAGCGTCCGCGTTTGATCTCGCGCTTCTTGATATGCAGCTTCCCGACGGTTCCGGCAGGGAAATGGCATCCCGGCTAAAATCCGATCACATTCCGATACTGTATGTAACCGTGGTGGATGACGAGGATGAGATTGTGAGGTCGTTTGATGACGGCGCCGCCGATTATATCACCAAGCCGTTTCGTATGCGGGAACTGCTTTCGCGGATCAAAAAGGCGTTGCATGAAAACAGCGGCGGCGAAATTTTAACGATCGGCGGGGCGGTAATTGACGTCGGTGCGGGCAGGGTCTGCATTGGAGAGAGGGAAATCAGTCTGACGGCATTGGAGTATCGGCTGCTGCTTATTTTTGCGCAAAACCAGTCCATTCTTTTGGAAAGGGAACAGATTCTGGAGCGCATCTGGGACATAAGCGGCAACTTTGTAGAGGATAATACGCTGACCGTATATGTCAAGAGACTGCGGGAAAAACTGGGTGATGCGGTTTCTATTACAACCGTCAGGGGGATCGGGTATCGTGTGGGTTAACAAAAAAGAACTGTTATCGCTTTCCGAGGGGATTCGCGCGGCGCTGGACGGACAGCCCTTTGATCCGCGTGATGACAGGGAAGGCGCGCTCAGCATTTTAAAAAATGATATTTATACGTTGACGCACGCCGGACAGGAGCAGAGAAATGTTTTGGAGGAGGAGAAAGAACGTCTGGCGGAATATCTGTCCGATATATCCCATCAGTTAAAGACACCGGTTTCCTCTATCCTTCTTATGACGGAGTTAATGACTGACGCGCCGGAAAAGAAACAGCGGGAGTTCCTTCTCGGCATAAAAAAGGAAATCCGCCATATGGAGTGGCTTGTTTCCGTCCTCTTAAAGATGGCGAAGCTGGACTCCTCTGTCGTGAACTTTCATGTGGAGGAAATATTGGTCAGTGATCTGCTGGGAGAGGCGCTTAAGTCGCTGGACATTATATTGGATATCAGAAATCAGACCATACGCCTTTCGCATGACTTGTCTATATCCTGCGATAAAAAGTGGACCGTGGAAGCGATGATTAACCTTTTGAAAAATGCTTCGGAATGTTCCGGGGAAAACAGTGAAATTGTGATAGCCAGCGGGCAGAATCCGCTCTATGACTGGATATCCGTCACGGATGCCGGGGAAGGTCTGAAAAGGGAACAAATTGCCGGGCTGTTCCGCAGATTTGAAAGCTCGCAGAAGGAAAACGGTTATGGAATCGGGCTGCCGCTTGCGCTTTCCGTCATGCGCGCGCAAAACGGGGATATTGAGGTTGTGCCCGGCGGAAACGGGAGCGGCGCCACATTTTTTATGAAATTTTACAAATAGTCACCGGGGAGTCACTTTTCTTATTTAAACTTGAGGAAAACGACAAACAGTTTCCAGCAGTTTTTTGCATGATGACAGTGGAAATGACTCATGTTGTTAACGATAAGAAAAGGGGTGTCATATGGAGATTCTGGAAGTAAACGAACTGACAAAGATATATGGAAGCGGCGATAACCGGGTAACGGCGCTGGATCATGTCAGTTTCCGTGTGAAAAAGGGCGAATTTGTCGCCATTGTGGGAGCGTCTGGCTCGGGAAAATCTACGCTTATGAATTTGATCGGCGGAATAGACCGCCCCACGTCGGGAGAGGTCGTTGTCGATGGCAGGCGTATCTTCGATATGGATGAGAGCGCTCTGGCAATTTTCAGACGCAGAAATATTGGTATTGTCTATCAATTCTATAATCTGATTCCGAATTTAACCGTAGTCGAGAACATGATGCTTCCCTGTCTGTTAGACAATCGAAAACCTGATGCGCAGAAGCTGGCAGGGATATTGGGAATGACCGATTTGGCGGAACGCGCAGACCATCTTCCGGGGGAACTTTCCGGCGGTCAGCAGCAGCGCGTTTCCGTGGGAAGGGCGCTCATCAATGCCCCGGCGTTTATTCTGGCTGACGAGCCGACGGGGAACCTTGACAGCAAGGCGGGCAGGAAAATCATGGAGCTTCTCACGGCGGCAAACCGCAAAGAAAACCAGACACTGATTCTGATTACGCATGATGAGAAGATTGCTCTGCTGGCGGACAGAATCCTTACCATCAGCGACGGGAAACTGGTCAGGGACGAGGTGATGCGCGTATGAATATTTTATGCTCATTTGCCTTAAGTCAATTAAAGAGAAAGAAGAGCCGGACGGTGATCACCGCTCTGGCAATCGCGCTGTCCGCCGCGCTTCTTTCGGCGGTCGTCAATTTTGTGGCAAGCGGCAATGCGATGCTTGCGGATTTTCTCGGTGAGGATTACGGTTTGTACGGCGGCGCTTATTTGATGATGCTGCTCGTTCCCGCTGTGTTTCTGGCAGCGTTGATCGCGGCGATGTCCGTCATCGTTATCTCCAATGCGTTCCGCATGAGCGCCAACGAGCGGATGGCGCAGTTTGGCACGCTGAAATGCGTCGGCGCGACGAAAAAACAGATCTACAAGACGATCATGTATGAGTGCGCCCTGCTCTGTATCGCGGCGGTCCCGACAGGCATTCTTCTGGGATACGGGCTTAGTTTTATCGGCATAGGTGTGGCGAACCTTTATATGGATGAGCTGAACGTGCTGGTGCGTTCCATGATGAAGCAGGTAAACTTCAGTCTTTCCTTTGTGTTTTCACCAGTGGCGCTGATCGTTTCGGTTATCATTTCCCTCGGTACGGTTCTGTTTGCTGCCATGCTTCCGGCACGGAAGGCGATGCGCATTTCCGCGCTAGACTGTCTGAGAAACGGCGGTGAAACAGATACGTCAGGGTACAGACGCTCCGGAATTACCGTGGATGCCGGGAGAAATATCGAATACCAGATGGCGCGCAAAAATGTGTCCTCCAGCCGCAAACGGATGCACTCGGCGGTTACTGCGTTTTCCATCAGTATCATGCTGTTTATCACGATGAGCGGTCTGCAGGAAATTGCGGAAGGCATACAGAATTATATCTATACGGATCAAGGATATACCGTCATCGCGGATTACACGGCAAAGTTTAAGAACATCATTCATCCGAAAACAGGACGGAGACAGCAGGAGTGCGCATATCCGATTGACGCACAGACGGCGGAGGAGATTACGCAGAAGCTTAGGGAATATGACGAAACGGATGTTTACGGAAGCGGGCAGGATTATTCCACCTACGTCGCCCGCCTTGCCACGCGGGATATCACGGAAGAGATGCGGCAGGTCTTGGCGGAAGGTTCCGGGGAGAAACAGCCGGAAATTATTTTGGAAGTGGAGCGGATCATTCTGGACGACGGACACTACGGCGAGCTGTGCGAACAGGCAGGAGCGGCGTATGGCGGGGTGATACTGTTAAACGATTACAAATATAACGACAATGGAACCGAACGGCATATTGCACCTTTGGCGGCGACAACCTCCAGGCTGAAACTGGAAACGGCTGACGGCAGTTCGGAAGAGATTGTGATTGACGGTGTGCTGGAAACAGCGGAAATCCCCGGAACTTTGATGTATCCGAACACAAATCCCATCCGTCTTGTCGTTCCCTCTGCGGGCGTGTCGGTGCGCGGCTACAACTGGATGGCGAATCCGAAGGATGAGGAAGGATTTATGGCGTATGCAAGGGGTGTATTGGAAGAACGATTCCCGCAGTACGGCATGGAATACGATGAAGCGGGGTACACGAGCCGGGTGTACGGGGCGCAGGACTTTGTGAAAATTATGAATATCGCGATTGTCCTTGCTGCGTTTTTCCTCTACGCTTTTGTTTTTCTGCTGGGGCTGATCGGCGTGCTGAATGTGATCAGCACCGTCAGTTTCCAGATCAGACTGCGGGCGAGAGAGCTCGCGGTTTTGCAGAGCGTGGGCATGACATCGGACTCCATACAGAAGATGCTCAATATGGAAAGCATCCTCTGCGCGGGAAAAGCGCTGGCGGTGGGTCTGCCACTCGGTATGGGTATCGTTGCCATGATGGCGTATTGTGTGAAAAGGATATTTCCGATTGCCTTCCATATGCCGTGGATGGCGATTCTGATCACGATTGTGATCTCCCTTTTTGTTATGTGGGGCACTGTACGGATTTCGGCAGGCGCACTCAAAAAGCAGAATATCATAGAGACGATCAGAATCTGAGATATAAGTCAGATGAATTTATTGGAGAAACAAAAATATAGAAACATGGGAAAGGCTCAAAAAGTTGAGTCTTTCTTTTTTATAATGGGAAAAAAGAGGGTAAGCATGTGAATGCAGATGAGAATGAAATCGGCATAGGACAGGAGGAGTGCATATGATTTATTTACGCTATGATTTCAGATGGAAGGATTATAAGTCACTGGGAAATCTCAGTAAAGAGCGAAAAAGTGAGTTTGAAATGAAGTACGCGCTCAGCGACATTCGCGCCATGAATGAACGGTTTTACAGTGACTTTCAAAAGAGGGGAACTTATATCACCTGCGTCACGGATGTGACAGATTGTGAGATAGTCATTTATGCGGCGGTGGATATTCACTCTCTGGATGCGCTTTTATATGAAAAGGAAGTTTCTGCCCTGTTCCATGATTGCGATATGGTCAAAAAAATGGAAGTCACGATCGAGGAGTATAAGCGCGAAATTTCAAGAGATCCATACGACACATACAGCAGAAAGATATTTGATAAGCTGCGTATCGATTACAGATGTGGATTTTTTGATCCGTTTCCGTTTAAGCTGGATGAGGAGGTGCTCGATTATAAAAGCCTGTCAAAGACGGCGTGTAAAAGACGGGCGAAGGAAATACTCGCGTCAAAGAGCTTCTATGAGGAGATGGAACGGATTTATGCAAAAGAAAACCAGAAGATTTATATGGGGCATCCCGTCCATTATCTGATCAGTGCGGGTGACTGGGGCGCGGCAAAGGATATGTATGAGCTTTTGATCGCGGCGCTAACGAGCAACAGGAGACTGGTCTCCAACCGTGTTGCGATTCTTCGAGATATCACAAAACGCGCCTACTGGGATGACAGATACAAGCAGGTGATACAGGCTGCGGAAGGCGGCGCGGTGATCATCGAGCTAAAGAGCGAGGATGGGATGGGGCGGTTTGCCACCGATTTTCACGAATTTACAAAGCTGACCGGTCTGCTTTTGGAAGCGCAGAAAAAAGACACCCTGTTCATTTTTGTGGAGATCACGGGAAAATCTCTCAAGGATAACGATGCCATAAACAATATTTTGACGAAAGCGGATATCATCCAGATCACGGAGGGAACAGGCACGCCGAAGCAGGCAGAAAACTATTTGCTGGAGCTTGTCAAAAAGGTTGATTTTCATTCGGAGGACAAAAGCGATGTGCTGGAGTTCCTTCCGAAAGCGGAGTCCTATTTGGTCACGGATATTTTTAACGCGTACAACGCCTGGTACGGAAGCGGACTGAAAAATCATGTCTATAAGGCTTATAAGGAGAAGAAGACCTTTCAGGTAAAGATGACGAAAGTAGAGAGCAAGCCCTATGAGGAGCTGCAGGATATGATCGGTCTTACGCAGGTAAAGACGGTGACCGATCAGGTGATAGCCGCGTCAAAAGTGCTCCGGGTCAGAGAACGGATGGGATTACAGACAGAAAGCGTGTCACTACATATGATGTTCTCCGGCAATCCCGGGACCGCAAAAACGACCGTTGCGAGACTGCTCGCAAAAATTTTAAAGGAGGAGGATGCCATCAAGTCCGGGCAGTTTGTGGAGTGCGGCAGACAGGATCTGGTTGGCAAATACGTCGGCTGGACAGCTCACATCGTGGAGGAAAAGTTCAAGGAGGCGTCGGGCGGCGTGCTCTTTATCGACGAGGCGTATGCGCTTGTGGACGACAGCAATACCTACGGCGCGGAAGCGATCAATACCATCACGCAGATGATGGAAAATTACAGAAACGACGTGATTGTGATTTTCGCGGGATATCCCGACAAAATGCAGGCATTTCTGGAGCAGAACGAGGGCTTGAAGAGCAGGATTGCGTTTCATCTGGATTTCCCGGATTACACGGCGGATGAACTGACAAAGATCATAACGCTCATGTCGAAGAGCAGAGAATACCAGATCGAGGAGGAGGCGATCGCCTATTGCAGGGAGATTTTTGAGGGCGCTGTGTGCGGGGAGAATTTCGGAAATGGCAGATACGCCAGAAATGTGCTGGAGCAGGCGATACTCAGACAGGCGGACAGAATCGTTAATGCGGCGGCAGGCAGGGAAATCTCGAAGGAAGAGATCTGCCTGTTGAAGAGAGAAGATTTTAGGATGGTGAGTCAGAATGGGAAAAAGGAAGGGAGGATAATAGGGTTTGCGTGCTAGTGGAGTACCATAAAGGTGTTGGGCGGTGACAATTATCTGCAAATAGGCAGTTGCGAGTCGTAAAATGAGTGGGAATGCGTGGGTGGGTGTGGTATGATGGAGGGGTAGGTGATTAGAGTGTGGTTTTGAGGATGCGAAGGACGATGTGGGATGGGGGAAATTTATTATTTGAATTGATTAGAAAAATCAGGAGGACGAAAAATGTTAAAGACAGTGCTAGGTGACATCACAAAGATTACAGACGTACAGGCAATCGTCAATGCGGCAAATTCAAGCCTGCTCGGCGGCGGAGGCGTGGATGGGGCGATCCACAGGGCGGCGGGACCGCAGCTTCTGGAAGAGTGCCGGACGCTTCACGGCTGCCCGACGGGGGAGGCAAAGCTGACAAAAGGTTACAATCTGCCATGCGACTACGTTATCCACACGGTCGGACCTGTCTGGCATGGAGGTACAAACGGAGAGCCGGAAAAGCTCGCCTCCTGCTATGATCAGTCGTTAAAGGTTGCGATGGAGAACGGGATCCGCACGGTTGCGTTTCCCTCCATTTCAACCGGGATTTACGGGTATCCCGTGGAAAAGGCGGCAAAGGTGGCTGTCGAGGCAGTCTGTCGGTTTCTGGAGCAGTTTCCGAATGCGATTGACATGGTTGAGTGGGTGTTGTTTGACGACAGGACATACGCAGTATATGAGGCGGAAGTTCATAAAACAGAATTGATCTGACAGGTGATGGAATAGGCAGGACAGGTGGGTGTGTCTTATCGCCGGAAATGAGGGAGGTCGTCTTGATGAAAATATACTGCATGTCTGACATTCACGGCTGTATCGCGGAATTTGAATATGCCCTGTCGCTGATTGACGGGCAGATGAACAGCCCGGATACCCGGCTGGTTCTTCTGGGCGACTATGTACACGGTCCAGACAGCTATGCGGTGCTTGATAAGATTATAAGCCTGCAAAATAAGTGGGGCTGTGACAAGGTCATTGCACTTATGGGAAACCACGAAGATATGGTCTGTGACGGGCGGTGGCGGATCGAACAGGACGATGAGGATTCCGAGGCGAAAGAGGATGAGTATATCGCATGGATGCAGAATCTGCCCAGATACTATACGGAAGGGAATACCATATTTGTACATGCCGGGATTGATGAGGAAGCGGAAGATTTGTGGGAGTGGGGAACGGACGATTACACTTTCACGGAGAAGTATCCGGCGCAGACGGGGAAATTTTACGGGGATTGGAAGATTGTGGCGGGACATGTGGGGACCATGGTGATTTCTGATGATCCTTGGTTCCATGACATTTATTATGACGGGGAAGCGCATTATTACATAGATGGGACAGTGGATGTCAGCGGCAGGCTTCCTGTGTTGATGGTGGATACCGAAAAGGATTTGTATTACCGGGTGACGGAGACGGGGAACTGGCTGATTCTGCCTTATGGCGAAGAGAACACGTAGATATATTTTTATGATAGGAGCAATGGTATCTGCAAAGATTCAAAGGGCATAAGCACCTGATTGTTGGAAACCATGAAGGAGGCATTTTATGGATTATTTACACGATTTTAGGGCAGACATAATTTTGAAAAAACGTGATAGAGAAAGGTGGAATAATTGGGATAAATGGAATGTTTTATATAAAACTTTAGCCTATGAATTATCTTCGAGTCGTGATGTCGAAAGCTATGGTTATGTGAGAAAACGAGTTTTTGACTTTTTTAGTGATTACAAAAAATATATATGCGGTGCTGTAACTTTAGATATTATGAATGGATGGTGGTTTTGTTTTAAAACTCTATTTAACATAAATACTAGTAGAAATAGCGTTGAAACAAAAAAGTTTCTTTTAAGATTAAGTGACCAGATAGAAAAAATTGATGAGGAAGAGATGCTAATCAATGTTATTTGTAAAAACTATAGTATCACAGAAGTGGAAATAAAGTCACTTCTTAGTTTTCTCAAAGTTGTATATACGATTGGTAATATCAGCCCTGCCAGTAGAAATCCAAAAGCTGATAAGTTTGATAGTTGGGAGTATAAATTGTTTGTATCGGGTTCAATAGATCATACAGATTTAGATTATATGGAATATTTTTGTTTTGAGGATTATTCTAAAGATAGAAAATGGTGGACTGATTTAGAAAAAAGTAATGATAAGAAAAAGGTAATATTAGAATATATGAATAGCAGAATAAATTTAATAACAGAGCGTGGTAAAAAAGTAGTAAATAGATGTAAATAGATATTATACATAATGAATTTATCTAAAAACTCAAAAATTTGAGCACGCCCCTTGTATAATGAACCCATAAATGCAATGTTTATGGATTCCAATACAGAGAAGGAGCGTGATTTTATGAGCAACAATATTTATGAACCGATCAGAAAAAAGGTGGAAGAGTGGCTGTGGTATGATGAGAACCAGCCAAGCGGCAATTATTTTGCCAACATGGAGGAGCATGACAGATTCCGAAGGCTGCACGACAGGGACTGTATGCTGACAGGCGGAGATTTGAAGGCGGATACGTTATTCAGTTTGTGGACACCGCTCCGGCACACAATTGTGCGGTTAAACGACAGGGAGACGATCCGGTCTGTCGGGGATATCTCCAAAAAATATGTGTTCCTGCGGGATTTTATCAAAGGGGACAATATAGAAAAACTGCTGCCGGAAACAGAGTCGATCGTACACAAACTCAGCGAACTGTTTGAACGGGGAATGGGCAGGGAAAACGTGTTTCTGCTTCCCGAAAGGCAGCTAAACTGTGCCAGAGCGAGGAAACCTTACTGTGACTATGTTCCAGTGATGCTGCTTGAGGCATTTCCGGGCGGCGTCTTTTCAGAGTATTGGGACAGCCCGGAAGCATATCTGCGGTGGATTGATGAGGAGCATATGGAAGCGTTCTTTGACGGCGGCATTTCCCCGGAACACGTCAAAGATTTAAGCGGATCCGGGGATGTACGCATCTCCTTTGCGCCGGAGGGCGTGGAGGCGATGGAGCGGATGATTGAAAATTATATCGCTGTCTTGAAAGAACGGAAACGGTATTTTGGGCAGGCGGAATAAGGAGGAAGAATGAGATAACGTCCAAACGTTATTTTTATCTTGGGTAACCACGATTTTGTGATGTATTCTCTGATGAAAACGCTGGCGGTGGAGATCACGGAGGAAAATTATGATAAGCAGTTGTCAGCAGGGCATCCCTGTATGATGTGATATGTTGTGAACTGTAGATGTAAAC